>Ga0157364_1000202_pt1 | contig 32836 bp, 9 predicted proteins | sample AttsexASBM2_FD_111476 | JGI IMG/M metagenome (GOLD analysis project Ga0157364, IMG submission 111476) | Fungus gardens microbial communities from leaf cutter ant in Ribeirão Preto, State of São Paulo, Brazil - Atta sexdens ASBM2 | ecosystem: Host-associated > Fungi > Mycelium > Unclassified ...
AAACGAAGACATATGAATATCTTAAAATTAAACACTTCTTTTTTGAATGCATCTGCAAACAATTGATAATAGACAATGCATAATAATAAATTATATGTATAATAATTTAATTATATTGTATATATGTATATATATATATATTTTAAATATTATTTAATTTCTCGTATTGTTCACTAAAACTTTAGGAAAATCTCAAGAAAATTATATTATTGTCTTGAATCTATATAACAACCTTCAATCTTGACGTTTGCCATGGCGAGAGGTGAAAAATTCGGTGACTGGAATGCTTCGAATGATGTCGCAGACGCCTTGCTCGTCCTATTGCCGCGCAACAAGTTTGTACCGAAGAACACGCATACTTCAGGTATATTGTAATTCGCCGCGATTACGAGAGACGCGAGAAAGTTATCCAGACCGTCGCTTCTCGTGTCAAAAATCGGTACTTGTGAACCGGTTAGGATGACAGTCTTGCCTAGAGCCTCGAGCATGAAAGAAAGAGCGGATGCAGTATAACTGAGGGTGTCGGTGCCGTGAAGGATCACGAAACCGTCGAAGCGCTCGTAAGATTCCTACAAAAGAAAAGCTCTGAGAATTGCCTTACTATAATTTAATTTATTTGCGAGTATGCTTCACCTTTATTAAACACGTATAGAGAGCTTTGGTTGCAAGTTAATCATTCTTTCCTTGTAACTTGAGGATTAGATTTTAACTCGCGTAAGATTAGATTAACTGGAACTGTTTAAAAATATCGAGCGTGAATCACTTGATATATAATATATTATATATACATCTTTTTTTTGTGTCTAAAATTGTGTAATTTAAGAACTTATTGTTTTAAAAAATAAATTGAAATTAAAAAATTTAAATAAGAGAGGAAACATATTTTCTTTAAGTTCTTAAGTCTCTGTCTGAATTAACATCGTTTCACACACCTTAATATCGTTAGCAATACGAATCCAGCCATCCATGGTCATATTACTGGAATCGCAGAGATTCGAGTACTCGAATACGTTGTAAACAACCCGACGATTGTCAGTTGCAGTCACGCTGCAAGATTAAGAGGAAAACTTTTAACATTGCCCAAGAGAAAGCGAAATGGTACGCGGGGAACCGGTTCACGTTCTTCCGCAAATTAGGTGGAATTTTTACGGTTCATTTCCTATGGAAAATAATCGGATTGAAAAAATTGGCACAGAAGAAACTCCAAATTTCCAATTTTCAAAACCAATGCTGCTTAATTACTTATCTTTTACAATAAATCGACTGATCAATCTTGTTGAAAACTGTTATATTCAATTTAAAAATAATAAAAAAGGTCTTAGGCCAGTATTTATAATTCATTCTTATTCCAAGACAATCTTAAATATAAATATATTAACTATAAATATCAATTATTAAGGAATTATATTTTTAGAAGCAATTCAAATGATTTATTTAATATCCGATTTCTTTCTCACGAGTGAAAGTTCAAAATTAAAATTCCAACGAATTTAGTCGACAATACGAGTTTGTGGAAATCATTGTTGATTCATTATTTCTATATGGGACTTCGCAATTAATATCTGCAAATAATATTAAATGTTAAATACTTACGGCAAAACTAGCGGTCCCATCGTCCCGAATCTTTTCTCGGCATATTCTCGATCATACAATTGTGGATATTTCCGTAGGTTTTTTACAAATGCATTAGCTAATGGCACCAATACTACAGAAAACAGTCATTTTGTTGTTATCAACAAAATATGATAAAGATAGAGATAATTATGACGTCACAACGACATTATTTTAAATTTATTGTACTAATTTATTTGTCATCACATTTGGAGTTTTAATTGTATTATATTATGTTTATAATTTTCTTTCGATTTATATTCAAAAATTCTATAGCAAAGATAAAACCAGAGATCCAAGACAAACTATTACGTAAACTATTCTTTGGATCTAAAATCTTCATTGGAACCCATTTATCATTAAAAACTATATTATATGAATATATTCTATCAATGATCTGTGGACGAAAGACACTAAAAATCCGTAAGTTGCGTAGTCTGTGAAACGAGAGAAAAATTAAGAAGAAAATTAAGGACAAAATCGGAGATTCCTCGTGAGATCAGATGGGATTTCATAAAAAATGAAGAAGAACATTCATATGTAAAGCTTAGCTATGTCTGAAATTTATGGTGATGAAGATTTTACGGCGCAAGATTCTTTTCGAAATCTATATCTAAGGTAATTTTTTAAATTTCATGAAATAATCACCTCCTTGTTCATTTCTCATCATTCCTATCGTACCACCCGTGTAAAGCACCAGAACACGACCTTCTTGCTGGTTACCATTATTCATCCTGCCGGTGATGTTTCTTCTAATATTTTTTATGTTTTTACCATTATTATCGTTATCACAAACGTTTTCTAACTCGCTAGGCGATCGTGACATAACGCACGTGCAGTCGTCCCGATGACTTCTATGAGACTGATTGCAAGACCGACTGGTGTCGCATGATTTTGCTTGCACTGACGTCAGGAATTGGTATACAACTGTAGCTATGTCTGTTTCTACCAATACAAATTAACTTCAATCTTAGTTCAACTTACTCTTTATTTTTTCTAATTTTTAGAAAAAAGATGGAGAGTAAATTAAACAAAGATTAAAGTTAATCTAAATAGATTTTTAAGAACTAAAAGAAATCAAGAGTAAGTTGAATTCAAAAAATTAACGTTGGTAGAAACAGGCAATAGAATGAATATTTTTCATTTCTTAAATTTTTAAAAGATTTATATTATTTTTTATGAATTATTATCTTCAATTTTTATTATCTGCGAATGTTGTCTTTGATTGTATTTGATTTAAAAAAATGTCTATAGTCCTTAACTATTAATCAATTAATTATTAATTAAAAGTTCTAATTTTAGATTGATCTTAATGAAATTGATCTTAATAAGTAAGAATCAGTTTTGTGATTATCTTTGTATTTTTTTTTTCGGTTCTTGTTCATGGTTAAATAGAATAAGAATAAGATGAATAAAAAGGAAACTTACCACACGTCACTTGTTATCATCAGTTAGCAGCTTATTCGACAGTAATTCAGTCTTACACATACACTATTATAATGTGCAAATTCTAAGCGCTTAGGAGAATTACAAAGAGCGATAAATTTTTATATTCTATGATTGTGACGATATGTGAAATATTTATCTTCGAATAACACATTTAACATTTGATGACAAACAACTAGGCGAGATAAACGATGACGTAATGTTACTGTTAACTGTAAGATAATGAATACATACATTCCATGTTATTTTTCTTTCTGCTTATAAATTTAATTAAAATATTCTGCTTATAAATTTCTTAAATAAGAATTTACCACATTAAGTGGAAAAAAGAAATTGCATTTATTTGTTTGTTCTTTCTGTATATTCAGTATTTCATCAGATTAAACAATATGGATTTTTATTATTATAAAATAAGATAAAGTATGTGCAAAGAAATGATCAAATTATCTATAAATTATTGAAATATTGTGTATATAAAAAAGCATATGTCAATTTATTTTAATTAATTTTGATTAATTTTTTAAGTATAGAAGTCCTTAAATTTTATTAAATATCATTCGATTTGTTAAATATTTTCAAGGTATTAGCTTCTTTTCTTTTTCTCTCACAGATTTACGATATTTTTTTAATGATCTTTTTAAACAAATAATTTTTTTCGGCAGCAATATTATTTTATAATCGTACAGTTAAATATAAATAATTGCGATACATTAAGATCTTGTAAAGATGCATATGATTATCAAATTTTCATTGTTTTTTTGTTTATAATTATAAAAAATTCTGCTTCTCTTAGGATTCGGAGTTATTCATGAAGCAGTAGTAGTAGTGTAGTGCATGTAGATTATACATAAAAAGTCCGATTCAAGCACATTGGAAACGTTTTGATAGCGTTGAGAATTTCCTAGATTGTACTGTTTATCCTAAATTCTTAGCATTTCTTTCAGTGCTTTGATTGCTTTTATTCCGACTTGAGACAGTTGATGCGTTTAATGCGTTAATTTATAAATATATGTATGATATTTATGCACTTTATACGTAATTTGGAACAAATATTCGTGGTATTGTAACCTTTAAATGGATCATCTTGACGTTTGCAATGCTTATGAAATCTTTTCATTCTTGTTGTTTATTAAATGTTAAACAAAAACAAATAACACTCACATTATGAGTACCATTTGGAACGATCTTAAAGAAGAACAAATATTATGATGAAGAAGAAGTCGAAACGAACTTGTTTGCCTTGAAAGTTGTTTATTTTATATTATAATTAGTTTATTTCTCATAATTAATATTAATTACGAGAATCTCTTAATTAATATTATAAGTTTAGAAGTTAATTCTCGAAGTTTGATGTTACGTTATTATATGTTAGATAATAATAATTAATAATTAAAAATATAATAAATAATGTAATATACATAATAATACAGCAATATATTATATTATTATATACAGGGTAAAAATTTCAAACGTAATGGATCGAATATTTCGGAAAATATGAAAGATACGGAAAAATGTTTCAGATAAAAGTTGTACGATCTAAAGGGATACAAATACTGATAAAATAAATTATCCAAAAAAATCAATTTTTAAGGTTATGAAGGTTATCACCATTTTTTTAAATGGAATTATATAATTTTTTTTATGTAGTATGATTCCTCTGATTATTCCACACATAAAAGTATTCAAGCTATCGAAAAATTAATAATTTGCGAGATATTTTATATTTTATACATACACATTTTTACGTGAATTATGTGTTGTCTATATAATTAAATAACTATAGGCCTAAGGCGATTGAAGGACAAATGATGGAAAAAGAATTCAGGAAAAAAATAAAAGAGAAATAAACTTTAATTAATAAATCTACGAAGAAGTGAAAGACACAATTTCAAAAGAAACAGAATTTTTACATAATGAAATAAATTCAAACAAATTTTTCTTTTGAAAAAGGAAAATTTTAATAATGTAAGTGTTCGAAATGTCGTCCACTTGCATTTATCCAAATTTGCAATCTTCGTTGAAAATTATTATGCACACTTTGTAATTCGTTTCTTGAAATTATTTAACATTTGGCGTATTTTTAGCATCATATTTTCTTTAGTAGTTGAAGAATTAATAATTCATAAAAACATAAACAATTTCTTGAATTTTGCCTCAAAAGAAAAAAAATCTAGGTAGCTCAGATCAGATAATCTAGGTGGCCAAGACATTGGACCTTCTCGACCTATCCATTGATATTTTATCAATATTTTATCGATATTTTATCAATATTTTTATCATATTTTATTTGTATCCCTTCAGACTGTACAACTTTTATCTGAAACATTTTTCCATATTTTTCATGTTTTCCGAGATATTCGGTCCATTATATTTAAAAATTTTCACTTTGTATAATGTAATAATACAATTAAAAATATAATATTTTTATAATTTGCATTAATGACCAGATCGCCCAGGAAATCGTTCCGAATAACTAAATTATGTGCATTGATAAAACGAACTGATTTTGAAGCATTGCTTAACAATAGTTGCTTTCCGATAGATAATTCTCAGATAATTCTCAGATAATTCTCATTTGTGATGTCATAACTCAATTGAATGAGCATTCCTTTTACATTCTAACAAGTGAGATTTAACTGAGCTTTTGCCTATAATTTGCACAAAATCGAGACTGTGCTTTAGAATTTCGTAAACTCACTTTAAAAGTGAGATTATAAATCTGTGTTATCATGTGATAACTTATTTTTACCAAAGTATGAAATACATACTTTGTTTTTTTTTAATCAAAGTATGAAATACTCAGTTCACTTCACACTTAGTTTCACTTATGTGTAAATGGAAAACAATTAATAATGCAGTATATGCGTTTTCTGCGTAACTTGGAACTCATCTTTAGTTTCACAACTCATGGTTAATTCTTAATCGAGGTTCGAATCTTAGAACTGGAAAAAGATCAGGAATAAATTGAACCTCGGTTAAGAGTTAACCATAAATTGTAAAGTTGGATTTTAAGAGCCACTCGTCCAACTCTGATTAGAGAAATTGAAATTTAATTTTTCGATTTCTCGACCAGAATTTGACTAAGGTATCGATATCTCGAAATTGATTCAGTCGATTTTAAATCGCGTTTGCCACATGCCACTATTGCTAGCAATGGCAGATTGTCAGCAGGCAGCAATTGCAAACATTTGATATGTCAAACATCATCGTGATGAATTCAGAATAATCGCGATGACGGTGAAGGAAAGATTGGAGGCGTATAGACGCAAGAAGCGCAGACAGGAAATGATGGAATCGATCAAGAGTGTAATGAGAAACATATTTTCGTGGAATCGTGAAATCAGAATCGAGAAATTTGAAGAATCGATGAAGGAGGAGCAGGTGAGGTTATATTTATGAGGGAAAAAAATAAAGAAAGTTGCGGGAAGTTTTAAAAAATGTTTTGAGAAAGGAATATAAATTTCTTCCTTTGTTTGTAGGTTAAACTATGCAAACAGTCAGTGGATGTCGAAGAGAATGTCCAGGAGATTGACGTTCAGGAGGAGGACAACACACAGGAATCGCAAAGTACAGTGTTAAAACGAGTAATCTATTTATTATACTTTCTGTTATGGGCCACGTTATATATGATCGCATTAGAGTACGAGTTCGGTGCTGTCTACTTCGTACTGTCGGCTCTGATCTTTATCTGCTTGAACACCAGATCCGGGCCGAAACGACGTGGCGAACCCAGCGCTTATTCTGTCTTCAATCCGAATTGTGAGGCGATAGAGGGTACTCTCGATGCATCACAGTTCGAAAAAGAAATAAGATATGGTATAGGAGGGATACGATGAAATTGACATAAATCAGAAAAGTCTGAACAGATTTGATATGATGTTATTCGCATTCCGATCTATTTATACGCCATGATTGGATTATTTAATGTGGAAATGAGTATGTAACATTTTCGATGTCAGATAAATAGCTTTACAATTTAAAGCTAAAGTAATGTTACATGAACATAAATGTATATAATTACATTAAACTCTTCTAAATTAGTATATTATGTATATTTAAAAGCTAATTCTTATTTAATTTAATATTTAATTTGAAGAGAATCTAATGTTTTTTACATGTAGGGTACAAATTACGAATATATGTAAATTCCACAAAGTTTTGTAGCAATTCCAAAAAAGTATAAAATGTGATAGCGAAAGCATATGTTATATATATTGTATAAAAATATACAAATAAGTATTATGTTATGTGTTATTTTTGTAAATTTTTACACAGAGATAGAAATATATATTTTATTTATATTCACTGTAAAATTGTAATTGTCCTTAGCTGGGCAATAAATAACATGAAATAAGGTAAAGCAAAGGAAATGTCAAAACGATTTTCATGTACTATTTATAATATAAAAATGAACTATAAATTCTTTATACTCACTAATACTCGTTTTGTCATTTATGTTGCTTTGCGTAGAAAACAATTGAGACTGAGCAATTCATGAAAAATGTGTATTATCAACAAGAAGCAGGTGTCCTGTAACTATCTATATATTCTGAAGTCTTTCTTATATCCTTTCGAGAGAGAAGTTTCTCTTTTTCGTCTTATCTTTCTTGCAGAATTTCTATAGCGTCCTCATAACATTTCGTCATCTGGTCGAGATAAGCTAATATGGTAGATTCACTAATGGAATCGTACGACAATTTCCGAAACGTCGCTAGATCGGTTCTGGAATGCGAATCAATTTTATCAGAACATAGAAGCGCCTTATCCAGATCTAGAAGCAGATCATTCCATATCCTCATATGCGGCATCCTAAAATATTTCGCCGCATTAAAATATAATCATATAATCTTGGCAAGTTATATGAGACAATTTTCTTAATAATTTTAATTCTAGTAATTTCTGTGATATCCATGTCATTGGTTTCATACAGATATTATTAAGATTATTAATTAATTGATTATTAATTAATTCTGAGTTTACTATACTTACTGGACATCATCTGTCGTGTTGATTTCTGCATTAAATTCTTCCACAGCTGTGAGCAATATCCTTAACGTTTTCTTCAGTTTCTCTGAAGAAAAGCAATGATTAATTCAGACTTTTTAACACTCTTGAAAATTAATGAAATCAAAGGAAATAAAAAATACCCTTTGCATCTTGAAATCTGCTTGTCTGAGTATTAATAGACTCCACTATTTCATTAACGGTTTCGTTAAAATACTTAGGTTCCCATTGAATAACTGTACATTCGGACAATCGCCATATAGTTTGGCCAACCATCTGAGCCAGAGTTATGTCGTATAGTTGGGAATTTTGATTGTGCGTAAGACTATTATTATTCTGTATAAAAAAAAAAGAGATGAAAGCACAGAAATCATCCGATTAATATTATTAACCAAATAGACATTTCATAAAATATTTACAATATTTAAGCAGATACTTTAATAATAAAATTGTTTAAATCTTAATTTAGAATCTAAAATATAGCAATATATGTTATTAAATTAAAAATAAATGCAATTTATATTGATGGAATTCTGAAAAAGCTTTGTATGAAATGAGACTACTTACGAACGAAAATATTACTTGCGGAATATCTAAAGAAAGGCGAGGACCGAACACTTCGTGTTCGAGATATGTCCAGTTATTATCGCCGGGTATTGTCCTGATAGCTTCGACAGCTAAGGATCGCATGATATCTGATCCGAATAAAATCGCGTGATTGTTAGCTGAAATCAGATAATTCTTTATATTTGTGTTTCCTATATAATGTTTATAACACGTAAGTAATAAAAATTCGAGCAAACTTCGCATAAAATGACCGTGCACCGTCACGTAAGCCATAGCTCTTCGCCATATAAATGTAGGCAGAGCTTGTGGGCAAATATCCGAGGATGTAAAAGACATGCAAAAGATTAAACTTCGTCGTGGTCGCCAATTGTGCCCTAAACATATCTTGTCTAGAACTTGTGCCAATTCCAGAGCTAATGTTATACCGTCTTCATTAACGGATAAGATAATATATCTATCTGAAACAAATCAGTAGAATAAACGAAAATCCTGCTGTAGAAGACGAGAGAAGAGATAAAAGGCATTGTTTTTCTTTAAGTAAATATATGCAATGATAAAATTAAGAGACACGATAGTGTCAAGTAACTTCCGAGACCGATCTATTCGAAACATGATCACATTAACCCTTTAAAGACGGAAGCTTTCTAACAAAGAAAAACTTAAAGAAGAATCTGTTTTCAAAGTTGAATTTCATTCTAGCTTCAAAATTCTAAAATTCCCAATAATTCCCAATTCAAAATAAAAACAATAATAATCTGATTATATCTTAGTTAAAACTTAGTAAAATTTAATTTTAGAAGATTCTTGGACGCTGTTTAAATGTAGCCTGAAAATGTAAAAAAGGTAGTGATCTGTAATGAAGGAGTTTACAAGATTCATAATGTAATTAAAATTTGGAGGTCTGTTTGGAAATCAATACTTAATTGTTTGTGCAATATTGATGAGCTTAAAATAAAGCGAAAATATTATCAAATTATTCTATATTATAGGCCAAGTTTCATAAAAAGACTAGTTTACAAACATAAAAGGAGATAAGTGATTCTTAAGTAGGATCACCCGTTTATAAAAAAATTAAAGATTATTTCATGTGACTGTTTGTGAATTGCATGTAAACGTAATTGAAAATTGCAAAATGATTTGCGCATATATTAAATAGAGTAACAGATTATTTTAAAAATCGATATAGTAAACTCTATTTAAGAGTCGATATAGTAAACTCTTCATTTTTTATCCAAATAAATATAACTAAAACATTAAGGACTCACCTGATTCTCGTGAACCGCGGACAGTCGCATGAATGCATGGTGTATGATTGTACACTTTATGAATGAGTGACAAGTTGGAAAAGAGCCCACTTATGCGTCGCATATCTTTTGACATCTGTCTATTTCTAATTGAAAATAACGAATATTTATTAGTAAAGAATTTAATTCGATAATTTTCTAATGGAATTTTTCATAAAGATTAATCTACTATATGGTATTATATTCTGATATATAAGTGAGAATATGTTCAGATTGTCATATATAATTAAAAATGATAAGATATTAAGACAATATACGTCATGCGATCGTAGTCGAGTGACACTCTTTCCAATTCCTGGAGCATTATTTCTTGAAGATATTCTGTGTTTTGGAGACCATTTCCTGCCAATTCACTTCGTATCTTTTGTGCCTGGGCCTCCAATGATCTCTCAACGGTGAAACGGCCCAGCAGAAAACCGCATAGGAGACATAGGAAACCAACCGAGAAAAGAAACGAGAAACACAACCGTTTCGTCACATATTCACTGGACTCGTCGATATTGCGAGTCATTTGAAGACTAAGGACTCGCTGCATCCTCACGAGGTGTTCTTTGTAGAAATCTGTTCAAAAGTATTACTGATAGATTCCTTCTATCATCTTTTATCGTATTGTATTTGTCAGATTAAATTCTTCTTTTCGTATAGCCACATATTGGAGCTTTAAAAATATGAAAGCTCGATCTAGATTTTTCTTATACAAACCCAACGAATTCACATTCGTGCATTTCTAGATTAAATGTGTGCACATAAATCACAATTACGCAAGTTTTATTTTAAATCCTAAGTTTATTAAATCAACAAAATCTCTTGTAATATACAAGATATTTCTCCGTATATTATTTGCGCGAGAGTTTCAATTATATGGCGAATCGCGAAAACGACTTCCACTTTTGCTAATTAAATCGATCACCAATATAGTAATCACATTATCTGGATAACAAGATTACATTAACGATAAATCTTCGCAGACGTCTACTTGGACCACACTTTGTCACCATGTAGGAAAATCTCGCGGCGAGTTTTGATCGTGAAGACGATAGAGCTGACCGTTTTCCGCTGTCTCCGCCGTCGCCAAATTGCGTGGGACCCCACAGATATATTTTACAGTCCGCCTCTTTGACGTCTCGTTTATTTTATTCTTGCGTGAAGAGCGTGCGCGCTGTTCTCATCTCCGTTCTTTTGTGTGGAGGAAAATAAGGAAGTGAAAGGAAGAAGGAAAAAACAATATAACAGAGTTCATTTTCTAATCAAGTCCGCACTTAGGTTTTGTTTAATGAATTTATCCAATTTATTATTCACCATTTAGATAAAAATATTCTTACAGTTAAAATGTTAATTTTTTTTTAAGTATTTTTTAAGTAAGCGGCGAGAAATTTTTAATGAAAGGTAATTTGAGACATCTGAGGATTATCAAAGAAAAAGGGTAATTATAATTATCAATATCTTTAAATTGAAGAAATCATTTAGGACAAGATCATTTATCAAGATTATAAATCTATTTGAAAAATATAATATTTGAAAAATATAATATTAAAATATGTTTCTTTCTGGACACCGTGTACGCAAACGTCATCAGAAGTATGGACGTCGCATGTTGGGTAACTTATTTCGAGCAATAATACGATGGCGGTGTTTCATTTATAAATAGTTTTCGATGTATTACGTGCGCGTGCAAGGTTCCAACTATAACGTTTTCTATGCGGACTTTCGAAATTATATATATAAATTTTTCACACGTGTTGTGACAATGTACAGTCGATTTCATTATTTGTTAAATCTTGAATGAATTAACATTAAAAAATTACAGGAAACAATGATGTTCATTCGGACAATAATAAATTCGAAAGTGTAAATTGAGGTATCATTAAATATTACTTATGCATAAAATTAATCTTTAATACACACAATAGTTTTTCGCACCTTTATTACATACGATGGATCTTTCGCAGGATTACTGGATTAATTCTTATTACTTTTATAAGTATCTATATAAAAAGAAATAGGATACAAATATCAATAAGGATGAGAAGACGCTAATGTGTTTTGGAAGGTATTTAAAATTCGTTTGTCTTTAAAAGGAATTAATTTCTTCTTCAAAGTCAAATCTTTTGACTTTGATCAGTCTTTTATTTACAAATTTTTATGTATATATGAAAATGGATTTTTTTTTCTTTAAATTTAACATAGAATCTAAGGACCTAATAGAATTGAGAATAAAGATAAACGTTATATTTTTTATTGTGAGTTAGGCTACTAGCCAAGTCATTTATGCCAAGTCATTATGAATCAAGACAATTCAATATCTATAAAATATATATTTTAAATATACACTGTTAATAAAAATGTCATGAAATTTAATGTACTTTAAGTTACATAAATTAAATTCAATTTTATGACGCTAAATTAAATTTAATGTATTATATCTGCAACTGAAAAGTATATTTATATACATGAAATTTAGTGTACTTTTTATAAAATTTTACGACGTTTAGTACATTTTTTTTATTAAATTTCATTTTAGATTTGCATGAAATTTAACATAAGTAAACGTTAAATTTAAGTTACTTATAATTTCATTTTCATTGACAACATTAAATATTAAATATTTTTAATGTACACTGTTAGAAATGTAACCACGAACTTCCTTTACTTATGTAAATGAATTATAAGCGAAATTAAAAATAATGAATGATTTAACTGAAAATTAAGTTACAGTAATCACTTAAATGTAATGAACGTGTACATTAAATTTATGAAATTTAATGTACTTTTAATAAAATTTTATGAAAAATTAATTAAATTTCATAAATTTTCATGAAAAATACATAAAATTTTATGTATATGTACACAAATATACTTTTTAGTCATAAATACATTAAATTTAAATAATGCCATGAAATTAAGTTCAAATTCTATAACTTAAAATTTAATGAATTTAAGAACATTTCTAACAGTGTATCTGCTTGAAATTTGCTTCCATTACATGTACCGAAAGCAAATTTCTGTTTTTCTAACAATGTATCTTATAATATTTTCTTCCTGAATAAAAGTCATTTTCGATATATCCGCAAATTTTTGAATGTAATTAACATAGGCAAAAATTAATGAAAGCGTTTCTTTCATTTTTTAATTTGACCTTATCTTCTAAAACGTCGGAAAAACATTCGTTGGAATGGTACGTTCCGATGTAATGCAATACGATGTTCCCTCAAACTCTGTGGAGTAACAAATGTATCGTTACATATTTCGCACTCGAACGGTTCTGTAAATGTTTATACAAAAATTGCAAATTCTTTATATGATACAGATATTCGATCCATAAGAATTATTTGTACGGACAAAGATATCTGATAGATTTTTACCATGCGTTTTCCAATGCAGAAATAAACTCGAATAATCGCTATACGCTTTATAGCAATAAGAACAAAATAGTATGTCATTGTGAAATGCATAAATATGCTGTTGAAACGTGAACCAAGTCTTGCTGATTGAATTGCAATAATGACACATGTAAGATGTTTCGGCATGGACTTCTTGCATGTGTTCGTCCAAACTTATCTTTGTTTTAAAGTGAACGTTACATTTGCAGCAGACATTTCGGCATAGAATTATAGAATACAGACTCCTGTGATAATCTTTGCTTTCTTTATTCGTTGATAAGATGGCACCCATGATGGTGGCGATTTGATTCAATGCAAATTCCTTTTGAAAAAACTGTTGTTAACAAAGTAATTTTACAATTCGGTCTTTTGTTTTCGCTTTTTTACGACAGGTTATTTCTATTCTTTCGAAATCTTCGTATACGAATTGATATGTAAAATTTCAGGTAATTTGAATTTTGCAATTACAGATTCAGAAAGTCGATAAGAACAACATCGCAGCACGTACTTAGCATGAAGACTGGAGGAATTTTGTGATATTAGATTTGACCGACAAATGTGTACGATTTTTTTGTCTGAATCTCATCTGAACATATTTTATATTTAAACATTTAATAGTAAACAACAAGTCCTGTCTATATGTATCCAAACTTTGTATTGCTTCTTCTGATACTATTACTATATGCTGAATAAACCTATAGCAAATTTGTAATCACTGATTGTGAGTAATGTAAGTATGATTGCAGAAATGTGCAAATCGAAATATCAAGACAGTTTATTTGTTTAAGCTATATACGCAAATAAGTTAGTTAAAGATTATCAAAATTAGGCATATTTTTAATATTTAATTAGGAGATAAAATATTTAATCTATTTGTTTTTAAGAAAAATTAAATCTCTGATTTTTATTCTCTGACAATTTTTATTTAAAAACTTTTATATTTATGTACATGTTTGTTTTAATTTGATATGTTAACTGTCATAATCTAGTAGTAGTCCAAAATATAAAAATTTGTGTTTTATTTGAAGAATCACATTATTCATTTAATCTGCTAAATTGTTGAAAGATAATTTAACATTACACAGATGTAATATATGCTCTTATTCAGAATATCATATTTTTTGTGAGGTTCTTTATAAAAAATTATTTTTAACGATATCAATAGTTTTCGACAAAGAATAAAACCATATGTATAAATGCTCTTTCGTGTATTAATTATTCCTTGTAATTTTATTCTTCTCTTTGCAGTGGACGATACGTTAAGTTGAATGGCACGTTATGATGCAGCACGAGGTGATGGCTCCTCAAATTTGATAGTCTTTTAAATGTGTTGTAACATATTTCGCACTCGAACGGTTCTGTGTGCAAATATAAATTTACAATATATTTGATTCAAAAAACTGTTTGTCATAATGCCATATTGATAATATATTTTCTTACCATGCATTCTCCAATGCAGCTTCAGCCTCCAATGATTGGAATGAGCTTTATAACAATAAGGACAGAATACTACGTGCCTGTGAACAGAGTAATTATGTTCTAGAAAGTTTAGCCAAGTATCGCAGATTGCGTTGCAGCAATCGCATGTGAAAGATACCCCGGCATGGTATTCATCTATATGTTGATTCAAATTCATCTTTGTGAGAAATGCAAGATAACATATGGGGCAGATATTCCTGCACTGAATCATAAGGATAAAATTCAGAAGGCTTTCGGATGCTCTGTGCTCTGCTTCTAACATCTGCATTGCCATATCTATGTTCTGTTAATATTTCAATGCAATTTTTTTTTAAAAAGACAATATCATACTTGTGAAAGGTGATGCTGATTTTATTGTAAATTTTTTCTTAATCCGTTCTTCTTTTTGTCTTCTTTCTAAAATTTCTTTCTTATTTTCATCTTTCCTGACTCTTTGTGATTAGAGATTCGTAAACGTGATATATAGTATATAAATACTCGGGCAATAATAGTCAATTTTGCAATTTAAATCGTAAAAGAAAGACCAATGTCGCAGCGCAAGCAATCGACGGACTCAAACTTAAATGATCGAAATGAGTTTAAATTTTTTTTTGTACTTACCAAGCACATTTTAAAAACAAATAATCTTGTTTATATACGATTGGGAATAAATTTTGTATTGTTGTTTTGTATCATTGTTGGATACATTTTGTATTGTTTGTATCATTGTTGGATTTAAATTTCCAACTGTTGATCAATATGATTATGTAGGCAATTGTACAAATCATGCAACTCTTATTACAAAAATATATCGTAAAAAATATATCAAAATATAAATTTTTCTGTCTACTTTCTCTTGAAACGACGATTACGCATATTGTAATGACATTTAAGATATGTAATTGTCTTATTTTTTCTTTGTTATTGTTACTTGTCTTTTTTCTGAAAATATGATTACATAGATTGATGATCATAAGTAATTTTCAGAAATTATAATTGTATTATATGTACATTTTAATTATAATATTTACGTGTTTTTTATTATAAACTTTTTCGTATTCATCAATATTAATTTCCACAAAAGTTTCTATATATTCTATATATTGAAGGTTTATTACTATTTTCTTTTTGAACTACAAAGAGTGCATTCCATTTGACGCTCACAATACTCGCGAGCATCGTTTGTCCCTCTTGAATATTTATATATAAATAACAAAAGGATAAAATGATATAACAAGCATTGTAAGTGTTAATCATTGGAAGACTGCTAAAGTAGCGTCCTATATATACAGTTCAAAGAGACAGACTTCCCTTCGTGCATATGAGGCAATGAGCAAAATGAGGACGTCAAAATTATTTTACCTGTTCAATTTTCTAAGCCTAGATCCAAGCGTGTCATATTTACGTATACGATTCTAGACATCTTACTTTGCTTATTATATTATATATCACTTCCTATGAAGAGGGGTAAATCTCTCGTTGAGTATAGTTATTTAAGAAATTATTTAAATAAAACAATGATTTTTTAAATATTTTAAAAAGTAAGCTATAGACTTTTGTTTTTTAGTCATTTTTCACTTACAAAATTTTTTACACACACACACACACACACTATATATACATACATTCCTATATATATATATATATATATATATATATAGGAATGTATGTATATATAGTGTGTGTGTGTGTGTGTGTAAAAAATTTTGTAAGTGAAAAATGACTAAAAAACAAAAGTCTATAGCTTACTTTTTAAAATATTTAAAAAATCATTGTTTTATTTAAATAATTTCTTAAATAACTATACTCAACGAGAGATTTACCCCTCTTCATAGGAAGTGATATATAATATAATAAGCAAAGTAAGATGTCTAGAATCGTATACGTAAATATGACACGCTTGGATCTAGGCTTAGAAAATTGAACAGGTAAAATAATTTTGACGTCCTCATTTTGCTCATTGCCTCATATGCACGAAGGGAAGTCTGTCTCTTTGAACTGTATATATAGGACGCTACTTTAGCAGTCTTCCAATGATTAACACTTACAATGCTTGTTATATCATTTTATCCTTTTGTTATTTATATATAAATATTCAAGAGGGACAAACGATGCTCGCGAGTATTGTGAGCGTCAAATGGAATGCACTCTTTGTAGTTCAAAAAGAAAATAGTAATAAACCTTCAATATATAGAATATATAGAAACTTTTGTGGAAATTAATATTGATGAATACGAAAAAGTTTATAATAAAAAACACGTAAATATTATAATTAAAATGTACATATAATACAATTATAATTTCTGAAAATTACTTATGATCATCAATCTATGTAATCATATTTTCAGAAAAAAGACAAGTAACAATAACAAAGAAAAAATAAGACAATTACATATCTTAAATGTCATTACAATATGCGTAATCGTCGTTTCAAGAGAAAGTAGACAGAAAAATTTATATTTTGATATATTTTTTACGATATATTTTTGTAATAAGAGTTGCATGATTTGTACAATTGCCTACATAATCATATTGATCAACAGTTGGAAATTTAAATCCAACAATGATACAAACAATACAAAATGTATCCAACAATGATACAAAACAACAATACAAAATTTATTCCCAATCGTATATAAACAAGATTATTTGTTTTTAAAATGTGCTTGGTAAGTACAAAAAAAAATTTAAACTCATTTCGATCATTTAAGTTTGAGTCCGTCGATTGCTTGCGCTGCGACATTGGTCTTTCTTTTACGATTTAAATTGCAAAATTGACTATTATTGCCCGAGTATTTATATACTATATATCACGTTTACGAATCTCTAATCACAAAGAGTCAGGAAAGATGAAAATAAGAAAGAAATTTTAGAAAGAAGACAAAAAGAAGAACGGATTAAGAAAAAATTTACAATAAAATCAGCATCACCTTTCACAAGTATGATATTGTCTTTTTAAAAAAAAATTGCATTGAAATATTAACAGAACATAGATATGGCAATGCAGATGTTAGAAGCAGAGCACAGAGCATCCGAAAGCCTTCTGAATTTTATCCTTATGATTCAGTGCAGGAATATCTGCCCCATATGTTATCTTGCATTTCTCACAAAGATGAATTTGAATCAACATATAGATGAATACCATGCCGGGGTATCTTTCACATGCGATTGCTGCAACGCAATCTGCGATACTTGGCTAAACTTTCTAGAACATAATTACTCTGTTCACAGGCACGTAGTATTCTGTCCTTATTGTTATAAAGCTCATTCCAATCATTGGAGGCTGAAGCTGCATTGGAGAATGCATGGTAAGAAAATATATTATCAATATGGCATTATGACAAACAGTTTTTTGAATCAAATATATTGTAAATTTATATTTGCACACAGAACCGTTCGAGTGCGAAATATGTTACAACACATTTAAAAGACTATCAAATTTGAGGAGCCATCACCTCGTGCTGCATCATAACGTGCCATTCAACTTAACGTATCGTCCACTGCAAAGAGAAGAATAAAATTACAAGGAATAATTAATACACGAAAGAGCATTTATACATATGGTTTTATTCTTTGTCGAAAACTATTGATATCGTTAAAAATAATTTTTTATAAAGAACCTCACAAAAAATATGATATTCTGAATAAGAGCATATATTACATCTGTGTAATGTTAAATTATCTTTCAACAATTTAGCAGATTAAATGAATAATGTGATTCTTCAAATAAAACACAAATTTTTATATTTTGGACTACTACTAGATTATGACAGTTAACATATCAAATTAAAACAAACATGTACATAAATATAAAAGTTTTTAAATAAAAATTGTCAGAGAATAAAAATCAGAGATTTAATTTTTCTTAAAAACAAATAGATTAAATATTTTATCTCCTAATTAAATATTAAAAATATGCCTAATTTTGATAATCTTTAACTAACTTATTTGCGTATATAGCTTAAACAAATAAACTGTCTTGATATTTCGATTTGCACATTTCTGCAATCATACTTACATTACTCACAATCAGTGATTACAAATTTGCTATAGGTTTATTCAGCATATAGTAATAGTATCAGAAGAAGCAATACAAAGTTTGGATACATATAGACAGGACTTGTTGTTTACTATTAAATGTTTAAATATAAAATATGTTCAGATGAGATTCAGACAAAAAAATCGTACACATTTGTCGGTCAAATCTAATATCACAAAATTCCTCCAGTCTTCATGCTAAGTACGTGCTGCGATGTTGTTCTTATCGACTTTCTGAATCTGTAATTGCAAAATTCAAATTACCTGAAATTTTACATATCAATTCGTATACGAAGATTTCGAAAGAATAGAAATAACCTGTCGTAAAAAAGCGAAAACAAAAGACCGAATTGTAAAATTACTTTGTTAACAACAGTTTTTTCAAAAGGAATTTGCATTGAATCAAATCGCCACCATCATGGGTGCCATCTTATCAACGAATAAAGAAAGCAAAGATTATCACAGGAGTCTGTATTCTATAATTCTATGCCGAAATGTCTGCTGCAAATGTAACGTTCACTTTAAAACAAAGATAAGTTTGGACGAACACATGCAAGAAGTCCATGCCGAAACATCTTACATGTGTCATTATTGCAATTCAATCAGCAAGACTTGGTTCACGTTTCAACAGCATATTTATGCATTTCACAATGACATACTATTTTGTTCTTATTGCTATAAAGCGTATAGCGATTATTCGAGTTTATTTCTGCATTGGAAAACGCATGGTAAAAATCTATCAGATATCTTTGTCCGTACAAATAATTCTTATGGATCGAATATCTGTATCATATAAAGAATTTGCAATTTTTGTATAAACATTTACAGAACCGTTCGAGTGCGAAATATGTAACGATACATTTGTTACTCCACAGAGTTTGAGGGAACATCGTATTGCATTACATCGGAACGTACCATTCCAACGAATGTTTTTCCGACGTTTTAGAAGATAAGGTCAAATTAAAAAATGAAAGAAACGCTTTCATTAATTTTTGCCTATGTTAATTACATTCAAAAATTTGCGGATATATCGAAAATGACTTTTATTCAGGAAGAAAATATTATAAGATACATTGTTAGAAAAACAGAAATTTGCTTTCGGTACATGTAATGGAAGCAAATTTCAAGCAGATACACTGTTAGAAATGTTCTTAAATTCATTAAATTTTAAGTTATAGAATTTGAACTTAATTTCATGGCATTATTTAAATTTAATGTATTTATGACTAAAAAGTATATTTGTGTACATATACATAAAATTTTATGTATTTTTCATGAAAATTTATGAAATTTAATTAATTTTTCATAAAATTTTATTAAAAGTACATTAAATTTCATAAATTTAATGTACACGTTCATTACATTTAAGTGATTACTGTAACTTAATTTTCAGTTAAATCATTCATTATTTTTAATTTCGCTTATAATTCATTTACATAAGTAAAGGAAGTTCGTGGTTACATTTCTAACAGTGTACATTAAAAATATTTAATATTTAATGTTGTCAATGAAAATGAAATTATAAGTAACTTAAATTTAACGTTTACTTATGTTAAATTTCATGCAAATCTAAAATGAAATTTAATAAAAAAAATGTACTAAACGTCGTAAAATTTTATAAAAAGTACACTAAATTTCATGTATATAAATATACTTTTCAGTTGCAGATATAATACATTAAATTTAATTTAGCGTCATAAAATTGAATTTAATTTATGTAACTTAAAGTACATTAAATTTCATGACATTTTTATTAACAGTGTATATTTAAAATATATATTTTATAGATATTGAATTGTCTTGATTCATAATGACTTGGCATAAATGACTTGGCTAGTAGCCTAACTCACAATAAAAAATATAACGTTTATCTTTATTCTCAATTCTATTAGGTCCTTAGATTCTATGTTAAATTTAAAGAAAAAAAAATCCATTTTCATATATACATAAAAATTTGTAAATAAAAGACTGATCAAAGTCAAAAGATTTGACTTTGAAGAAGAAATTAATTCCTTTTAAAGACAAACGAATTTTAAATACCTTCCAAAACACATTAGCGTCTTCTCATCCTTATTGATATTTGTATCCTATTTCTTTTTATATAGATACTTATAAAAGTAATAAGAATTAATCCAGTAATCCTGCGAAAGATCCATCGTATGTAATAAAGGTGCGAAAAACTATTGTGTGTATTAAAGATTAATTTTATGCATAAGTAATATTTAATGATACCTCAATTTACACTTTCGAATTTATTATTGTCCGAATGAACATCATTGTTTCCTGTAATTTTTTAATGTTAATTCATTCAAGATTTAACAAATAATGAAATCGACTGTACATTGTCACAACACGTGTGAAAAATTTATATATATAATTTCGAAAGTCCGCATAGAAAACGTTATAGTTGGAACCTTGCACGCGCACGTAATACATCGAAAACTATTTATAAATGAAACACCGCCATCGTATTATTGCTCGAAATAAGTTACCCAACATGCGACGTCCATACTTCTGATGACGTTTGCGTACACGGTGTCCAGAAAGAAACATATTTTAATATTATATTTTTCAAATATTATATTTTTCAAATAGATTTATAATCTTGATAAATGATCTTGTCCTAAATGATTTCTTCAATTTAAAGATATTGATAATTATAATTACCCTTTTTCTTTGATAATCCTCAGATGTCTCAAATTACCTTTCATTAAAAATTTCTCGCCGCTTACTTAAAAAATACTTAAAAAAAAATTAACATTTTAACTGTAAGAATATTTTTATCTAAATGGTGAATAATAAATTGGATAAATTCATTAAACAAAACCTAAGTGCGGACTTGATTAGAAAATGAACTCTGTTATATTGTTTTTTCCTTCTTCCTTTCACTTCCTTATTTTCCTCCACACAAAAGAACGGAGATGAGAACAGCGCGCACGCTCTTCACGCAAGAATAAAATAAACGAGACGTCAAAGAGGCGGACTGTAAAATATATCTGTGGGGTCCCACGCAATTTGGCGACGGCGGAGACAGCGGAAAACGGTCAGCTCTATCGTCTTCACGATCAAAACTCGCCGCGAGATTTTCCTACATGGTGACAAAGTGTGGTCCAAGTAGACGTCTGCGAAGATTTATCGTTAATGTAATCTTGTTATCCAGATAATGTGATTACTATATTGGTGATCGATTTAATTAGCAAAAGTGGAAGTCGTTTTCGCGATTCGCCATATAATTGAAACTCTCGCGCAAATAATATACGGAGAAATATCTTGTATATTACAAGAGATTTTGTTGATTTAATAAACTTAGGATTTAAAATAAAACTTGCGTAATTGTGATTTATGTGCACACATTTAATCTAGAAATGCACGAATGTGAATTCGTTGGGTTTGTATAAGAAAAATCTAGATCGAGCTTTCATATTTTTAAAGCTCCAATATGTGGCTATACGAAAAGAAGAATTTAATCTGACAAATACAATACGATAAAAGATGATAGAAGGAATCTATCAGTAATACTTTTGAACAGATTTCTACAAAGAACACCTCGTGAGGATGCAGCGAGTCCTTAGTCTTCAAATGACTCGCAATATCGACGAGTCCAGTGAATATGTGACGAAACGGTTGTGTTTCTCGTTTCTTTTCTCGGTTGGTTTCCTATGTCTCCTATGCGGTTTTCTGCTGGGCCGTTTCACCGTTGAGAGATCATTGGAGGCCCAGGCACAAAAGATACGAAGTGAATTGGCAGGAAATGGTCTCCAAAACACAGAATATCTTCAAGAAATAATGCTCCAGGAATTGGAAAGAGTGTCACTCGACTACGATCGCATGACGTATATTGTCTTAATATCTTATCATTTTTAATTATATATGACAATCTGAACATATTCTCACTTATATATCAGAATATAATACCATATAGTAGATTAATCTTTATGAAAAATTCCATTAGAAAATTATCGAATTAAATTCTTTACTAATAAATATTCGTTATTTTCAATTAGAAATAGACAGATGTCAAAAGATATGCGACGCATAAGTGGGCTCTTTTCCAACTTGTCACTCATTCATAAAGTGTACAATCATACACCATGCATTCATGCGACTGTCCGCGGTTCACGAGAATCAGGTGAGTCCTTAATGTTTTAGTTATATTTATTTGGATAAAAAATGAAGAGTTTACTATATCGACTCTTAAATAGAGTTTACTATATCGATTTTTAAAATAATCTGTTACTCTATTTAATATATGCGCAAATCATTTTGCAATTTTCAATTACGTTTACATGCAATTCACAAACAGTCACATGAAATAATCTTTAATTTTTTTATAAACGGGTGATCCTACTTAAGAATCACTTATCTCCTTTTATGTTTGTAAACTAGTCTTTTTATGAAACTTGGCCTATAATATAGAATAATTTGATAATATTTTCGCTTTATTTTAAGCTCATCAATATTGCACAAACAATTAAGTATTGATTTCCAAACAGACCTCCAAATTTTAATTACATTATGAATCTTGTAAACTCCTTCATTACAGATCACTACCTTTTTTACATTTTCAGGCTACATTTAAACAGCGTCCAAGAATCTTCTAAAATTAAATTTTACTAAGTTTTAACTAAGATATAATCAGATTATTATTGTTTTTATTTTGAATTGGGAATTATTGGGAATTTTAGAATTTTGAAGCTAGAATGAAATTCAACTTTGAAAACAGATTCTTCTTTAAGTTTTTCTTTGTTAGAAAGCTTCCGTCTTTAAAGGGTTAATGTGATCATGTTTCGAATAGATCGGTCTCGGAAGTTACTTGACACTATCGTGTCTCTTAATTTTATCATTGCATATATTTACTTAAAGAAAAACAATGCCTTTTATCTCTTCTCTCGTCTTCTACAGCAGGATTTTCGTTTATTCTACTGATTTGTTTCAGATAGATATATTATCTTATCCGTTAATGAAGACGGTATAACATTAGCTCTGGAATTGGCACAAGTTCTAGACAAGATATGTTTAGGGCACAATTGGCGACCACGACGAAGTTTAATCTTTTGCATGTCTTTTACATCCTCGGATATTTGCCCACAAGCTCTGCCTACATTTATATGGCGAAGAGCTATGGCTTACGTGACGGTGCACGGTCATTTTATGCGAAGTTTGCTCGAATTTTTATTACTTACGTGTTATAAACATTATATAGGAAACACAAATATAAAGAATTATCTGATTTCAGCTAACAATCACGCGATTTTATTCGGATCAGATATCATGCGATCCTTAGCTGTCGAAGCTATCAGGACAATACCCGGCGATAATAACTGGACATATCTCGAACACGAAGTGTTCGGTCCTCGCCTTTCTTTAGATATTCCGCAAGTAATATTTTCGTTCGTAAGTAGTCTCATTTCATACAAAGCTTTTTCAGAATTCCATCAATATAAATTGCATTTATTTTTAATTTAATAACATATATTGCTATATTTTAGATTCTAAATTAAGATTTAAACAATTTTATTATTAAAGTATCTGCTTAAATATTGTAAATATTTTATGAAATGTCTATTTGGTTAATAATATTAATCGGATGATTTCTGTGCTTTCATCTCTTTTTTTTTTATACAGAATAATAATAGTCTTACGCACAATCAAAATTCCCAACTATACGACATAACTCTGGCTCAGATGGTTGGCCAAACTATATGGCGATTGTCCGAATGTACAGTTATTCAATGGGAACCTAAGTATTTTAACGAAACCGTTAATGAAATAGTGGAGTCTATTAATACTCAGACAAGCAGATTTCAAGATGCAAAGGGTATTTTTTATTTCCTTTGATTTCATTAATTTTCAAGAGTGTTAAAAAGTCTGAATTAATCATTGCTTTTCTTCAGAGAAACTGAAGAAAACGTTAAGGATATTGCTCACAGCTGTGGAAGAATTTAATGCAGAAATCAACACGACAGATGATGTCCAGTAAGTATAGTAAACTCAGAATTAATTAATAATCAATTAATTAATAATCTTAATAATATCTGTATGAAACCAATGACATGGATATCACAGAAATTACTAGAATTAAAATTATTAAGAAAATTGTCTCATATAACTTGCCAAGATTATATGATTATATTTTAATGCGGCGAAATATTTTAGGATGCCGCATATGAGGATATGGAATGATCTGCTTCTAGATCTGGATAAGGCGCTTCTATGTTCTGATAAAATTGATTCGCATTCCAGAACCGATCTAGCGACGTTTCGGAAATTGTCGTACGATTCCATTAGTGAATCTACCATATTAGCTTATCTCGACCAGATGACGAAATGTTATGAGGACGCTATAGAAATTCTGCAAGAAAGATAAGACGAAAAAGAGAAACTTCTCTCTCGAAAGGATATAAGAAAGACTTCAGAATATATAGATAGTTACAGGACACCTGCTTCTTGTTGATAATACACATTTTTCATGAATTGCTCAGTCTCAATTGTTTTCTACGCAAAGCAACATAAATGACAAAACGAGTATTAGTGAGTATAAAGAATTTATAGTTCATTTTTATATTATAAATAGTACATGAAAATCGTTTTGACATTTCCTTTGCTTTACCTTATTTCATGTTATTTATTGCCCAGCTAAGGACAATTACAATTTTACAGTGAATATAAATAAAATATATATTTCTATCTCTGTGTAAAAATTTACAAAAATAACACATAACATAATACTTATTTGTATATTTTTATACAATATATATAACATATGCTTTCGCTATCACATTTTATACTTTTTTGGAATTGCTACAAAACTTTGTGGAATTTACATATATTCGTAATTTGTACCCTACATGTAAAAAACATTAGATTCTCTTCAAATTAAATATTAAATTAAATAAGAATTAGCTTTTAAATATACATAATATACTAATTTAGAAGAGTTTAATGTAATTATATACATTTATGTTCATGTAACATTACTTTAGCTTTAAATTGTAAAGCTATTTATCTGACATCGAAAATGTTACATACTCATTTCCACATTAAATAATCCAATCATGGCGTATAAATAGATCGGAATGCGAATAACATCATATCAAATCTGTTCAGACTTTTCTGATTTATGTCAATTTCATCGTATCCCTCCTATACCATATCTTATTTCTTTTTCGAACTGTGATGCATCGAGAGTACCCTCTATCGCCTCACAATTCGGATTGAAGACAGAATAAGCGCTGGGTTCGCCACGTCGTTTCGGCCCGGATCTGGTGTTCAAGCAGATAAAGATCAGAGCCGACAGTACGAAGTAGACAGCACCGAACTCGTACTCTAATGCGATCATATATAACGTGGCCCATAACAGAAAGTATAATAAATAGATTACTCGTTTTAACACTGTACTTTGCGATTCCTGTGTGTTGTCCTCCTCCTGAACGTCAATCTCCTGGACATTCTCTTCGACATCCACTGACTGTTTGCATAGTTTAACCTACAAACAAAGGAAGAAATTTATATTCCTTTCTCAAAACATTTTTTAAAACTTCCCGCAACTTTCTTTATTTTTTTCCCTCATAAATATAACCTCACCTGCTCCTCCTTCATCGATTCTTCAAATTTCTCGATTCTGATTTCACGATTCCACGAAAATATGTTTCTCATTACACTCTTGATCGATTCCATCATTTCCTGTCTGCGCTTCTTGCGTCTATACGCCTCCAATCTTTCCTTCACCGTCATCGCGATTATTCTGAATTCATCACGATGATGTTTGACATATCAAATGTTTGCAATTGCTGCCTGCTGACAATCTGCCATTGCTAGCAATAGTGGCATGTGGCAAACGCGATTTAAAATCGACTGAATCAATTTCGAGATATCGATACCTTAGTCAAATTCTGGTCGAGAAATCGAAAAATTAAATTTCAATTTCTCTAATCAGAGTTGGACGAGTGGCTCTTAAAATCCAACTTTACAATTTATGGTTAACTCTTAACCGAGGTTCAATTTATTCCTGATCTTTTTCCAGTTCTAAGATTCGAACCTCGATTAAGAATTAACCATGAGTTGTGAAACTAAAGATGAGTTCCAAGTTACGCAGAAAACGCATATACTGCATTATTAATTGTTTTCCATTTACACATAAGTGAAACTAAGTGTGAAGTGAACTGAGTATTTCATACTTTGATTAAAAAAAAACAAAGTATGTATTTCATACTTTGGTAAAAATAAGTTATCACATGATAACACAGATTTATAATCTCACTTTTAAAGTGAGTTTACGAAATTCTAAAGCACAGTCTCGATTTTGTGCAAATTATAGGCAAAAGCTCAGTTAAATCTCACTTGTTAGAATGTAAAAGGAATGCTCATTCAATTGAGTTATGACATCACAAATGAGAATTATCTGAGAATTATCTGAGAATTATCTATCGGAAAGCAACTATTGTTAAGCAATGCTTCAAAATCAGTTCGTTTTATCAATGCACATAATTTAGTTATTCGGAACGATTTCCTGGGCGATCTGGTCATTAATGCAAATTATAAAAATATTATATTTTTAATTGTATTATTACATTATACAAAGTGAAAATTTTTAAATATAATGGACCGAATATCTCGGAAAACATGAAAAATATGGAAAAATGTTTCAGATAAAAGTTGTACAGTCTGAAGGGATACAAATAAAATATGATAAAAATATTGATAAAATATCGATAAAATATTGATAAAATATCAATGGATAGGTCGAGAAGGTCCAATGTCTTGGCCACCTAGATTATCTGATCTGAGCTACCTAGATTTTTTTTCTTTTGAGGCAAAATTCAAGAAATTGTTTATGTTTTTATGAATTATTAATTCTTCAACTACTAAAGAAAATATGATGCTAAAAATACGCCAAATGTTAAATAATTTCAAGAAACGAATTACAAAGTGTGCATAATAATTTTCAACGAAGATTGCAAATTTGGATAAATGCAAGTGGACGACATTTCGAACACTTACATTATTAAAATTTTCCTTTTTCAAAAGAAAAATTTGTTTGAATTTATTTCATTATGTAAAAATTCTGTTTCTTTTGAAATTGTGTCTTTCACTTCTTCGTAGATTTATTAATTAAAGTTTATTTCTCTTTTATTTTTTTCCTGAATTCTTTTTCCATCATTTGTCCTTCAATCGCCTTAGGCCTATAGTTATTTAATTATATAGACAACACATAATTCACGTAAAAATGTGTATGTATAAAATATAAAATATCTCGCAAATTATTAATTTTTCGATAGCTTGAATACTTTTATGTGTGGAATAATCAGAGGAATCATACTACATAAAAAAAATTATATAATTCCATTTAAAAAAATGGTGATAACCTTCATAACCTTAAAAATTGATTTTTTTGGATAATTTATTTTATCAGTATTTGTATCCCTTTAGATCGTACAACTTTTATCTGAAACATTTTTCCGTATCTTTCATATTTTCCGAAATATTCGATCCATTACGTTTGAAATTTTTACCCTGTATATAATAATATAATATATTGCTGTATTATTATGTATATTACATTATTTATTATATTTTTAATTATTAATTATTATTATCTAACATATAATAACGTAACATCAAACTTCGAGAATTAACTTCTAAACTTATAATATTAATTAAGAGATTCTCGTAATTAATATTAATTATGAGAAATAAACTAATTATAATATAAAATAAACAACTTTCAAGGCAAACAAGTTCGTTTCGACTTCTTCTTCATCATAATATTTGTTCTTCTTTAAGATCGTTCCAAATGGTACTCATAATGTGAGTGTTATTTGTTTTTGTTTAACATTTAATAAACAACAAGAATGAAAAGATTTCATAAGCATTGCAAACGTCAAGATGATCCATTTAAAGGTTACAATACCACGAATATTTGTTCCAAATTACGTATAAAGTGCATAAATATCATACATATATTTATAAATTAACGCATTAAACGCATCAACTGTCTCAAGTCGGAATAAAAGCAATCAAAGCACTGAAAGAAATGCTAAGAATTTAGGATAAACAGTACAATCTAGGAAATTCTCAACGCTATCAAAACGTTTCCAATGTGCTTGAATCGGACTTTTTATGTATAATCTACATGCACTACACTACTACTACTGCTTCATGAATAACTCCGAATCCTAAGAGAAGCAGAATTTTTTATAATTATAAACAAAAAAACAATGAAAATTTGATAATCATATGCATCTTTACAAGATCTTAATGTATCGCAATTATTTATATTTAACTGTACGATTATAAAATAATATTGCTGCCGAAAAAAATTATTTGTTTAAAAAGATCATTAAAAAAATATCGTAAATCTGTGAGAGAAAAAGAAAAGAAGCTAATACCTTGAAAATATTTAACAAATCGAATGATATTTAATAAAATTTAAGGACTTCTATACTTAAAAAATTAATCAAAATTAATTAAAATAAATTGACATATGCTTTTTTATATACACAATATTTCAATAATTTATAGATAATTTGATCATTTCTTTGCACATACTTTATCTTATTTTATAATAATAAAAATCCATATTGTTTAATCTGATGAAATACTGAATATACAGAAAGAACAAACAAATAAATGCAATTTCTTTTTTCCACTTAATGTGGTAAATTCTTATTTAAGAAATTTATAAGCAGAATATTTTAATTAAATTTATAAGCAGAAAGAAAAATAACATGGAATGTATGTATTCATTATCTTACAGTTAACAGTAACATTACGTCATCGTTTATCTCGCCTAGTTGTTTGTCATCAAATGTTAAATGTGTTATTCGAAGATAAATATTTCACATATCGTCACAATCATAGAATATAAAAATTTATCGCTCTTTGTAATTCTCCTAAGCGCTTAGAATTTGCACATTATAATAGTGTATGTGTAAGACTGAATTACTGTCGAATAAGCTGCTAACTGATGATAACAAGTGACGTGTGGTAAGTTTCCTTTTTATTCATCTTATTCTTATTCTATTTAACCATGAACAAGAACCGAAAAAAAAAATACAAAGATAATCACAAAACTGATTCTTACTTATTAAGATCAATTTCATTAAGATCAATCTAAAATTAGAACTTTTAATTAATAATTAATTGATTAATAGTTAAGGACTATAGACATTTTTTTAAATCAAATACAATCAAAGACAACATTCGCAGATAATAAAAATTGAAGATAATAATTCATAAAAAATAATATAAATCTTTTAAAAATTTAAGAAATGAAAAATATTCATTCTATTGCCTGTTTCTACCAACGTTAATTTTTTGAATTCAACTTACTCTTGATTTCTTTTAGTTCTTAAAAATCTATTTAGATTAACTTTAATCTTTGTTTAATTTACTCTCCATCTTTTTTCTAAAAATTAGAAAAAATAAAGAGTAAGTTGAACTAAGATTGAAGTTAATTTGTATTGGTAGAAACAGACATAGCTACAGTTGTATACCAATTCCTGACGTCAGTGCAAGCAAAATCATGCGACACCAGTCGGTCTTGCAATCAGTCTCATAGAAGTCATCGGGACGACTGCACGTGCGTTATGTCACGATCGCCTAGCGAGTTAGAAAACGTTTGTGATAACGATAATAATGGTAAAAACATAAAAAATATTAGAAGAAACATCACCGGCAGGATGAATAATGGTAACCAGCAAGAAGGTCGTGTTCTGGTGCTTTACACGGGTGGTACGATAGGAATGATGAGAAATGAACAAGGAGGTGATTATTTCATGAAATTTAAAAAATTACCTTAGATATAGATTTCGAAAAGAATCTTGCGCCGTAAAATCTTCATCACCATAAATTTCAGACATAGCTAAGCTTTACATATGAATGTTCTTCTTCATTTTTTATGAAATCCCATCTGATCTCACGAGGAATCTCCGATTTTGTCCTTAATTTTCTTCTTAATTTTTCTCTCGTTTCACAGACTACGCAACTTACGGATTTTTAGTGTCTTTCGTCCACAGATCATTGATAGAATATATTCATATAATATAGTTTTTAATGATAAATGGGTTCCAATGAAGATTTTAGATCCAAAGAATAGTTTACGTAATAGTTTGTCTTGGATCTCTGGTTTTATCTTTGCTATAGAATTTTTGAATATAAATCGAAAGAAAATTATAAACATAATATAATACAATTAAAACTCCAAATGTGATGACAAATAAATTAGTACAATAAATTTAAAATAATGTCGTTGTGACGTCATAATTATCTCTATCTTTATCATATTTTGTTGATAACAACAAAATGACTGTTTTCTGTAGTATTGGTGCCATTAGCTAATGCATTTGTAAAAAACCTACGGAAATATCCACAATTGTATGATCGAGAATATGCCGAGAAAAGATTCGGGACGATGGGACCGCTAGTTTTGCCGTAAGTATTTAACATTTAATATTATTTGCAGATATTAATTGCGAAGTCCCATATAGAAATAATGAATCAACAATGATTTCCACAAACTCGTATTGTCGACTAAATTCGTTGGAATTTTAATTTTGAACTTTCACTCGTGAGAAAGAAATCGGATATTAAATAAATCATTTGAATTGCTTCTAAAAATATAATTCCTTAATAATTGATATTTATAGTTAATATATTTATATTTAAGATTGTCTTGGAATAAGAATGAATTATAAATACTGGCCTAAGACCTTTTTTATTATTTTTAAATTGAATATAACAGTTTTCAACAAGATTGATCAGTCGATTTATTGTAAAAGATAAGTAATTAAGCAGCATTGGTTTTGAAAATTGGAAATTTGGAGTTTCTTCTGTGCCAATTTTTTCAATCCGATTATTTTCCATAGGAAATGAACCGTAAAAATTCCACCTAATTTGCGGAAGAACGTGAACCGGTTCCCCGCGTACCATTTCGCTTTCTCTTGGGCAATGTTAAAAGTTTTCCTCTTAATCTTGCAGCGTGACTGCAACTGACAATCGTCGGGTTGTTTACAACGTATTCGAGTACTCGAATCTCTGCGATTCCAGTAATATGACCATGGATGGCTGGATTCGTATTGCTAACGATATTAAGGTGTGTGAAACGATGTTAATTCAGACAGAGACTTAAGAACTTAAAGAAAATATGTTTCCTCTCTTATTTAAATTTTTTAATTTCAATTTATTTTTTAAAACAATAAGTTCTTAAATTACACAATTTTAGACACAAAAAAAAGATGTATATATAATATATTATATATCAAGTGATTCACGCTCGATATTTTTAAACAGTTCCAGTTAATCTAATCTTACGCGAGTTAAAATCTAATCCTCAAGTTACAAGGAAAGAATGATTAACTTGCAACCAAAGCTCTCTATACGTGTTTAATAAAGGTGAAGCATACTCGCAAATAAATTAAATTATAGTAAGGCAATTCTCAGAGCTTTTCTTTTGTAGGAATCTTACGAGCGCTTCGACGGTTTCGTGATCCTTCACGGCACCGACACCCTCAGTTATACTGCATCCGCTCTTTCTTTCATGCTCGAGGCTCTAGGCAAGACTGTCATCCTAACCGGTTCACAAGTACCGATTTTTGACACGAGAAGCGACGGTCTGGATAACTTTCTCGCGTCTCTCGTAATCGCGGCGAATTACAATATACCTGAAGTATGCGTGTTCTTCGGTACAAACTTGTTGCGCGGCAATAGGACGAGCAAGGCGTCTGCGACATCATTCGAAGCATTCCAGTCACCGAATTTTTCACCTCTCGCCATGGCAAACGTCAAGATTGAAGGTTGTTATATAGATTCAAGACAATAATATAATTTTCTTGAGATTTTCCTAAAGTTTTAGTGAACAATACGAGAAATTAAATAATATTTAAAATATATATATATATACATATATACAATATAATTAAATTATTATACATATAATTTATTATTATGCATTGTCTATTATCAATTGTTTGCAGATGCATTCAAAAAAGAAGTGTTTAATTTTAAGATATTCATATGTCTTCGTTT
>Ga0157364_1000203_pt1 | contig 32831 bp, 29 predicted proteins | sample AttsexASBM2_FD_111476 | JGI IMG/M metagenome (GOLD analysis project Ga0157364, IMG submission 111476) | Fungus gardens microbial communities from leaf cutter ant in Ribeirão Preto, State of São Paulo, Brazil - Atta sexdens ASBM2 | ecosystem: Host-associated > Fungi > Mycelium > Unclassified ...
CACGCACGCACGCACGCACGCACGCACGCACGCGGATCTGTCGCCCGCGCGCGCACGTAGAGCGCACGTAGTAACGTAACGTAACTCACAAAATCGCTGAACCGTTTTCATTCCTTGTTCTCGCATGCCCTTTGCCAACCTTCTTAATAAATTACTTCGTAACTATATTTGATAATTGCTCTTTGTTCGTTAAGTTAATTCTTTAATTCATGAGACAATATGTGCATCAAAATGTCAACTCTATGTATCATTTGGACTTTGCAAGTTTAATCGCGGCAAATTAATCATGACTTTCTTTTTGTCTTTTGTCCGCGGCGCATTTTCTTAGCATGCGTTCGGCTTCCTTAATAGAAAAACGCTAGATTTTCGCTAGATCGAGAATAGGATGAAGCACAAAGAATTCTTTTATCGTAAATTTTATATGTTAAAAATCGTATCAAATTTTTTCGAAATTAAATATAATTCACATTATATAACAGATTCCATGGATCTGCAGATATAAGACGATGCGTTATTATAAAATAGATATTTGATAAGAAATGACAATAAAATAATAATTTTATCTTTTAGCATATGTAACTTTTAATAAATAATTGCTAGATTTAGTACTTTAATAAATTAATACTGCAAACTTTAATAAATTAATGCAATTAATAACGTTAATAAATGTAAAATATTCAAAATATTTGATGATGATATCAAAAAATCAAATCTATATCGATTTTATTAGAATTTCTATCAACTCTATGAAAAAACAAAAAATGTATATTTATTTTATAAATAAATTTATAAAATAAATATATTTATATACGTATGTATTTAAAAAATATGAATATTTTGCTTCATCTGCCTCTATGATTCAGCGCATTTTCTTTATCTCGGTAGATTATCAAAAAATAATTATTTATCAAGAGTTTGTCGTTCCGTGATATCAGATAATCGACGTGCTACCCTTTATTTTGTATCCCGGACATCGACTCAACGAAATTTCCTGACGTACTCAGATAATCGACGCGACGGTTAACGGCGGGTGTGCGTAGCAGGTGCGTATATAGTATATACCAATACCGAGATAATGTATGATGCGCGATATGGATATATCTAGTCACAAACGGCTTTGCAATATTCAAGAGAACAAAAAGTATTAAAACTAACAACTTTCGATTTTCATCAAAATCTTATATATGTCAAATATTCGCGTATTTTTTCGTAAAATTATTATTTATTCAAGCGGTAAAGTCTGTATCTTAAAATGCCGTAGAAATTACAAAAGTGAGCGAATTTACTAGATCTAGAATATTTATAATTTCATTCAACGCCTAAATTTGCTCACATTTGTAATTTTTACTTCGTTTCAAGGTACAAAATTGGTCCCCTTAAAAAAATATTGAAAAAAAAACAAAACATTTGATATATTTTTTAAGAGTATATAACATAAATTAATAGAAAGTTTCAACGAGCGAAGCTATATACAGATTCAAATATAAGTGTAAGAAAGAAAAGAAAACTTTGGAAAACAAGATGTGAGAATATAAAGACAAGGGAGAGAAAGAATTATGAAGATAGATAAGGTGAATAGGCAAAGGAATAATATAATGTAACTATAATCATGATCCAACGAGAGGGAACATCATGGTAATATCCATCCATGTAATTTTGAGAAACATTTCCGTTCATTCTCTTTTATGTGTAAAATGTAAGTACATAAAAAAAAAGATGGCATCATCTTGTTTATGGATCTCCTTGATGATGCAGGATAAAAAAACGAAAGAAGAAAAAAAATATCACGAGAGCGAAATGAGTGGTACGGCAAAATAGTCACTTCCCCGGCCAGCGCTAATCGGATGAAGAGATCAACATGCTGGACAAGCTTCCCGGCTTTATATGACTAGCTAGCTCTGCTAGTCATATAACGCACAATACCAAAGCGCTTAATTTAATTGTTTAAATACCAACTCTTATGATCACAATCATTTGCGCGTAAAAGAAGCTGCGCGCTATGCTAACAATTAGTTATTGAAAATTTGGAAAGAAAGAGCAAATCTTCTAGTTGATCATTTAATACTCAGCGATATTATTTACAGATACACCGCACACTTTGTATTTTGCAAAATAATTTTGCGAAATTACGCGAATAATAATGTATTGCTGCATTTTTTTTAAATTTTTTGATGTATTTATTTTGTAATGTATTTATATCACGACGCTATATGACTCTTTTTATGACTCTAATCATATAGCTAAAGACAATCTGGATTATATTTAGAATATTTAACTATTTGACGCAAATTGTGTTTTGCAAAATAATAATACGTCAGATAATTATTCGCTCAATAGATTAATTTCTAAAAGGAAAATGACATAATAATCGGTTAGTGCAAATTATACTTCTTTCTCTCTATATGCCAGGGCACATAATATATCTCCACGCATAAGATTAAATAAAACGAGTTGCTAAATTGTTGCATTCCTTCTCGGTAAACCACGATTACATCTCCAGCGTTACCACGACCAAGAAATGAGGGCGGATCGCGCGAGAGACGAGGGGACTAAAATAATTACGGGAAACCGAGGTTTAGAGAGCACCGAAGAGGAAAGGGAGTAAGAGAAGAGACGCGAGAGAAGAACGAGGGGCAGCACGCAGCGAAGGAGAGACGAGAAGAGATTCCGGAGAAGCAATGCTAATTCCTGGCTCGGAGCCTCCGAGAGGTTTCTCACCTTCTACGGTTTCCCTCCTCCAGTCTACGTGAGGGCCACTCGACCAACGCTCTCATCGGGGATGACTTTGCTTGGCACGGCGTCGACTAATCTGACTTTGAACGCGACTGCTTGATTTTTCAATGTGATCTCGTATATTTTTATTGTTTATTTAAAAAATTATATTTATTCAATTTAACATTATGTTCTCATTTTTAGAAAAGTTGTATCTCTACACGATGCGATATATTAAAAAATTAATACAATACTGTAGAATATAGTTTGTACATATTTATAAATATATTAATTTAAGTTTAAATTAAATTTTATGAAAATTTTGCAGAAATATTTTTAAGTTGTCTCTGATACTAATATAAAAAAGGATTATAAATTTTAATTCAATTAATATTAATCATTTTCATAGTTTACTTTTTAATTGATTAATGAATATCATTCATTTTACAATTAACATAAATTAGTTTAATTTCATTTAATCAAACATGTATGTAGATATACAATACATACCAGTTAACATTGGCCAAATATTTACAAAAAATATGACACCTAGTGGAATTTCTGGTGAAATATACAATCTGTTAAAGCTGTCAAATTTAATCTAATTTAAGTCGCCACTGTTCAATATACTCAATATATTATTATTTTATATTAAAATTACAAATTTAATTATTATTGTAATATAAAATACATAAAGTAGGAACAGTAACGGCTTAAATTAGATTAAATTTGACACTATAGATTTAAGTGAAATCTTAACTAAATAGATATTATTAAAGTTTGGCGTAAAATTTTGCATAATCTGTCTCTCTCTCTCTCTCTCTCTCTCTCTCTCTCTAAGTTAATTTTTTTTACTTCATCTACTTTTTTATATATCTATTATTAAAAAAAATTCTATACAAGTGTGAAAATTATATACATTATATGTATAATATATAAGAATCAACAAGTATAATACTGTCAGATATAAATGAATCTATATAAATGAATTAAAAAAGAGACATAGAACTTGCAATTTTCTTAAATTTATAAAGATTTTATTTTATGCTTATATTATTTCAATAGATATAATTTTTTCTTATGAATATTATTATTGAAAATTATTGTCTTTTTGATTGCCTTTTCTTTGTTTCACATAAAGCGACTACTATAAGAGAAATCCTATATGTATGTTCAATAATAATTAAATTACACGAAAATCTCTGTAAAAAGCTTAATACAATATTCGTAAACTTTTATCTTTAGCGGTTTGTCATTTAACGAACAGTTACGATCGCAATGCGAGAAATGCTACATTCATCCACCTTGGTGAAGCAGAACGACCGTTACATCGTAAAGCCCAGAAATTTACATAAGTGTAGAAGCACAGCATATAAGCGTCTTGACTAATGAAATACTCAAAATAAATTCTGCGCAACAATATGGTGGCTCGTGCCGAGCGTCTCATCGGACAAGGCACTTGTATGCTACGCCTTACTGTTATGCCAATTTGTGTGCTACGGTTTTAAGTTCTGCCAGCCAAGTTCTCTTCTGCATCAACGATCAAAGAAAGAAAACCATGCATGAGCGTCTTTAATATACCCCTCAATCGCGATCGTTCGGAAAGTTGTTGCGTATTTCTCGATAAAAGCACTTCCCGAACGTTCGAGTGAAATGTACTCATTTAGAACGGATTGCACCAGTCGTCAATTAACGTTAATCGTGGTTAATTTTCCTTATATACGTTATATGCATACAGCTAGATCCATGATCTAATAGGGGATCTTAGGAGTAGTTAATCGGAGAATAATTAAAGCTAATTAACAGATAAAGATAAAAATTCTCAAGTTTAATCACTGCGTGTGCTACTTTCATGATATATTTTTAAACATTTAATTAATTCTTTTAGCTAAACATTAATAAGATTATATTTTTAATCTAATATATTTATATAATTAGTTATAATTGACTAATAATATAATATTATTATCTACTTTTTTATTACGCGTAAATGAATATTAATTTGTCCCAAAATAATTGTCCAAAGATTTTCTAGAATCTATTGAAATTGAGGAGATGACTTAAAGATGGATCATAATTTAGTATTGTTCATGATTGACGGAAACTAAGAATCGATACCGTAATGTTCAGGTACTAACCGGAAGTAAGATCCACGTGTATCATGCATCGCGAAGCTGTCAGAGAGAAGGAGAAAGGAGACAAGGGACGACTTTATACTTTCTTAGCAAGCAATTCAATAAATCGATCACGTAAAAGAAACGTATACGTAATGTTTTTTTTGCATATTCATGCACGGACATTAGTTTAAACAAATTCATTGGCATTCTTTGATTTGACCTATTTTGCGCGTCAGCGTTACGTTATAAGTATTAGAAAAGTAAAAGACATAAAAGCGATTTTTTTTTAATAAAATAACAATTACCAAATTAAACTCGATTTATCAAAACATTAAAGATCTCTATGTAAATTTTTCTTCAAACTAATTAAGTTGTTTAATTAAATTTTATGAAAAGCATGACGTTATTCTTCGGATTATGTACGCAGTTTTTAATGTAATGTTTAATTGAATTAATACAGGACAAGAGTGAAGACAATAGTTACGTTCAGCAGAGAAAACTAATCAGTTAGCGTTTAGTGATTCTTCAATATGATTGTTTTTGCCTTTAGTTTTTTGCTGAAACTAACTGATTTGTTTTTCTGCTGAATGTAATCAATGAGTCAACTTTTCTATAAAAATGATTTCTCATTTTTACATCTGAAAAAATATCTTTCGTAACGCACCAATCTATACTAGACAAACCGATTTGATCAGAGATCGCATATTATCTCTTCAGCGAAAAGTAATTTTGGACCCGTTACAAATCATTACAAGACATTTTCTTCCACCATCACTCGTGATTCCCTTTTTCCGATGAGAAAGCTCAATAAAAAGTACCGGGTGGCGGACACGATCTCACCGCATCTAAAATCACTCGGCGGTCCTCGTGATTGTATTAATTCACTTGACGGAATACAGAATACGAGACGCAGGGTGTATACAGATGCCTCGGGAGTTCGCGTGTAGATGTATTGTCTTCTCGGCTCCTTTCTCGCATTAGCATAAGAATTCAGCGTGTGCCTGATGCGCCTATCAATCGGATTCCCCCTCTTTGTCCCCCTCCTCCTCTCCCTCCCCGCTGATGAATCAAGACTTAAATCTTGCACCATGATCAACCGGCAGTCCGAATGTCGAAACGTCGTCATCATCGATCGAAATCTGAAACACGTTGGCCCGTAAAACCGACAACTTTGGCCTCAAATGGCCGACACCTCGGAAAGTACAACGGCATTGCGACACGCGAGGATTGATCTTATCACGGTTGGGACTCTTAATGATCGCATTAACCGCGACGAAATTTTGCAGGAATTGAATATCAGCGACAAAAAGATCGGAAGACTGCGACGTACGCAGAAAGTTTATTTATTTGTAACTTCATTAAAAAGCAACGCATCGCTCGCGATAATTTCAAATATTTTTCAACTATAAAATATTATAGAAAAAAAGTGGCTTTAATTTGAAAAATTTGCCGTGCTTTTTATTTATATTTTATTACTTATTCGTGTTATTTTTATTTCCATTTATTCTTTTATTACTTTTTTTAGACAGAAAGCGTATAACATAATAAATACAATATATTGAGAGCATCGTACATTAAAATAAATCTTTGTAAAAACATTATGTACGAGACGTAAATATATTTACAAAAAGAACAGTTTTACTAAAGTATGTCAAAATTTAGTTAAATCTGAAAATAATTTTGTTGGATCATCAAAATAATTAAGTAGAACGTACACTTAAACGTTGATGACAATATTTTAATATTTCCATAATCAGTTTAAGTGTACGTCCTATATAATTATTTTGATGATCTAAACACAATTATTTTCAGATTTCTCTCCAGCTAAATTTTTAGATTATAGATATTTCAGCAAAACTGTTCTTTCGTGCGGCAAAGAAATATTACTCAAGCCATAAATTGGCCATCATAAATTTTTCAAAACAGTATAATAATTCTCAAGTTCTTTGTTGCACGAAGCGTTCACGTGACACGTTCTTGTCCAAATTAAGAGTCGAGGCTTAAGAATCGAGGGGTCGAATCATTTCGGCGTGCCGAATGCGCGTCGCGAAGTCGAAGTGAGGAACGAAAAGATCGACGATCCGGTGGCTCCAGTCCCAAGAACAGAAATTGTTACGTGCTCGCTCCGGCAGCGTGATTCGAATGCTCATGCGAGTGGCGATCGGCCGCGGTCATCCAGAGCCGAGAGGAGAGACTCACGAGAGTCCCGTAGCGTTACTCAAGCGCAGAGGAGCTTTCTTCGACGGACACGACGTGCACACGCACGTACGTACACGCACGCGTGAGCAGTGCCGTAGCCGTGATGAAAAAACGGTGAAAAGTATCTCGAACAATATTATATATTATTACAAATCTGTTGTACATAAATTATGTATATAAATTAATAATATTACAACGACATAGAGACATAACGATAATAATAATAATAAAAAAAAATATATGAGAAATATATATGAGAAATGCAGATAATTTATCTCACTCGCGTTACATTGAGAGTTCTCGTCTTATTGAGAATTTTGTTAGCAAATCGTTTATTGCATCATAAAATGGTGATTACTTATATATTTGATATGAATTATAATCCATATTTATATAATGATCTTATATTCGAGGTTGTCTTAAGTACGTCTCGAGATGATGTACGATCAATTCATTGGATAAAATTTCTTAAGATTGTTTATAATCAGACTTAAAATGATCTAAGCACTAAAGTGAAGCACAAACAATATGAATATAGCCATATGAGCTTTATATTTTTTCATGGAGACTCTCACAGACTCTTCAAGTCCACATGCAAGGCAAAAGAAGGTAATCTCGTGTTCGGGGCGCGAAAGTGGCTAATCACGTCGCTACGCACGTCAAAAGGCGATTGTCCGTCCACGCGGAAGCAGAGAGCCCATGACGGCTCTCCTCTGCATCTATCCCTCGATCACCTCTCGCTCGCAGGACACGTACTCGTCGTGTCCCCGTACACGTCCTCGCGCATACGATGATACGACGCGCGCGGTATGTACTGCGATGTGTGTACGCATGTGTGTCGTCTGCTTCTACTCGTCGCAAACGCGTACGGTGCGTGATGCCGAAACAGCCGACCGAGATGTCGGACGGGAATCTGCGCGCCAGCGATATCGAGGGCAGGCTTTCGCAAGGAATTTAAAGAGCAGATCGATCGTAATCTTCGACACACCCTAAGTCTTCTCGATCGAACACGCCCGCTTTCGATTCCGAAGTTGCTTCCAGGCTCGTTCTGGAACTTCTTAAATTGCTCGGATCGCATAGGCAAAATACTATCAGTAATATATAATTGGTGTGACATTAAAGAGTGGTTTGTCTTCACTCTTACTATGATTTCTCAATAAAAATTGCATATTTCGTTTAATCTGTATTTTGTTTCAATTAAGAAAAATTAATAATAATAATGAAATTAAAAGATTTTTAACATTAATTTATAAAACTGTTATTCTTGTTTGTTTACGAAGCTTTTAAGAATTAACATATCGAATAATATTTTTTTAATTCATTGTTCAACAAATTTGGATCTTACAATTTTTTATTTTTTATATAACTTTTTAGATTTCTTTATGCTTATTTTATTCCATTTGCTGTCATATGAAAAGAGAGAAGTTATAATAAAGATATTCTGTCATATCGCAAAATGAACGATCATAAATTATGTATCCAGTTATCGATCATCGTGTTATTTTTGTTTCTCCTATTTGAAGCTAATAATTCACTTATAAAACGATTATATAATTATATAATTAAATTTACATATTTTTAATACGATTTATATGATCTTGACAAACAATGTTCTATAACATAAATGGAGCTTCACGAGTACGTGCTATTTATCGTGAGGTATTATACGCTGAATACGCTAAAACTTATGACGATGTCCTTTCGCTTAATGCATGGGTATTTAATGCGTTCTACTCACCAAACAGGACGCTTTTATGAATGCGACTGGCATTGCCCATGGATGAGACCGCCGAATATGGATGGCAGCCGAAGATAACCGGGAGCGATGAGACTGCTTAGCGAATAAGGACGTGACGTAGACACAACTTGACCTATAAGGCAAACGGATCTGCTGTTAATAGTCAATATGCATTAGACAAACAATGAGCGGATCTTCGGGCCGCACACGATGTCGTCTGTCTTTTCTTCTACGTAGAGATTTTAAGCAGCAAAAGCTTTTAAGTGTTATTCGAAATTGCTTGATATAATTATCATATGTATATGTATCTTTTATTTTATAAATCTCAATACTAAATAAAATAAGATATCAAATAAAACCAGACAGAAATACGACTCTTTTAAGTTTTAATTTTAAAGAAGATGGAGACAAGAATTATAAATGAAATTCGAATATAATATGCAATATGTAAAAAAGTGAAAGTGAGAAAGTAAGTAGTTTACTTGTTACAATATATTACACATTTTACTTATTACACACACAATATATTACATTTTCGTATAAATAAAAAATATGATATTTTTATTTTAGAAACTCGAACGTATATAAAATATAATAAATCAACAAGAAGAAATATGTAGAAAAAACATAAAAAATATGGCTGAAGCTAGATAATTATTGTTTGCTCTGTCTTTTGTTTGTGTCATTAAACTTTCGGACAAATTATGGATGATACATGTATAATGATCTATAACCAATCAATTAGCTAACATTAAGCAATCAATGCAATAATAACTAAAGAAATTTTTGAGAAATTTAACAAAAAATTTAAATTAATCATGATTCTCAACTCGGGAATATCGAGTTCAGACACAAAAATTAAAAATGAAATAAGAAATTCCAAGGTAAATATATGTGTATAATTGGTTTTCCATTAATTCTGATTAAATAAGTGGCCAATTCTTTCAGTTCTAGTTCTAGTTCCACTTGATAGTTAAAAATAATAATTCACCAATTTATTATTATTTTCTCAAAATTTTTACATTTTGTTATTCAACTAAAATTATGATTAAGACAGTTATTATAGAATACAAAAATAATCTACATTTTAGTTTAAATAATTAATTAATTGTTGATTATTGATTGGTGGATTAACAGTTAAAATACGTATTTCTTATTCTTTATATTTATTTCAGATCAAGATGCTATACTTAGGCATAATGTATTTTGCTACTAATTGTTTAAGCTCAATCGCTCTGGAAGCTGGTTCTCGCAATTTACTTCGCTCTATTTCAACAAGACCTGCGGTTTTTAATAATATATTCCGCCGAAATTATAGTAACTAAGCTTCAGTCTGACAAGATTAATTAACATGAGCATGAAATAACAATGCTTAGAAAATAATTTCTTGTTAAACGCAGATTTGAGGATTAAGATAATGATAGGAGACCTGCTTGCAGCATTGATATCTACAACAATGCTAACAATTGGCGACATATATGGAATTCCGTATCTTTATTTGCCATGGCTTGTCAATACTATTGAAGGTATGATTTTTCACGAAGGGCCAGCTCTTTTCGGATTGGCATACACTGTGTTACCCAATGCAAACTTGCCTACGGGATTATTTATGTTTATAACACTACTTTTGTATGGTAAGACATTTAAAATGATATAATTAAGATTGAAGAGAAGCTTTATTCATAAATTTGACAAGAAGTCAGTTCCAATTTATAAATGCTTCATAAAATCTAAAAATTTGATTAAATGTGCGCTTTTGATATCGAGACTCATTTTTATGACATTGTAAAACATAAATATATTACTAATATTAATGCAACATTATACTTTTTAATAGGAAGTATAAAATACTACGTTCAAATTTTTTTCCATTATTTGTGATAGTACAAAAGTTTAGATTGGCGAATATTTAAAAAATAATTTACTAATCTGAATTTACAATTTATAATTAAATTGACAAATTCATAACTGTAATTTTATTTTCCAGTGGAAGAGTTGTGCATCTGGAAAGACGTTCTCATGAATTTCGAACGCTGCTGGACAAGATATAATAAAAATAATAAATTGAAAAAGGATATAAAATCGATAAGGATAGCAAATAAAAAATTATGCAACAAAGCTAAAGAAAATCTTAATGAAAATACAGTTTCGCCAAAATCAATGATAAATCAAAATTCTTCTGCAACTCATTTCCATGTACCTGAAATTGATGATATTATTAAGCCTATTGAAAAAACTATAGAAAATATATATAATACATCGATTAAAAATCGTCGTAGCAAAAGTCTGTTTACAGAAGTGACTGGTTAGATAGAAACTCATTTAAATAAATAAAAGATTTAGATCAATTACAATTTTTTTCTCAATCTGGAAATTATATTGAACTCAAATATATAAAAATTAAAGATAGCAATCATAAAATTAAAAATATATCGAAATGAACGTAAAATTAATTTAATACTTTAATATTGTCACGATTAAATTTTTTCCTTCGACTTTTGTGACGAAATAATAACTGCTGTAAAATATAAAAATTAAAAAATTAATAAATAATTAAAAAGAAGTAGAATAGTGCTCTAATAGCGTAAATAGATTCATGTTTTATATAAATAGCATGTTTTATATAAATCATTTATTGTTTAACTTGAAGTCTGATTTTTCTGATATAAAGGTCGCAATCTGTTGAAATTTTATTGAGATATACAGGTGAATATTAAATTAATTTTAATTCCTTTCGCTCAACTTTTATAACAAAATAATAATAACTGCTATAAAATATAAAAGTTAAAAATATAATAAATAAGTAAGAAGAAGAATATTAGTGCTGCAATTAAGCACAATTAAACTTATATTTTACATCCCAGCAATTGATGGTAATCTCTTTTTCTTTTCAGCTGAACTTCCTGTTCATCTTTCCTTTTTTCTCTCCAACGTGGAAGTTCAGTTTGAACAGATCAAATATCAGTTTGCTGAGTATATATGGCCATCAGTTAATTTTACAAATATGATTGCTTAAATTAGTTTGAAGTCCGATTTGTCTGATATAAAGAAATCGTATTTCATTATATTACATTAATTATATTAAAATTTTATTAAATTATATTATATATAATTTATATTATATAATATAATTATATAATATATTATATAATTATATTATATATAAAATTTCATTAAAATTTTATTAAAATATATCATTTTTTACTTCACAAAATATAATCATTACTTATTAAAGATACAAATTCCAAAATATACTGTAATATACTACAATGTGAAAATGTGCGACTAAGCAAATTTTTACATTTATTTCTTTCTTTTTTCAGTATCGCATTGTATTCTATTTTATTATGTTTGCATTGTTTTATTGCATTGTATTTTATTATATCATTTTTCTTTTATAATTCTTCAGCATTTTCTTATAATAATTAAAAAATATGAAATATTGAAATATAAAATATGAAATATGAAATTTTACAAAATGCATACAAAGCAACGGTCTCTACTCGCATATGCTATTTCCTATGTCAATAATATCACAGAAAGTGACTCGATAACTCAACAAAAGGAAAAATAGAGTAAAGAGATGATTGTTACAACATACCGATGAATCGTTGCAACAACGGTTCGTCCAATGATTCACATATGGCACTCCCGATATCCGATAAACAATTCGTACATCGATTAGAGTTAAACCTTACTCGGAAAGTTCTAGATTTACACGTTTTTGATAGAGACTTTGCTTTCAGACATAATTAAAAAATTATTTTGAATATTGCTTTCGGGAGTTGTTAAGAAAAAGGTTGGGAATCTTGATAGTTTCAACGCCCACCTGAGGACGGCAACGTTGGCGCTGAGCGACAACGCATACGATGGACAAACGATCGATGTTAATCAATGTTGCGAGCGCGAATATTAATTAACGTATCGTCAAGACTCGACTTCCGTTTATCGGCACGCGCCAGATCGTGGTGTGTGTGTTTTTTTTTATATTATTTACGAGATACCGAAACCAAACGCAGAACGATTTCGCTTCGCGACTCCGAACCGAGAATTCGCCGCGAGAACATCCGCGCATGCGCGTGCACTTCTCTATTAAGGCGCGTTCAAAAATACTACCCGAGTATCTCCGAACATCATTTTTATTGTTATTTAATATTCAATTTAACAACGAATGAAATGATCCTCGAAAGCACTCGAATAATATTTTCGAATGCCGATCTTTATTCTTTATTATAATAAATTATCCGATTATAATAAATTATCCATTTAATAATAGACCGTTCGTGTAATAGCGACAATATTATGTTTAAACATAATTTTATACAGTTATATTATAATGATATAATTTTTATTTATTGCACAATTTATTTTTAATACGAAGATAAAGACATGAATTGAATTTCAAACCAACTACGCTTGACATGAAATCAACTGATACGTTTGCGCATGCGCTAGTATATTGTATGGTATATTTAAGAGATCGTGAAATATAAAAAAAATTTAGAAGAAATCATAGCGTGTAAAAAAAGTAAATCAAGGGATCATTTATATATTTTGGGTTCGAGTATGTATCTTGAAATAAATTAAAAATTACAACAATGAGCAAAATTACTAAAATATTTATAATTTCTAGTGAATTTTTTTTTCATTTTTATAATTTTTATGTTTCGAGATTTATTGTATATTTTAAAATGAAATAGAAATTATAAAAGTGAGCAAACTCACTGAATAATGACCAATAAAATTGTAAATATTCTAGTAAATTTTCTCACTTTTGTAATTTTTATTTTTTTAAGATACATAACCGATTTCCTGTATGGTAAGCTAATTATAATTGCATGTGCTTATCGTACATTTAAACTATTAAAATATAAAATTAAAGTAAAAAATATTGAAAGATAAAAAATATATACTATTTAAATTAAAACCTACGAGATTTATTTTGCGTATTTTTAAATAAGACTAAAGATAGTAAAATATATTCTTTGACAACTTTAATACGTTTTATTACAATATTATTTATGTATTATATTTATATGTATTATATCTATATCTATGTAAACTCTGTATTAAATTTATCGACAGTTGTGTTTATCGATTATATTTCGAGATTCATTTCTATTTAGCTTCTAAGATGGCGTATGTGTAACCTCATTTTACTACGGTCACTACTCATTCCATCACTTTTTCCACGCATTTTCTGTACTGTATTGTTCAGTATTGTTTTTAGGTTATTTTATATTGAGAATTATTTTATATATTTCCTGATGAAATTATATCATAAATATATAATACTTGAATTTTGAAATTATATATCGCGCGTTTCATCTAATTACTCTAATGGATGTGAAAACTACATTCTCATGATACAACGCTTTTTCTTCACGCCTAGTTATTTAGGTTAGTAAAATTTTTCAAAACATAAATTTTTTATTTTTAATGATTAAAAATTATATCTTTTCGAAATTTTAAACATAATGATCTATTCGTTGTATTCTATTTTATAAGTATTTCAATGAAATACAATGTAGATCCTGTCAAATCTTGTTTATTCAATAGCAGTTCTTGTGACATCAAAATGTGATTTGTCTATTTTCAGGAGATATTTTACTGAGATCCGGCTAAATATATCAAAAGAGAAATGTCAGATGATTCAAGCTTGTATAGATTAGAGGGATCTGTAGGAAATGAAGGGGGTGGTCTGGTCATACGTAAGAAAACATCGGATCATACTTTCAAGAAACCTTCTATATTAGGTCTTGACAAGCTTGCAGAACGAAAAAGAAGAGAGCAATCGCAGGAGCCTACCAGCTCTAAGTCTAACAAATCCGAAGGAAAGGACAGAAGATATCGATCTTATGAAGAAGAGACTCCTACTCATACTGGAGGTGTCAATTCTGAAGCGCAACAAAGATTAGAATCAAGACTCAAGCGTCAGCGATTAAGTGCAGGTGATAGAAACTCTAAAAATTCATATAAAAGTCGCGAGAGAGACAGAGACAGGCGAAGGGATCGAGATAGGGAAAGTCGAGGCAGAGATAGTAGTATAAGACAAACGCCTCTTAGATTCAGGGATGAACCCCAAACGCCGAAATTTCGGACGAAAGATCCGACTTCTAAGAGCAATTGGGACGACGACGAGGACGAAGAGCCAAAACGATCCAGCTGGGATCATCCGACACCGAATCTGTACACTAACAGAGATGGTCGCGATAGTGTCAGAAGCGAATTTACTCCTTCCTATAAATACAACTCATGGAACAAAGATTTTAAGAGTTCCGGTGCCACTCCGATGATAGACGGAGAGGAGAAGGAAATGTGGGAAGAGGAACAGCAACGACTAGATAGAGAATGGTATGCATTAGACGATGGAGAGAATAACGCTTTCGCTAATGTGTCTGAAGAATATACGCGGAAGAAGGAAATGGAGTTGGAGGCCAGAAGACAGAAACGCCTTTCTGCTCAGCAAAGACAAATAAATAAGGACAATGAATTGTGGGAGCGTAACCGTATGTTAACGTCCGGAGTTGTGAGCTCGTTAGATCATGACGACGATCCTGATGACGAAGGAGAGGCAAGAGTTCACTTGCTGGTTCATAACGTAGTCCCGCCGTTTTTGGATGGACGTATCGTGTTCACGAAGCAACCGGAACCGGTTGTACCTGTGCGTGATCCCACTTCTGACATGGCTCTGGTAGCAAGGAAAGGTTCGGCACTAGTCAAAGCATACCGTGAGCAAAAGGAAAGGCGTAGAGCTCAAAAAAAACATTGGGAACTGGCAGGAACACACATCGGTAATATTATGGGTGTACACGATCGGCGTAAAGACGATAAAGAGCATGCAGGGCAAGAAACAGATTTTAAAGCTGGGCAAAAATATGCCCGACACATAGGGTCGGGCGAAGTAACGGGAGAAGCTAAGTACAAATCTATACAGCATCAAAGGAGGAGTCTTCCTGTATTCGCAGTACGTCAAGAACTGCTCAATGTTATCAGGGAGAACAGCGTTGTTGTAATAGTAGGCGAAACTGGTAGCGGCAAAACCACGCAATTAACGCAGTATCTTCACGAGGATGGTTACAGTCGCTACGGTATAATTGGTTGTACTCAGCCAAGACGAGTCGCTGCTATGTCCGTCGCGAAAAGAGTATCCGACGAGATGGCTACTGCTCTAGGCGACAAAGTTGGATATGCAATACGTTTCGAAGATTGTACATCGAAAGATGTGAGTAATAATAATTTAAATATAATTTTAATACCAAATTAATAACTTTAGCCTAAAGTTTGATAATGTCCAAACAACATGTTTTAAAACGTCTTATGTTTGGACATCAACATATTTTTTATTTGAACCAAAGTTATAAATTTTATCTTCATTATATATTTTGTCATAAAATTTCTATATATTTTGACGCATAATGTATAAATTTTATTTTTACAGACGGTCATTAAGTATATGACCGATGGTATTTTACTGAGAGAAAGTTTGAGAGAAGGAGATCTGGATCGTTACAGCGTGATTATAATGGACGAAGCTCACGAACGATCACTTTCCACCGACGTATTGTTTGGTCTTCTTAGAGAGGTATATAGTTCGCGTTTTTATCTTATTATTTCAAAATTTATCATATTATACAGTCTTCTTAATTTAGAAATGTTTATAGGTTGTCGCTAGACGGCATGATCTAAAGTTAATCGTCACTTCCGCAACAATGGATTGCAGCAAATTCTCCGCTTTCTTCGGTAACGCGGCAACATTCCAAATACCTGGACGTACGTTCCCCGTCGAAGTACTGCACGCGAAGAATCCAGTCGAAGATTACGTGGACGCGGCTGTAAAACAAGTTTTGCAAATTCATTTGCAACCCAAAAGCGGTGACGTATTGGTCTTTATGCCCGGTCAAGAGGACATCGAAGTCACTTGCGAAGCTCTGAAAGAACGCTTAGCTGAAATCGAATCGGCTCCGCCACTTTCTATACTGCCCATTTATTCCCAACTGCCATCGGACTTGCAGGCAAAGATCTTTCAACGATCCGAGGGAGGTCTGCGTAAATGTGTCGTTGCGACCAATATAGCGGAAACGTCGCTGACGGTCGATGGAATTGTTTTCGTTGTTGATTCAGGATACTGTAAATTAAAAGTGTACAATCCTCGAATAGGTATGGACGCTCTGCAGGTATATCCTGTGTCCAGAGCCAATGCCGATCAAAGGCAAGGCAGAGCTGGTCGTACCGGTCCTGGTCAATGCTACAGATTGTACACGCGACGACAATACTTGGATGAATTATTACTAACAGGAGTTCCCGAGATACAACGTACCAATTTAGCTAATACAGTATTACTACTGAAATCATTAGGAGTTCAAGACTTATTGGCGTTTCATTTCATGGATCCACCACCACAAGATAATATATTGAATTCATTGTATCAATTGTGGATCTTGGGGGCGCTTGATCATACCGGACGCTTGACCCCACTAGGACGACAAATGGCAGAGTTTCCCTTGGATCCACCGCAATGCCAAATGCTCATAGTTGCTTCTCAACTTGGCTGTACTGCGGATATCCTTATTATCGTTTCGATGCTGTCAGTTCCATCGATCTTCTACCGACCAAAAGGTCGCGAAGAAGATTCAGATTCAGCACGCGAGAAGTTTCAGGTACCAGAATCAGATCATTTGACATATTTAAATGTATACAATCAGTGGAAGGCAAACGGTTATTCGAGTTCCTGGTGTAATGACCATTTTATACACGCGAAGGCCATGCGCAAGGTGCGGGAGGTACGATCGCAGCTCGAGGAAATTCTGAAGCAACAAAAGATGGATGTCGTTAGTTGCGGCACTGACTGGGATATCGTACGAAAATGTATCTGCTCTGCCTACTTTCATCAGGCAGCGCGTTTGAAAGGCATTGGTGAATACGTCAATTGCCGTACTGGAATGCCTTGTCATCTTCATCCCACTTCCGCGCTGTTCGGCATGGGCTTCACACCTGATTACGTCGTATACCACGAACTCGTGATGACCGCCAAAGAATACATGCAATGTGTCACTGCGGTGGATGGTCACTGGTTGGCTGAATTAGGCCCAATGTTCTTCAGTGTGAAGGAGACTGGTCGAAGTGGCCGTGCGAAACGACGACAAGCAATGCAACACCTCCATGAGATGGAGCATCAAATGAAGGAGGCTGAGGAGGAAATGAAAGCTCGTGCTCAAGAGCAACTTGAGCGAGAACAAGCGTCAGTTCGAAAGAAAGAGATTTTAACCCCTGGTATTAGGGAACCGGGTACTCCTGCCCCGTATCGTAACACGCCCGGAAGATTAGGATTGTAATCAGTTTTTCTACAATGTGTTGAGTTAATCCTATTTAATAGATAAAACATGCATTTCTTAATATAGTTCTGTAGTACAGAAATTATTATTGTATAAAATAATATGATGACAAAAAATAGACATAATTTGATGATTTGACAATTCTTCACTGTGGCTACAGCGTCAGTGATAAAATTTTTAATCTTAATGATCCTTGGATTTCTTTTATTGAATTTCCATCTTTCTTGCAGCACAAACAATACAATAATTACAATGTACATTTACATTATAATCTTTACACACTTTCAGATTAAGTAATAATTTAGTCTGTGACTTCAAAAATAATAAATATAGATAACAATTTAATTTTTTTTAGATAATTATTAATATTGTACAAAGTTTTATGTGTATAAAATATCATTAGATGTGATATGTATATCTTTTGTAAATAAAATTATTTTTATTGTAATATTGACAAAATGTTTTTTGTCATACTTACAGCCATTTACTCGTGGCCATTGGTGCTTATACATATATCTAATGGGCCGTTAGAAAGAACATTGGTATATAGTAGTATATACCGATGATTGATTACATCACTAATGTGCACATTAATAAGTACGTATAAAAAAATTTACGTATTAGGTGTGGGAAAAAGTTTGTGGCGTTTTTTTTAATGCCATCTAATGGGAAAAACGCCACGAACTTTTTCCCACACCTAATATGTTTATTAACGTATACATTAACCATACAATCAATATAGTATATCAATCTTTTATTTTAACTGTGAATTACGCAGATAAAATAAATTTGTAACCCTGCTGCACTCTTATTAGCAATTTATTCCTTTCCAGTAAGCAGTTTATCATTTTTTTAAACCGATTTTTATCGGATTATTTAACAATTATCGATTACTTAATAATAAATTTATTAATATATAGAATTGTGAAAGAACCAATATATATGTCACAGATTGTCACAAAATATAATTCAATGCTATTCATAAGCATATTATTCCTTAAAATTCTATGAAAATAGTTCATAAAATATATGACGTTGATCCATGCGCGAACCGACAGACTTTTTGCAATATATAATATATAAAATAAATTCATTTTAATGAAAAAAAATGGCACATAATTATAAATATATAGACCATGTTTTAAATCGATAAAATATCTTCTTTAGTTCTGAAAATCACAGAAATATTGTTTTAATTTTTACATTTGTTCCTTGATTTAAAAGAATGTGTTAGTTGTAAGCTGATCAAATGGCAGTGTATTCAAATGACTGCACAGTATTTTTCATAAAAATGAAAGTAGGCTCAGATATTTTAAACAGCATTAAATCATTCATTCATTATTTATAATTGAATTGGGACTAAGAATTATGTACAGAACTCTCAAGTCATTTTTTGAAAATTATGAAAAGTAGACGGATATAATTGTTCTTTGTACAAATATACTGTCGAATAATTTCAGCTCTTTAAATTGCTTAAAAGCCTTAATATGGGCTGAGTGCGAGATTTGAGGGCTCTGCAACTTTGGCGGAGACTTGCTTGTCCGCGTTTCATAATGGTGACACATACATCATCATTCTCATCCAATCCTGTGTATAACTCATATTTTTCAAATTCAGTTAGAATCGCGTCTAAATTTTCGACTCTCTCTGATAGTAACACAGCTACTTCTCGCCAAACCTGTAATACAATAAATAATTGCTATAAAAATTATAACATTAAAGTTATAATTAAAGTTTCATAAATATATATATAAAATTAATATTTTATAAAGCACACAATATAACAAAAATAATTATTTGTTATACCCTCTTCACAGTTCTATACATATAAAACATCGCGATTATCAATATAAAAAATTTACCTTGGTCTCATTGGTCTCATTTATCATATTTGATTCGATCTTTTTATTATATTTCTTCTTATTTTTCTTTTGTGATTGTGCGCGTGGCTCCGATTGTATCGCGTATACACTGCATATAGCACTAATAATCGCTAAAGATTCGCTACAAGTTGAAGCTCTGAGTAAGAAGTTTTTAAAAGATACTGGTATATCTCGTTCAGGAATAGGTAATGTCTGTAAGCAAGGAGTCGTTCGTAGCATTTGTATACAATCCAAGTCCGGACAATGAGAGTGAGAAAGTGATTTTGCAAGGCACGCTATAGTCCTTAATTGCTCAGAATGATAAGCTTCGCGTAATCTTTCTACAGCATCAAATGGAACCAATATTTTGCACGGTCTGGTCCGTTTTCCATCTGTGCCAAATTTTTGTAATATATTCGGTATAGTTTCTTCTGCTAATTCTTTAAGCTCGGCAGATATTTGAGAAAGATAAATAGATGATGATCCGGCACTCGCTGCTAAAATGCGCAATATGGCATTTCTCGCCAAAAGTAATTTTAACATACATATGCGTGTCTCTTCCTGCATTCTCGGATCATCCTCGTTCTGATTAATTGGTTCCCATCCACGAACAACCTATTTAACATTATTATTAAATTTATCACAAATATTAAATCAGAACTTTACATTTCTTCGAATTATATTGCGATTCATAAACATACCTCCAAATCACGATTATCTCGCAAAGATGCCAATCTAATCGAATCGAGATGAGGTTGTATGCATGGCATATGCATATGTATATTCAACGTAGAGAACAAAGAAGCAGTACTGTCAGCCCAACACAAATCGAGGAGCATTTTATCTACAGTTGTCATAACAAAATGAAATGAATTTTCTAGGCGTTCCCTTAACTCCACAAAATCTTGAATTTTTATAAAACTTCCATATTTGTACGCAAGTGTTAAGTGATCCGCACTCTACGAAAATAATTATAAAATCTATGAAATAGACACAAAAACTTTATTCATTTTCCTTAAATCTTTTAAGTATACTTGAAAACACATACATCCTTATAGTTGGCTATGAAAAATTTCGCTGTATGATCAAGAGTTGTGGAGGCCAGAGGCAAGTTACCGAGAGGCGCGAGAAGCGGCGCATGAAGATAACCTAGTGAATCTAATTGAAGATGTTTTACATCAAGTGATGTAAATGCATGATCAGCTGCAACCACTAAACCAGCTTCCAAGTAAATACGCACAAGTAAAATTTTGATGTGAAAATTTACAGGACTCGACTGAAGACCATGTTCCAATAATGACATTGCCCTGTAAGTCCATTGTTTTAAAAATGTGCATGTTTTCAAAATGCCATTAGCGTTTTTTCATTAATATCAATTCATTTTGTTGTCATATATAATGGAAAAAAATTATATTACCTATAAAGAAAAGACGCATCATTAGTATCAATCCATAATTGATGTAATAAATGCGTAGCTAATAGAATGTATGGATCTGCCGGACAAAAATCAGTTGGTAATCTATCTTGCATTGGACATAATTCATTGCCTTTCTCATACAAATCGCATAATCGCTTTATCAATTGTTCTTGTTTATCTCTATCTGCCAAAGGAGGATGATGGAAGCCACAAATACGCCGTAATTGCTCCAAATGAATATGCCTCTGCATTTGTTGTACTGTAGTTGGAAACTCGTTTGGTGCAATACCAATATCTTCCTCAATCTGCAATATGGTAAATATTGCATTAAACAATTGCAATAATCATTTTATTAATGTTAATGAAATAAAAAATATATTTGTTAAATGTCTTAATTTGTTTTATATTTAAACTAACATAAATATTACAGTTTAAGATTAATTTTTTATTTTATTTTTATTATATACATTTAAAAAATATATACATATGTATAAAAGTATGTTGGATTCTATTCTTTTTACCTTTTCAAATAATTCGAATTTAGACTTGGGTTTGAGTAGGTTTAAATACAATCGTAAATCTCCAACTACACATCCTTTTTCTCCAAATTGAGAAAAATATTGATGCATAAAATTCATAGAAGTCATACTACATTGTAGATCCTCAGTCTGACATCTCTTCAATAATTCTAAGCGGGCCAAGTATGGGGCGCGAATTTTTTTCTCGGACATATTAATAATATGATTGAAAAAATCCAAACATTCTGTCAGACGTTGAAACTTTAAGGCCGCCGAAAGATAATTTTGATAAAAAGCCCAATTGTCGATGCTATGTAATAAACATAATGATTAGTGATACAGAGAAAGTGATAAAATTATTTATATCAAAACATTATAAATATTGTATAAAATAATAAAAAAGAATATTAATAAAATTGATCTTACTTCTCTTCAATAAGTGCGCGATATGCGTTAGCAGCTTCAGGAAAACATTCTAACTTCAATAAACATGTAGCTTTTCGTTGAGGTACATATGAAACATATGAAGCTAAAGGACTAGACAGTACATTTAATATTTCTTCATTTTTGTCTTGCAATTCTAAAATCATCAGATAAAGTTGCACTTCCTGTTCTGCTTCTATCTTTCCCTCTCTCACTAATTTTAGGACCTATTGTATTCATAAAAAAATCATTTTAATCATCTTTATAATATTCATTTATGTACAAACCAGAGAACTCTATAACTGGAAAGCTTACCACTATGAAAACAGCCGAGTCGACAAAGAGCGTCTAGTAGGGAATTATATTCTTTGTTTCTTTAAGTACTATGTTCTATTATCTCAATCTTCTCAATGCAAATAACACATGCAAAACTGAGAAAATAATCCTGTATGAACTGTCTCTCTTGACTTTTTCATCGAGAATATCCTCTCTCCCTCCTTGTAAGCTTTTCAGTTTTAGAGTTCATTGATATAAACTAAACAAATCCTTTATGATTTCATATGCAATTGCAATGGCAACAGTAAACAACAATCAATGCACTAACCATTCTTTCTGCCAAAGGCAAGATAACTCCTTTCGCTAACTTCTGATCAGCATGAATAGCTTGCATTACTATACTCATAACAGCCCAAAAATAATATGGATTTTTATGAGTCAGTTTATATAAATTAAGAGCAGTTTGTTGTTGTTTTTTATAATCGCCAAGGCGAACGTATGACATGAAGAGATGCGTCAGGAGCTCTTCGTTGTTTGGATCAGCCTTAGCAGCGGCTTCGTAAAGCTCACTGACTTTGTCTGCTGCATGCGTAAATTTAAAATTGACATAATTGTCATATAATTAAACTTAAATACGATTTTTATATTTGAAATCAGAAGGTGAGCTAAGAACTTACGTTGATGTATCTCTCTGTAACAGATGCTCATCGCTTGCAAAGTGGAATCCTCACAGGGTACCTCGGAGCGTACTTTATCCATAATGATCTGACATTCATTTTCTTTGCCCATACGCAACAAAGCTAGAGCCTTGAGTACCCTGGCACATTGATTAGTTGGGTGCTTCTTTAGTACCTTGTCTGCCTCCTGTAAGGCCTTTTTGTTGTTCCCATTATCCAACCAGTCTGAAATCCAAAGAGAAACCTCATACCGGGTGCCATTATATAACCTCGTCACCGGTCTCAAAGTCGTGACCGAGCGGTCCAGTGGGAGTGCAGGACGGACTTGAGGTACGATCATCATCGACGCGAATATACATACCGTAAATCGGTCGCAGCCGACGTTCATTCACTGTGTTGTCCACATGGCCCTTGGACGCCATGATACTTTATGCGGTATCATAAAATCAACAAACCAGAGAAACACACGATTTCCAATCACCTCGATACATCTTCAACGATTACAGATAATTCCGAGTTACCGAGATATTTTTACGATCGTCTTCCTTCACGCACCAGATCAGCTTCGATATGACAGAACACGCTATTTCACAAAAATATTTTTAATCTTATCCGTTTCTCCATAGAATCGTGCAAGCGAAAAGAATGACCGGAGCACCGGACCGGCTGCGATGTCTCTACAGTCTCTACTTGGAGAACAGAATAATGAAGTGGAAGGGACATAGCGAACCTGACTGGCTATGCCAATCAGGCATACTTCAATCCATAACATTTGAAGTCCGTTCGTTTTATATTTGCATTTACACAGATTTCTTGCTTTGGGCGTATTCAGCGGACTCAACAGTTGAGTGAACGTTCGCTGTTATTGGTATATTCTTTCAAATCATCCAATCAGTATTTTAGATTTAAGAAGAATACATCGATAGCAGCGAGCACTCACTTTGTTGAGCTGCTGAACGCAGCCTTTTTCTCTTTTCAACACCTGTGTATATATTTCGTTTCAAATCTAAAGAACGTAAGTAAAAAGAAAAATGTTGATCCTGTAAAAATAAATTCGATTAGAGATTCATATGTCATTTATTATTGGTGAGTGTGTTTTGAAACACACTTAGGGACTCCATACAATAAAAAAAACAGGGAACAAAGAACAAAAAGTAAGAGGCTCCACACAATAAAAGAAACAAGGAATAGAGAATAGAAGAATTTCAATCTATCAGAAATAATTTCTAATAGGTTGAAACTCTTATTCTCTGTTCCCTGTTCCTTTTATTGTGTCCCTAAGAATTTCAAAAATCATATTTTGTGGAATACACAGTTTCTAATAGGTTGAAATTCTTAAGCAGGAAGCACAGACTCTTGCATAATGCATAACGTATGAGGCATAAAAAAACGAACCAATCCTTTATTTCCTTCCTTTCCGTGAAATAAAGAACTCTGATTGGTTAGGTTCAATTTCTTATGCCTCATGTATCATACGTTATGCAAGAGTCTGTGTTCTCCGCTTTAAGCGGAGAGTTTCTTCGGGTTTTTTTCTTTCAGCTGGGGGTTCAATTGTATTGCATAATTTGATAAATGATAAAAGAAATGATAAAAGATCTAACATTTACTCATTATAACGCGCTTATAATCGATGGCACAATAATTTGTAAAATAGATGTTAAAAGTTATAAAAAAAATTTATTTGGTTTCTTTACGTATCAGAATATTGACTGTGCATCTTGAAACGTGTGAAAGTTACACAACTGAATAAATTTATCATGTAAATTTGTAAGTAACTAGTGAAATTATAAATATTCCAGTGAACTTTTTCACTTTTGTAATTTTAATCTTATTTCAAAATACATAATTAAATCTTTAATTTTTTAAAATAATGTTCTAAAAAAAAAGATATTAAACAATTCTTTTCATATGTATTATTTTTTATTTCGACACGTAGGATAAAAATTTTTATTTACCTTAATACCTTTAAAATATCTGATTTTAATTATATTGTTAAAATTTAAAAATAACACGAATATGGGTATTCAAAAACAGGGCGGATTAATCAACGAGCGACTTTCATGTCGTGACTTTGTTAGGTGCTCTTTAATGAAATGCTTGTGAGTCTACCATCTTACTTAACTCTACTACCTATGTCTATTGTTTGAAACTTCAAACATCTTTTTTTAACATAAATATTACTCGGTCTAATGATATTTTTATAAAATAGTAAAAAATGAATATCTGAAACGAGATAATTGTGCGAAATTATCAGTTTCTATTTCCGGCAGGTGTTAAATTTTTCTCCAAGTTTCATGTATATCTCATAATTTGCTACTATGAATGACGTGAATGATGTTCTGACAAACATATACGATACTTTATTGCACTTACGATATCCGCACATTACAAATACAGAGTCGAAAGATTTGGAGGCAACGATTCTCAGTGGTGAAAATCGGATTTGTTTACTTTCCTGGCTTCTGACAGAGAAATTACCATCAATTGTCGCTCATTTGGGAAAGCTGAAGAATTCTGCTTTGGAAGGTATTTCTATTTTATTTATACAATTTAATGTTTTACATATATTTAATAGTTAAATTACAAATTATATTATCAATTCCCATTTTTAGTGAATTTATACATGCAATAAAAAATTATATTTAAAAATGTGCCGTATTAATATTAGAAAGTATATGTATGTCATTTTGTAGATCAGGTGTTTGAATATTACTCTCGGATTGGACTCTGCAACAACAAGGATGTATTGCTGGTTTGTTTATAAAATATAGATATATTATGCTGTATTATATTGACATAATTGCTCTTATATAAAAAAATATTTATGTAGGGTAAATGTTCCTTGAAGGAACAACTGCCAACTTTAAAATTATTGCTAGACTTTATGAAAAAAGTATATGTAAAACCTATTGTAAGTACAAATGAGACAGAAGGAGCACTTACAGATACTTTTAAGGTATGTAAAGATATGATAATGTTGAATAATTATATTATTTTTATGTATATTAATAATTTTAATGTATATTAATAATTATTGAAATATATATTTTTTAAACATTTTTAGTTGTGCACTAATGATATTGATCAGGCATCCTCTCTTTCTGCCATTAAACCAAAAATAATTTATACAGAAGCTATTAAATATCTTGAAGAGAACGAGAGAAAAATATTAAATAATGATCGCGAAGAAATTAAAATTAATATGTTTGAAGACTTACACATAGAGGTAAAACAGGATTATATTAATAAAATTATAAATAATGTATATAAATTATACTCATATTTTATGTAAAAATTAATATAGACTGATGATAAACTGGATAACGAAGAACAGACTGCATTGTTTGACAAAGAAAAAGAAAGGTTTATAGAAGCATTTCATACAGTTTCATCTTGGCCAGTGAAAATCAGAAATTTAGATAAAGATATTTCTGATTCTATTAGTTCAAACATTAAAAGTATATGCTCTGATTTTTCCTCTTTGAAAAAGGTTCGAGTTTTATCCACATTACTGCATTATTTTCACTATTTTCTCCAAAATATATTTCCATCACTTGCAGGTATTACAAGCAAAAGAAGAGTTATCTAATGTAAAATTAGCAAAGGAATTACCGAAGACTGTCGCACCTTTAAACGCAATTATAGAAGATATAGTCATTTGTAATGAGGAACTCGCAAATCTAATAAATGAATGATTTTATATGTATAATCATGTATGTAGGTCCATAATTATTTAGTGTAATTTATAATATATTCTAAATATTAATATACAAAAGAATTGTCTATTTATATAAATAAATCCTAAACACATCATAGATATTAAAGAGATGGTATAGAGGAAGGTATACTTTAATAATAAGATTAAATTAGAACAATTATTTAAGTTTTTAACTTATGTATTTTATATTTGTCAAATACATCTGACTGATAATTTAAGATCTAGGTCGTTCCTTCTTCTCTTTGTAAAGAGCAAGTAAAGAAACATTTGCAACCTTCACCACTTTAAATCTTACTCCAGGAATATCACCGACGGCATGGCCTTTACGACCAAAACCTGCCACTAGAACTTCATCGTTCTCTTCGATGTTGTTAAGACAACCGTCTCTTGGCACAAAGGCTGTAATCTTCTTTCCATTCTTAATCAGCTGTACCCTGACACACTTGCGAATGGCAGAGTTTGGCTGTTTTGCTTCTACTCCTCTATTGAATGATAAAATAAGTATCATAATTGTGTATAAGTATCGTAACATCATTAAGTTACGACAAACTATACACATATGGAAATGTTATTAAAATTATTACATGGTTATTAAAATTATTAAAATTATTACGTTATTACTTACACTTTTTCCAAGACAATGCCTTTAGCATGAGAGGCACCACCAAAAGGGTTAGCCTTCCATCTGGTTCCCAAATGTGCTTTTTTATAGTCCTTATCATTCCATCGCTGCTCACGTCTGTGGTTCACGTGCTTACGCGCCGTACGAAGACCTCTAGGTTTACCTACAACGCAAAGAAAATCTTACAATGAGGTTATATTCTATATTATATTTTTTCAAGCTCATAAAGAAAATTCTTTACATAGAAAAATGTTACATATCTATACGTTCAATATGAGATAAAATTATTGTATCTCAATACCACGATACTATATCTGTATCTATATCCATGATGCATATCTGACAATAATTACTATACGTTTTCGATACTTTAAGCACGCTACATCGCATCAAGAAGAAAGGTACTACTTGTGCATTTATTGTTAAGCAAAATATATCGGCAAAATTTTTATCGAAAGATTTTGGCTTTTCATAATTGTTATTTCTAAACTAATAATTTTTAAAATAATAATAAGAAATTTGTAACACAAACCCATCGTGTCGTGTGCGATTCACAACCGGAAAGAAGCAATCGTCCATGAGCAGAAACGCAAATCGTAATGGTAAATTTAGGTTGTATCGTGTGTCTAGACTAGGGAATTTTACGGAATCCGATATTCCAAGATCGAAATCAAACTATGTATTGAAGATTGAGATCGAAACCAATCAAGACAATTGGTCTTCTATTTCTGTACTAGAAACTGCACTAGACTGTTCTAGAATTTGCTTTAAATATCAAATCTATCTCACTTTAAGTTCCAGAAGTGTACAGTTTAGCCATAGAAAACAGAACCTAATCAATAGGTCTGCGTTGCTTGCACTTTTGGCACTCGACATCTTCGTTTTCACTCTTTTTAAGGTAAAATATGTATTTATCTCATTTTAAGTGCAAAAATATTTGGGGATTTCATGCAACGCGAACAGACCTAATGAGATTTGACCAATCAAAACAATATGAGTTAAAATTCTTGTGTCCTCATTGGTCAAATTTCAATTTTCAATCTTCAATCTCAAGATACCTTCTCATGCTGACGCTCGACAGCGCCCATTTTCAGCGTCAAAAAAATAAGTCACGATCAATATTGACACTTGATATTTATCACGTAACTTATTTTGACGCCAAAAATGAGCATCGAGCGTTAATGTGAAAAGACACTTTCAATCTTCAATGCTTAGTCTGATTTAGTCTTATGGAGAGATGTGCACATCTCAAAGTGCGTTCGGAGAAACGCTATTAAAAAAAATTACTATCATTCTACTTTCATCACTCATTAGATGAAAACGGACATAACATAGAGTACTAATAACGTCTTCGAGTCCGAACGTACTAAGTTTGACATAGGATTTTTCTTTATTTGTTTTCTTTGTGTTCTTATTATTTAAATATTGACAATGAAAAAAAGCAGATATTTTACAAAATATCTTTATTAAATATTCTTTATTAAACACTTCATTACTAAGATTACTTGAAGCTTAACGAAAATATATTGGCATGTTTAATACAAATTATTTATGTTAATGTTAATTATTTATATTTATACAAAAGAAAAAAAATTATTTTTCTCTAATCTCTACTGATTTATCTACAAAGAGAACAAATTACATAATAAATGTAATGTTACATATTTAATATGAATATAAATTGTTATATTTAAATAAATTTAACATTAACAAACTTTTTAAGGATAACATATAATTTAGGTAGCTTTAAAGAAATCCTCTGAACTGGTTGTATAAATATGCCCTTCGCAGAGAAGAAAATCTAATATCTCATCTAAACGAGATATAATGTGTTTTGGTACTTGTGCCAAAATATCTCGTTTCTCGATACCACATTCAGCTTCATTTGCTGATCGAACCACCTCAAGAACTGCCACTTGTTCAGGTGACATGCCACTCATTGTATTATCAACCATTAATGAACTATTAGAAGGTAAATTAGTTTCTTCTGCGGGTTTGCTAGCTTTCAGTATGACATACATAACCTCCATAAAGTGACATGTCAAATCATTCAAATCTTCCAGAGGATACATACGTAGAATCAAGACATGTCGTTGATTATTTTGTGTGCGTATCAGTCCATAAACTCGCACATATGTATTTATTTGTGTACAAGTGTTACTTTCAGCAGGATTCTTATCTGCTTCTAGCCACATAATAGCTGTAAGAGTACCTATGCAAAATCACATTTAAGTAAATTTTCTGTTTTTTTAACAATAAAAGTAAATTTAAAATACATATAATAATTTCTATGATTTAAAAATTTAAATCATAGAAATTATTATATATATTTTTAAGGTTTTCTAGTTATACAGAAATTTTATGATTCTTATATGTAAGATCACCATGTTTTCTATTTATGAATATAAGAAACGTGATTTAAATACTTAGATATAAAAATAAAAACTTAATTAAAGGTATTAGCTTTATTTATATAGGTTGTGTACAAATACATAAAAATTTATTCAGAAGATGAAATATTAATTTATCAAAACTTTTTGCATTTTGTAATTGTAATTGTACATGATTATCGTTAAGACCAAAAAAACATAAATAGAACCTGAAATAGACCATAAATAAAACATAGATACCTGTATCATCCTGGATATTGAATGAGATTTTTGTCGTGTCTTGCTCAATATGACGTACGATTCCAACAAGTGACAAAACGTTTACAGTTCTGCCGGCGATTTGCAGATCTCCTGTGGTGGACGTGATATGTTTTATTAATACGGGAACAATAGTTTTGTCATTTTGTGGCCCTTTCTTGCCGGTACCAGTACTCTGCGTGCTATCGTTCATAAATCCACCTTCACCCATGGAACTTTCGTTATTCCACATGATTATTCCACAATGAGAATCACCAAGAAAACGTAAGTGAAACTTAAGAGATTGAAATTCAGCCAAGTTCAGCTTTTCGATAAATCTGAATATCCGAAAACAGAAGAGCTGAACTTACGCGCGCAAAATGTAGATTAGGTTAGAAACCCAGTTTGGTGACTTCACCTTCACCACTATTAAGGTTGGGTTTTCACACGCTATGTCACTTAGGGTAAAATCACACAGCGGAAAAGAGCTGCGAAATAGAGAATACGTTATTGGCCTAGTTTCCACCAAGGGTTTAATCCGGATCAGAATGTAAGGCCGAGTTTACACCTTAATGGAAAAGCGGAAAGCGGAAAAGCGGAAGCCAATCAGAACTCGCGGAAAGACAGAAAAAGACAAGCGAAATGTACCGCCTACTACTATTGCGAGTTCCGATTAGCTTTCGCTTTTCCGCTTTCCGCTTTTCCATGAAGGTATGAACCCAGAAGAACCAACTACAGTCAAGTATTTTTCTGTTACAGTCGAATAACAGAGGAATACGCGACTGTAGTTACATGAATATATATTTAAAAACTATTAACTTTATGTTAATAATTTGCTTTATTAAAATAAAATATAATTTTAATATATTTTTCAAATTGTAAAAACAATTATCACTCGTGTAGTATTTAATGTTTTACAATTATTTACCCTCTCATAACAATTTTTTGAACTGCTTTAACGCATTTACTATAATTTTTTCATATTATGTAAACATAGCACAAAAAACTTGCTTGATAGAAAAGTGCGGAAAAAAGTACACTAAAATCGCATGTATCATCGTTTTTTTGATCTTGTAGTGTTTTTACTGGTGTGTATCCCCCAGTCCCGCATTACACCAGTTGCGTGTTCCTTTGAGACGGCGTAGCAAAATCCCACTTCGTGCATAAAATTTACACACCGTAGTGTACAGTCATAGAAACACGGTACACCGAACGAGTTCGCTTACCACCAGCCATGGAAACATGCACTGTCTGAGTATTGCACTGATGGGCAATAGTACAACCAAGAGAAAACGCTATTTGTATCTTTATGCACTCAAATTTTGTCATTTTGCTTTATTTGTCTCGATATTACGCAATTCTATCATATTAATCAGCATCAAATTATTTTAATCATTTTATTTTAATCTTAAACGATTATTTATTACAAAAATAATGACGCATTCGCTATTCCGCAACATTAAATGCGAAATAACGCTGAGTGATTGTTTCAATGACACATTCTCTATTCCGTAGTCCTATTCACTCAACTGTTGAGTCCGCTGAACACAACCAAAAATAGGTGTATTCAGAAGTATAACTGCTCATTGAGCTCTTGTTCTTATTCTTGTTCTTGTTATTATGTCCTATTTGGTTTATATTTTTAGATCCAATGGAATATGCCGATAAGATACTAGAACTCACTGAGCACTCAGTGAGCGGTTGTGTTTCTGGATGCATCCAATAGTTTGCGTAAACTCAACAGTTGAGTTAGCATTCGCTGCCTATTGATTTATTCTTCTAGATCTAAAATGCTGATTGGATGATCTAAAAGAATATCCCACTAATCAACTGTTGAGTCTTCTAAACGCAACCAATGGTCACATTCAATAGACTCAACTGTTATGGATCCGTAAGCGCTCGCTGCTATTAGAGTATTCTTCTAGATCATCTAGACTATTAGATTGATAATTCAATCATTCATTTAATTGCACTTGTTTTTAAAAAATAATAAGTTCACAATGCTCGACATTAGGTGCTTGATGCTCTTATGTAATGACATCTTTAGGGAACGTTTAGATTTGCCGTAATTATATGCCGTAATCTATCAAAACTTGATCAATCACTTTCGAGTATTCTTTTCTTACTATTGATTGAGAGGGGAATACTTAACTGTGATTAGTCAATTCATAGGCTATATCCATATAAACTTGCATAGCTGTATAAACGTATGCATAAAGAAAATTATCCAATCGCATTTCTTGTATAAAAACGCACGTAAAATATGATTGGATAATTTTCTTTATTCAAAATGTAAGCTTCAGGTTGGCTATCGCAACAAACTTACACTCGGTTTGCAACTAATGTAGAACCGATTTAAAGCGGAAGGCACAAACTCTTGCATAACGTATAACACGTAATGCATAAAAAATTCCACCAATCAGCGTTCTTTATTTCATTTGGAATGGGTGGAAATGAAGGACTCTGATTTGCGCTTCTGGCTTAAGCATCAAGCATCATAATATGCGCAATCCCAATGACATAATGGGTATATTCTGAATGACAATGCTTACTAAGCGTTCAGTGAGAGTTGTATCATTTGATTATCATA
>Ga0157364_1000204_pt1 | contig 32796 bp, 23 predicted proteins | sample AttsexASBM2_FD_111476 | JGI IMG/M metagenome (GOLD analysis project Ga0157364, IMG submission 111476) | Fungus gardens microbial communities from leaf cutter ant in Ribeirão Preto, State of São Paulo, Brazil - Atta sexdens ASBM2 | ecosystem: Host-associated > Fungi > Mycelium > Unclassified ...
CACGCCTCCATTAATATAAAATTAGTGGTTGCAATTGGTCACTGAAAGAGGTACGCTCAACAACAAGACGCCAACGTATGCAGCTCGTTGTTAATTGAAACACGCACTTTCTTCTGTTATTTTCACCGTAAAATATCGGCAAAACAAGAAAGCGAGTCACATATTGTTTTCTCATTCTGTACGTTGCTCTCCTTTTTTCTCTTCTTGTACAGCTTCTCTCATACTATGGCTCTCTCTCTCTCTCTCTCTCTCTCTCTCTCTCTTTCTTTCTCTCTCTCTCCGTTCTGTTCCTGAACGATACGGAATGAGCGCGTGGGTTCCTTTTTCCCGAGGGCGACATAAAGCCCAGGACAAATTGCTACGTGTGTTTACGTTAAATCGCTTAAGCACGTTGCGCGGCTCGAAGGGATCGACTCTCTCGTAAAGGCGAGAGATAACCATCTGCGAGTGAGGACCATCGGCATAAGTCAAGCTTCGACGTCGCGCTAAACCGATATGTGAGTATAATGTATAATAGCACACACCGGTGTATAGATCCGGATTAAGGCCATTCGATGGTGCAGCCACCTTAATGCCCGGCATAGAGCGCCTTAAACGTTATCGCGAAGCATGTCGAACTCCAATCGCGCACTAATGTGTATACTTTGTGTACACGTTAATCCTTTCCCATAAGGTATCATTAATTACGGACAAGTGCCGTAAGGATTTTCTTGTCTAGTTGAGCGTGAGATACTTAGAGTAAACAGAGCGAAACGGAACTTCTCTCGTGGACAGACACTCAAATGCGCTTTAATGTTTGCCAAGGCGCGTCGGTCGGTCGGATTCCGTGGTATGTGATAGGTCAGTGGGAAAATATAGTATTTGCAGCTTTGGTATCTTGATGTTGTGCCCTGATAGCCAATGCCTAAAAATACAAAAACTTAATTCATGTTAGAAAGAGCTCTTCTCTTCAAATATGTTTGTCACCCAATCTAAAAAAAAAAAAGAAAACAAGTAACTCGTATATAAAGTTTTCACCCAAGATTTTTCTCTCTGACGGAATAAAAACTGATGTGACACAAGCAGTTCTGTATCGTGATATGATCTTCGATCTATTTACGCCAAGTAGCAACAAGGTATAGCTTGTCTGGATGTGTAACCAAGCGATGTGGAATCTCGTTTACCGTTACACTCACCCTCGTACGAAGTCGTGAGGCTGGAGGACCGTGTCACCGCGACGACGCGTCTAAACTCGTTCTCGCAGTTGGATCCGATTTCACGTTTGAGCGAATCGGCAGTGATCGACCGTATAGGAAATCCCATATGTTCCCGTAAGGATCCTCTTCTAGGGTTTCCCTCCTCGATCAAGCGGATGCTCGAGCGATCCTTCATGCGATCCTTACTAAAGCACGACAGTGGTAGACAAGGTGCGATAACAATGACCTCGAGGCTAACGGCTGGCTTTATAACGCACCATGAATGAAAGGAGTAGATGAATATTGAATAGTCAAGGAACGGATGTATCGACATTTCATACACAACAATGCGCTCCTCAAGTCAATGCGCGCCGACAAGTGCTTGCTTTTATCCGAAGAGATGTCCCAGTCACAAATGGGACTTAAAAAACAAATGGCTCTCGATCATTCTTTTATTCCCGACTTCGAATCGTCGTCGATTATGTCAAGGATGTCCCAGTGCGATGAAGGGTTGAAGTGCTGCAGAAATGAATAAGCACGTTTCGTAATCACCAACTTTGTGAAAAATTATACAGGTACACTTCTTTCGTAATATACATATAAATATATATATTTTTTATATTCCGCGAAAAAAAAGAATTCCGAAAAAATTTATTTTGAAAAGGAATACGAATTATTTTATATTCAATATGTATATCAGTGAAAAAAGTAAGAATTAAACGATTTTCGTGGCGGATATACAATAAGAGTTAAAGGATGCACATTTTGTGTGAAAGTGATATGTCGATCATTGCTCGAACGCGGAAGGAGAACATTCGCGGAAGAAAGCGCAGCCTCCGGCATCACCGCCACCACTACCACCACTACTACCACCACCACCACCACTACCACCATCAACGTCACCACCACCACCGTCGACGCCGTCGCCGCCGCAGATACCGCCACCACTGGTAGTAGCAGCAGCAGCGAGCAGGAGCACCCCCGACGACAAGGGGATGAAGAAGAGCGTCGGTATCGAAGTGAGATGTATATATATGTATATATAGAGGTGCGCGCACGTCGGCAAGTTCAGTCGTCCACCGCGTGCCGACCTGCGAGCATCGTGTAACCACCCTCCCTTAGCGGATTCCTCGTTTCCCTCGTTTCGTTCGCTACCGTGTGCGAGAGTCTCGAAGCTGGTCACGTGTCCCCCTCCTTTCGCACGCTCGAACGCGAGTGCAACCATGCGAGTGCAAGCACCCTCGTTCAATTTCATTATGTAGATGAGATGAGTCGCGACTAATTATTTATGGCATTTTTCAAGAAGAATTTCTTTTTGCAAATTAAAAAATTCAAACGTGAGGTAAATATGATCCTCAATCGTTGGATCGATTATATGATTCTTGCGTGCAAGCAGAAAATCGAGATCTGTTCTGTCTCCGTTCGATCAAAGACGCGTTCGATCTATTTTGATACACAATTCATCAATGACACACAATCGAATGTTGTGGATAGTTGTTAAAATTATAGAAAAATTTTCGATGAAATTTGACACAATGATCACCAGTTATGAAGCCAAAATTATTTAAGGAGAACGAGCACGACACCAATAAACATGTCAGCGTAGAGTATAAAATTTGTTTGTGTCTAATTTCTCCGAGTGATATCAAATAAAAAACTGGTTTGAGTGAAATGTGAGGTAATGATGGAGTTGAGGATCAGTATTCTTCTTTTAACGCTTCTTCGTCTTGCCAGCACGCTCGAAAGTAAGTAACGAAACATACAGTAATAAATTTAAATTACGATAAAATACTTGTCAATTATCTCCAATATTATAATATACATGTAATATACATGAAATCTAATCAATTTATGACAGATATTTGAATAGATAATTTACATGTGATGTAACTACATCTACACGATTGTTACTTGAAATATCCAAATAATGTTTGTCAAAATATCTAATGTTTGTTTCCATCAATACAAATAACTTTGATTTTAGCTCAACTTATTCTTTTTTTTAATTGTTAAGGCTATAAAAAGATAAAGAGTAAATTAAATCAAGATTAAAATTAATCTATGTTGGTGAAAACAAGTGTAAGGCTTGATTCTAATATAGATTAACTTTAATCTTAGTTCACAATTTACTCTCCATCTTTTTCCAATTTTTAGAAATAGGAAAAGATAAAGAGTTAATTAAACCAAGATTAAAATTAAACTACACTGGTTGGTAGAAACAGGTATAAGTATCAGGCGAAGTTATACTGTTGGCAACATGGAAGTACGTCGGCACTTTTCGGAGCGACCAAAAATTCATTTCGTCCGGCTTCCGGTCGGCGCGGCGTGCACGGCCATACGAATCGCGCCGTAAATTTACGCCTTGTATTTCTCGCGAAAGCTCCTCACTGCGAATCGTGACATGTTTTCTCATGAACGTGACAGCGGGGGTAATCATCCGCCGGCGCTTGGTTTACCGCGACCACTCAAACAAGAGGTGCAGTTACTTGGGGTGTAATAAAGTTCCCGCGAGACTTAGGAGCGAGACGGCGAACACGAAGCGTAAAGTCCGGGAGATCTAAGCGCGAGCGTGCCCTGTTGGCTGATACACGACGTAAAATCCGCCACGCATCGTTAAGCCCGACTTTACTGTTCCATCGTATCTGACTCGACGTCTAAATATACCGCGACATTGCGAACGAGCGCGTGTCTTCGAATAACGATACACTTTCGAGAGAAAACGATCAGATATACAGGATCGTTGTACAACGTTATTGGATCCGATAATGCACCATTAGTAATTCGATAACGCGTCTCCATCGACATTTCTCTTTTTCGTGGGGTGACGTGGCTTAATCCCTTCAATGGACCAAGAGCAGCGACGATTTAATTCAATCGATTTAATATGAAAAATTTGAGGACGTATGGATAATGCGCCGCCACCGAGAGATTATATCTGACGGCTTTATCGGATTTGCGGAATGAATCGCGCTGGAATTATCGATTTTTTTCGCTCACAAAAGGGATAAGCACTGATAAAGAATATATTGCTTGCTAGATACGAAGGAAGAGGACGACGCCGAGGAAGACGACGAGGAGAGTTATCCTGTCGAAGATTACGACTATGGTGATTATGAAACCGCAACTATAACCAGCGATACCGATCTTATCGCTGGTGGTTCCCTACCGATTTTCTTGGCGGAGCCTGTCGATACGTTTGTCGTCAAAGGGAAACCTGCGACGTTGCATTGTCGTGCCGCGCACGCTCTTCAGGTATGTACTTGTTACAGTAACATATGTACATATTGCACACAAGAACATTGCATTGATTAATCAAATAATATCGACAAAGAAATGTTTTTAACGTGATTACACACATATATCATTTTTGTTCTACAAAACTACTCTTAATTATTTTCTTTAAATTGACCATTTTAACGATTTTTTATAAAGCTTAATTAATTTACTTTTACTGATTAATAGTATAATGCTAACCTAATTCATTCAATAACTCGAAGATAATGTTTTTTGAATTATGTTACTTGTGAAATGAGAAGAAACGTTATAATTTCATAGTTTTTATAGTCTTGATCATAAGAAAGTATAAAACGTCTTCAATTTATTCCATTTTCTTGGAAAAAGCGATAAAAATCATAGGAAGATTAGAAAATTATTAAAATTATATAAAAATAAATATTATTTTTCAATAAAACTGTTTTTTAAATTTAATTTTCATTAGATATGAAATGTTTACGTCAATTTGTATGGGTACGTGCTTTATATTCATAGCCAAGGCTGTATAATACTTTGCATAAAGATTTATTTCTGTGTCATAGATTTTCTTATTATTATTACATTACTAGTTACTCTGTGGCATTATATGAATACATGGAGGTATCATTTCCCAAACATTCTTATACTCAATCTATCCGTTAGATAGATTTCCACAAAATACCTTCGTCTTTATCTTCTTCTTGGCTCGAGTTTCGTGCGCAGCTCTCTCTCCTCTCTCTTCTCTTCTCATTCTTATTACCCACTTAGCCGCAATTTAACGAAGACAAGCTTTCTTCATGGCACGCGAAACTATACACCCCGCCGGCTCTCTGCCGCTTTTTTCTGCAGGTGTATTTTCGCTGCAACGGTGACCGGGCCGAACGTTCGCAGCAGCAGGATTTCGTTGACCCTCGTACCGGAACGAGGGTCGTCGAGGTCGAGTTGAACGTGACAAGGAACGAGGTCGAGGAGTACTTCGGTAGGGAGAGATTCAAGTGCGAGTGCGTGGCATGGTCGGGACCAGGTCAAATTCGAGGGCAGCCCGCTACGGTTGAGGTCGCCTGTAAGTAGAGAGCTCTCCATTCTCTCTCTATCTTTGTCCCGCTTGCTTTCTTTCCTTGCTATCCTATATCCCCTGTCCTCCCTCGATTCTCTTTGAATGTTCAGTTTACCGACGCGACGAAAGGATTTTCTTTCTCTCATTGCGGTAATGACCATGTCGCTCGTTTCCACGGTACATGAGATGTTCTAACTCAGGAGATTACGTCACTTTCGCTCACACTTTGTATGAGGGGAACAAGGTCTTTCAATGGACTGTAACAACAATTTAAAGCGTTCTTGTCATTTATGTGCAAATTTAAACTGTAAAATTATTATGATTATTGATATTTATATTGATATTTATATTTGTAACATGGAAATATTTAGCATTCATTTTATATCTATAATCACATCTCTGTAAAAAGTTATCTCAAAAACATTTCGTGCAAATTATATTTTATCAGATGTACTAGCAAGCAGTCTTCGAGTTATTTTACTGTTATTTAGTAACTTTATTAATGTAATTTCCGTAATACGATTTTCGTTTAAAGCTTTTGAAGAAACTCCGACCGTAAAGCTCAATACTCCCTTTACCCCGCACCTTGTAGCAAAAAGAGAGCTGGAAGATGGAACAAATTAAAGGGACAAAGCGGACGCGATTCGGTTTTCATCAAGTGTTCTGTGATGCGCAAATCGAGTACAAAATCTAATCGATATTCTATCGCAAATGAAACGACAGACGCGTAAGCCCTGGAACAGCGTCGCGTTTTTTTTTTCAGCGTGGAAACGGGGGAGGACCTCTGTTATTCATTGCAGAACACTCGCGGGTTATCAAAGCTAAAATAAAGTCGCATATACATCGCGATAAGCCATATGAAAAGTGTATTTTGGTATTTCGTGTATGTGGTTCCAATAACGATGCGGGATTGCTTCGGGATTGGACGCTTCGTAAAAGGTGCAACGCAAGAGCAATTTTCATTTAGACATTTTGAGTCGCACCACGCCACGTAAACAAGCGTGGCAAACAGGATGCAAAATTAAATCGGTATTTGCGTGCAAACAGAAAGCGGACGCGCTTTCGAAATTGAATGCAGGATGTCGATCGAATCGATGTGTACGATTCCATCGTAGAGAACTATTTTCTATACAACGATCTTATTCTATTTTCGAATAAACGAAGTGTCGACAATTAATTTACCGGATAATATTACGCCCATTGTGTTATATTTGACTATTTTAACATAAAATACATTTGGACTGCGACAAAAATGAAATACTTAAAAATTGAACAATTGTATCGTATGAGAATTCGAAGTAAGAATCTATTATCTGAACAGCTGTAGGAAATAAAAATGATTTTTTCCGATGAGTCATTTATAAATTGTCGTATGACACTCGTGTATAAGTGAATGGAAAAGAAATATTAGATGCCAATTGTTATTGCCGTGATCTATTAATGCCAACATTTCGTAAATCTTGCTGTTCATTTCAGAAACGCACTGATACTAGTATCAATGAGTGTCAGTGCACTCCTCGCCCTGATAAAGTGAACGGCAAGATTCATGAAATGTTGGCATTAAGTGAAATACGACACGATATAATAACTCGTAAAATCTTTGGCCAGAAAATACTTGTGAAAGCCTTAAGTGTATATTATCAAGAAATCTTAGTTTTCTAAAAAGCATGAACAAAATTTAATGATGCATTAAAATTGTATTTAGCGTATGACATATTATATGAAGATGTTTCATAATACATAATACATAAGCCAGGGAAGGCAGTGTGCCAGAATGCATTTGAATCGGTCTAGATGGTGCACAACGCGGTATACTTTGTGATACCGGACGTATCATCCATCAGTCCGGTCTGCATACCGCGGTATAGAATTCCGTCAGCTTCTAAAGCGCGTAACCGCCGCATTGAGATACTATACCGCGGTCTCGGTCGGTGCTTATGCCCTTCACGAGTGATATGAAAGCCTGGCTTTTTAAACGCGAACGTGGTGCAGCAAATAATGGACGCGACGGACAGCCGCACGAATGACCGCAGTTATGCATTCCGTGATTCGCGCCTCGCAAATCTTTTTCCGTCCTTCTGATGATGGAGAAAGAACCGGCCAGAAACCGTGAATGCCCTTTCGCATCTACATATACGCGCGTTCTAATATCTCTGAGTGCTACCCTCCCTCTCTCTCTCTCTCTCTCTCTCTCTCTCTCTCTCTCTCTCTCTTTCCGTTTTCATTTTTCGTTTCGACCTCGTCCTCTCGAACGACATGTTTCCGAGCGAATATTAAAAATTGATCGTGCCGATGTAGATCTGAAGAAGCATTTCCTGTCACCACCGTATTCACTGTCGGTGGAAGTCGGCCGCAATGCGGAACTACGATGCTCGCCGCCTTTGGGTGTACCATCGCCAAAGGTTTATTGGCTTAGGAATGGCTCTCCTCTCGAGACGGCCGCTGCCGGCGAAGCTTCCGCCTCCGCCGACGCGAACCCCAACGAGATGTCCTCTGCGACTGGCTTTGTACAATCCGCCGACGGGCATCTGCTCCTCGGAGAAGCCGAATTGAGGCATCAAGGGAACTATTCTTGCGTCGCTGAGAACATCGCCGCAAGGAGAGTTAGCGAACCGGCGGTACTCACCGTCTACGGTAACATGTTTTCTTTTTTTCTACAAATCGTCGGATGGATGCGGTTAAAGAACGCTTGTGTGGGATAATTGAAGAAATGGATAAACATGTTAAAAAACTTACAATTTTACAATTTATCCTACAGAAGTTAAAAAAAGTTCTTTTTATCTAAAATATTAAACTCGTTTTACCTAAAATATATGTAGAAAAAAATGGTTGCATAAATGAAAAATCTAGTAGATTTAACTAGAGAAATACTTATAGTAAAATCTATCAAACGTTTTACTCGAAATAACTAAAAATTCAATTACGATAATCAGAATTCGAATTAGTACGATTAGATTCTATATATTTTACTTATAATTCTTGTTGATATAATCAAAAAATTTTTCTCAATGTGTACGTATAATTCTATTTTATATTTATATTCTAAAAATGATAATTGTAATAATATATCATATCATTGTATTGTTCTACCCTCTATTCATTATATATTCATAGTTCCTCGTAAATAAATTTGTAATGTAAAGCTGCGCTTGCAGATTTCACGTTGATTACAATTTGACTTTCTTATTTTTAATTGACGTTGCATTGGATAAGCAACTCACTCTTGGCCTGTTTGAGCCGCGGGGTGTAACAAGGTGTTATTTGTTCCCGTTTTAATTTTGCTGGTTATCTTTGTTTTTTCTCTTCCCGATCCATTCTCAGTGAACGGCGGGTGGTCGTCCTGGTCCGGATGGTCAGAGTGCAGTGTTCGTTGTGGTAGAGGCGTACAAAAGAGGACAAGAACATGTACAAATCCTGTTCCAATCAACGGCGGTCAAACGTGCCCAGGGCCTGCTACACAAAGGGTAGAATGCAATCCTTCCTGCCCCGGTAGGTGAACTACAAAGACTCACTCATGCGTCACTTGTAACATAAAGTAAATTGTAATAGTGTGTCGCAAATTGTAATAGAATATAACTTAATACAAATACAAACCCCGTATTGACATGTACTAAACGTTTAAAACGCGCACAAATGTGCGTCTCGATCGAGATACGCGATACAGATGTATTCATTCTTTTGCCATCTCGCAAATCAGATAATCGCAATTTAATCGAGATTTTCAACTTCGCCCCGTTGTATGCAGCGGTTGACGGCAGATGGTCAACTTGGACCTCGTGGTCCGCATGCGGTCCCGATTGTTCGAGAGTAAGGAGGAGATCCTGCAATGACCCCCCACCGAGCAACGGCGGTCGTCTCTGTCAAGGCAAGGACATCATCGTCGAGTCTTGCTCTGCGGATCGATGTAATGGTGAGCCCCAGCCGTGTTTCTGCTTCTTATTGTTCTTCGTGACTCGCACTCGATGCTTAACGATTTATTTGGAACAAGCGGCCCCTTTAACTCTGCATTCGATTGCCATTCGTAAAATTTGATGACTTTGCATGCGCGATGACTCATCGATAAAATATCAGTGGATAAAATTGAAATCTACGAAGACCTTCCAAAATGATTAATTGTTCTAGCCTCGTGATGTAAATTATTGATGTAAAATTGTATGTTGTATCTTTGTCATTATATATTTGAAACATTTCCCTGCTTATTGCATGCAGCCCTTGGACAAGATGGGCCAAGAGTATTCAAGGAAGGTAAAACAAACCGGTTGAATTCTTTTTAAAATGTTTTCTTCTAAAATAGAAGAAAAAAAAACAATAGGTATTTTATTCCTTGTAGCGACTAGAGCGGTCGATTACAGAAATATTCTCGCATTGTGGATCACTTTGAGTTTAGCCGCGATAATTCTGGCCGTAACGACGATTTTCTTCGTTCGCTTGATGCGCCGGAAAGAAAGAATGGAAGCGTTATATGGCGTTGCGAGATTGGATTTTCGTCGTCCAGGTGATCTCGCAAAATCAGTCGTTTCTAAAAACGAACGCTCCGTTTTGACTAGCGATAGACGTCTTGAGCATGTGATTGATGAATCGAACGCCGCCAGGTTACCCAGGTATATCAATATATATACCAATATATACCAATCAAAATAATGAGAACATGGTATATAATACGAATCAGCATCCAGTTACATTTATATAATCTTACGCAATGCTCTGGCGCAATGTGTAGATCCTGTTCCGAGCATCATTATGATGTTCCGCAATTGTCATTACCGTCGACAACAAGACCATCGCCAAGCTCTTCCGTAACCAGGTCTTCTTGCAAGAACTCGCAACGAGGACGCGGCATGTCAGATAATGAGGAGGGACGGTCTTCTCGTAAGAAATTTCCATAAATTTGAGCGCACGAAAGCTCTTTATACAATCAATTTCGATAAATCACTTCCCTGTTAAATAATCGAGAAAGAATATGCTTGACTCTCTTATTTATTTTGAAATGAATTCATTTTTAAACATTGCGAAAATATTTAATAAATTTAAATAATCTTTTTCCGCGCACAGATGAAAGCTCTTCATCTATCGCAAGTCTTATATATACATTCTTAGGGTCGACATATCAAGCGAATCCAGAAAGCACAAACGAGGACGATGATGAACAGGACGATGATGAAAGACCGGATGAGAATGAACGATCTGCGATGGATGACGGTAGTGGCTTCATCGTGAGAGCCATAATCGACGAGCAAGGCGCTCTTCTGGTTGTACCCGAAGTGGGTGTTTCGATGTCGGTTCCGGAAGGTGCAATCCCGCGCGGTCGTCGGCACAGTCTACATCTCGCCGTACTTGGAGAAAATTCCTTCAGACCGAATCTTCCACCTGGATTTACACTATTGTCCGCCGTAGTGGCCTGCGGTCCCGCGAACGTCGATCTCGTGAAGCCAGTGATTCTCCAGTTTGAGCACTGTGCCGAGCTGAGAACTGGAAACTGGGAGCTGAGCCTGTGGTCAACTGAGATCGATCTAGAGACGCGTTCAAACAATTCCACAAATTCATCGATGAGCTCGAACGGTTCGCCGTCCGTGACGACGTGGCGCAAAGTGCTGATGCTTGGCGGTGATCCAACGAATCTACCAGGTCAACCGTTCGCGCAGCTCGATCATGCTGGTGTATTCCTCGTCACGGAGACGCCTAGCGTTTTCGCTGTGGCTGGAGAAAATTCGGTAGTCGCACCCGGATTGGCCGTGAAACGGCTTTGCGTTGTGGTTTTCGTGTCTCGTGAGCGCGATCACATTAGATGTCACGTGCTCGAAGACACCAAGGCATCGCTCAAGATCATAAGCGAACGAGTGAGTACGAAATATCAAATATATACGTTAAATCTTAATAAATATTTGCCATATCTACATTATTATTCGTTAAATAAATAAAATAAATAATAATATTTGTGATTCTCTAAGAATAAATCCAATACAAATAAAATTGAACTTCCGCGGTTATTAAATGGGTAAATTATATACAGCGCAAGTGATAAAATACAATTTGCAAGCAATTAGGATGTATACTTAGCAAACAAAAGTTTAAAAGTAAAATGTAAACTGACAAACGTTTCGATTCTGGAATTGAGTTCTCTTCAGTGCATCAGTTCAGATTCCATTTACATTAGCAAACAATAATTAGTAAAATTGAGTACAAACTGAAATAAGTGTAGAGAAGAGAACCCTTATATTGAATTATTATTTGCATAATAAATTTTTCGCGGTTGTTATATTCGCGAATTGTGTGTAATTTTTCCGCAGGAACGCCGTTTAGGTAGCACTTATATCGATCATAGTACTCTCGGATTTCGCGCTAGCGGCACATCACTCCGTGTCGATCTCGAAGATAGAGAGAGCGGTTTTGCCGAGCGACAGGAAGTACCTTACCGGCGCATTTGGGCATCCTCGAGGATTAGCATTCGGCGCTCCTTTAGGATAGAAAAAGTCATCGGTGATCTCAGACTTGGCTTTGAATTTCGTGCTTGTCAACGTGGTTTTGAGGATCAAGCTTTGCTTCTCAGGATCGATCTCGATCTTGTAAAAAGGAATAACATGAATGGAAAAAGAAATAAAACGGAATCCTCTGTTGTTTTACGGGGAAAGAATTCAACGAGATCCACAGAATCCGTCATACCGAGACCCTTCAGGTATTTTTTATATTCTCTTAAAAAAGTAGGATTAAAATATATTTTTACTTTTAACAATAGAAAGTGAAGCTAATGTAACATTGAATTTTGATAATTGCAGATTTTCTAAGACGCTTAGAAAGCAACTATGTCAATGTTTAGATCCGCCAAGTGCACGCGGCAATGATTGGCGGATGCTAGCTCAGAGACTACAAGTAGACCGGTGAGTTTTAATTCTTTGCAGCTTATTTTTTTTACGATTTGACAAATGATTTAAACTGAGACGATATTTTAAGATATGTCGACTATTTTGCAACAAAAGCGAGTCCAACGGAACATATTTTGGACTTATGGGAAGCTAGGCACCGTGAAGCCACAGCTCTAGCAGACTTACTGAATCATTTAAGACTGATGGGACGCGTTGACGCAGCCAACGTACTCGAGAGTCGTTTGGGGCCATGGATCTAAAAGATCTTGAAAAGTACACTGCCTATATAAGCGAACGAAACGCGAATTTATATGACAAGAGACAAAAAGTTTTGTAAATAGAATAGCTATTATACAGTATTAGTAAAATGAATGTAGAAACATATGTTGTATAAACATCGATCATTTGTACATAAAAGTCGTTTACAACAAATACTTATATATTGCATTATTTTCTCAAATTCCCTTTTTATTCTTACATAAACTATAATAAAAAAATAATTATTTAAAATTGACTTTTATATACATTTTGATTTTCAATAATTGAGACAATATATTCTTAAAAAAATTCTAATTAATTTAAAAAGAAGTTATTTTTATTAATATTTTATTCATGAAAAACGGATACTTTTTCGGAAAAGAATTAAATTGTATTCATAAAATGTGCTCTGTATATATATATATATATAAAATAATTGATTTTATTATATTTATTAATTGTAATTGTTATATATTAATTGTAATTGTTATATATATTAATTGTTTCTGAGATTAACACACACACACACATATATTATTATGTATTAAATACGCAACAAAAATGTTATCTTTTATATTAATTTTTTAAATAAAATTGCGATTTATATTTTTCATTATTAATAAATTAATATTAATAGCAATTTATTTCCGTTCATTATTTCCAATTTGATAATTGATGGAAATTCCATCTAATGAGACTGCTTTAACGAGCATGACCAAGCGTTCAGGAAGGTCGGAAATCACAGATGACATTCATGGACCGCATGTGCCCAATTTGCACCTGAATGCCGATCATCATCAGGCCAGGTATCCGGTAGTCCTTGAATCGGACGAAGCGGAAGCTTGTTGGAGGATTCAGATGCAGCCGTATTTAGGCGGGTATTTAGGTACCATTTGAATCTATCGTATTGCGACGCAAGCATTCGAGGATGGCTTCTAGGTATCACGTTCTGAACCAAGGATGCGTAGGATGCTCGAAACAATGGGCATTATCTCGTCACCATATAGGGGTAAAGGTCGAGGGGTTTGGGAAGGTATAGGTATGCAAGTGCGGATGGCAGAACCAGCAGCCCTCATATAGGTATGTATGTATCCCTCTGCTCCCTCTAGTTCCCCTCTTTCACCTCCCATTCCTGTTAGTTGCTCTTTCTCTCTCTCTCCTCTCTCTTCCTACTACATACTATGACTTCTCTGTTCCTCTCTCTATTTCTCTCTCTCTCTCTCTCTCTCTCTACCTCCCTTCCTCCCTCCTTATCTACTCTCCAGATCCTCTTGGAAGCATGAGAGGCAGAGCATTTAATCACAGGGGCCCGTTGGTGGTAATTCCACCGGACAATGCCTGTTGACCCGAGGGATGGTACCAGCCACCCTTTAACGCTATGCGATTCGCTAACCACGAACTCGAATATCTCTTCTTCTCTCTATTTTTCTCTTTCTTTCTCTTATAAATTCTCATTATTTTATTCTCTTGCAAATCTCTTCGTTTCTCTCTTTTTACTTCTTTTTATCGAAAACTTGTCGCAATCATGACAGAGAAACGCAGAGTCAATCATTTAATGTGCGATAACATCAAAATGTAACGTTCTTTTTAGAATCTGACCTAGATATTTAGAATCGTGGTCAAAGTATACAAAAAAGGAAATGGCAATATATCAATTAACTTTTAATGAATCTGATAAAATCACATTTGTTGCACAAAAAATGAAGAGCAAGCTGCAAGAGCAAGTTGACTACAGCTAACGTTGATCGTTTCTTTAGCTATTTAAAAACTAATGTTATTGGCTACCTTTAACATGTGTTTATCGAGTAAACAGCTCAGGGAAACATGATATCATGTTTCAAGATATATGATCGTCTATGATAAGTGAAGAGCATCCGTAACAAACGTTGTTCTTGAACAAATCTTTAAACATTGTTATATGACGTCGCGGTTACGCACGAGTTACCGACATGGTGCGTGCGTAATCCACGGGTGGGTCACACATAAATCGCAGATACAGGATCGTATTAATTTCCCGGCTAATCGCGATTGGGATCTACAGGCAATTACGAGAAGGATCGGTGAATCAGATTGTACGCGCGGCGCTTTACTCGCTTCCGTTAACACGCTGCAGAGTCACGCACACGCGGGTAACGCACCACGCGTCCATAGTCCATACCAGACCTCACTACTGTGCGTACAAAACACCGCGCCCACACCGCGCAAGGGTGCCGCGCGAGGGTGGTTTATGAATCGTCCAGACATATCGCGATCGAATGACGTGAATCGGCTTCGTACGTGTAACTGGTAGTCATTAATTCGCGCGGTAAGCCAACGCGTAGGGTGACCAAACACAACCCGCCAGCGGGTTTTTAGCCATAGATCTACGCCCCCAGTAAGATTGATTTTTGCTTCACGGAGATATCAACACGTCACGTTTATCAAACCGTGAATCTTAGACTGTTAAATCAGAGCGAAGGTATCTTCCTCTACTTCTGAGTGAACGTAATGAGTGCTTTAAGATTTGAATGACGGTAGCTATTAACGAAATGTTGGTGAATTTATTGCAACGCAGTCCTATTAAAAACATGAGATGTATATGCGGACTGTCTGTGGAGTCGATCTACTCGTAATAAAACATGGTTATAAAAAGATGCGTATAAGTTTTCCGGGTAACGATGTGCACGTCGCGGTCGGTGCATGGTGTTACAGGTCGCCGAGCCGGTGTGTAACGCGAAACCCGACGGTATATCGTCTTTCAAATAATTACTTTTCGTCGAAAGGAAATGAAGGAGGATCCCGAGGATGAGAAGAGTATACGACCGTTTCGGGAAGATTGCTGCGTTGCGCTACCAAAAAAAAGATCTTACGGGATGCGTGTAGAGGCAGTCGAGATCTTATCGAGGATTGCGCCGAACACTTAAGCCTGGGGAATCCAATCGTAAATGATGAAAAGTGAAATTACGAATAGCCACCGACGCGAAGACTTATGCGTATCGAATAAATTAACCAGTCTTAAAATTTTTTTCGTACAAACGAAACAGAAAATATATTCCGCAAGTTAAATTAAACACCAGTTGACAACAATAAATATCGCTCTTTTACAACGACTATATTTGTCGTATCGTCTTCTATTATTTTCCCAAAACGTATATTTTTCGATTTAATCTTTTTATTTTATATTACATTCTCGGCATTTCGTGCTAAAATATATTAAAATACGGAATGTCTGTTTACCGTTATGCAAATATATGATCGAATAATTAAACGCATGACGGTGTTGAAAATTTAGATACCGACATAGCGTGCGTCGTGATAAAATAGCGATGTAATAATAGGAGGGGAATATTGCCATTCATCAAGTTAACTCGTTAGCAGCGGCTGGCATTAAAAATGTTCGAAAAACCGCTTGTGCGCGCAAGCGTGTACGAGAAAGTTTTGCGACGGGTGAAAATTTCTGGAACGGAAACTACCTCCAAAACGGTGGCGAAAGAAAGAAGAGCATTTTTTCACTGTCGTTCACCAGAATTTTTGTAACGTTACCGAAACAAAAAACCAGCCACATAGTTTCGAAACAATTTCGTCGTGGAATTCCACGACATCCGCGGTTAAAGGTAGCAGAAAATTTCACGCGTATTCCATATATGTGGACGACGGTATGTACAATCTAAAATTGTTGTCAAAGAGAAAATGATTAAAGTTATTATAACATGTCAAAAAACAGAATTTGCAATTATAACAAGAATGCATTATTTGTTTTATATACAAGTCATTTTCTGATTATTTTTTTAAACAAAAAGCTTGTCGTATGTGTTACCTTCAAATTGACCTTCATCTTAAAATATTTTAATGAAAATATCTAATACATTTATTTTATATATTTTATATATTTTGATAATCCTCTTTTTTCTTCAAATTTTTAAATGTTGGTATTAGAATCTCTTATGTAAAATTTTACATAGTTGTAATGAAAATATCACCATTGATATTAATAAAATATATTAGCTATTTTCTAAGTTACAGAATAATTTATAAGTATATATATATAATTTATAAGTATAGATATGTTGCGTAATAAAACAATTATTTCTAACATTTATCATTGTCATTGAAGAAACGAGTGTGTACAGAGACAATGAAATAGTTCTAGCCTCGCGAATTTGCTCAGCGCGCAATTCTATTCCTTTCGTGGCGGTAAAGGAGTATCAATGTCTTGATTTGCTCGTGTCACTACGTGTCTTCCTTCGAGCCGGAACGACACACCACAGCCATCTACGCGAGGCATTTGCATGGGAACGCCCGGCTTTAATTCGCGCAGCGGCGAGCTGCTGGCGCGGCGGTGCTGAATTATGCCAGCGGGGTAATTTGCATAACCCTTGCAGGCCGGCCTCGATAAATGACGATTCGCGGAAAATTGGCCCCCGGCCGCGACGCGCACTCCGCACCCCGCACCCTGAATTAAATCCCGCTTAATTAACCGAAGTTTACAGCACGGACGAGAATCGCCGCAATCTCGTCCGTTAAGCAAGCGTCGCTGTCACGTAAAATCGTAAGAACTTTCCGTTCGGCCACGGCGCTTACAATTCACGTGTCTTACGACACTTACATTAACTTTTTAGTATCCAATTAAAAATGTAATAGTTATAAAATATTTTATTCAATTTTATAATGAAATAATGTACATAGATGTATTAAAAAAAAATGTATTAAAAAAAAATACAATAACTTCCTTATAATTTTTTTGAAGATATTTTTATAATGATCATACTGCTGTCGACATTGATTATATTTAATCCTGATTAAATCAGTGTCTCCTCAAGTTTCCTCAAATCAATATGGCTTTGGACAACAGCTATGCTGAAAGCTGTATCATGTAATTACGCTCTTAGGGTATTGTCGGATAACAGCTGAGAACATCGAAGTTTCAAAGTAGCGTTTAAGTCAAGGAAGTTGTTAGTTAACCTTTGAACTTAGTTGTGCGAACAGACGAAGAAGAAAAATTCACGTTTTACTAGTATCTTTCTTTAGAAACATGTATACATCAAAATGAATAGCTTCAATTGGTTTACCCTTAAGGCCCTATGTCATTATGTCGCAATAGTCACTTTTCTCTTTCTTTATCGTTGCGTTCTTCATTTCTACAATCGCCAATCATGCGAATTAACAGTAAAACCTCTAGTTACTAGATCGTTTCGGTGCAACGAGGCATAGTCGACATGATGCATGACTTAAGGCTGAATCAAAAGACGATTACCTGGTTTGTATCCGGCCAGCATGCTGAATCTCAATTCTCTCTCTTTTTCTCCTCCGGCGATACCTTTTCTTCGCGTCTGATGCTGCATGATGCTGCAATTCATCGTATTAACAAATCACTCTCCTGTTTCTTAATGTATGCATGTCTCGACTTAAAATCTCGACGCGCGAGATCGTCAGCATTCCTTCTTCAACTTTCTCTCAGCGTGCGATTCTGCATTCTTGTTTCTGTCAGCTCGAGTTTTCGACAAAATTCCTGATTGCCGATCGGCAATCAACAAAATGAATATGGTATCATCGAAAGACATCGTTACTTCACAGTTATATACAAAATTTGGAAATATAATGGCCTGATAATTATTTTTACACCAAGAGACATGATTCGTTCGGATTTCCGATTGCTCCGTTACGAGTGTGCGCCGTGCTAATAATGCTATTCATTTCGCTTTCATTTCCACGCGCCTCTATCTCAAAATAGCATTAATTATCAAACATAAATTGTGTCAGTATGCGTCGCATTTTAACAGGTGAATTCATGCATAAACATGTCCTTTCGATCTACGATCCTCGATTGGTCATGTAATTTTAAAAATGTAATATCGCTACATTGAACCATCCGTCGTCGGCTTTTTCGTTGTTAATGACGCAATCATGCCGCCCGTCCCCTTCTCCGGACGATGTTTCGAATTAACAAATTGCCAGCACGCCTCTCATCGTTCCACAAATGCAATTTCGTACCGGTTTTAACTTTAAAGTTCCGTGCGTGTGCATACTAATTCGAACCAACCTGGTTTTTTATTCACTGCTTTATCAGCGACATTTTATACTCTTTCGAGCCAATTTTGGAAGTAAAAAGCGCGATGAGAATTCAAATTATATTTGTTAATTATATCTTCAATTCTTTCTGTATTGCAATAAGGTTTTAAAATTTCATAACACGATGAACAGTGATAATCTAATAATTCTGGAATTAATACGTTTGAATAATTCAGAATTATATAGTTGCGATATAATTTTGTCAGAATAATATTTTATAATCAGAATATTATAGTCAGAATAATATTTGTCAGAATCATATTTTATAAAATACGATACAGAAAATGGCGAGAAAAAGTTACTGGAGACTTTCAGCAAGTTATTTATTAGGCTTAGATAACGGTACCAATGATGCATAACCCTTTTTAAGGGTCATTTTTAGAGAGCTATTTTTAAAAATAGATACAATCTAATAGATTGTTTCATATTACATTATTTATTTCGTTTGTATAAAATATAATTTTATATCGAGTTGATGAACGTTTAAGCAAAAATGATCACTTTTGCTTCAACGTTCTCGGCGAATAAAAATATCGTACAGCATTCAATAAAAAGCAAATTGAAAGTAAAGATTCACTCTTTCGACTGCCGTAAACCGCATTTTTGTGTAAATTTTATTTCACGTCATAGACCTTTATAACATTTGTACAAAATTTTCAGATTTGACAGATATCCATTTGCATTCGTATAGTTCAGACTAAAAGACGGATTAAAATATCAATTACAGATTTCGAAAGTAGAGATTTCAAGCTTTCAAATGCTTTTTTGATTTTTTATCTGCGATAATTTTTCATCGAGTTGCGATGTTCTGAATATTGCGCAATTTTGAACGTGTTCTAAAGTGTTTTCTATTTTTTGTTGAGTAGTGTATTTTCGGCTATGGATCGCAAAATATTCAGGCCGACACATGGATTATTAGATACAGATTTAAAATTAATTTTGTTATTATTAGATTATGAAAACAATTATGTGGGCAGTAGAACGTTCAAGCTGATTGTTGGAATGTAAATCTTTTGAGTTAATACGTGGTCAAATATTAAAGCGAGTAAATCTCTTAACGAGTTAAATCTTCAAAGAGAAGGTAGTCGGTTATTATATCGTATATAATCTTGTTAAATTGTCAATTATTAAAATTCAATCAGATTAGTTCTGTCGCTAGTAATTGGAAGATTTAACTCAACAATGATAACTTGTTATGTACATTATCATTTTGGGAAAAAATTTTTCTTACTATTTATAACTCGGTATTTTAAACTCTTTATATTATTCTGCGATATTGTATTATGCGTATTATTGTATTATATGCGTAATTCCGAATTTGTAATTTTTTAATACTGAAGATAACCTAATTTAAGGTCGAAACGTTTATTTTTCCAATTGTTATATGATTAAAATATAAAAATTTTCGCTACGAACATCTTGCGTTGTGGTTTATGCCGTTAAGAGATTTATTCGTATCTTTTGCTCATTATATTATTTTGAGTATTTTACATAATAATTTCGATAGTTAAACAAATTTTCAGATCTATAACTAAATTTTTAGATACTTCAGCAAAATTGTTCTTTTCATATAACTTCTCACATTCATTCTTGTCGCAATTCTATTTCGGGGTTTGGCGTTAGATGTGATAGCCAGAAGAACGAAGAATTGGAAGAAGTTTTATTATCTGATATTGATAGATGAAGGGAGAGGAGCAAACATCGAAAGAAACGTCTGGCGAGTCTTGTGCTTCAGTGTCGCATTCCCGAGACGCTGACAGTGAAGGACCGACCATCGTACCGCGGAGATTAGTTCCGGTTTTTGAAGAATCGACCATCGTCCAGCTACACGATCACCAAACATCACCCACCGGTGAGAATGTACACGACGGGCAACACTCGGCAAAAAAAAGTCCGGCCGAAATCATATATCGAAATAGAACAAATCATCCACGATGTAACAGTGACATCCCGATATTTGTCAAAAACAAAATCGCTTTAAACCTCTGTTGTTATGGAACTTCGAGGCTTAAAAAGGGATGATGAATGTTACATACACAGTTGACAATTGTGAAACGCGTAATAGCCACGCCTCGAAATTTTGCGAGGCGCACTGCAGGTCACTCCGTGATGTGTCATACATAAATTGAATTCACATATTAAATGCAAGTAGAGAATTGATATGTGCCGACCATACGCGCATTAAATTTAATGAATGGCCGCGTATCTATCTCTACGAGCGCATACTCCATTTACAGCGCTGCTAACCGCAATGATGCCGATAATTCATCGTGGTTTCGCATAATTCGTCGATGCACATATCGTTCGTCGATCACCGGCGGAATGTTCGTATTATGTATTAATAACGGCTCAATGACTTTTATCGTGTATATAGAAAGATATCGAGTTGCAGAAATGTTTTCTGTATCCGAAGCTTTTCTATCTCTTCTATTCGTGTTGTTTTTAAAAACTTGGAGGAATATAAGATTTCTGATTCGTGGCTAAGCATTCCAAAAATCGTTTCCTTTATCGCGAGCACAGCACATGGAACTCGACCGCACTATGTGCGAACTTAGACGACATCGTACACGGCGGACCATAAGGCGGGAGGGACCTTAGGGAGTCGCTATAAATACGGCAATAAATCGCCACCATAAATCGCTGGCTTTGTTACCAGCGGTATCGATATCGTTGTCGACCCCGCTATCGGATCCAGGTTAGATCTTGGTCGGCGAGAATGACGACGAGGAGAAGCAGAGGCGAGAAGGAAGAAGCCGAGAAGGAGCAAACACCCTCCGTTACGAGTGTAGGACGAGGCACGGACGCGTTTCCATAAGAGGACGAAGAGGGAGAGGACTCTCGATAACGCTCTTGTTACTTCGGACGCGGACACGTCGCGCCTCGTGTATCGGAGTCCTCGAGAAGGGTCAGTTCGAGCCAGATCCGCTTGATCTTCTGGGTGGATAGGACGCGACCGATTCGCTCTAGACATCTTGATTTTTGCCGCTGGATCATCCACCCAATGACAGATCGTCTCGTCAGGATTCATCCCAGACGAAAAGCTGTCGCCTCGATGAAGGAAAATATAAAAGGGTGCAACTTCATGTTTTACCCGGCGAACGAAAGAACGAGTAAGCGCCAATTTAGCTTTTTAAGTTTCTTTTCAGGATTAAAAGGGAGTTTATTAGATGAAAAGAAGATTTATTCTTCGAAAGAAACTAGAGTACTTTTCAGATCATGAAGGAAAGTTGCTATATAAAAGATATAAAGAAGAGCAGCGAGTGTCAATTATCTTGAGTTTAACAAAAGAGATACACATAAATTTGAAAGGAATCTTAATCCCGCTTCATCGAAGAGTTCTTTCGTATTTATTTGTCGCGAAACTTAATAGATTGTCTAATGGATTGAGAGGCAACAATTTCTTCCCATCTGCCTTCGGGCAATACTTTATGCGTTTTATTTGTTGCATTCGCGTGGCTCCGACTGCGTTTCTTCAATAAAACTATTCACGGTTCCCCAGATACTCCGGCTCGTGTTTTAATTTCGGGCATTCGGAGTGCGTCGTCTTTCCGCCTTGCTTCTTTTGGGACGTCTGTATTTTAGTTGTTTCTCCTGCTCTCTTTCTGTCCGATCGAAGACTCGATAGATAGATAGATACCGGTGAACCTTATCTACCGTAGAAATTTCATTTCCTCTCATTGTTTCCACATCAGGCTCTTCAGACAGTTTTATCGCGAGAGCGAGTTAAAATATCTTTTTCTATATTTTCACATGAGTTAAAGTATCTTTTATATCTAACATTAAGTTTGTATTACATTTTGAAAAAAAAAAAAGATATAACAAGTCTCATTAAAAAAGACATCACTGAATTTTTCGATTATTGTCATTTACATAAAATGATCCTTTAATGAAATCTCGTCAATCCTTATCTTGCCAATCCTCATCTCTCACTTTTCTTTCGAAGACCATAATAAAAAAATTAATGCTTTCATTCATGTATGTGACTTTATTTTCTTTCTTTATCATTTATTTTATATCATTTATATTATATTATGATTTAATATCGAATTTATTTGATAATTATGCTAAAACATTTTGATAAACTTCAGCATGTAATAATGATGTAACTTTTATAAAAATATTAATGAGAAGAATAAATAGAACCATATCAGTTTTTATATATCTGAACCCAGTTAAAGAATCGCCTAATCTGAAGAATTCCTTTCGTTAAATTAGACTTACACTTTTCCTTTCTTCCGAAGACCATAATCAAAATGCACAAACTACCAGATGGAACTTCTACTCACCGATTGCATTGTATCACTCCACCATGTGCAGTTCTTCAGTGAAAGACCTCGCTCTGTTGTGTAGGACCGTATTATCGCTTAGTACGCCGGATGCGCTCCGGGCACTCCGAAGTAGCCTGGCGCTATCGTATTCTTTCGTCTTCGTTGGATTTGCACGCGTCTCGGATGCCTGCGTGCGCGAATGCGTGCGTGCGTGCGTACGTGCGTGCGTGCGTACTCGTTCAGCCGTAGGCGTGGTGCGGCGCGAGACTTCCCGTAGATTACACGGTCTCGTCGCGCGATGTACTTTCCTCCTGGTACCACACACGCGCAGAAAAATCGAAGAGGCGAACCGAAAAAATCAAAGCGAGTGGTTTCGTAGCTGCGGGTAGAGCGACGCGTGGTTTTATTTACGGCATTATTTCCGAGGAATCCACCGCGTGCGCTCGGCGGTACGCCCGTCGCTCGCGCGGTGGCAATTTGGTCGCACACGGTCGTGTTACCCGCTAGCCGAGCCGATGTAAATGCAAATACAAATGCATTTAAACCGGCCGCGGTCTCTCTTCTGTCCATCTCTCTCTCTCTCTCTCTCTCTCTCTCTCTCTCTACCTCTCCTCCTCGATCTCTCCCCTATTCGCGTGTATCCATTCCTTCTCTCGCTCCGGCAAAGCCGAGTCCTGCCTATCCGTAACCGTTAATCCGTACCGCAACTAACCGCGCTCAGATGTTCGAACGCGGCTACACGTACTGAGCAACCCTTCCTCAATGCGCAAACCTACTCTTCGTGGACTCCATGAGTCTCTGAGTCCAACACTGCGTAGACGCAGTCCCTTCTTCTTCATTATCCTCGACGGGTACCGTGTACGCGCGGTTAACTTTTCTTTGGCCCGAGCACGTCTCGAAGATCCACAGGCCGAGCGACGGGTTGCCGAGCGTAACTAATTTCAGGCATGTACTTTGTCGCCTTAATTAGGTATTTTAATGCGACGTGCGCGCATGACGTTGTCGCGAGCAGCGGACAGTCTGTAACGTACGCCACTGTAGTTCATTCTATATTTGGCACACACATTCCAGATACTGTCTAGGTATTCAGTCGACTGTGCGTCGCGTCACGCTCGATACCGCATGAGATTTACGTGACTCTAATTCGTTCCCTTTTTCCCAATGAATTTATTAACACATTCGTCTTCATCCAATGAATAAATGTATTATTTACATTGCACGACCTTTTATTCTGTAAAATTGTTTAATTGTTTACAATATTTTTTGCATGCATCTTCTAATGATTATTCTTCTACATCGAATTATAATTTCGAATTAATCAATAAAATATTAAAACACGTGACATAACTGCATTTAGAGGAAAACATAATGAGAGTAATTATATCTTTATATATAAATTATATAAAGATGACAACCATAGAAGTTTTATATATGTATAAAGTTAATGTTTATAATTGAATAAATTGTATTTTAGAGTTACAATAAACTATAAAATAGTTTCTTTAAAAAAAACTGTGTACACATTAATTTTAAATGGATACATGTGAAACTTATATAATGATCACTTTTATAGTTGCTATCACTGTGTTTTTCTCTGAATGCGTGATAAGAACGGTTTTGCTAGAATATCTAAAAATTTAGATAGATACAGAAAATAATTCATCGTCATTTAGATCGTCAAAATAATTATATAATACGCAAGCTGATTGGTGGAAAAACTTTTTATGATAACATTATCCTAATTATATAAATTTATATATAATATATAAATTTTCAGCAAAACTATGCTTTCCTTTTGAGATACATGTGATGTCTTGGATGTATAAATTATTCTCATCATTGAACAGCTGTGAAAAATTTGACGGGCTTCCGTAAAAGAGATACTTGTCGCTTTCCCTTGCTTTTATCGCGTGTGTAGGTGTTTCCCTTCTCACCGGAGGGAAACTCACCCTGTTCGTATATATGAATCGCGGACGTGTCTGGCGACGACAGGATAAAGAGGCGCTCCTACATGCACTTACGTCACGTCCTTCCCCTTTGTGTTCCCGCGCCATCCGGTGCGAAACCGTTCGCCGTCTTATCAGCGCGCGACGCGCGTCCAGATAAGGCACGTCGGACGTGGCGCGCGCCCAACAGCATAAATTGTTTCGAGGACATTCGCCGATCTCGCGAGCGATTCGCGAGCACTGAGAAGCGGGCCGCTTATATGTACACATACACATAAGTCGCATGCATCGCCCATATATTCTGGTATATGTTGTGTGTATATGGTTTATATGGTAGCGATCGTTCTACACGCGTTCGCTCGCTACCATCGAGAGAACAAATGTCTCCTTCCTTATACTCTTGTCTCCTTGGAGCGGCAGGAAGTTCGATCGTTGAAACCACAAGAAAGTACCTTCGCGTCGTTTCTTTTCTTCTGCAGAAACCGCAAAACGATCTTCTATCTACCGTAATCTTCGGATGTTTCGAACGTGCTGTTGTGATACGCTGCCGAAAGAATAAGCACGGTTAATAACTTTCCGAATATCTACTGGCGATAATAAAATGGCTGTATTTATGTAATTTTAATGTGTTAAAGTGACTATACTTATATAACTTTAACATGTTAAAGATTCTCTGTAATCTTCGGATGCTCCAGACGTGCTGTTGTAACATATCACCGAAAGAAAAAGCGCGTAATACTTTTGAAAATACTTAAATGACTATATTTATATAACTTTAACATGTTAAAGAGAAAGTATTAATATTATATATTTATTATAATCAGCGCGGGATTGTCTCATTTAAAGATATCTAAAACTTCTTGATAAATCTCACATTTTTTTATCCAGAAAATTACATACGTCGATTTTACCACAAGAAAACACTCGGAAATCCACTTTTATTGGAGATTCTACTACGATTTACGGAAGAACGCGGCTGAAGCTCTTTCCTTTGCTGGAGTTGGTTGAGATAGCAAGATGAAGACGAAGGATGAGTCTTAGCAGCGCAAGAAAGCAGCTCCACCAGCACGTTACTTTCCGTTGGTAAATCGTGGTCAGCGTTTCTCTGCGGAAATCTTACCGCGATTTACAGGAGCAAACATTATTAGGAGTTTTCATCCGCAGCGATGCGGATGGCCGAGAGAAAGAAGAATTCCGCCGTGGAGGATCCTCAGTGGACCGACTGCGATCGAGAAATTTTATTTCCCCTCCGCCGCCGAAACAGGTACAAGCTGAGAGAAATGGATTTGGGGGGGGGGGGCGGAAGCGGGAAAACATTGTCGAGAAAAGGACGGAGACGGTGGTTCGTTAGCCGATGTAATTTCAAACTTGCTGACTGGCCCCGTGTATGAATGGATACGGAGGAAGGTGATCGGGCCAGGGGGAGAGCCGCGAAACCCCCCATTCTATCGGACTGGTGTACCTCATTTCAAAGCCCAGGGGCGGATTAGACCTTCGATTGACCCTTCTCAAGTTTGTTCTTTGGATTGCGAGCCGTTTGACCGTCCCGAAAGGCGAACTCTCAAGTGGCGCGTATACAAAATCTTTCTTTCAATACTCTCTCCGTTTTGCTTTAGCGATTTTGCCTTCGCGAAGGACGTAATGGAACCGCTTTTAGCAAACTGAATAGGCACCCGAGAAGAAGTAAGCAGACTGATGAAGATAATTTTAAGTATGCCACGAGTTAGCCCGCAAATGTTAACTATTTTTTCTTTAGCGTCAATATACTTCTGGATAATTATATTTTAATTATATTTTAATGATGATATCTTAAAAATATCTTATTTGTGCTTTTAATAATTGTCAATTATTCAAAATCCAAATAATATCAAGATGATATATCAAGAGATAATCAAAGCTACCACAAGAATTGATAATTCTACATTTACACGGGCAAATTATGATACTGAGAACTAGCATTAACTTGACCGCGATCCAGTCCGAGATTACGGTGGACCCTTGCCAGAACGTATATCAATCGTACGATAGTCTGAATTGTGGAATCCTATAAGCTCCGAAGACGATCGCCTTTGCATTTAGAGTTATGTTATAAGCGTGGGTGGCGAATAGTTCAATCCTCCTGAGCATTATAGAATCGGGCACGTGTCGTATCTCGTATCTGCTACTTGAATATCAATTGTTTGCATATGCGTCACATCCAAAATGGCATATATACGATAAAAAATAACAATTCACTCGAGAGATATATTTTACTAAATATTTTAATCCTTACAGGGGTAATGATGACGCATCTTTTTTCTTGAATATTTTTAATGTTTCTTGATATTAAGTTATAGTTAATATGCACATATTAATATAATATATATTTTTGAAAACTTAAAATACCATTTTCTAATGATATTGCAATCAATTAATATATCTAGTTGTGAATAAAGTAAAATGAAAAGTGATTTTTTTCAAATTATTTCAATTAGGCTACGCATAAATTAATAAAGTTAGAAGGTTGTAAATTTAAACCAATATTGAGCACACTATTTGGAATATATTTATTGAGAATTTTTGTAATAATAAAACATTTTATATAATAAATAATTACATTTTTACAATAATAATTCTTTATAAGATTTTCTTTTTCTGTTTAAAAAAAGTGAGTATAAAAAAGCAAAAAGAAATAACTATATGGCAAAAAATCTATAAATATAAATATTATTAAAAAGTTCAATAGGAAGAATGTGCTCAATATAAGAGTCAATGCAATACAAAATAAAAGAAGTCTTCCCCCGAGTTAATGATTTCATGTTAAGTATTATATTATACAAAACTTATCAAAAAAAACATAAGAGTTTCCTTAACATAACATAAGCATTAACATGCAACTGAGATTAATAGCCTGCTTTACGATACAATCGACGCTACTTGTATCAAGCAGGAAATCGTCACTGTTACAAATTTATTCCAATTCTCACCTGCACCAGCTGTATATCGCGGCATCGTTGTTAATTATCATGATATCTTCGTGCATAGCCCATGGCATTGTTTCTCAGGCTTGAGAAATGCTTCGAGAAGAGAAGGCCTGCAAGCAAGAACGGCCAAGCAAGTTGGCGTGCCGCGACGCGTTAAAAGCTGTCGTTACTCATAATTAGCGCCGAATCACCGAGGCTTTTACACGGATGAAGGCCTTTTAAAACGGTGGGGATTCGTGACCGTCGGCTGTTAGAATAGTTGAGCACGCAGGCATGGTATTACGACGGCGAGTTTCCAGTCTGCGTTGAATATGCGCGGGCTGCGTCTGAAATAATGAAAAAAATTTCACCGCAACTATGAAGTTAACTACATGGGAAATTGTTTGCCAGTTTCTCGTAACCACAGTATCGCTAAACGTCGTCGTATATATAATCGATAATTATTTCTCGCAACTATATTCGTCCATTTCTTATATAAATAATATTATCAATAAATGTTACGTTTATCGCATCGCTTATATTACATTTTCTGTTCTATTGAAACATGTGAAAACAGGCGTGTGTGCTTAATCAATTAAATTTACGTATACAAAGAAAGATTGTAAAATGCACATTTAACAGATTATATCTCTCTGCCGGAGTACAATTATTAAAATAACGATTTTCAGAAAATTCATATTTATACTTTGTTAACAGTATAATATAATTATAGAATTATAATATTTTATAATTATATTACATTTGTGATTATAAAGACTATGGAAAATTTGTATGTAGGCTATATAGCTTGTATCCAAGATACTTCATTCATATTATTCTTTCTGATAATTTCTGATAATATCTGAAAATTGTATTGTTATATTGCATAATTATTATTAATCGGAAATATAATTATCATAAATATTAAAAGAATATTTTACAATATCGGATTATTTTTAGAAGTGAAGACACTTTGAACGCAATTTTTCGAATTGTAACAATCACGTATAATCTGAAAGATAATTACACATGGCAGAAAGAATGAATTCGAATGAAGTGCCTTGGATACAAGCCATATAGACTGTATACAAGTTTTCCATGGTCTTTATGGTCACAAAGTCGACCACTTGGCGAACTAGTCCTTTCTTGATGAATAAACTTTTTCGTCTAGGGTTTGCCTCCCGCAAATAAACGAGGCACGCCCAGTCATTTGTAAACGGATAAAAGCAACGCAAGAAAGGCAATGAATCGCTTTATTCGACGAAAAAAGTGGGGGGCGAAAAGGAGGAGTTCCTGTCGTAGGTAAATAAGAGCTTAAAGATGGAAATCGCGACGAAATGATATACATAAATATCCTTTGATTTCAGACAAAGTGAAATTATAGAATCAGTTTAAATTAATGTTTAATATAATCATATCTCGAAAACTAAAAAACTAAAAAAATATTCGTGTTAAATTGTAAACGTAGATTATCTGTAGAACATGCTTCACAATTATAATTTCGGATTTAATTAATGTCATATCATGATAAACTGAGATAACAATGATAAAATGTTTAAAATGTTAAGTATAAATTTCGATTATAAATAAATATATGCAAGAATATTTGTTATCATAACAATTTGAACCCTTATCAGTAACTTTTGTTCGAAATTTTGACGGGGGTTGTCCGAAACAAAGACGGCAATTTCTAAAGGCGCTTCGTTACGTCGACAGTGGTTGACGTCACCACCGACGTTGGCGAAAGGCCGCAACAAAGGAGCCGAGATCCACAAAGAGGAATATTATTCCTGCCGGGCGTAATCCTAGTACGAATATTTATTACACGGGCCATGTTAAAGCTGCCGGCTGAATGCGAAAACAATGGTGGATTTTCCTTAAACTGACTAGCTACACACGAATAACGCGGCCTATTCTGATTTATAGGGGACTTCTTTTTCTCGTTTTATCTCTGAGGAAAATCAAGTTTTTCAAATAGTGTCGTAATATCCGTGAAAATGTTCGAGAACATTGTTAGAAGAACATCATCATTTTGCGACAGTATTAACATGAATGACAGTATAACATGAAAGAGAATTAAAACTATTAATATCATAAAGTATAATATTTGTGCTGAGAGAGAAAAGCTCGGCTTTGATCTTTCGAGCAACGATTTGTAGTAATGCTGCCTGAATAAAAAGAACCGCGAAATATATTTCCTTAAACATCATAAAATCGCAACTTTGTCTAAATGAAGAAGCGTAATACCGCGCTTTTTCTTTTAGTTATAAAGTTTACGTTGTTGCAAGAAAAACGGACGCAAGACGTCTCTTATTCCTTTGTCGAACAAAAGGTTTCCGATTTTCTTGGTAAGCCCACCTCTTTACGTAATCAGCAACAACCGTCATTTCTCGCAGAAAGCGAAGTCGCTGAGCGCGCTTTCCGCTCTTTTACCCTGTTTTAAAATATTTGGGTTTTATGAACGGACTCGCGGGGTGCATAAATTATACGATATTTTGTGCGATGTAGAAAGAGAGAGAGAGAGAAGGAGAGAAGAAGAGGACGAGAGAGAAAGAAAGAGATGCGAAGAAGCGAAGCGTCCGGAATATAATGTCCCGTCGGCTTTTTCCCCCGGCACAAAACACCGCCGGTAAAGCACACAAATTGCGCGACGAGAGAAAGGGGAGAAGGAGCAGGAGAAGTCGACCGCTCGGATGTCACATCGAATATTCGTGGCATAAATTGTCACGTTCCGCTCACGCACTGGTGTGTTGAACATAGGCAACGCGTTTTCTGATATTTCTGCGGTATATTCTGCGTACCAAAAAATCAACGATACGATTTCGTATTCGATCAAAATTGTATTTGCAGCGAAAAATGCTGTATTCGTCGACGCAATTATTATTATTCTTACGTAGAATTTTTTTGTCATACAAACTAGTTTCTCACGATTTTACATGGCGATAATATAAATGTACGTATGATATTTCAATAGATTGACAAACTAATAACACAATTTATAAGGACATGGAAAGAACAATTTTGAAGTATCTAAAAGTTTAGGTAAGACTGGGGTCAAAAAAGTAACACGGATAAGACCTACATAAAAAAAACGTCATAAACAAAATACAAAAGCATAATTATTTCGTTCAATTGTTTGTAATTATTTATATTACTTTGATTCCAGAATACAGATTTAAAAATTATTTTATTGTTATCAAAATAATTACGTAGAAAATTTTTTTAAGCATGGTGAGTAATGCTGCAATATTTTTTAATATTCTAATAATCAATTTCAGTGTCTTATATAATAATTATTTTCATATCTCAACAAAATTATTTTTAAATCTGTATTTAGCTGAATTATTAAATATTTTACACTGGAAAAAAGTCTGGCTGCATTAATTGGAATTTCGATTAAAAATGGACAAATTAGAATTTTCTAGTTGAATCTATCATAATTTGTTGCATGAGATAACTAAAATTCTGATTAATATGATATTTTCTGTTTTGTCCATTTTCGACCAGAAATTTTTCTCACAGTCAGTGCAGTAAAACAATTCTTTTCATACAAATTGTATGTATAACATATTTCGATTACAAAGGAAATCGAATGGAACTTTATCCCATAAGAGAAAGGGTCATAGGTGAAATATGGATAAGACGCATTTATCTTCGTTTAAAGCGAATCGAGTGCGAATAGCCGAACATCGATAACCCTCGTACACCTGGGATACGGATCGACTTATTTCCGACAAATCGGCACGAATGGCGCCAGGGTTTCGATTGATCGAACGAAACATTCCCCCCTCCCCTCTCTTTCTCACTCTCTCTCTCTCTCTCTCTCTCTCTCTCTCTCTCTCTCTCTCCCTTCCCGAGGGATCGGAACGTTCCCTCCTCATCTCTATCCGCAACGGTGAAAGTCGAAACTTTCCTCGGTTCCAACTGTGAAATCCCCGGACGCACAGGTACAATGATTTGCACTGTAAACGTAGAATTCGCATCCCAAAGCTATTTTTGTTAACTTTCGCCGTTGTGTTTCCGAGGAAATAATAGTGGCCGTGATGAAGAGCATAAGAGCTAATCTCATTTCTTATTCGCTAACTTTTATGCAGTAATAATATGTAAATGTGCGACTTTCTGTTTTCATTAAAGACAGAGCAACTTTGTATATGTAGAACGTTTATAAATTCATCCTATTGAAATATATTTATTCTTGATTATTACATTTGGCTGCAATTAATATAAAAGATATAATTGGAAACATACTTTGTTGTGCGATCATTTTCCATGCACGTCAAACTTCAATCTGTCTTGGATAGCGTTTCTCGCTTAATTGCTCTGCGTTTTTTCCCTCCATCTGCCGTTTAAGTATTCTTTGAAGGCCAGGCGTAGAATTCTACTCGTTTTATTCGCGGCTCGCCTGCCTTCTCGTTCGTTCGCTCATGTGCCAGCTCACGCTGCACAGACGCGCGACTATGCCTCCGAGATATTTTAATTGTCGCCTCAAAGCACAGCGAACCCTAATGTAAAAATTCTTCATCACTTGGGTGAAATATGAGAGGAGTTGACGAGTCGCTAATAACCTCCCCGCGGAGCTACTGACGGCGAATTTAAAGTTCCCCCGACGGGGATCCTCAACGTGTAATTCTACACGCACATTTTATGGTAATGTATTAACATTTCCATTATAAACGTAAAAAGTTTTTGCATTTTTTAGTAATATAAAAAATAGAGTTCAATTTAATTACTATTTTCTATTAATTTTTTATCGACTAATCTTTACTTTAACGAAAATAATAATTTCTTTTCCATACCTTTCTGTATAATTTATAATTGTAATTTATTCATTACAATGTTAAGAATACGCGAAGTACTTTCGATATTTATGAGGACGTTAAATATTTACGTTGAGACGAGCAATGGCGAAAGACGATTCGAAAAAAAAAAAAAAAAAAAAAAAAAAAAAGAACAGAGAGGGGGCGCAGAGGGTCAAGAGGGAGAGAGAGCA
>Ga0157364_1000205_pt1 | contig 32770 bp, 49 predicted proteins | sample AttsexASBM2_FD_111476 | JGI IMG/M metagenome (GOLD analysis project Ga0157364, IMG submission 111476) | Fungus gardens microbial communities from leaf cutter ant in Ribeirão Preto, State of São Paulo, Brazil - Atta sexdens ASBM2 | ecosystem: Host-associated > Fungi > Mycelium > Unclassified ...
AATCAGCAGGAGAAGAACTAAATGCAATCAGAAAGCGTATGTAAGGCCATAGCCATTGTCTGTCTGGTGGCGTTCATCCTGATTATCCTGGGGATATTAACGGGGGTTGTGCATGTGCAGTGAAGAGCAGGAACGCAAGCATTTTGAAGTTTGGATTCAGAAATGGTGGCCACAAACCAAAGGGAACCTTGATTGGTTGGATGGCGAATATGCAAACCATTTTATCAATTATGCATGGGCAGGCTGGCAGGCCCGCGCCAGACAGGAGAGCAATTACAGTTTTGACGAAAAGGCTCTGGAGTCAGCACGAAAAATAATGGCGCTAGTTTACGGGCAAATGCCGCCAGGCGGATCCGTTCAGCTACAGGCGAAAATTCAGGTCGAAATTATCGCCGCAATGCAGTGGGCGGCACCGGAGAGAAAATGACAGCTGAAATCATCCCAATTAAGCAGAAGCAAGACCACGCACAGGGCGTACAGGACGCTTTCACTCTGCTGAAAGTGCTGGTAATGGGCGGACACAGCCCGACAACAATTAACGATGTCATCCTGAAAGGGGAAGACAGCCTGACTAAGTTGCGGGAGCAGATAAACCGGAGGTGAGCCGTGAAACAAACCTTTTTGCTCCGGAACGCAAACGTCCGGCAGCACGTAATCAGCATCATCCAGCAACTCCCCACCGATAGCATCAAACCCCTACAGATAACCATTCAGGAAGACACCCGCAGCCTAGCGCAAAACCGGATGCTATGGGCGTGCCTGAACGATATCGCGTCGCAGGTGGTCTGGTATGGCCGGAAAATGGATAGCGAATCGTGGAAGCACGTTTTCAGTGCCAGCCTGAAGAAACAGGAAACCGTGCCTGGTATCGATGGTGGCTTTGTAGTGCTGGGCCAGTCAACCAGCAAGATGCGCGTCGGTGAGATGCGTGACCTCATCGAGTTAATCCATGCCTTCGGTGCCGAGCGCGGCGTCCGCTTCAGCGACGAATCCGCCAGGGCGCAAGAGTGGGCGTCACGATTTGGGAGAGCAGCGTGACAGACTTTACAGGAAGCCATACCCCGGCAGACATTCGCGATCTTTGGCAAACCCCGCCCGAGATATTCGCGGCACTGCATAAAGAATTTAATTTTGGTATCGACGTGGCCGCCAGCGATGCCAATCACCTGTTGCCATTTTATTTCACTGAGAAAGACAGCGCGCTGGAGCAAACATGGTCACCTCCGGGATTTGATGGCTATGTCTGGTGTAACCCGCCTTATAGCGATATCACGCCGTGGGTTCTCAAAGCAGCGGATCAGAACAAGTTCGGCAGCGTAGGCACCGTGATGCTCGTTCCGGCTGATTTCTCCGTGGGCTGGTTCCGCCAGGCGTTATTAAGCGTAAGCGAAGTGCGGATCATCACCGGCGGCCGACTGTCGTTTGTTCGCGCTGATACGAAGCAGCCGGTCAATGGCAATAACAAAGGCTCCATTCTGTTGATCTGGAAGCCAGCGGCAGCGACCACGCCCATCACAACCTACACCGACCGTGATTCACTAATGAATTATGGCCGGAAATTACTGACTCCAGCAGCGGAGAAAGCAGCATGAAACAACCACAAAGCAGATTCGGCGTCAGCGACAGAATGGCCTGGTTTAACGCAACCATGCCCCAGCGTTGTATCCACGTCACTACCGTACCGGCCATGCTGGCTGTGCATGGCGGCAACATCACGAAGGTTGCTGAAAGGCTTGGTGCCGAGCGCGGGACAATCAGCAAGTACAAAGACGACCCCGACGCAGAGCATCACGCGATTGTGAATGGCGTCCTGTTTGTGCAGCGCCGGTGCGCCAGTAAAAAGGGAGAGGCCAATGCAGCTAACATGGTTCGTCCATGACCCGGTAGATGCCGACACTGCGAACGAACTCCTTTCCCGCTACGCCGCCCGCAATATTCAGACAAAAAAGACGCTCGCTACCGATCCCCGCCTCTGGCTGGTCAGTGCGCTGCTGCCTGAATCGCGGTATGAGCCAAAGGCGAGCAGGACTTACCAACACAAAATATGGAGTTGATATGGAAGACCAGTTATGCGCCGAGTGTGGAATACCGCTATCGCCCGACGAAGCGCATGTTTGTGACGATTGCGCGGCGTTCTTTGAAATGACCGATCCCAATTCGGATATGACAGGAGGCGATGATGGCTAAAGGCATCAAGCCGAAACCGCCGAAGCCGAAGAAGTGCCCCATCTGTGATACCGAATATACCCCCCGAAGTTCTCTCCAGAAAGTTTGCCACAACTACAAATGCGCCATTGCCTTCAACAAGAAGCGCGATGAAGAACTTGCTGCGCGTGAACAACGCAAGCAGGAAAAGCTACAGCGCGATGATTTGCGGCAGAGAAGGGAAAGACTTAAGGGCAAGCCGGAATGGAACAGAGAGGCTCAGGCAGCGGTTAATAAGTTCATATTTTGGCGTGATTACGGAAAGCCCTGCATCTCATGCGGACGGCAACTGAATTACGGCGTCCGTGGCGGAGCAGTAGATGCCAGCCATTACCGATCGCGCGGCGCGGCACCATGGCTACGCTTTAACGTTTTCAATAATAACGCCAGCTGCGTTCCCTGCAACAGGGACTTATCAGGCAACCCGATCCCCTACCGAATCAACCTCATCGAAAAGTTTGGCCTGCACAGGGTTGAGCGAATCGAGCATGACAACACAGTGCGGAAATTCGACATCGAGTACATGAAGCGCGTGAAGGCCATATTCACCCGCCGCGCTCGCCATTACGAAAAACTCAGAAGAAGACAGATGGAGGTAGCAGCATGAACCGACTAACCCGATTACTCGATCTGTTCCGGCCAATCGTCCCGGTAATTCAGCAGCCAGGCAAACCCGGCAGCTATCCCGTTAACACCAGATTGAGGAAGAAGCGATGAGAATAGAGCGCGATTATCAGCAAATTGTTCGCCTGGCTGGCGTACGCAGCGCATCTGATATGCGACGCTTGTTCGGCGCCGGGTGGAAGACGATTAACAAATCACAGCAGGCATGGGTACGACACCTGTTGGCAGTATGGGGCGATCACATGTCCGGCGATGAATACGAGCGTGGGCAGGTTAACGTTATTGGCCGCCTGATGATGCGCTGCGAATGGAGCGAGCAGAAGGCTAAGCAAATTGAGAAGGTCGTAACAGAGCTACACTGCGAAGGCTACAGAGGGGATGAGCTATTGCGTAAAGCGCGCGATATCCTGATTCCACAATCTGCCACAGGCAACATCATCGCTCTCGCCAAAGAATCAGATGATGCCGCCTTTATGGAATCGGTCATTGTGAAAACATTCGGACGGGATAACCCGATCCGCTCTGTAGCCAGATTACGATACTGCAAGTGCAAGAGCGCGCAAAACATCGCTGCTTCGCTAATTTACTTCACCGGCATCACTCAAAAGGAAGCAAGGAACCGCATGGAATGGGCCGCTGATATCTTAGAAGGAGAGCTTTATTACGCAGTAAAGCGCGAAATGGATCGGGAAATATCTGCAATTGCTGCTTAATAGCACGAAATGTTAAAGACATTGGGCAATAAACCTGGCAAATTGCATATATGCTCGGGAAGTAAAGCGTACTGAGCGAATGAATAGAAAGAAAGTCCTGACCTTAACCGGTTGGGGCTTTTTTTCGCCTCCATAAAAGCGCCATGCCCGGCGCACCTCATTAAAAGCACAGAGTCTTACAGAAACGAACCTCGGAGATATACCGCTATAGGCGGCGGCCTCTCTGTGGGCGGTGTTTCTGGGCAGCGAGGCTCGTTTCTGTAGGAAACCGCATGGATATTAATAAGCTAAATGATGTTTTTTATGCAGATAATGAAAAGGGAGTGGTTATTTTCAAATCTGACTATAAAAGGCGAAAAAAAGGCGAAGTGATATCAAGCCTTTCAGGTGAAGGAAAATACAAGTTAATAAGGTTTGAAGGTGAATTGATTTCTCTTCATCGGTTAATTTGGATCCTAAATAAAGGCTACATTCCAAGCGACCATGTTATTGACCACATTAATGGCGATTGCAGAGACAATAGGTTAGCTAACCTTCGTGTTTGCACTCATGCAGAAAACATGAGAAATAGGAAGATAAACGCTAATAATTCATGTGGTTATAAAGGTGTTTATTTTGACGATTCCAAAGGCGCAAGGAACAAGTGGCGAGCGCAAATAAGGGTCTCAGGAAGTAAAATTAACCTTGGAAGGTATAGTTCTCCAGAAGAAGCGCATGGAGCCTATAAAAAAGCAGCATTACTGCATTTCGGCGAATACGCCAAGTATTAAAATTTTTGCGCCTCCCGAATCATTAAAAACCCACTCCTGTGTTTAGTCGGGATGGCGCACTTTATTCCACACACGTAATGAGCCGGTTCTACCGTGCGAACTGCCGGAGACGGCTTATGTCCAGCTTAGATTTCATTTTTAACAAAGAGACGCTTGCTACGTTCGGCCTGACTGCTTCTGTGGGCCTTAACGGATGGATGGCGTTTAGCCGTTACTGGATTAGCAACAAGGCAAAGAATGCCAACGATTCGGCTCAGGTTGACATGCTGCAATGGCAGAGCAACGAGAAGAAAGAGCTGAAGGAAGAAAACCAAAAGCTGCGCTCTGAGATTGACCAGAAGGACGAAGTGATAAGGGAGCAATGGAAAACGCTGGTTGATACTCAGGCGGAGCTGAAAATTATCAAAAGCTCCCTGAACACCCTACATGAACAGTATGAGGCTCAGGGTGAGCAGCTGCAAAAGCAAAACGAGCAGATCAAAGAGCTTACTACTTCAAACATGAACCTCATTCGTGAAGTTACCGATTTGAGAAGCGACCTGAGGGTGCCGAGATGATTAAGCGAAAATCCGGTGAACCCATGATCACCTGGCAAATGATTTTAGTGATATTCCTGACTTCATTTGGAATTTATTGCGGCGGCGTGGTTTCTGGCTACTTCGTAGCTCGAGCGGAATATATGCCGCGTGCTGATGCAAGAGACAAGGTAGTAAACGAGATAAAACGAAAAGTGGATAACCTGCCGACACAGCCAGAGCTGAAGCAGGCATTGCAAGAGGACGCGCGCAAATGAGCCAGATTATCCCGATCCTTACCCTTGAGGAAGGTTACCGCGAGAAGCCCTATGTGGATTCTGAGGGCTACCCCACGGTCGGCTGCGGTATCAAAATTGGCCCCAAGGGCAACAGCATCAGCAGTTACACCTTCACGGTGCCGAGAAAAGTTGGGGACGTCTGGTTGCAGACTTTTGTCGATTCGGTTATCTCGCAGTGCAATACCAATCCGCTAATTTATGCCGCGCTTAAACAATGCAATCCGGCGCGCGCCGATATCATTTACAGCATGGGCTTTCAACTCGGTATTGCGGGCCTGGCGAGCTTTAAAAACACGCTGGTGATGATTTCTAACGGCAACTTTACTGGTGCATCCAGCGCGATGCTGCAAAGCCTGTGGGCGAAGCAAACACCACAGCGCGCCCAGCGGCATTCCGAAGTGATGCGCACCGGCACATACGATATTTATAAGGGGCTGATATGACCTTCGTTATCTGGCTCATGATTGTGCTTGTGGCAATCATCGCGGTGCTGCTGATCCGCAAATACAGCTCTCTGGAGTTTGTAGCTCATGCCCGGCTGCTGTTTAAAGCGTGGAGTGTGTGGCTGGCTTCTGTTGGCTCGGCTATTAGTGCCTGGGTGCAGTCATTCCCGGACGCCGCCATGAAGGCCTGGGACTCGCTGCCGCCGGACATTAAGTCTTTCCTTCCGCCTCACTACCTTGGCTTTATAGCGTCATTTATGGTGGCAATGGCGGTTATCTCTCAGTTTATTCGCCAGCCTAAGCTGCTGGAGAAAAAACAGCAGATGGACGGTCAGCCATGAATGAAGTTCTCTCCCTGCTGTCAGGCGGATGGAATTACATCCTTGCCGGACTGGCTGTCGTGGCCGCTATTGCAGCCAGCTACTTCGGCGGCAAGAAAGTCGGCAACGTGCAGACCCAGGCTAAAGCTGATGTGACCGCTGCAAAAGTGGAGTCGGCGCAAGTTGCCGCCGTCGCTGAAAAGCAGAAAGAAAACGTGAAGGTGGTGAAAGATGTTCAGACGAATAATTCTGCTCTCAGCGATGACGCTGCTCGTGCAAAGCTGCGCAGCTCCAGTTTCAACAGGCCAGAGTAATCCCACAACCGTAGCTGATTCCAGCTGCACGCTGTTTGGCCCCATCTACACCTACGGCAAAGATGCAGACGTGATGGACATCCGCACCGTTCGTGAAATCAATACGCACAACGACACTTACACGCGCGTTTGCGGAGAAACCAAATGAACCCTCTTAAATGGCTTCTGACGAAAGCCGAGCCAACAACCAAGGAAACTACCGTGACCGACATTACCGCATCTGATAACGCAACCACAGCAACCGAAACCGTGCCTGTTACAACGACCACGACCACCGAAACCACCCCCGTAGCTGAATCCGCGCCAGTGGTTGAAGTGAAGACCGGCGTTAAAGACTTTGAGGCCGCATTTAGCTTTGTAGAGCAGGGCGTAGCTCAGCTGGGCGACGCTGCAAAAGACGAGCTGAAAGCTCTGGCTCAGAAGTACCTGTAAGTCATTACAAGAGGCATCCACTTTTTCAGGTGCCTCTGATAATGATCTGCAATCGGAGGATGTCATGGTTCAGCGAGTAATGACGACGGGCGGATACCCAACCAAACTCCCGGACGCAGACGAGATATCTCAGGACGTCTCTGGCGACCTGATGAAGCGTGAAATTAGCGTGTCACAGCTGACCGGCATCAGCTCCGCTGTTAAAGCCGTGCTTAATGCGCAGAGTGACGCAGAGATTCGGCAGCAGGTTGGTATCGTCGACTCAGGTATCGCTGTAAAGGGCGATACTGGCCAGTCAGCATACCAGCTTGCTCAGCAACAGGGTTTTACCGGCACTCTTGATGAATGGCTCGAATCGCTGCATGGCGATGATGGCAAAGACGGATCTGACGGTCAGGATGGTGTAGATGGTAAAAACGGTAGCGATGGCTCTAATGGTGCAAACGGTAAATCAGCCTATGAGATAGCTGTAGATGCTGGTTATTCAGGAACTGAAGCTCAGTGGCTGGCTAGTCTTGAAGGCTCCGATGGAAAAGATGGCAGTGACGGCCAAAACGGCGCTGACGGGAAAAATGGCATTGATGGCACCAATGGAACAAACGGCAAAGACGGAGTAAATGGCACCAACGGAAAAGATGGTGTCAATGGCAAGTCTGCATATGAAGTCGCTGTCGCCAATGGCTATGCCGGAACGCTTGTTCAATGGCTGGCATCCCTCAAAGGTGCAGACGGCACTAACGGGGCCAACGGTACTAATGGCAAGGATGGCGTGAATGCAACAACAACGGCAAACGCGACATCCACAGCCGCTGGCCTGATGTCATCGACTGACAAGTCAAAGCTGGATGCGATCAACACCCCTGTATTTAACGTTGTCGCATCAGGCGGACGCCCGGTCGGAACGGCATTCACAATCGATGCCAGTAAAAACGCCAGGGTGAGTTACACCATCTCCTACACGCTTACAGCGACACTGACGCTCGGTCAGACATTTCAGATCGTCGCCACTGTAGACGGCAAGGAAGTTTCCCGCATGGCTGACGGTATCCTGTTAGGCCTGGCTGGTAATCTCCAGAAGACAAAATCATTCAGCTTCGATGTGCCTGCGGGTAAATCGGTGCTGCTAACTAAATCCGGAACATCCAGCATCACCGCCACCGTTGTGAGTGGTCAGGAAGTGCTGTATTGAGGTTGAATATGCCAAGCGTTAAAACGAAGGAAATATACGCAATCGTAGTTCATTTAAATACTGGTGAAGGTATAGAAGGGTATGTGCGTCAGGGTGATGATACAGAAAAAGGTTATTGGATAATTATTTCACGTACTCCTGATTTAATGAACGCTACTTACATCAATCGATCATTAATTACGCACTTCGAGTTAGCAGAGATTAAATAAATGGCAAAGCTCACCGACAAACAAGAGCTGTTTGCCCGTGAGTACCTGAAAGATTTGAACGCCACTCAGGCAGCTATCAGGGCGGGTTACAGCGAGAAATCTGCCGCCGCTCAAGGGTGTGAGAACCTAATAAAACCTAATGTTGCAGAACGCATCATTGAGCTGAAGAACGAACGCAATGATGAGGTAGGTATCGACGCTGCCTATGTCCTTCGTCGTCTGGTTGAAATCGACCAGATGGATGCGGCAGACATTCTGGATGATGAAGGTAACATGCTGCCGGTCTCATCGTGGCCGAAAGTATGGCGCACATCTCTGAGTGGGATGGACATCAACCGGCTGCGGATGGCTGGGAAGGGTGATGATGAAGGTGAGCTTGAAACAACCATTCAAAAGATCAAATGGCCGGACAAGGTTAAGAACCTTGAGCTGCTTGGCAAGCATGTAACTGTTCAGGCGTTTAAAGAGAATGTGAAAACAGAGCATGGCGGCACGCTTCAGGTTGTGAGTTACACACCAGAGGATTACGCAGCAGCACAAACGCAGCTGGAGGGTAAATTAGACGGGTTGGACTGATATGGCGAGAATACTTGAATGGGAAGATTTGACGTTTCCCGATCGCGTTGCTGTGAAGTCTAAATCGACTAAAACCTTTCTCAATTTTACCCGCTTGTGGTTCGAGCTGGTGCAGGGCGACCGACTGCTGGTTAACTGGCATCACCGGCTGATGGCTTCAAAGATTGATGATCTGATAGCCGGAAGGCTTCAGCCCCGAAACCTGATTATTAACATTCCCCCGGGCGGGACTAAAACAGAATTCTTCTCTATCCATCTGCCAGCCTACGTTAACGCGCTGGTGCAGGAGGGAAGATTAAACCGCTTTCGCAACCTGAACATCTCGTTCGCTGACACGCTGGTTAAACGCAACTCGCGCCGCACCCGCGACATTATCAGCAGCAAAGAGTATCAGGAGCTGTGGCCATGTTCGTTCGGCGTCAATCAGGCTGAAGAGTGGGAAATACTCGACAGTAAAGGGCGGTCAACTGGCCAGACGGTATCGCGTTCCAGTAACGGGCAGATTACCGGTGGCCGTGGTGGTTACTTCGGCGAGAAGTTTTCCGGCATGGTTATGTTGGACGACTACAACAAGCCGGTCGATATGCTCAGCGAGACGAAGCGCAACAGCGCCAACACCTTGCTGGTCAACACCATTCGTTCTCGTCGCGGTGACAAGTCGAAAGAGCATCCAACGCCGTTTGTGAGCATTCAACAGCGCCTTCACACTGATGACGCTACCGGCTTCATGCTTAGCGGTGGAATGGGCGTTAACTTTCACCACGTCGCTATCCCGGCCCTGATTAACGAAAAGTACATTCAGTCGCTGGCTGAACCATGGCGCTCGCTTTGCTGGGAAACCGTGAAGGACACCGAAAGCGTTGTCGTGTCTGGTGAGCGCTACTGGTCGTACTGGCCGCAGATGGAGGATGTGAACGACCTCGTAGCCCTGTGGGAGCGAGACCGTTACACATTCCTTTCACAGTACCAGCAGAACCCAATGGCGCTGACCGGCGGCATACTCGAAACCGACTGGTTTCAGACCTACACGCACCTGCCAAAGCTTCAGTATCGCTGCGTTTACGTCGATACCAACAGCGGCAAGGTTGAGGACTGGCTTGATTATACGGTCTTCACGCTGGCAGGCATGGGCGTCGATGGCAATCTCTACATCATCGATGTGGTACGCGGTCGCTGGGATCCAGAAGACCTGCTGAAGAAAGCCGAAGAGGTATGGGCGAAATGGAGTGCAAGCGGATCGCTTCGCATGATGCCCATGCGTCATATGGCCATCGAAGAGAAGCAGGCAGGGCAGGGCTTGATAACCACGCTGAAGAAACGCCAGAACATACCCGTTAAAGAAATCCCACGCGGCACCGGCCAGAATAAGCTGGTTCGCTGCCTGAACGTCATCCCGCAGATAAAGACCGGCAAGGTTTATGTTCCTGCGACGCATGACAGTAATGGCGCGGCAGTGATGCATACCTATTACGACGATAACTCGATTGCCGGTAACACCTCATGGGTGCTGACCGCAATGACCGAGTGCGCAGCGTTTTCTGCTGATGATAGCCACGACAACGACGACATTCTGGATACCTGGATGGATGCCATTGACGACAACCTGATTTCTGGCCGCGCGCCAATGACAATCGATCCGAACCAACTCAGGAGAATTTAAGTGTGGCCCTTTAAAAGACCGAAAGTCGCCGCGCCTGAGCCGGTGAAAGAGCCTGAAAAGGTTCAGATGAAGATTAACCCAGAAGCTGTGGCGGCAGTCCAGCCTAAACCTAAACGTGAATTCCAGCGATACGAGCCGCCAAAAGGCGTTATCCCCGAGGCAATCAAGTCTGCCATTCTGGCAATGGACTCAACGCCATACGGTGAGATTAACGACGCCTACGCGATGGGTATGGGCTATGGCGGCTTCGACAGCTTCCCCGGATATCCCTATCTGGCAATGATGGCGCAGAAGCCTGAATACCGGAAAATGGTTGGCACGCTGGCCGAAGAGATGACCCGCAAGTGGATAAAGCTCCGCACTGTGGGCGACGACGACAAATCAGATCGCGTTAAGCAAATCGTAGACGCCATGGAGCGCTATCAGGTTCGTGAAAAATTCCGAGAGGCCGCTGAGCATGATGGCTATTTCGGCGGCGGCCAAATTTATATCGACGTCCTGTCGCCGAAAAACGTTTCCGCCTGGACAGATGATAATGAGCTGCAAAGCAAACTATTCATCAGCGATAAAAAGATACCTAAAGGTAGCCTGAAGGGCTTTCAGGTTATCGAGCCTGTCTGGACTTACCCGGGAGTCTACAACGCGCAAAACCCGCTAAGCCCGGACTTTTACAAGCCGACGCAATGGTTTGTGATGGGAAAAACGGTTCATGCCAGCCGCATGATCGACTTCGTGTCTCGGCAGGTGCCAGACCTTCTGAAAGCAAGCTACAACTTTCGCGGCCTGTCTCTGGTGCAGATTGCCGAGCCATACGTTAACAACTGGCTACGCACGCGTGACAGCGTCAGCGACATGATCCACTCGTTTAGTATCCCGGTCATCGGTACGGACATGGGAAACGCGCTGACTGGCGGCTCAGTTGATTCAGTGCTTTATCGGCTGGAGCTTTTCAACCGCTGCCGGGATAACCGTGGAGCTTTCGCAAAAGACAATGACGTAAACAACCCGGAGACGGTGGAATTCGTCAATGCCCCACTGAGTGGCCTGGATACGCTGCAGGCGCAATCGCAAGAGCACATGGCGGCAGTATCGGGCATTCCGCTTGTTAAGTTGCTGGGCATCACGCCGAATGGTCTGAATGCTTCATCAGACGGCGAGATTCGCGTTTTTTACGACTACATCCACTCGTTACAGCAATCAATGTTCAAAGCGCCGCTAAAGCGCGTTCTTGACGTTATACAGCTATCTGAATTTGGCGACATCGACCCGGAGATTTATTTCGAGTTCGAACCGCTGTTTGAGATGAGCGCGAAAGAGAAAGCCGATATCCGCAAAGTAGACGCTGATACCGATGCGGTTTATCAGGGCATTGGAGCGCTGTCGAATAACGAGATTCGCGAGAAGATTGCTGATGACCCGGAAAGCCCATACCACTCACTGGATTTAAGCGATGACCTCGAAATCGAAGAAGACGACCTCGACGAGAACGAAGAAGGCGACGAGCAAGACGATCCGCCCGACAAGACCTAACGCTGGCGTTGAGGCCTGGTATCGCAAAAAGCTGGATGCGCTGGTCACTGAAATGAATAACTCAGTGGTTTACTGGCTGAAGGCTAATTACCGGGCATCCGGCGCTATGGCAATGGACGCATCGCCAGCTGTGTTTATGCGAGACGCGATGAAGAAGCTGGCTAAGCGGTGGCAGAAGCGATTCGACGATATGGCCGCAAAGCTCGCTGACCGTTTCGCAGGGCAGGCAATGAAAAACTCCGACGTGTCGCTCTATAACGCGCTGGAGACTGCAGGCTTCACCGTGCCTTTCAAGATGACGCCAGCGATGAATAACGCGCTACAGGCGAGCATCACTGAGAACGTGAACCTGATACGCAGCATTCCGGAGCAGTATCTCACGCAGGTGCAAACGCTGGTCATGCAGTCAGTCAGTCGAGGACGTGACCTTTCGACGCTGACTGATGAGCTGCAAAAGCGATATGGCATCACTCGCCGCCGCGCAGCGCTCATCGCACGCGACCAGAATGCAAAGGCTACTTCCGTTATGCAATCTGCTAGGCAAAGAAGCTTAGGGATAACACACGGAGTCTGGCGGCACTCTCACGCTGGCAACGAGCCACGGCAATCACATGTGAAAGCTGATGGTGAGAAGTTCGATCTGTCGAAGGGGCTTTATCTGGACGGTAAGTGGACTCTTCCCGGCGAAGAGATTAACTGCCGCTGCACATGGTCGCCGGTTATCCCAGGACTGGAGTAAATATGCACGTCGACTTTTTACCAGCATTCGCGCTCGGATTTGCGCTTGGGCAGCTTTTCGCAATTATCTGGATTTACACCTTCATTCTCCGCAAACGATAAGCAATCGAGAAAAAACATGACTATCGAACGGTTAGCGTTTGACCGCGCATCCGTGCGCTCATTCGATGGTAACGGCAGGCTTCAGGTCACAAAGAGCAACATCAGCAAGGCGAATGTCTGCCAGTACTACGGGCGCGAGATTCCGAATGCTGAAGCGCTGGGTTTAGAGCCGGATAAGATTTACCGGCTGTATCGCCACCCTGACGAACTGAAGAAAGCCGCACCAACATTCAACAACATTCCTGTTCTCTGCATCCATACCCCTGACTTTCCCGGTGACCCGCCTCGCGAATATCGCGTAGGTACGACTCACTCTGGTTGTGCGTTTGTCCATCCATATCTGGAGAACGGCCTGTCCGTCTGGGACAACTCAGCAATCGCGGGTATCGAGACAGAAGAGCAGAAAGAACTGTCATCGTCGTATCAGTACGTCGCTGACATGAGTCCCGGCGAGACACCAGACGGCGAAGCATTTGATGGCGTCATGCGTGACATCGTCGGGAACCACGTTGCACTGGTCGAAACCGGCCGCGCAGGTAGCGACGTACTGGTCGCTGATTCACTCCCACTGGAGCTTAAATACATGAAGTTAGACCGCAAAGGCGTTGCCGCACGTGCCGCGCTGGGAGCGTTTCTGAAGCCGCGCCTGGCTCAGGATGCTGCACCCAAAGACCTCACCGCCATCCTGAATGCGAACAAATCACCAAAGACGATCGCTCAGGCCATTATCGCCAAATACAAAACCAAGCTGGCCGCCGACATGGAGCTTGAACCTGAAGAGCTGGTGGAGCTGATTGAAGCGTCTGCCGATGGCGTCGAGCCTGAAGAAGAGCCAAAAGTTGCCGGTGATGACGACAACGAAGGCGTTCTGGCCGCGCTGCGCGAAGCTGGCGTGTCAGAAGATGTGATAGCCAAAGTCGCCGCTGCTCTGTCACCCGCCGTCGCTGAAGATGAAGACAAAGACGACGACAAGAAAGACGACGATAAGAAGGATGAGAAAGTGGATAAACCCGCTATGGACGCTGCCATTCGCCTGGCTGCTGATAGTGCAACCAAGCGAGCCGCTGAGAACTTCCGCGCAGTGCGTGAAGCGGAGCAGGCCGTACGCCCGCTGATTGGCGACGTGGTGGCAATGGACTCTGCCGAGGACGTCTACCGCACCGCGCTGGAACAGGCCGAAGTCGATATCGCTGGCGTTCACCCATCAGCATTCCCGGCGATGGTTCGCATGGCTATCAGCCAGAAAGAAAATTCACGTCCTGTTATTGCGCAGGATTCCGCTTCATTCAGCGATTTCGAGAAAGCATACCCGAGCGCTGGCAAGTTAAAACGAGGCTAAGAAATGGCTAACACTTTTCAGAGCGTAATTAACCAGTATCCGGCCCCGGGCGTTGAAGGTGGTTTCGCGAGCACTAACGATCACATGACCTTCCTCGCTGGCGAGGCAGCTCTGGTATCTGGCACCAATGGCCTGACTGTCGGCCGCTTTGCCTGGGCAGTAAATGGCGTTGCATCCAATGCTGGCACCGGCGCACCTTCTGGTTTTGTGCATCGTGATGGTCAGGCGGCAATTACCACCTGGCTGGGCAGCGACTCCAACGTCATTCAGTCCGGCCGTGAAGTAACCCTAATGACGCGCGGCGACTTCTGGGCGCGCACTTCTACCGCAGCTACTCGCGGTCAGAAAATCTTTGCATCACTGACAACCGGCCAGGTACAGACCGGTGCAGCTGGCGCAACCATTGATGGTTACGTCGAAACCAACTTTACCGCCGGTAGCGCATGTGATGCGGGCGAGCTTGTCAAAATCAGCACCTGGAGCAACTAATGAACGAATTTCAGAAGCACTACGCCGCAGCGAGCGGTAAATACGGCATCGTGCTGCCGGGTGCGAAAGACTATCTAAAGCCAGAATTCGCCGATAATTTCGCGCTGGCAATGGATGCGCAGCCGACCATGGTTACCACCGGCAACTCTGGTATCCCGGCCTATTTCACCAACTACGTTGACCCAGAGCTTATCCGCATTCTGGTTACCCCGATGAAAGCAGCAGAAATCATCGGTGAAGTTAAAAAGGGTGACTGGACCACGCTTACTGCGCAATTCCCGGTTGTTGAATCGGCGGGCGAAACCAGCTCTTACGGCGACTACAACCACAACGGCATGACCGCAGCTAACGTGAACTGGGTTTCTCGTCAGTCTTACCACTACCAGACCCATACTCGCTGGGGCGAGCGTGAGTTGGATATGTACGGCGCTGCTCGTATCGGTTACGCGGCCGAACTGAACGTAGCTTCTGCGCTGGTGCTGAACAAGTTCCAGAACAAGAGCTACTTCTACGGTATCGCTGGCCTGCAAAACTATGGCCTGCTGAATGACCCATCTTTGCCAGCCTCTATCGCGCCTGATGCCACCGGCACCGGCAGCGCACTGACCTGGAGCACCAAAGACGGCCAGGGCGTTTATGACGACATTCTGAAGCTGTTTGGCCAGCTGGTTTCCCAGACTAAGGGCATTCTCGACATGAGCACGCCAATGACTCTGGCGATGTCTCCGGCCATGTCTGTGAACCTGGCTAAAACGAACATGTATAACGTAAACGTTTCTGACCTGCTGAAGAAAAACTTACCGAACCTGAAAATTGAGACGGCCATCGAGTACTCAACGACGGCCGGTGAGCTGGTTCAGCTGATTGCAGATCGCCTGGGTGAGCAGGACACCGCCTACGCTGCATTCACAGAGAAAATGCGCGCCCATGCCGTTGTGACTGAAGAGTCAAGCTGGAAGCAGAAGAAATCAGGCGGCACCTGGGGTGCAATCATTCGTCAACCGCTCGCTATCGCGACAATGCTGGGAGTTTAAATCATGTCTGAAGTCGTAACTGTTGGCTGCAAACTGCCAAATGGCCTGGTGATTGATATCGATGGCTACACCGTCACGCTGAATGGCGCCAATTCTTCTAATGTTGTTGGCGGCTACGGCCTGACCGAAAACGTGGACAAAGCCGCTTTTGACAAGTGGCTGAAGACGCATGCCGACCAGCCTTACGTTAAAAACGAGCTGATTTTCGCGCAGGCAAAAACAAACAGCGCCGAGTCCAAGGCGAAAGAAAACGCAGAGGTAAAGTCTGGCCTCGAGGGTCTGCCGCAGGATAATCCGGCACCAGGCATCGCTAAATCAGACGGTAAGTAACCATGGCTATCGTTGCTTTTGATATCGCCGCATTTCGCGCGCGCTACCCGGAATTCGATACGGTAAGTGACACGTTGCTGGATGCGTATTTTACAGAGGCAACGATTTACCTGAACAACACCGATGCAAGCCCGGTCACTGATGTGAATCAGCGGGCGGTTTTACTGAATATGCTGGTTGCCCATATCGCTGCCATTAACAGCGGCGTGAATGGGCAGGCGGCGTCAGGGTTGGTTGGGCGGGTAACGAGCGCTTCCGAGGGTTCTGTTTCTGTTTCCGTTGATGCAGGACCGTCATCCGCATCGTCGTGGTGGTACATGCAGACGCCTTACGGCGCTCAGTACTGGCAGATAACAGCGCCTTACCGGACGATGCGTTACCTGCCCGGTGGTTCGCCATCAATGTATCCCTATCACTATAACCGCAGAGGTTATTACCGGAGGTAGTGATGACGTCATTCAGCGGTGGCGATGCTCTGGAAAATAAACTTGCCGAAATAGCCGAGAAGCTTGGCCAGCCACAAACGTTGCGCGTCGGTTTCCTTGAAGGGGCAACTTACCCCGATGGAGAATCAGTGCCGATGGTGGCCGCAGCGAATGAGTTTGGCGATCCGGGCATGAACCGTCCGGCCCGCCCGTTCTTTCGCCGCATGATTGCCGAGAAGTCACCCGAATGGGGCGATGACATCGGGAAAATCGCGCTGGCGGTAAATTACGATGCGCCCGTGCTTTTTCGTTTAATGGGTGAGCGGATTAAAGATCAGCTTCAGGGTTCAATCAGAGACTTCACCGATCCCGCGCTGGCACAGTCCACTATTGCTCGAAAAGGCTTCGATAAGCCTCTCATTGAAATCAGCCACATGCTCAATTCAGTCGATTATGACGTTAAGGACGGCGTATGAATTTACATGGCATCGTGCGTAACGCCATCAACATCGTTAATCCTGACGTGCCTGGCGTGATGAAAGTCTCCCTGGGTATGTCAGTGACGGATGCTGCTGGCCACCGCACGCCAGCGTACAGCGAGCAGGCTGTGACTGTGCAGATGCAGTCGCTGAGCTATACCGACCTGATGAAAGTGGATGGATTGAACCTACAGGGCATCAAAAAGAAAGCGTACGTAAACGGCAATTTTGAAGGCGTTAATCGTCCGAAACAAAAAGGCGGGGACTTACTGATCGTTAATGGCGAAACCTGGCTGATTACGCAGCCGCTGGAAGAGTGGCCTGACTGGTGCTCTTTCGTGGTGACGTTGCAGGTGAGCACATGACCTCGTCCATTAGCATTACTCAGGATGACCTGACAACCGCCTTGCGCGGTTTTTTATTGTCTCTCGTTGACGCAGAGGTGTTCCTTTCGCAAGAAAACCTTACGCCTATGCCCAACACCGATTTCATCACAATGACGCCGATGTTTATCACTGGCCTGTCGACTAACCGCGTTGCGTACAGCGATACCGGCACAGGGCAGGGAAGCGAGTTAACACAGCGCAGTAACCAATGGCGGTGCCAGCTCGACTTTTACGGTAAATCAGCACAGGAAATGGCGGCCATTGTCGGCACCATGATCCGCTCTGAATACTCCGCTAACTGGTTTCGCCAGAAAAACTACCCGGTTACGCCGCTTTATGCCGGTGAGCCGCACCAGACCACGATGATTAACGCCGAACAGCAGTATGAAAGCCGCTGGACGCTGGATTTCATCGCGCAATTTAACGCCGTGATAGCGACCCCGCTCGACTTCATGGACAGCATCACTGTTGGCGTTGTCGCCGCAGATTTAAAATACCCACCGGAGAGTTAGCTGTAACGCGCAAACTCACCAAAGAATCGCCATGCGGCAAAGCAATAGACGGCATGCGCCTTTTCTTCTGTTTCATAGCGTCCGAGATAAGTGTACTTGCCATTTACTCGTATACCAGCTGTCCATTTACCAGACTTTTTGTTAAGGCTAACCCCTTTATATGCGGAAGTCCCTTTGATTGCAGAGCAGTTCATTTGATTTTCAGCCCTGTTGCATGGCCTCAGGTTAGCGATTCTATTGTCACTTCTGTTTCCATTTATATGGTCGAGTAATTGATCAGGCATAACACCATAAACGTATAACCAGGCCAATCGGTGAGCTTTATAGTACTTACCCTTAATGCCAATATTTATGTAGCCATCATTTTTAACTGACCCAGCTATAAATCCACATCGGTATGCGGTTGATTTATTTTTCCAGTAAAACTCCCCCTTTTCTGGTGAGTAATCAAGGACGTCTTTTAACTGCTGCTGAGTAATCAAAATAACTTTCCTTTTCATAAACGTAGGCCTTTTTTTAATGGCTTTATTATACCAAATATCGGAGTAAAAAGATGGCTATTCCACTAAGAAAGGATGTGGCTATTAACCCAGGCGTGCTGCCTGCTGGTGGCTCAGCGGTCGATCTGAATGGTCTTATCCTTACCGACAGCATATATGCTCCGGTCGGGGCTGTTGTGACGTTCACAGCAAAAGAGGACGTGGCCAGCTACTTCGGCTCTCAGTCCACAGAGTACAGCATGGCGGCGATTTATTTTGCTGGCTATGACAATTCCACCAAAACGCCAGGCACGCTGCTGTTTTCTCGCTTCAACTCAGAATCGGTCGCCGCATTCCTGCGATCTGGTTCCATGGCGAAGGTCACTCTCGACCAACTGAAGCTGATGAGCGGCGTCCTGACGCTAACGGTTGATGGCACAGCAGTTACCTCTTCAAGTATCGACCTGAGCAGCGTGACCAGTTTTGCAGCAGCTGCTGACGCGATTGAAGCGGGTATCGGCGCATCGGTCACTGTTACCTACGACACCACGCAGAAAGCGTTCATTATCACATCAGCAACGACCGGCGCGGCAAGCACTATCAGCTACGCTACAGGCACGCTGGCCACTGGCCTGAAGTTATCATCATCAACTGGTGCAATCCTGTCGCAGGGCGCTGACGCGGCCGTGGTCACTGACACCATGACGGCTGTACTGGATAAATCGCAGGATTGGGCGCTATTCACAACCGCCTTTGACGCGACGACTGCACAGCACCTTGATTTCTCTTCCTGGGTGAATAGTGAAAACTTCCGCTTTGGCTACGTGGCCCACGCACTGGAAGACAATGCGAAGGTAAGCGGCAGCACTGACACGCTGGCATATCAGATCGTTACCGCTAACGATTACGCCAATGCAGTGCTGGTTTACGGTGACGAGCTGAAAGCTGCAAGTGTACTCGGTTATGCAGCCGCCCTCGACTTTGACCGACAGGAAGGCCGCGTGCCGTTTAAGTTCCGCTCCGTATCTGGCCTGTCTGCTGATGTGACCAATTCAGCGGATTACGACGCTCTGATCGCAAATGGCTACAACTTCTACGGTGCGTACACGGCGAACAATTATTCGACCACTTATTGGGCTGACGGAACAATCACCGGCGATTTTAAATGGCTGGACTCATTCTGCTTCCAGATTTGGCTCAACGCCAACCTGGCTCAGGACGCTATCGAGCTATTCCAGTCGAACCGTTCAATCCCGTACAACGCGCGCGGCAAAGCCATTATCGAAGCCTCTTTCGCGGACACCATTGCCCAGGGCGTGCTGTTTGGCGGCATCCGCACAGGCGTAACGCTATCCAGTGCGCAGCAGTCAGAAATTACCAACGCCGTCGGCACCGATATTTCCGCCTCTCTGCTGGCGAAGGGTTACTACCTGTATATCGCTGACTCTACCGCAACCCAGCGCGCCGAGCGCACTAGCCCAAGCATGACCTTCTGGTACTGCGATGGCGGCTGCGTGCAGAAAATCACTCTTGCCTCTATTGAAGTCCAGTAAGGAGCTGTAAATGGCCGGAAATAACACTATTACCAGTGCTGACGCTATTTTCGCTCTCACTGTGACAAATCTATACCCGAGCGCCCAAACGCTGGAAGGTTACGCCGCAGACGCGATGTTTGCCCCGGGCGACACCGAGATGGCGGTTTCTGTACGTGGCGCGGACGGCAAGCTTTCTGCCGGCTTCGTTTTCGGTGAATACCTGCAGACGATTACGATTATGCCAGACAGCCCGAGCCGTCAGATGTTTGAAACCTGGCAACTAACCTCTCAGACGTCCAAAGCCGTGTTTCGCTGCAACGCGACGATCATCCTGCCAGCCATCGGTCGTAAATTCACGATGACCAATGGCGTTCTGCAGCGCGCCAAGGCAATCCCTGACGCTAACCGCGTCCTGCAGCAGATGACATACCAGATAAATTGGGAGGCGGTAACGTCAGAAAGCTATATCACTTGACTTTAAAGTGAGTCATAACGAATCAAAAAGTACCGGGCTAACTCATACGCAGAACTAGCGGACGAGGCGGTGGAATAAGACCCAACGTGAAACCGCTTTCCCTTGTGGCTGACGGATGCAAAAAACTTTCCATTGTCTGACCTAAAGAAAACACCTTTAAAGCCAGACTTATTGTTTTTAGCTAAAGGCAGGTTGGTCATGTTTACCTGCCTAGATACATCCCTAAGATTAATAATTGCATTATTTGTTTTACATCTATCGATGTGATCAATAGTGCCTTCAGGGAACAGCCCGTACACATAAAGCCAGGCGAGTCGATGCAAAAGACACAACTTTCCATCAACAGAAACCTGCAAATAACCATACGTGTCTTTATTTCCGACAATATCGCCAACTTTCGTTCGCATCGCAGTCCTTATTTTTCTGGTGAAAACTCCTGTTTTTTCATCGTAATGGAAAAGTTCGCGAACTCTTTCTGCTGTAACTATCATAGGTGTTAATCTCCGTGACGGTGCACAGTTAATTATATCACACGCTTGGATCAATCATATGGCACGCAAAGAGATTTATTACACGGTAGACAGCAAAGACCGTGACGCCGGGAAAACCTTCTTTATCCGAGAAATGTCCGCATCTCAGGCAGAGTGGTGGGCTATTCGCGCTGGTATGGCGATGGCCCGCAACGGTGTAGAGCTGCCGGATAACTTCTCTGATATGGGAATGGCCGCGATGGCCACTACCGGAATGAGCATGGTCGCAAAAATCCCACTGGATGAAGCTAAGCCGCTGCTGGCAGAACTCATGGACTGCGTTCAGATTGTGCCAAACCCTGAAAACCAGAGCATCAAGCGCAATCTCATTGATGACGACATCGAGGAAGTCGGCACCCGCCTGAAACTCCGCGCTGAGGTATTCAAGCTTCACGTAGCTTTTTTACAGTCCGTCGCCCAATAGATATCCCGCCCCAGGCGGACAGCAATATCGTCGGGCTGGCGGACTACGTCAACGTGCCGAAAACAATCGCGACTGTCGTCTCGTCAAAACTGGCCACGCTGTTTGAGCTGGATTCAGTTTATGGCGTAGAGGATATGTGGCGGTTGCTCGAAATCATCACAGTGGACAACTACAACCGGATGGTTGTGAATAAATCACAAGAGGGCAGCTGATGGCCGGAACAATTATTGACGCTCTGGTGGTCACGCTTGGCCTCGACTCGTCCGGATTTAAAAAGGGCCAGAAGGAAACGAAGGAAGGCCTGCAACAGACCCGAAAAGAGTCAGAGCAGACAGCAAAAGATATGGAGGCGGCCGGTAAACGTGCCGCTTCTTTCTTTGGCTCCATCCGCACTGAATTGCTGGCGTTGGTTGGCGTAACGCTGTCGGCGCAGGGCATTAAATCATTCATCACCAGCATGACCAGCAGCCTGCAGGATTTGGGAATTTCTTCCCGATCGCTGGACATGTCAGCTAAGTCTCTCGACGGCTGGCAGCGCGCGGCAGAGGCGGCAGGTTCCAGCGCTGAAAAGATCACCGGCACGCTTGGTAATTTCCAGAATGCCCTAACGCAGATTCGTACCGGCGGCGGGCAGGACAATCCGCTATACGCTGCGCTCTCCTCTTTTGCAGGCGCTACTGGTGCCAACTTCGATTACCAAAACGACAATTCAGAAGCAATCATGCGGAAGATTGCTGCTAACTGGTCGAAGTTAAGCAAAGATGCTCAGCGGCGTTTTGGTGGCATTTTTGGTTTTGATAATGCCACCCAGCAGGGATTGTCCAACGGCCATCTTGTGCAAGATGCGGATCAGTTCACCAAGACATCCAGAGCCACGCAGGACGCAACAGATAAAGCCCAGGCATTCAATCGCCGCCTGGTAGAGATGAAGCAAAACTTCTCCGCAGCTTCACAGGTGCTTTATACCGCGCTAATCCCCTATATTGAAAAACTCATTCCCGTTATTGAAAAGGTGGGGATCTGGATTTCAACGCACGGACCGGAGATTAACAAATTCTTCTCTGACTCGGCGTCGGAAGTAAACAAAGTTGTGGATTCCGTAGGCGGATGGCATAACGCGCTTGAGTTACTAGCCGTATTTGTCGCTGGCAGCTGGGCTTTAAGGATGCTGAGCGGCATAGCCAAGGTCAGGAAAGGATTTGGCCCGTTGCTGGTTGCCATGGCCGCCGTTAGCTCCTGGGATAAGCTTGGTAAGTCTGAAGATGAAGCTAAAAAGGCTGGAAAAAGCACGGGTCAGTACCTGATTGACCGGATGAACAGTAATACAGGCAGCAAAGATGGATTTTTAGGTAAGGCTGATGCCTGGCTGAAAAAATCTTATGCCTGGTGGGACAGATTATCCAGCACCAATGGCGCAACCAATGAGTACGAAGCTTACGGCACTAAAGGAAAAGGTTCCGGAGGCGCACTTCTTGGATGGATGTCTCCTTTGTTCAAAAAACTGGAGAGTGCCTATAAGCTGCCTGCTGGCCTGCTGAATAGCATAGCTATGACAGAGTCCGGCGGTAACCAGTTTGCCGTTTCAGGAGTCGGCGCAAAAGGCCTGTTTCAGTTTATGGACGGCACAGCGCGCGGACTTGGCCTGAAAGGCGGTGATGTTTTCGATCCGGAAAAGTCAGCAAATGCCGCAGCCAAATATATGTCTCAGCTTTTAAAGGCCAATGGCGGTGACCTGGTTAAAGCCATAGCCTCGTATAATTGGGGTATAGGGAATGTACAGAAAAAAGGACTCGGCAGCGCACCACTTGAAACACAAAACTACGTCCCGAAGGTGCTGGCGGGAATTCAGGTGGGCGCATCTTCCGCCGCTTCAAGAAACGCACCAGTAGCTATGAATCAGGCTTCAGGCAATAAAACCGATATCCACATTGGCGAAATGCATATGCAGACCTCGGCCAGCAACGCTAACGCACTCGGTGAGGATATGAATCGGAATATTCGCCGCAACAGTCTGGTAACGCCGATGATGTCAGGGCAGGGGTGATCATGGCCTTCAATCTTAATGAAACCACAATACTGAGTGCCATAAACAGTGGTAGTCTACTTTCTGTTGTGAACAGCGTGCTTTCGCCCGGCTATGGCATTTACCTGAAGAGCGGCATCAAAGCGCTGTCGCCAACTTCTTTTCTGGGGATTGAGTACGGCGCGGATGCCGCTGTTGTTTCGGCACCTATTGAGCAAGGCTCGTATAGCTCTTACAACAAGGTGAAGCGGCCGCCGATCATTCGCGTGCTGTTTACACTGGAGGGATGGTCTGGCTATTCCGGCTCCTTGCCGAACCTGACCAATCTATCCCTGACCAGTCGCGCCGACATGCTTGCCGATCTGGATGCGATGGTAAACTTTGCGAGCACCTACGACATCGAGACACCAGACACGACCTATGAGGATTACGACCTGATCCGCTACAACTACCGCACGTCAGAGCGCGATGTTACGCTGTTGACGGTAGAGGCGATATTTCAGGCCGTGTTGGTTGAAGCAGAAGTTACCCTGACAAGCACTACCGCCCAGGATAACACCGCTACGAATTCAACCAGTAAAGCCTCCAGTGTAGTGACGGAAAAGGTTAACTCCACGGCCAGCGGTTCGACGCTGTCAGATGTAAAGGGCGCGCTGTCTGGCCTGAATTCATCTGTTTCCAGCGCTACCACGACAGTTGCCAGCTCTGTCAGCACTACCGTAAGCAACGCGACATCCGGCGCGACCGGCGCGATTAATGGTGCGGCCACATCAGCCATCAACAAACTCTCCCAGAGCGTCACACAGCTCGTTTCAGGACTCTCTTAATGCAGACGATAACGCTTCAGCCGTTGAAGGCTCAGGAAGTTACTGTGACGCTCGAAGGGCAGAGCGTTACGCTCAGGATTAACCAGCGCTCTACCGGGCTTTATATCGACGTGGGGCTGGCTGATACATGGATAGCGCAGGGCGTCCTCTGCCAGAACTGCAACAAGCTGATCCGCTATCCGTACCTGAAGTTTCAGGGAGAGCTATTTTTCGCTGACACGAAAGGCACCGATGACCCGGATTACTCAGGTCTGGGAACAAGGTTCCTGTTGTTTTACGCCACCGCCGCTGAAATGGAAACCGCCGCATGACCTACAAAAAACGCAGCCTTAAATTTCAGTTCACCCTTAAAGATGGTGCGTTCGATGAGCAGGGAAACGATGTTCTGAGCCTCGATAATGTCAAGGCGGAAGTGGAGATAGGTGCTTACGGCGGATATTCAGGAACAACACTGGAAGCCAGAGTGTTCGGATTGAGCATTAACCAGATGGCGATGCTGAGCTATAAAGGGATCCAGTTAAACGGCGCTAAGCAAAACATGATGAAAGTATGGGCTGATGGAGTGCCGATATTTTATGGTGCAATCACCAACTGCTTTTCTGACATAAATCAAATGCCGGATGCGCCGCTCATTATAAGCGCTTTTGCGACAGGTTTTGACCAGTCCATTCCTACACCACCGTTTACAAAAAACGGGATTGCCAGCGTTTCGGATATTATCACCTCGATTGCGAAAAGTATCGGTTACGAGGTGATCAATAACGGCGTAATTTCACAGATTGAAAACCCGTATTTTGATGGAAACCCGATAGAGCAGATTAACCAGTGCGCCCATACCGCCGGGATTAACGTGGACTTCAGATTGCAGGTTATCTATATCTGGCCGCAGGGAAAGCAAGTGGATGATAAAGTGCCATTCATATCCCCGCAGACCGGGCTTATTGGTTACCCGGTTTTCAGTAATTACGGGATAACGTTCCAGTGCCAGTACAGTGATCTGATTATTCGCGGAAGGAATGTGAAGGTAGAAACCTCTCTGCCGAACGCCTCCGGGATTTATAACATTCAGCAAGCTACGCACCACCTATCAACCTGGTCAGAAGGTGGGCCTTGGGTGACTCAAGCATGGGCCTCTATCGGCCAACTGCTAGAAGTGAGGCAATGATGAATTTGTTTACCACGCGCCCGCAGGATGTGGCGACAGATGCAAACGCGCAGGCATTTATGATGCAGAAAATGCTGATGAATAATGCTTTCATCACGCTGGCGATGGTTGCTGAAGTGAATGGCGAAACGCTGGCCGTAAAGCCGATGATTGATGGCTTCACCGGCGCAGGAGATCGCATCCCGAAAACAATCATCTATGGCGTTCCGGTATGGCGGTTGCAGCGCGGGGCCAGTGCGGTAATTATGCCTCCGATTGTCGGCGATATCGGTCTGATAGCTATTTGCGATCGGGACATCAGCGGCGTAAAGGCGACTAAAGAAAACTCGCTGCCAGGCTCAAACCGAACGCATAATTACGCCGATGCCATTTATCTTGGCGGCGTCCTTAATGCCGAACCAAGCCAGTACGTGAAGTTTTCCAATGACGGGATTGATATTGTCTCTCCGCTTCTGGTAAGCATTACTGCACCTTCCGTGCAAATTGATGCTGATTCATCCTTTAGCATTAACTCGCCGAACATTGTTCTCAATGGCCCGGTAAGTCAGGGGGCAGGAAACAATGCAGGAGACTTCACCTTTGCCGGTAACATTACAGCAACGGGAGAGGTGACCGGTAAAGGCATTAAACTTTCTACACATACTCACGGTGGGGTACAATCGGGATCATCTACCACACAAGGACCACAGTGATGAAGAGTATCCTCGCAGTAGCCTCTTTGGTTGCAATTCTATGCCCTTTGGCCCACGCACAAGATCCAGATTTGCCTATAAAATGCCAGCATGGGGTCTTAACTGAAATTTACGCAGCAAAGGCAGCTAAGTTTAAGATTAATGGCTCCATATCCGCATACCAAAAAGCCAGGGATTCTGCCTTCGATAATGGCGCTGAGCTTGGGTACCCAGACAATGGCGTTGATAAGATGATTGAGGCTGGAATTACTGATTACAGTTCAGAAGGTAGCATTACCAAGAGGTTAGCAAGCCTGTCAACTGACGATATGGTTATCTCCCCCTTGATAAAGGATTGCCTAAAAAGCCCTAGTAATTACATACGTAATTACTAAATAGCGACCCGCTCCGGCGGGTTTTTTTACGCCCGGAGAAACCATGCTTACCAAATCTTTCGAGCTGGAAACAGCATCTTGGGACTTATCCCTTGATGATTCCGGCAGCATTGCTATTACCAAAAATCCTTACGCGGTGGCTCAGGACGTGGCCTGCGCTTGCTCTACCTTCCTCGGAGAGGTCTGGTACGACACTACGCTCGGCATCCCGTATTACCAACGAATCCTCGGCCACTGGCCCGGCACGCAGCTGATCAACACTAAATACGCCAGCGAGGCGAAGAAGCTCGACTACGTTCAGTCTGCTTTCTGCACAACCACCGTAGGCAACGGCGACCGCGCGGCTACCGGCGTTATGACCATCACCGACACGAACAACGTTACCAGCACAATCCAATATTGAGGCAATCATGGCAGATACAGTAACCGTTACGACTTCCGTACCGGCCGTAACCATTTCTGATACCGGCCTGGCCGTGCCGGACGAGCTGGATATTCTCAATGGTCGCCTGACAGATTTAGATACAGCAATGGGCGGCGGGATGAGTAAGTCCCTGACGACGCCGCAGGGCCAGATCGCAATGAGCGAAACAGCGATAATCGCTGATAAAAATGACCAACTGTTGTTTATTGCGAGCGCAATCAACCCGGATTATTCGTCCGGGCGCTTTCAGGATGCCATTGGCCGCATCTACTTTATTGACCGCATCGCCGCGCTGGGGACGACAGTCACAGCAAACTGCACCGGCCTTGTAGGCACCATCATCCCGGCCGGTAGCGTCGCCCAGGATGATGCTGGCTATCTCTATTCCTCGCTGGCAGATGCAACTATCGGATCGGGTGGCTTGGTAGATGTGGTTTTCCAGAACCAGACGACCGGCGCCATTGCCTGTCCAATCGGCTCCCTGAATACCATTTACCGCGCGGTGACCGGCTGGTCTGGCATTACCAACGCCAGCGCTGGCGTACCGGGTAACGACGTGGAAACCCGCGCCAATTTTGAGTATCGCCGCAAGCAGTCGGTGGCATTGAACGCTAAGGGGACTCCGGAATCCATCTATGCCGCTGTACTGGCCATTAGCGGCGTAACGGATGCCTACGTTTATTCAAACCACAAAGGCACTGACGTACAGATTGGATCAACTAGTTTCACGGTTCCGGCGCATTCGGTTTACGTCGCGGTGTATGGCGGTGCGGAGGCTGACATAGCCCAGGCCATCTACACAAAAAATCAGGTCGCCGCCGGAATGGTCGGTAATACGACCTACACCGTTACGGATACCTCTTCCGGCTCGCAGAACCCGCCAGAGTACGATATCACCTGGAACGTGCCGGCAGCGGCCAGAACATATTTTCAGGTGCAGATAGAAAATCTGAGTACTGTGCCGTCTAACATCGTCGACCTCGCACGGGCCGCCATCGTTAGTGCGTTTGGCGGGAATAACGATCGCGTCCAGAAGGCGCGCATAGCCTCGAAAATCTTCGCCGGTGGTTATTACTCTGTTGTGAATGAAATCGACCCATCCAGTGTAAACGTCCTATCAGTGGCAATCAGCCTGGACGGGATGACATTCACACCTTCAGTTGAATACGGCGTAGACCAGATCCCCACGCTGGACAGCGCTGACATATCGGTAACACTCGTATGAAAAATGCAACCGACACGATACTGACGCAGTACGCCAGTAGCCCGAAGCTGCGCAGTCTTATCGAAACATTTAACGCCGCGATAGACGTCGACGACTTTACCGAAGATTTTCTCACTGCGATCTGGGATGTATCAACCGCTACAGGTTATGGCCTCGATGTGTGGGGGAAAATAGTAAACGTCTCTCGCTACTTGAATGTTGATGAAGCCCAGACATCATTTGGTTTTGACGAGGCGTATGTATCGTCCGACACAAACTCGCCAAAGCCCTTCAATGAAGCGCCATTTTACGAAGGTGTCGGGCTTACAACCACATTCAGGCTCACTGATGACGCTTATCGCACGCTGATCATGGCTAAGGCCATGTCGAACATCACCGATTGCACAATACCAAACATCAACTTGCTGCTCCGATACCTGTTTGATGGTCGCGGCGATGTGTTTGTGGCCATAACCGGGGTGATGGCAATTCGCTACGTTTTTGGCTTTGAGCTGACAGCGGTTGAGCAGGCAATCATGCTCAATTCCAGCGCTATTACTAAGCCAGCTGGCGTCTCTGTGGATTTAATGACAGTCGATTTTAATAACACTTTCGGTTTCAACGAAGCTGACCTTCAGCCATTTGACGTCGGAACATTCTTCCCTGATTCAGGAATAAAAAATGCAAACTAGCTCTTTACCAAAACGCATCCCAACCCCGTTCGCTGATTCCGGATCTAAGCAGGATATCCCGGTTGCATCTCAAATTGGCATCACTGGTGGCCGCGCGTCGTACACGGATGGGTTTCCTCCGCTTACACGCACACCTCTCAGCGCTGGCGGAATCCCGCCATTTGGAACCGACTTTAACGGCGTACTGAATGATGTTACCGCCGCTATTCGCTGGGATAACGCTGGCGCTGGATATCCGTTCGATGCAACGTTTGCCACTTCAATTGCAGGTTATCCAAAAGGCGCTGTAATTCCTAATAGCCTGGGGGATGGTTACTGGCTGAATATCACTGATGCCAATACCAGCAATCCAGAAGTTAGTACCGGCGCGCTGACTGGCTGGGTTCCATATGAGACATATGGCGTAACCAGCATCACAGGACTGGCTTCATCCAGCGTTACGTTAACCAGCCTACAGGCAGCAAAAGATAGAATTAAATTGGCTGGCGCCCTTACATCGAATATCAATATTGTTGTTCCGGCATGGATTAAGAAGTGGACTATCGTCAATAACTGCACTGGTAGCTTTACCGTAACTGTGAAAACACCATCAGGAACCGGTATCGCTATCCCTACAGGGCTAACGGCAAACGTAGTTGGTGACGGCACGAACATTTCGCAGGACACATCTTTGTTAGGGCCAGCCGGGAGACTAAACGGCGCGCCAGTGGTTATTACAGCAAGTGGCACGTATACGCCAAAGTCAGGAACCAATAGCATTTTGGTTTACGTATTAGGCGGCGGTGGAGGTGGCGGTGGAACCCCGGCAACGGGCTCTTCGTCAGCATCAGCAGGTGGCGGTGGTGGCGGCGGCGGCATCGCTGTCGGCTACTTCACCTCCGGGTTTAGTGGCGCAGCGGTAACAATCGGCTCTGGTGGAACAGGAAATTCCGCCGCTGCAGGCTCAAGTGGTGGGGTGACATCTTTCGGATCTCTTCTTTCTGCTTCTGGTGGTTCACCTGGTGCTGTTGGCGGTTTAACTTCAACACCTTACTTCTACAGTAATGGTCAGGGAGGCTCTACATTTACCGGAAGTGCTCTGTATACAAAGAAAGGACAGCCGGGGACTATTGGGCAAGTATTCACCGCCACCGTTTCTCTTGGTGGATCTGGGGGCGGTAGCGATTACGGGCAGGGAGGGAATAACGGCGGTGCTACGGCCGGTAATCAGTATGCATTTGGCCAGCCTGGATCGGGTTACGGAGCAGGCGGCGGCGGCGCAGTAGCCGCAACTGGGTCGCCTGTAACCCAGGGTGGTAATGGTACAGCAGGTGTTATCATTGTTTGGGAGTTTACATAATGAGCAACTATGCCTTAGTAGATGAAAATAATATTGTTGAAAATATTATTGTTTGGGATGGAAATACAGAAGCATGGCAACCACCCAATGGAATGACAGCCATACTTGTAAAGGAAGGTGTCTTTGTAGATCTTGGCTACACGTACAAAGACGGCATATTTTCAGCTACAGAATGAAATTTAAATGCATCTCCTCAAAAAGGGGATGCATGACAATACATACGAAATAAAAAGAGACGATAAGAATACAGAGAGCGAAATAAGAGGTATCGTTAATGCAGAGCTAACTCCATCAATCTTTGGATTGAAAATTGTAAAAAACACAGGGAGCAATGAAGCATGAATGAGGTATACCCCGAAGCAAAGATTACTACAAAGCCTTATAGCATTCTTTAAATTATTAGATATGTTAAAATCCATATTATAAAACTTAACAAATAACAAAACAGATATTAAGCAGGTAAAAGGAGAGAAGTATTTGAAAAATATCTGAATAGGACTGCCATGTAATACAGATGAAAAATAGACAGCTATAAAGTTTACAGAAAGAGCGAACAAAAATGAAAATATAAAAAAACGATTGCTTATAGTAGTCATGTATTTTTTTACGTATCCGCCAATTAGATAGAATCCAGACAATGATAAAAAAGTATCAAGGTTGCTTGGCCTAGCCATTGATGAATGGTCAATAAAAACTGATTTTATATCATAAGCACAAAGATAAACTGGCGCGTATAGAACCCATAATGCTAAAACGAGATTGAATGTGAATCTATCAGTATTTGCTATAAAAATCCTTAGCATTGGAGTTAAGGCATAAAAAAACAATATTGCATACATAAACCACAAGTGGAAGTAGGCTGGTTTGTTAATCAATGAAAAGATATCGTTATGCTCTTTCCAATTATTGAAGTCAAAGCATATATAGAAAAAGCTCCATGCTAAAAGTGGAATTAAAACTTTGCTTGCTCTCTTTTTCATGAAAAATGAGCATCCTTCTTCCCTTCCTAACAGCAAGTACCCAGAAATCATAAAAAAAACAGGGACTGAAAATCTCGAGATATTGTCATAAAATAAAGCCACTGACCAGTAGATATGAAAGCATATAAAATAAGTTGACGAAGTATGAAGGACCACGACCATAAACATTGAAAGTATTCTCAATATATCAATGTTTATATTTTTATATTTATTTTCCATTTTTTCTTCCTGATAATTTTTAGGCACAATATAGCATTAATGCTAATCATTCATAAGCCCTGAGGGATAAAAACAGATGGCAGAGCCTATCGTCATTTCCGGCGTGCTAACCGATCCGCTCGGCGCTGTACTGGCCGGAACCCGCATCACGCTAACCAGCACCATTAATTCTGCATCCGTCCTCAAAAACCAGACCGTCAGCATTGTGACTGATGCTGATGGCAACTATTCCTTTTCGCTGCTGCCAGGCGGCTACAGCGCGACCGTGGAATACTCGCGCGGCGGTCGGCAGGTGCTGGGCCAGTTCAATCTGCAGGAAGGCAGCGCGCCGGGAAGCCTGAACGACTACATCCTGTACGGCGAACCGGTATTAGCCGATCCGGTCATCTATAACGCTATCCGCAACATTCACAGCAACGTTACCAGCGTATCTGGCGAGGTGCGTACCAGCGCCGATAACGCGGCGTCGGCAGCAAAGACTGCTTCGGATGCGGCGCAGGGTGTGACAGCGGATAAAGACGCTGCCACGGCTGCGGTTCTTGAGGCTCAGGCGCATGCAGATACAGCAGGAACGGCGGCCAGCGATGCGGCGGCAGCGCGCGATGAAGCGTTGACCGCCAGCAGCGCGGCAAAAGAGCTAATCACCACAGCTGGCGTAATGCCGGACATTGCTACCGGCCTGGCGAAAACTGCGAGCGGCGATTCATTTGCCGTGGCGCAGGGAACCGGATCGGATACGGCCTTCATCTACTACCGGAATAATGCAGGAACAGCGGTGGCAATTGCCGATGCGCCGGGCGTATCTGCTGTTACCAAAGCGCAGGCGGCATCTGAGGCGGTCGCGGCGCGCACTGGCGGTCTGAATACGACTGCAGCGAGCATGAACCCGTTCGAGATAATGGACTCGGACGGAAAGGGCGTGCTGACGATGGATACGGCCGGTAAGTTCAACATGCCGGGTGGCGTGACTTCTCCAACTGTGGAGACTGACAGCCTGGCGGCCACAGCAGTGACGGGCGACACGGTAACGGCAGGCGCGCTGGAGTCAAAAACGCTTCAGTACGACGGTGGCGCTCAGCTTGATATGTCCGGCGTCAGCGGTTACCTGATGGCAATCACGGATTCGCAGGGCCGAATTATTCACGGCTGGAAAGAGGATACAGGCCAGCAGGAATACCTTGGCTTCCCACTGAAGAACAAAACCGGGCTGCTGAACAACGACTTTTTCTATATCGGCGACTCCATCACAGCGTTCACGGAAACTACCTCTGCCGCGTACAACAGCACCTCGCGCAATGAAGCCCCGTGCGTCTGCCAGCAGGGCTGGCCCATCTGGGCCGAAATGATGAGCGACGGCCGCATTAAATACGCCGGGATTTCAGCCACCGGCGGCTACCGCGCCGACCAGATTCTGGCGACGCACGTACCGAATGCCGTAGCCGCCGCGCCTACATTCTGCGTCGTGCTGGCTGGCCGAAACAACGTGGTACAGAGCTATACCTATGCCCAGACCGCCGCTGACCTGCAAAGCATTTATCTGACGCTGCGCAAAGCCGGGATTACGCCGGTGCTGTGCAGCATGCCAGCGCAGAGCGGTAACACCGACGCGCAGAACCTGCTGCGCTACCAGATTAACGAGTTTATCCGGGCCTATGCCGAAGCCAACCAGCTGCCGTTTGTGGATTTTCACAAGGCGACCACCGATCCGCTCACGGGCGAATGGTACAGCGGCTGGAATTATGACGCCTCGCACCC
>Ga0157364_1000207_pt1 | contig 32733 bp, 11 predicted proteins | sample AttsexASBM2_FD_111476 | JGI IMG/M metagenome (GOLD analysis project Ga0157364, IMG submission 111476) | Fungus gardens microbial communities from leaf cutter ant in Ribeirão Preto, State of São Paulo, Brazil - Atta sexdens ASBM2 | ecosystem: Host-associated > Fungi > Mycelium > Unclassified ...
GCATCAGCAAAAATAAACCCATTCAAGAAAAAAATGTTTCTCATTTATTTTAAAAAAGTGCGCTACGCTATTTTTTCTCTTTAACACGAGCTGTGCTTCATTAAAATCTCCCACGTTCAATTTCTTATCACTCCTGTCTTATCATGTCTCTCAGACAGAATCTCCTTCTCTGCTATCCCTGTTGGCACTAATTATTCTTTGTCTATCGCTGGCCGATGTAGTCGTGCATCTAATTAGTGACATCGCTAGAAGAGAGGGAAGGAGGGAGAAGGAGGAGGGGGAGAGAAAGAGAGAGAGTGTGTGTATGTATGTCGTTACGGAAGTGGGGCTTGTCGTAGCCCAATGATGTATCAGTATGGGTATTGCTCCTCTGGTGTACGCTCGCTTACTTCTGACAGTGATCGAGAGCCGCGATGTTATCTTTGCGGCTCGATAACAACCACCGGAAGTATCGCTTTAATCACTATATCCGACCGACTCCCCCAGCTTCGCTTTTCGTATCCATAAAATCGAAGGAAATCAGTGCGAAACATTTGTTTGCGAAACAGCATGAATTTCTAGATTTGCCCTATTTTTTGAGAATTATTTAATTTCTATGTTTATATACAATATTTTCAGATACAGTGAGGAAACTTATTATGGTATTATTAAAAAATTGTAAGTTATGTATTATAAAAAATATTTATAACAATATACATTCTACAATATACTAAAAAACGTAGACATATATATTATATTAAGATTTATGTATATTAATATACTGAAGAAGTTTTATATATATATAATAATAATTTAATAATAATGCATAATTATTATTAAAAAGCTTGTTTAATAATATTTCAACAAATTTTACAGCGATTCCTATGTACATTGTCACAAATCTTAATTTAGTAAGCTTCGCATTAATTCACTCTTTCATCAACATTACTGTTTTCAGTAATAAAAACATCCTATAATAAAGGGTTGAACCATCCCTCGGTCGACACCTTGAACATGTGTGCTAAGCACGTGAAGTGCTGTGCATAAAGAAAGAAAAAAGCTGATACCCCTCTTCTCTCTCCCTCCCTCCCCTTTCTCTTTCATTTAATATCGATTTTCACACACGTAAACAACACCACATGTTCCCTGCGCATTTTGCGGTTTCTCAACCTCAACCCTTTCATTCCCGCCTCCGAGCAGTTTTAACTGAAAGAAAACCGCACCGGAAGCGGAGAATCGCGAGATAAAATTCCGTGAAATCGACCACGAACTGCGACTCGTTAATAGAAGAAGAAAGGAGGGATAAAATGTTCTCCGTCTCTTATTTTCCTTATTTCTTTCTCATTTAAGGAGACCCCTCGTTCCTTGTATAAAGTGTGCGATGCAAAACGCGCGTTAATTTCGCGGACTGAAACAAGGCAAAAAGAAACACAAAGAGAGAAAAGAGAAAAAGAAGAGGAGAAGTAGAAGAGGAGAAAGAGGAGAAGGCACCATAAGGTCTGGAAAGCCCTTATGCTATCGATTTATCCCCACCTTGGCTACGATATACCGTCGCACACCGTACATTTTACCCCATGGAACTCTATATTGTTCCCTCTTCGCTTGTATATGTGAATATCGAGGCATGTGTCACATTTGCATTCGAGTTCAGACGCGTTTACAATTCTTAAACGGTATTGACATTTCGCTTCTAACAAGTACATGTTTTAAATGTACTTAACGTACTCATTAGCAGAAGTATCAAAATATTGCTTTTTTTCAGATAGATGCAAGGAATTTTAAACAAATTTTTTTAGTCTTTACGAAGTAATATATATATATATAAAATCTAAAAATTTTTTGATAATCTTATGAAGAAAAGGATTATTTATTTTTAATCTTAAAAATTATGTAATATTCTTTTAGATAATTTTTAGGTATATTTGACATATACAGTTATTTATTATAAAATATATATATATTTTATAAATTCTATTGTACAATATATTTTTCAGAAAGAAGTTGATTTCCCCAAATTTTGATGTCATGAAACGCAGAAAAAAGAATAAAAAGAGCAAAAATTTAATTTATCTTTGATCTGTTAGTGACGTAAACAAAATTGTCCCGGTATTCTCATGAGAATTCTTCGTGAAAACTCATTATACCGGTAAGACATTAAACTTCTCTGAGAAATTCTAAAAGAGAGAGAACATTTATTAAATTTAAAATAAATAAATATATAATTAATTTATAAACACAATGATTTAACAACAAAATTTAAAATTTACGCATATATAAAGTACAATATTTTATATATATATATTTTTATGTATAAAGTTGAATTGTATTTTTTATTAAAACTTAAACATTAACTTAAACATTAACTAATTTTATTATATATTATAGAATTTTAATGGATATTTTCTTTCTTTGTGCTTCTTTTTCGCTTTTGAATGCGTGCGTATGCGCGCGCGCGCGCGCGCGCGCGTGTGTGTGTGTGTGTATGTGTGTGTGTGTCAGTGTGTGTGTGTGTGTGTGTGTGTAAATTTACAAAAAGAACTACCTAAAAAGAGATACAAATCATAAAACAGTGAAATCCTTGTTTATCGGCGTATATCGGATTAAAATCAAAAGAATGTTCTCCCGTATGTCTCTCTTCTTCTCCCCTTTTCTCACTCTTTCTCTTTTACGTAATTCACTAGGATACGTTTGTCGCGAGGATAACCTGTATGTAATATATGGAAAAAAGAAAACTGCGTATTGCATCGAAGGGCCGAGAGTTATTTTCACGTCGCGTCGGGGTGGAAAAGCTGAAAGTTTGCACATAGAAAGTTGACTTTCACCAAAGCTGCAATGTGAGCCCTTGTGTTACTTTTCACCCCTCTGACGTGGACATATGATATTCCACTTTTCATAGTATGAACAAAAAAGAAAAAAAGAACAACGAGATAAAAAGTTTATATAATATCTTAAAATGAATTAATATAGTGATAAATACAATACGATATATGTACATAAGATATACACGTATTTCAGAAATCATTAATTATAAGTATTAAGAATTTAATAATAATAAAAATAACATAGATAAAGATTAGTTTAATATTAACGAACATTATTATTAAAATAAATTATTTAAATGTGATAAAATAAGAACAGAAATATTATTAAAAAACAAAAAAATATATAAGCAAAAAAGAAGTGAGAAAGAAAATGGAAAAGAATATCTACAAAAATTATTTCATTTATAAAATTTATTCATCTATTTATAAAATTTAGTCAAATATTTGTGTATTATCAACAATAATTTTATAACATAAATAACTTTATACAAAATATTAATAATATTTTCCTATATTATATTTTTATTCAAATTAAATAAAAATAAAATCATACATAATTCAGACGCTAAACACTTTTCTTATTCTTATATTACAACAATGAACAAGAAAAATAAACAAATAAAAAGAAAAAGATCAATGTAGAGAAAAGAGCAGAAGACAAGACACTCTCCAAAGCAGAAGGACACCATACGATGTGGAAATAACAGAAAAAGAAGGGAGTATCAAATAGGAGAGCAGGGAAAGATTGCTCTGAGAAAGATTAATATCTCTATCAGAGAAGTTCAGCGTAACAGACCATTTATCTACGTAGAGCCCTACGAGAAGAGACGCCCTAGCAGCCAATCTCATTCTACTTCCTTTTCCTACTCGTAGAAAGGTCCACTCGCAGAACCTCGGAGTTTATTTAACCGTCGGCGACCTTCGAAAGGATGGTTGAATCAGTGTATCGAGAGAGCGACGCAAAAATAAAGAGGAAAAAACGAGAAGACATAGGGATTGATTCGCACGCCCGGATGTCCGTCTGCCACCTGCAGAGAAATTTGATTTGACACCCTTTAGCCTCTACCCCTCCAATGTTTTTCGATGTTTGCAAAATAGGGATCTCTAATGAATTCTCTACCCTTCCATCTTGCTTTGCTTTAGTCGATCTCGATTTCGATCTTGCACACAGCACGCAATTAGATAACTCGATCGTTCTAATGGAAGGAAAAGAAGAGCTAATTGCAATCGAGCGAATTCTTTAATGATTAATGATGTTTCTGATATGAAAAGGATGGCTAAATGTATCTTTGCATTTAATTAAATGTAAGTTCTTTAATTTAATTACAAACCAAAATGTTATTAGAATATCATTTTAATGTTATCCAGATAAAATCGTAAAATTATCCAATTTTATTGTAATAAAAATGACAATATGGAGGGGGGGAAGGGAAAAAGTTTGATAATTAAGATATCGAGAGCAACATAGTTTATGCATTAAATTAAATTCGTCATCCAGATAAACGTTTTTATTGTGTATGTCCCAAGATGCCTGTTAAATGTGTCCAAAGCGAGTAAATTAGAAGATATCTCCATCTCGCCTAGCCTTTGTAGTCTGAACAATTCGTGATTATACCGCGAAACACGCGATGCAAAACAGCCATTTGCCCCCTTCCTCTGTTACCCCCTGAGAATAAACCCGTCGCGAGCTAATTGCATGACAGTCCTCAAATAATAATGATTTTGGCTTTGCAATAATAATGCAATTTAGTTTTGACATTAGTATGTTATGAATGTTAATCTTGTAGGAAGTAATTGTAAAATATGCAGTTAATTGAATAAACTTGACAATATACTAAATTATTATGTCTGAGTTTTATATTGATTTCAGGTCTTTTTTACTAATAACATAATTATTGATATTAATTTCTGACATTCTTCATATTCTGTATTAAATATTTCGTATAATTCATTATGATAATCATTCGTGAGTATGGTATCATATTTAAATTATAATGATTGCCATGTGCCAGTGATTGTTTACGTGATGCACGGGTGTAATACGCGTATAACTTTTCAAATAAATAAACGGTTAACAACCGCGACGGGCCGCAAAGGGCCGCGAAGGGCGATTCTTTACTTATAGACTTCGGTCGTTAATAACTCGACCGCGATAGTGGGGACCACCAATGAAGGAGTCGACTCATTCCACGATGATTTAAAAGCCGTCTCTGCCATTGACCCCCCCCCCTCACATGTTCCCCCGAGATTCCAACGTGTTTTCGACCCTTAGTGACCTCCTTCTACATAGGTGAATGGAATGATATTCTCAACTAAATAAATATATGAGCTTTACAATAAATATTCTATATTCAAAATAGCAACATGTAAATTTTATATTACATTTTATAAAAAATTTTCACTTAAAAATTTCAAATTGAATAACTTGCTACGAATATTATTTTAGCCAACTAAAATTAGCCAATTAAATTTCTCTCTTTCCAATGGCATTTTTAATTAAAATTGAAATAAAAAATTTTATAGCTTCAATTAAGAATAAATCGAGTATAATGTAAATAAAATAAAATAACTACATGAATCTTTATGGTTGCATAAATAATACATATTTATAAAGCGATAAGATGTAATTCGCAATTAATTGGAATGCACTTACTAACGAAGTAAACTGCAAACATTTCGACTCTGGGTTTGAGTTCTCTTCAATGTGAAAGAATACGAACTTAACTATTTATGCATCAAAATTGCGAAGGCTCATATAAGTATTTTACTTATATTGTATCTGACATTTATAATATGTATACAATTAACGTACAAAATTAATAAAATTATATGGATTACTAAGAATATATAATACATCAAAATAATAATTATGTAATTAAAACTTTCTTATTAAAAATATGAAATTTATAAAAACGAGTTGTATTTTACATCAAAGACATGAATAACTTTTTTATCAAAAAAAAAATTTGATTTTTTATGGGTCTTCTTTAGATCTCACGTGCATTAAAGACACTCGCGAACTAGAACTATTTAATACTGCCTACTGTGTATCGTAGACGTCTTTATCGTTTTACGAGAACTATAAAGAGCCAGCGCACTCTCTGTATCTCTAACACAAGAGAAAAGGAAAGCATTGTCACTATTGTTTATGCGTATCATTAGGTATATCGTTGTCATTAATTCTTCGAAGTAAAGACCCGTTCACGCGATGTTTTACTAAAGTGCTTTTAGACTGATATTTTACGAGCTTTGAAATTTTATCACTAACAGCATCTTTACATATTCGATCTCTTTCAAACAACTTTCTTTATTGTCATATTCAATACTATAACTATACAAATGTACGTATTTAAATGTATAAGTTGTTTACATATATTATCAATATTATAACATTTTTTTTACTTGATACGCATAAATATTTATCTTTATTTTTTTACTTCTTATTTTAATTTTTTAAATAATGTGTTAATTTTAATTATAATTTCGATTTTTATGTTTTACAGATTCTTTTATAAATGTAAACATTTTTTAAATGTTAGAAAATTTAATATTTCATCAAAGAAAGTTCATCAGAAGAATTGTAGAATAATCTTCTCCGACATACGTACATACATAATGTCAATACAAACATATAACTAAGATGATACCATCTTAGCTAGCTCATATAACTAAAATGATCATATCATCTTAACACACAAAAAGAGAGAAGCTGATTTATAAGAGTTCGCTCGAAAGAAGCTTTGATAAGAATGACAATAATTTAAGAGTATTCTCGAAAGACCTGAGACAAGATATTAATGACATTGGAGTAGTATGAGCTGCTGGTCATAATGGAGCTGTCGATCAAGATAAATGTTCCAAAACAATCAAAAGAACCAAATAAAAAAAAATGTTGATTTTGATAGAAACTTGACATCTTTCCAATCGTCACATTGCTTAGGGGAAATCATACGCTTCGTTAATTCAGATTTATGATCTTTCATGATACTTATATTTTATTTAAACTCTTCATGACATCAAAGAAGTTCTATTATAAGCAATACATTATTTCTTATGTATTATTTATTTTATTTTGTTTATTATAACAAAGAAAAAAATATTTTATTAAAAAACGTATTTTTTATGAAAAACTTTTTAAATGCCATCTTTTAATTTTTAATATATTGTATAATGTAGATTCATAACATATATTAACATATTATATTAATATATGATCCATTAATAAAATTAATTAGTTAATTAACAAAAATTTAAACAAAATATTTTTTCTTTGTTATAATGAACAAAATGAATTAAATAATATATTGCCATCATAGAATTTCTCTCATTGTCAATAAAGGGTTGAGATCTTGAAATAATATTTATGGTCCAGTAGTAATCTAATATATTAATGCATTAAATGTTCATGTTAGAAACTATTCGTGAGTAGCATCGTCAACACGTCACTATATCTTCAGCGACGATATTGCGGTCATGTTACTCTCTATCTGCTCTAAAAATCTTCCGTACTCTATAAACATTACAGCCGTTTAGGGTTGACCTTTTTTTTGAATATGAAAAATATAATCGAGAGAAATATGCAGAACAGGAACAAGACATACAGTAACATGGCTACAGGGTACGATCGCGATCGGGATAAGATGTCGTAACCTTTGGCTGGGCTTACAATTCGTGCTTCGTGAGTCCCGTTAGTCCCATATAATGCCTGGGGATGTTCAACACATTCCTGGAGACGTGCGCCACTGGTGCTACATGTAGATGACTTATATCAATGGTTAATCTTTATTCCTGCGGCTACAAAACATTTATGTTGTCGTGATTGCTTATTTTGTTACTGGTTATCTAGGAATAATCTTATTCTGACAAATAAATCAAAACATAATTATATATGATAAATTAAATGTTTAAAAAAAATGATATTAATATTAATAACATTATACAATATGTAAAAATAAAAAGGTTTCTCTTTTTAAAAAAATTAAATCAACCCAAGCTGCGAAGGAACGCAAGGAGAGGGTAGAGAAGGATTCCAGAGGGGGATCTCCTGGTAATTATGCCACAGACGAATGTCGGGACATTCATCAGCGAGTGTGTTTAATGCGTAGCCGTAAAATATGTGCGCCAAGCACGCTATGCTCTGTCTAAACACAATACTCTAACGGATATCCAACAAATTAACGCCGATGCGTTAAACGTTCAAGCGGAAGATCGCGTTTTCCTTTCTCAAAACAGCCAAGAATCGTAATCCGCGATTTGACTCGAAAAAGTGAGTGACTTTTTCGGGAGAGTGTCTGACGTGTAAATTGAATATAATCAATGTCGAAAACAGCCAAAGAAAAGAGCGTTTTGAATATGTTAAGGAATCTGTTAACAGCGATACAAAAGTTTGATGTCTTACATGCAAAACATTTAGCAATTGTTTTATAAAAAAAGTCAATATGCAAATACATCTTTAATGCAAACATTTAATTTGAATGATAATTTAATTAACTATTTTATTTATTATTTAGATAAATTTTTTTAAAACAAAATTTGTTCACATTTCTATATTGTAAAGCCATATTGAGTTTATGTTAGAGTAAAAATATTGAAATTATCCGAAAAATATAAAAGCACCGCCGACAACATAGAGTATTGTAATGTTAAAAACCGTAATAAAAATCGCTATAATTCCATCGCAAACTGCAGTTTCGCGCTTTTATCGTATTCAAATAAGTAAAGAAAAGAAATCCGGTTCCTAAAAATTAGTGGCGAGTCATACGAGTAAGTTAATAGGAACACCGGAACGTGTGTAAACGTTCGCGATCATAAACAAGCAACGAAGAAATATTGCCGGCAATATTGTTTTAATCTGTAAAAGAGAAAAAATGTTTGTACAACGCAGCGATTAATGTGCCCTTTATACATTCAGCAGAGATAGTTGAACATTGCCAATAAATTTCTAAGTGTTTCAGAGCTAAGATTGCAATGTTTTCTCAAGAGAAAAAATTTATCAAAATATAACAACAGACATTTATATTGTAAAAATTAATAAAAAAACTTGTTAATTTATATTTAATAATGTAACAATTGCATATTGAATATACAATTTAATTATACTTGTCTATTTTATTTTATCTTAATATTTAAGATTTAAAATAGAATAAATTTGAAACATCTAATAATATTTTAATCTTATCTAAAGTTTGCTTGTTTTTTTTTTATACTAGTTAAATGGTTGAGTTTCGTGTAATCTCTGTCAGGCACGTACATGTTTTTTTTTAATTATCACGATCGTTGAGTGTTTCGTCCAACAAAACGTAGTTAAGATTAATGATCTTCGAAGGATGGAGTCACTTTTTTCTCTGATCAAACACGCGAGATAATTAATAACGCGCCGATTGACTTAACGATTCCTAATCGATGGCGTGGAAAAACTGTGAATAAAAAAGATGAAAAACATCAACTGGAAAAGACATAAAAGAATTAAAAACAGATTTTAATAAATACGAATATTAAATCTATCACGTATATCAATTTTTTTAATCTAAAGCGAAAACAATGTAACATAATTATTTTTGTTTAAGAAAAATACGCTAATTTTATTTATGAAGATTAAATCAGTAATTTTTATTAAATATTAATAATTTTTTTAATTCGTTATTTTTTCTAAATTATAATAAAAATTATATTTATATTCAGAAATTAAAGGCAATCAATTTTTGTATTGCGATTCTTCCCTAATTCATAACAAATGTCCCATTGACTCAAATGGCGAAGATCAATGAAAGTATCGAAAGGATCCCTAGACAAGGTGAATTAAGCACACAACTGCTACGCATCGTTTTTCGAACCGGATAGGAGAAGCGCCGAAACAGGCGGTCTCGTGTTTACACTGACGATCAACGTGCAAAAATAAACGCGCCCTGTATATCCATAACTCTTTTGCGTCGATGGATGACACGCGTTCGTCTGCTACCGCCAAAGTCTGTTTTAAAAATGTTTTCTTTTTTTTTTTTTAGTCGACTAAAGACTGGATAGATCGATTACTACGCCAGATTTGGCTTTCGTATAATTAATGTCAACATTCTATTTTTCTCTTTATGCCTCTTTCTCTGTGAATGTGTGAATGTGTGACACCAGCATAGTTTTTTTATAATAATATATAAAAAATTAAAAGCAAAACACTTTAATTCTTGTTAATTAAGCAAACTTGTATTAATATCGCCGCGTGCAATCGAATTGGAGAACGCACTTTAGATACTAATTTTATTTTAAGACATTTTAAACAAAAACAGATTTTAAACAAAGACAGTTTAATCCTTATTTATGCGAAATATTTAAATGTGTTTAGTTTTATACAACACATATAAAACTGAAGATGCGTATTTTTTACATCATATGAATTCTCGATATACTTTATCGGAATTTGAGGAACGCAAAATTCTTCCAAAATAAACTAGTTGTGAAAGAAAGAATCTGTTTACGACAAATTAAACGCGCGTAATATGTTCAATATTTGGAATCAGGTATGCATGCTTATGCAGATACATTATGCAACCGTATGGTATCAAAAGCACATCAGTCAGGAATTGCCAAATTTGGTAATCGCATCGGTTCTCTCAGTTGCCTAATTATGCCACGACAAGATGTAAGATGTCTTTACTTTCCAGTAATAAAGAAAATGAACTGCCTGACATAGCTGTTTGTCCATACGAATAATTCATGCTTTCACAATTCTACATCCTAAACAGTATTTTAACGGTTTTCTAACAAATTGAAGAATTGAAGAACTAAATATAAAAGCTTGTTTATATGAAAAAAAAAGGATGAAATTTAGGAAATAATAATTCGAAAATAATAATAACATTAAATAATATAAATTTGTATAAAAAGATCTCTGAGAAAAATTCCAATAATTTTAAATGTTCACTTTGACGAGATATCTTTAAGGTATTATAAAAATATAATTTAGAATATATATTAAAATGTTCAAACAATAGTTTTAGTTACATAGAAATATATTACATGACCTGATTTTACGATTCACGTAAAAACTAGTAAAGCTCGCTATCGCTATCGCGATAGCAATAATAATAGAGCGTTAAAAGCGTGACCGGCGTAAATTGATATGAACTCGAGTATGTAGTATTTCGAAAGACCTCGGGAAACGTCCTCGTGACGCAACGTTCGCAGAACAATCATTAGCGGCGCGTTTGAGCGTAAAGTCTAGTGGTGACGACGGCAACACATATATGCATCGCAGAAATACCGTTACGCTCCGATAATAATCGCGGCAGGTGTTCCGATATGGCAAATAATTTCGATACTACAAAATTCCTCATTTATGCGGGATCAAAGTGTAATAATTATTTCCACGGTTTGTGTCTTTCCTACACAAACAATGACGCGAAAATATAGCAACTGCCACGTCACGCGCAAAACCTACACACAAACTTTGCATTATTCTTTTTGTTACATAAGTCTGTTGGACTTATCCTCCAGTTTTATGAAATATCTGGATATAAAAAATATTTCCATGTATGTATGTATATATTATTAAATTTATATGCAAATTTGAATAGTTTTGATATTTTCTGAAAATGCTATTCCTCGGCTACGCAAATTATTTTCATAATTAAGTCCAAAAAATTTATATTATACACAAGAAAAAATAATAAAATAATTCAATTTTCTTCTTTCAATTTTTAATCTTTAAAAAGAATTATGAGTTTTTATTAATTGTATGTAAGATTAATGAAATAAATGTTATATCAATATTTGCCATTTCCTCCTCACATAAATTACGTACGAAAAAGGGATAATACGACATTCAATTTACGCCCTCGTGCTCGTATGATATTCTCGATTATGATTATTATGTTACTTCGTGCCGTCGTCCAATTCGCGAGGGTAGATTTTTCGTAAACTCAGTGAATATAAATAACATGGCGCGATACGCACATACACAACGCGCTGAGTTAATATTTGAACATGAAAAATTGCCATTTTCGCGCGCGGAATATTACACGTTTGCTCGAGTAGTTTCTTACAAGCATTAATATAACAAGCATAAACAATATACGATGAGAAAATAATGTTTTTACAGCATCAGTTTTTACGATATAGTACATTTCATCATAAGACATTAAGACAATAATGTAAAATTTTTTAATTGAAGAATTGTAATTATTCTTTATAAAATAAAAAATTATTATATTACCGATCAATAATAATAATAATAATAATTTCAATTTTACCCAAATAATTTAACTGTAACAATTATTAAAAATTAATTAATTAATTAAACTACAATTGGATTAATTAATATAATTAAAAAATCGGCGCATTCAATGTATCAAAATATAATAAAACAAACGCGATATGTGTCATAATTTAACATACTACAGAATAAAATTCACGCCGAAAATTTAAATGACTGTCTCATTTAAATAACCATCGAAGTGATCAGCAACTGATCTTTAATCGGGTGTCATCCCGAGGCTCACGATATTTCACGGGATGTGATAATCAAATAAATGAATGCTCTTAAAATGTACAGCTTCGGCGCATAACACAATACACTAAAAGCTGTAACACCATCACCACAATAGAAATTTTAAGTCAGACTCACGTGATCTAAGCGCGGCTTCGTGCCCGATGCGTATCCTACGTCTCGTTGATATGTATCCTTCTGCAGCTTCTGTGATCAGACAAAAAGCACACCCTCACCGATATATATCACAAAAGAGAGAAGAAGAGAGATGATTTCACACTCGATATGTAAATATTAACGTAATCGGGACGGAATGACGCGCCATGACATTCGAACTGACATCGAACGATTTCGAGCGGCGAACACCAACTACGCGACAGCACGGCCACGCGCCGTGTCAGCCGGTGTGGCGGTGTGGCGGTGTGACGTGTGATATCGGTGAGACGCGAGACCGCGTGGTGGGGAGAGCGCGAACCTAGTAGGTAGTGGCTTAGAGGGAGAGGGAAGGGGGAACACCTCGCGAATCCGTTACCTGATGGCGTCGCGGCCGTCGCGTCGCGACGACACTCGTTCGAATTATATTCAACGAATTTTTGTTTTATTGTCTTTTTTTCTCGCTCTTCTTTCTATACGTACTATACGTACGACACATCAGATAAATATTAATAATAAATTGCTTTTCATATACTCGGATAATTTTCAAATCTCATTTGCGACGTTATAATACTCATGCATATATAATGAGAGCAAAAAGTATTCGTATGAGAAAATTTGTTATAAAAAATCTTATTTGTAGAAAATAAATATCAACAATTTTATACAATGAATACATTCTGTTTTAACATAAACAAACGAACTTTGCATGTATTTCTGATTTAGAAGCTAAATTTCTCGTACGAATACTTTTTGAGCATTTAACAAACAATACAATTTTTAATTTTCGCTTACTTTTCAGATAATATATTTTGTATAATTAATACATATCTTTTTGATATATATAATTTTAAGAAACATACAGTCTATTTTATTCTTTATGAATAAATTGATAATTATCCAACAAGAAATGATCATTAATTAAACATCGAATCGACATCAAATTGATGTTGAAATTATCATATTTACGTTAATTCGACATTAATTCGACATTAATTCATTTCTCACTGGATAATATTTCCTTTTTAAAAATAAAGTCTTTTTAAAAAATATTTTCTCTGTACAAATATATATATTACTTTTTGTACTCACTGTATATAATTTTATAATACAATATTTTAGACTCGGTATCACTTGTGTGAAAATGGAAAGCGACTAACAATGAGATATCTGAAATGTTATCTCATGTTTTATCCGATTAACGCTAATTGGTTGCAAACAGAAAAACAACTTTGTAACTGTTGTAAAATTTTATAACATATTTATAATATATTTATATAATATAATTAATATGCTTGCTTTTTAGTTCCTTTCACTAAATCTAGATATAATATAAATTAATTATATTAAAACATTTTACAACATTTGCAAAATCGCTGTTTTTGTTGAACGGAGTCTTTATTGATACTGTTTTATTCGTTTTAAGCCCGATTGCACCAATCGTTATTTTGATTTTAAGTGAGGCTTAAAACCCTTTCTGTCTCTGTCTCTTTTTGGCTTTAAAACAGAGGAGTTTTAAATCTCGCTTAAAAATCAAAGTGATATTGATTGATTATGCAACTGGGCCTTAGATACTAAGAATATCAAATAATTTCAAAAATTAACATAATTAATACACAGTGCTCAATTTGATAATTGAGACTAGAGCCTTTAATACTTTTGAATCTATATTGAAAATTTAACAAAAATATGCGCATATATTATCATGCAATACATACGCGAAACGTTATTTATTCAGATTCCATACCAGTCTACGTCGCCGTAATTGTTCCGCCAACAGTTCCGCCATTACGCGCACTGAACGCTTCTTCACTCACTCGCGCAAACCGATCGAAAACTCGCAATTTACACCGAATTATCAACTTGGCGATCTTTCGGGATATTGCGTGGGACTTCCGGCGATCAATTTGCACCCGCAACGGGCCGCGACGTACTTGAAATGAAAAAAAAACTAACGTGTAAAACGACGCGAAACACCACGGGAACACATCGATGTAACACGCGACGCGATTGGACTAAACTAAACTACTGAAATGCAAGATTTGAATCGCGCGAATCGCGCCAACTTCACGCGGCTACGCGAAAACGAAAACTATTCCGCCATATTCTGAGAGATGTCAACGATCTCAATCGCAATGAATTATTTTACGATGATATATTGATGTTAATTAATTAAGCTACTATCTCTGCCTGATGCTTTTGATGCGGCCAACGCTAATATAATTAATAATTGGTCGACAATTAAAGATATCAATATCTAATGCAAGGACGAGAAAATTGAGAGATGACTGGAATATTTCGACTTTGGGACAGTATATATGTGAACATATTTATCGAAGAACAATGTCAAACAATTATTCGCGATCGCACGAGTTAATTAGCACTCCATGTAATTTAAGGCACCCCCAATTAAGCATTCACGTTATTGTATGAATTACAGAACTGATTTTCGGCGCAAAAATCGAGTAAGCAAAATGCAGGATCACGAACGTCCGAACTACGTAGTCGTATAGTGGTGTAGTCGCGATGTGAATATAGGAAGGATGGAGGAGGAGGAAAGAGAAAGCGGAAGATCACCGCTGTGTTCAAAATAAACAAAGGACAAATCGTTCGCGTTCGCGTTATGACAACACATCGAACTACGTCGACAATAAAACTATTGAAATATATATGTAAATAACGGTATGTGGATAAAACGTGATCGCATATTTTAATATAATTAATATTAATTAATATGTTAGTCCTAATAGTACATTCAATGTTACACCTAATTATATTGCTCCGTTTTGATACAAATGTGTAAATCTATACTGTTAATATAATAATGTAATTTATACTTGAATATTCATTAAAATTAATTAAAAAGTGAAAACACATTATAAATATAAAATATTACATTGTTAAGAAGGAATAGTTATACTCTCGTGTACTTTAATCTGATTAGCAATTCTTTTCCTTTATAATAATTCTTATTATAAATAATTGAAATTATGTTTTAAATTATATAATTTTAATTTAGTTTTAATTTTCGAATGTGTTAACGAATGTGTTAAGTAATTAAAATTTTTAATGTTTGATTTTTTTTATGTACATAGCTGATGAATAGAACATTGAATTGTCTTTGATCCTAAAAAAATATATATATAAAGTAATAATTCTAAATATTTTTATTATTTAATACTTATCTTATAATTTTTGATGATTAACATAGAAATGATGGAAGGAATAAAGTAGAAATTCGAAATCTGGTAGCCATGGAATTTTGTAATTATATTTTTCAATATAAATTTCGTGGCAGTACATTATAAATAGTTATAAGTGCATTTACGATAATGATGTGTGTTGCTTAATAATCTCGAATAGCTGAAATAGTAATAAAATAGAAACTGCTAGTACCACATTAAGTATCGCATGGACATTAATGCTCAATTATATAAGAGATGTACATATTGCAATTTATTCACTCTCTAAAAAAAAAGTGCAAAAATGAAATTCGTGTAAAGTTGTGTCTGAAAATCCCGAAATGGCAAATTAAAATCTTAAATAATTAAAACATAGAATTCTATTAAAAATTATAATAAACTTAATTTTAAATGCGTAATAAAACAATATTGATAATATATTAATTATCTTTCATAAATTTAAATACGTTTCGTCATTTTCCGATTAGGCCATTAATCGAGACTCAACGGAACTTACTTTTTACGAATAATTTCAAGAATTATTAGAAGTTTTATTAATCATATTTGTACAATGCATATTGAGAAAATAAACATGAATTCGCAACATATTGACGTAAGGTATTGCATTTTTCTTTTATTCTATTCCTGTAAATCGTAAACGAAACAGATATAGCTGAATTTGGAGAATGGAATTATATAATATCGATAAAAGATTTGCTTGCGAATATCATATCTATCTATATATATATATATGTATATATGTATAATATAATATATAATATAATATAAATAGCTAAAGTTACAATATGCATCTTAATTTTTGGCGTAAATCACGTTTAAAACCTACAAACTACCGTAAATTGCGCGCAGATCGGTATGCTTATTACATTAAGAACAATATAACAAAACAAGAACGAGAAACAAAAAAGTAATTATTACCGTTTATTAACAAATTCTAAATATCGGAATCCCATAATGAGAAACGCGAATAAATGAATGACGAGCGAACGAATCACAGTAATATTATTTTTATCATTTCACGAGTAATCAAGTCTTACACACACGTCATTACAATTATGTACACAATTTGTCGACAGACACACGAGCGCGATACAAAAATCATCGGAAATCGCTGCAGCAAGAGACCACAGATTAGCAATGTTTGAGCGACAAAGAGCGCGATTATGATTCTGATAATTTTCAATTGATAAAGTTGAGTCAAGACTTGATCAAGTCTCGAAATTTCACAAAATTTATCCTTTTGGTATTTTAGAAATTTCCAAATTAAAAAAATTTTAAACTTCAACTTTAAATAAATAATTGCATACACTTGACTAGAAAATGATTCATTATATAATAACAGATATAATTTCTTTTTGGTTTTTTTCCAAAACATGCTCTTTGCACTAACTTGATAAAACTAATTATAAATTTGCGAAAGAATATTTTCCATTTAGAGATAAAAATGATACTGTCAATTCTTGCCATCACCTTATCAATATCTACAAAAATAATTTTAATAATAATCCTCTTTCTTTTTCTGCAACGCATGCACTCGTTCATCAATTTCTCAGTGTCACATTTTATTTATTGCTCTCTCTACATACAATGCGGCTCCTTTACAAAAATAATTATCTTCTCGCCTTTCTTTGAGTAAGTTCAATGTGCACTACTCTTATCCAGCATCCTAAAATCGCCCAATTCGTCGCCCTTTGTCTTCCGTTGCAAAAATTCTTATGTTATTAATACCAATTACTAATCGCTAATCGTTCGAAAATGAAGTTTAATCCTCCTAGTGATTATTCTTTATCTTAACCCTTTCGATCTTACATTGCACTTATGGAACTACTCGATATAACTTTCACCTTTCAATTTCTTTCGTTTAAAACATGTATATTAGTATAAATAAATTAAGAATTGCTATTAATTTTCACGCCAATACGAATCTTATTGAAATCTCTTTCACGTCATGAAACCGAAAGGGTTGATCGAATACTTCATCCATTTTACCTACAGCTAGACTTACATAGACATCCGATATAAAATAACCTACTTAAATGCATTTGGCATGTTTTGTTCTTAATTCCAAATTCGTCCATTCAATCTCAATCATCGTCATTATTCGCTATCGAGATCCATTATTATCTCAGTACTATTGACACAGTCATTTTCCACTGTCGGACGATTAAGGACTGATTACATTATCATCGGTTAACACTGTCGCGCGAGATTATTATTCTTACTCTAACTAAAAAGATAACATCTAAAAAAAGGACGAATTGCAACCGGGATTTTTAATAGCTAGCATTTTCTCCAGATTAACTCTAGAAGTTAATACTGGTAAATGTAATTTTTGCGCAGATATAAATTTCAATTTTAGTTTTTTTCTTAAAAACTCTCTTACACTTTGCGATTATATATCCGTCTTTGGTCTCTCCTCTCCTGTCTCAGCTAGGTATTCAATCTTTAACAGTAATAAAAATGTAAATGGAGATATACATATAAATTTAAAAAAGTTTTGCTTTGTTTTGTATTTTTCTGTATTGGATAATCTACAAAATATTTGAGAATCTTTTTCCAGCATGAAAAGTATAACTTTTTAACAACTTTTCTGTACAATTATTTTTCAATGCTATTCGATAGTAAGTTTTAAAAATACCAAGTTTTAAAAATAATTCTCTAATTGCTTAGTTTGTATTTAATATTTCATTTTCATCGTAATTTATAATAAACTAGAAATTTTAAGAAAAAACAAAAGTGCTTGTAGCCACAATGCTTTTTATCAATCTCAAAGTCCAAAATCTAAGAGAAATACGAAATCGTTTTTCTTCCTTCGCAAAATGTTTAATGTCATTCTGTCTAGTAATTTTAATTTAATAAAATTGAAAGTGATGTGAAATTTTTCTCCATGCATACACGATTATTAAGAAAATAGTTTTCATTTTTCGTCTTTTTGATCGCTACACACAAAAAAATTGTCAACTTAATGGATGTTAGCCAATCCGCAATTGCTTCATTCTTAAAGCGCTTAGACTTTGGATTTCATCGTTCTGATGCGTGAACTAATCGTGCATCATTCACACATCCTCAAATTACTTCGACTTTTCGCTACTTGTTATCACTTCGTCCTGGTTGTGTTTAATATGCCACTTGATCTCACATGAACATTTTGCCTGTTGGATTTACTCCTACTAGCGATCGTTGAAGCATCAATCACCGATCTTCGGCTCCTATCTATTCTCTCCACTTTCTCTACTCTTTCCAGCTCCTCTTCGTTCCTTCCCTTACTCATCTCAGATCTCTGAGTGCGACCTGCTGACTTGTACGTAATTCTTCCAATCTTTGGTTCATTCTCATATGTCTTCCTCAATGGTTGTGGTGTATAATACAGACTGAATCGCTTTGTTCGTGGTACCGATTTCTGTCTCACTTCGTCGCGTAATTCATCCGTTGAGCTAAATTTTCGTGTTGTGACTTTATCGCCACCGCTACGATTGCCGATTTCCTCGGACGATCTCTTTGTTGTGCATGGAGAAAAACAGCTGTATCTTTTGTTCTTGACACTTCTCGAATCTATCTGATTCTTCCTAGTATTGTATCTTTCATGCCGCAACTTTACTGGCTCGTTCTTTGCGCATTTGCCTATTTCTTCAACTCTACGGAACGGACTATTGCAATTCTTTTTATCAATCTCATTATCTAATTTAGGTAATCTTAATGTATTCCATACAGCTATTCTACCGGTCTTCACTATCCTTATAGGAGACGTATTCTGATCCTGATTATTCTCTAATTTTGAAGAAATCTGTGAGGAATGATCCTTGAGACTATTGTTTTGATTTGTATACCGGAAACTCACGTTCTCAAAGCTAGTCGACTCCATGCTTTGCGTGGAGCTCGATTTTTGCTCACGTGACAAACGTGCGAATTGAATGTTTACAAAACTGTCAGAAGTCTCAATGTCATTACCAGTGGAACTGTTGCCAGTCAGGCTGTCACTTGATGTCGACGCAGTTGCATTCCTATTGCGGAAGTCATCGCTATCGAATCTGTTTTCGCGATTCACCTCATACAAGTTCTTTTGGTTGCATTTACTTTGCCGATTCATAACGATAGATTTATTCGGCGTTTCATAATTCGAGTGAAGATAACTTGATTCTTTCATCGAGTTTCCGTTTTTCCGATCGCCTCGATGATTCGTAGAAATTGCGACTGTTTTTTCAGCGATTTCATTGCAACGAATCGGTGAATTGCTGCGATAATTACATATGTTCAAATTCTCTGGAATGCTATTGAGCGACGAAGTAGCACTTTGCGATTTGAGACGGCGTCGTGGCGTTTTGTTATCATTCAAATTGTCTATTAAATCATGCATTGATCGACTCAAACTATTGATATCTTTAAGATAGTCGGAACTAAGAATTACTAAATCATTTTCGTTGCTATTGCCGTTGGCAAAATCGATTTCATCGTAATTTCGCTCATCCAATTTTTTCTTTGCGTCGATAAACTGCGGTACGTCACAATAATCAATACTACTTTTCCACTCGGCTCTTGTCTTGGTACCGTCATCCTGTCGTTGACTGCGCTGCTTCTTGAAGTCGAACTCGAAGGTGGCCATTCTTATCGGCTTACACTGCTGATTCCAGTATTGCTCCGCCGGTGCGTCGGATGCTGTTGCTGCGGTCTGCTCGCCTCCTAGAAAGCTCTGCTGATATACAGAGGCGGGGCAAAAGAAAAGAAAAAGCACTGCTACAGATACAGCAAACCACTACAAAAGCTTTCTTAGTTTTGTGTTTGAAATAAAGCCGATAGAGGAGGCAAGTAGGTTTCCGATCGCATCACGTTCGTAACATGGAAATTTTGTTCAGCGCATAAAGCGAAAGATAAATTTATATTTCTTAAATAATTACATTTCTATAGGAATATAGAATATTTAATATATAATATTTTGTAAGAATATAAATTCAATATCAGTTATAAATTCAATATCGGTTAAAAATATGATTCTATAAATGTTCATTATTTCCTTTTACAAAACTATATAAAGTTTTTTATGGATTGAGTGATAATAAAATTGAATAAAGTTCAAAATTCGAGATGATTTTGTTACAAATCAAACTTATTGGAATTCTAAGTATTACATTTATAAATCCGCTGAATTTTTTTTTTCCATGTAGTATGGCATGACGAGTTGAAGGAATCGTGCTCAAATTAATAAATGTGATAGCAAACGTGTCGTATAGCCGATAACCACCCGATACTAATCTCATCTTAAATAACTATGAGAGAGTGAGAAAGGGGTTTTAAGCCATGCGGGTGCGGCAACGCATTTTTTCTAATTGGTGAGGTACAATAATAATGTTGTATGTTAGTGACAGTTACCGCGAGCCATGGATGATCCAATACGTCCTCTGCACTAAAACGAAGTTCTGGCTGTGCCTGCAGCATATTCGAGATAAGCTGCTTCGCGGAATCTGATATCGTATCCCAATACGGCGATGTGAATTCATATTGACCGCTCAAGATACGCTCAAACAATTCCTCCTGTTCGTTATCTACCGATACGAATGGTGGAAAACCACACAGGAGAATATACAAGATTACTCCGGCCGCCCATACATCAATCTAAAAAAAAAAAGAATTTTTATATATATATATATATATATATGAAATTCATTATACATATAAATACATTTTTTTAAAAGACAAATATTCAATCTAAATATTATATATAAATATTATATTTATCTTTATAAATTATTAATAATTTTATATTCTTGTCCTTAAAAATATATTTCTTGAATATATATATATAAATTATATGTATTCCAACTAATTAAATTTTAACTTAATTTTATTTGCCAAACTTAATGAATTTACAACAAGTCAATACCTTTAAACCATATCCGGTTTCGGCGAGGATTTCTGGTGCCACATAAGTAGGTGTACCACAAACTGTATATAAAGGTTCTCGCACTACCTGCGCAAGTCCAAAGTCACCCAATTTCAAGCATCTAACATGACTGCCATCCATCTCAACTAGGAGATTTTCCGGTTTTATGTCGCGATGTACAATATGATGCGAATGTAAGTAAGCCAAGGCAGAAGTCAGATGACTAATCATCACACTCGCCTCTGCTTCAGAAAATTTCGTCGCCACTGCAATTGCATCGAATAAATCTCCACCCTAAAAAATGAGCAAATATTTTAATTATAGTACATTTTTAATTATAAATTAAATTAAAAATATATCGTTAATTAGTTTTCAACACTATTAAATTTCTTTCAACGACATACCTTAACAAGTTCCATGACTAAAAATAATTGATCGGCAGTATCTTGTTCTGCAATCAAGCTGATTATGTTGGGATGACAAACTTGCCTCAATATCGCTACCTCGCTTGCTAACATTGTCTCCTTTCCTTGACACTTGTACTTGTCCACAATTTTCATAGCATATTCAACACCGCTAGATCTGAAATATTATCATAATGTTTTGTGAGATTTTTTTTTCAATGAAACATCCAAAATATCTCTAGCTAAATAAATTATAATATTGTGTTATATTTTGCATTCTATTTCTTTTATATATGATATGAAATTTTAATTAAATTTTGGAATAATTACTTGTGAGTGCAATGCCTAACAACAGCAAAGTTTCCATCTCCAATTATATGTCCCACGGTATAATGCATTCTCAGAGGTTGTGGCAGTATCAAAGATGATGGGCTCGGAGTCCTGACTTGTGGCGTAGTAAGTGTCTTTTTGCCAGATTTTCTCGGCATTCGCGGCATTGGGCCGTTCTGTCGCTTGGAACTCCACGGACAACGACGGAAGCTTTGCACACACTTACTCTCCTCGAAGTCCAACTCAAAATCTTCCTGTACGGATTTCTCCGGACCGTAAGCCACAAAGATGTCATCATTCTCAAAGAATTGCTCGAGCGAGGTCACTTGCTGACCTGATAACGTATATACCTTCCTTACTGCTCCGGTGTCAAGTTTTACGGCCTCTGTAATCGCTTCCATTGCGTGCTCAAGGCTCGGTGCGTTGCGTTTGTTCAATAACAGCCGCATCACCTTTCGTGGCTTGGTACCGTGGCGGATCAGCGTCACGATGCGCGCTTTTACGCACAACGGAATGGCGCTAGTCTGCCTGCCAGTACCACCGCCACCGCTGCTAGCTGCCGGCGATTGTGGTAATCCAGACAGCGAGCTGCCACGACGAACCTTAGATGCTGAATATTCGACTTTTTTGAAGATTTCGCCCTGACCAGATACCACGTAACACTTGCCATCCTCCAGATCGCTGACACTTTGTACCTTACGACCATCCATGGTATATATCGCTCGTACACCATTTGGCAAGGTCACGCTCGATACTAGAGCACGAGTCAGATCGGACGCGAGACTATCAAAGCTGCGATATCTTTCAGGCGTCACTGCCATCACCACACCTGTATAATATTTGTCTCCATTGCGGAAGAATCGAACTCTCTTTGCCTTTTTGGTTGGAGGCGTTCTAAGAACATTTAAGGAATGCCGTGATGTGATATCTAATATCCTCTCATCTAAACTGACTACAGTGGTCGAATTGATTTCCCCGCCACCGCCTGCTGAAAAGTTGCCATCGCTAGACGGTGAGGCACCTTGACTCAATGGTTCCTCCATCATCCTAGAGGAGTATTACTCTTATCAATGAAACGAATAGAATGACATTTTGTGTTATTGAAAAATGTAAATTTTCAAATTTTTCAATGATTCACATAAAGCCTTAGTGTAGTAGTTACTTATTTTATTAAAGTAACTGCTACCATATAATATTTTTCACATAGTAACATGTTCCTAATAGACTTTACATCTGTTATCTTTCAATATACATATATGTGTTGATGTACTCCTAATGTAATTTATACCTTACACATAATTAACAAAAAAGAAACAATTACTATATAATAATATGTTCAAAGTAAGAAAAGAAATTATCAGAAGAATATTGCAAATGTTATTGTTCCAATAAGTATATAATTATATAATTTAACAGTTTCCAGTATATTCTATTTTCAACATATTTTCAGCATAACTGTGTTATATATATTAAGTTATATATTAAGTTATATATTAAGTTATTATACATAATGAAGTACCAATCAATTATTAACTAGGGGCTAAAATTAAATAAAAATTTTATTAGTGAATTAATTATTAGTGAATTGAGTGATATATTTAAAGGAATACATAAATCATCTTTTATTAATTTATTACTCTTCAGGTATAGACTCTACATGTATAGACTCATTGTAGTATAATGAGTTATAAACCAGATCAATCTCTTATCTGCCATCCCATCGACTACAAACACAAAAGTCACCTGAAGATTATCGCAGATATCTCTCGCTGCTGATAAATTAGACAGTTTCCTAGAATGGCATTCCAGCCTTTTTTAACTCTTCATCAGTAATAGTATGAGTCACGCTTTAGAAAGTGCACTTGACAGGTGCAGCGGGAGCGGGAATTCCACTTGGCGAACATGAAACCGCTACTGCCATGAACGACATGCCAGCAGACACTGATTTATGTCTAGTTGGGATTGATTAGGAGGAGGATGAACGAGGATAGAATACAGTTCGAGTGCACTTAACCTGACTTCCGATTGTTAACGGATCGACGATGACGGCGATCTGGTTCATCTGGTGCGACACGAAATGTGCCGCGTAAGAAATGTGCACGTATTCACACTCACCTGCTCGCAGCCCGAGCAGAACGTGGCTAATTGCAGCACAGGACGGACGTCTAACCGTTTCACGCTCGCGCGAGACAAACTGAACATGAATCACCACCATCGAGCTGACATTTTCATAACGGCGACCGCTCACTCAGGCGGCAGCAGGAACCAAGAAGCCAGTAACTAGTAGCTTTTGCTTAAACACTAGTGCCTAGCTCACCTAGCTGTGTCTAACGGCAGAGAAAAACTTGGAGAGTTGAGACTCCTGAGAGGGATCACTCCAGGATCTTTTGGAGTCTTTTTCATGGGATCTTTGAAATCCCTTAGCTGCACACTACTGCCAGTACATCCATTTTCGAATTGAGTACTACAGAACGACTGACATTATCGACAATTGATATAAATCTGCGATTTATTAATATAAATATTTGGATAATACATTATTAAATTTATGATTTTTTATTATATAAATACTTCATAACCAAGTATATTTTTGTAATGCCATAATATCTTATAATATTGCCGCAAACAATTTTTTACAATTTTTTTTTACAAAGTTCTGAGAATTTTTTCAGAATTTTTTCAAAATTTTTTAATATATTTTCTCCATTGGTAAAAATAAAAAAATGCACTAAAATGCATACTAAAAAGTTGATAAAAAATTCCAAAAAAGTTTTTAGAGTTTTATGAGAAGAAAATAAATGATTTTTGTTTCTTGCAGCTTTTCTATCTAAAGTTGATAGAGATATTTGAGTAAAAAATTATTCAAGATCAATATTTAGCAATTTTTAGGAATTAATATCTTGTTAACTATTGCGAAAATTGTAAAATGGTAGAGAACTTTTCGACTCAATTTAGTCCACTCTATCTACACAAAAGCGATTGGCAAAAACTTTCGGGACACACTGTATATTCAACTCGAAAATGAATATACTAACGCCACTAGCGGTATAATGTTTGAGGACACCTTCGAAATACTATTATTTAATAAATGATCGTTATCAATCATGGACAAATTTTCGTGACCACCAAAAGGATTCCATACATAGTGGTAATTATTGTGCTTGATAAATTAATAAAATTTATTTTCCTTAATCACTACGTTTTATCATTAAAAAGATTTCTTTTAAATTTGTAAATTTCTGATAAAAACAGTAACTAGATTAGGTAAAATCTTTATTATTTATCTTCGGGACAACCAAAACAGTTGATAATAGGTTTGTTCTCAATATTTAGAATGCAAAAATTTTTGCACTTGAAAGAAATATATCAGGCATTGAAGAGAGAGAAAGCGAAAATGCTGACTGCAAAAAGTACATACTTATTAAAGTGAAATAGATATTTCATATTTACTTAAAGAAAAAAATTCTTGTATATAGTTTAGTACAGGAATAAAATCAGATCAACTTAGAAATATCCTAAATATCGATTCGTTCTTATATATGTACATTTCTTATATTATATGTATATCCTTGTGTGTATGTTTATAATATAAATCAAGTAAAATATCAAAATAATTTCTTCTACTATTTCTTTGAATTCTTAAAATAAAACCAAATTTTTACTCATTACAGCAATTAGTAAAATAAGCTCATTAAAATATGAGACAGTATATATCACTATAAAACGTTTATAATAGAGAAAATGTATTAATTTCTAATTCAATGATCTTACAAAATAAAATTGTAAAAATAACAATTTTTAAAAAAGTAGAGATGGGGGATCAAGAAACGAACAAAAGAAAGATCTTAATTTAAATTAGAATAATATTTCACATTAATATTCAACTTCACAAATTAATATTCAATGTCATAAAGATACCATGAAACGTTAATTAAAAAAATTTTGTAATTTATTGCGACTATATATACAATATATTTTGTAAATTTTATTCTTAAAGTTCATCCAACGTTTAAACATTATATATTAATTTAAATTTTTTATTTCAATTGGCTGATGAAGATTTAGTATAGTCAAAAATAACGAAAATGTTCCATCTATACTTTTCATCTATACTTTTTCAGTTTTTATGTTTGTAATATCGAGCGAATTAAGTCTTTTAATATTTTATGTAACAATTTTTATTACGCATTTTCAATGCATTTTTACAATTACAACTTTTCAACTGTATTTAAAATAAATCATTCAATACAGTCATTTGTAAAATACCTATAAGTAAAAAAGTATAAGTAAAATTGCCATCATTAACATTATCTTAAAAAAAAAGACAAAAATATAGAATAAGTAAATAAAAATAACTAGTATAAGTAAGTAAAAAAAGATAAACACATAATAATGTTATGATATGATATAAAACACATGTATGAAGATCAGGTCTTTCAGGCGGATCAGGCTCCATAAAAATTGTAAAATATACAATTAAAAAAATAATCTTACATTCGTATCTCTATATATAGCACTTCAATATAATTTCTAATAACTATTATACTTGTAGCAGTTTATTGGCGATACATTGATTAAATATTGGGTCAATAATTTTGTGCTAATAATTTTGCTATTAGTGTAAACAAAACACATGTTACTTATGCTTTCATCTGTTTAATTTCTTCTAGAGTTCTTAAAAAAATTCTTCAAAATATTCTGATATATTTGCCTTTTAATTAATAATACATAATATTTTGCAAAATGTTATGTTCTTCATTAATTTAATGCCAATGATTCCTTATTGGCAATTCTTATATATTTATTTTTGATTCTCAAGTCTTTATTTTTAATGTTTAAATCACATCTTTTGTGTTTCTTTGTTTATACCTGGCGCGCAGGAAAATGGACAGGCAGGTAACCGTGGTCACCAGGTAACTTACACAGCAATACTCGAATGCCGTGAAGGAGAGGGGCCGACGCAGGTCGAGCAAGGTGGCGGTGTTCTCTACCACTGTCGCGGCATCGGCTTGCAGTCTCGTTCGGCGGGCGTTCGTCGTCGGTCGAAACTGGTGCGCGCGCGGGTGCGAAGGTAAAAGAGTGGAGACCAGAAAGAGGAGAACCCATCTCGGAGCGGGAAGTTATTATTTTCTTTTTTTTTTCCACGGCGTGTGAAAAGAGTACGAGCGGAAAAAATACAGGCAGAAAGAGGAGAAGCAGGATGTTGAGTGCGTGAGAGAACGAGAAGAAGGAGCCGAAAAAAGATTCGGAGCTGGAAAATGCGGACGCGACACGTCGTGGCAGGTGAGTCAGGTCCCCCTCTGTACGTTCGCGGCTGTGGTCGCGGTCGCCATCGTTCCGTACGAGCGTCGCGGGCCCCGACGCCCCAACGAGCGACGCGACGGCACGGCGCGGCGTCCAGACAAGAAATCCTAACCGAGGAGGAGAGATCGTTTCAATCCGCGTCGAACCTGAATGTTCAATCCTCCGAACAAGAATACAACTAAATCGAGAGATAGAAATCTATCGAATTGTGACTTAGGTGGATCCTGAATATAAATGCGACGTAAGCGATGATCTAGGATGACTCATGAAAGATTTTTAAGGATCGAGCTATAATGGATCAAGAATGGTCGATATATATTATTTTATTATCACTTTTGTTTGAAAAATCTCTGTGATTAATTCGAGTCTTGTTTATGCGAAAAAACTTCCTGGCAACAAAAATCTTTTAGTAAATATTTTTTTATTTTCAATAATAACTTTTAAATAAAATTATCGTAAATTGAACATGTCAGGATTGAAGGTGATTGGGGCGATCATTTTATTCAAAATTTATGAATAGATTTAGGAACAAAGAATAATGACAGGTGGAAAAATTCACCCTCGAAACATTCTATGCACCTAACCGTTTACCTGAGGTACTGTTATGAGGAGAGCATGTCGTTACGCTCCAAGAGAGTCTGGCATTTTGACCGTATTGAACAAAGAGACTTCTGGAAGTCGACATTGGCACAACAAACGATAGCTTATCACATTGCAAATAATAATTGGTAGAGAAGAATGTCAATGCCAAAGTTATCGGGAAAACTATCAGTTTGAAACAAATATTTTCTAAGGAAATAAAAATCAAAGTATGAGTAAAATACGATGAGATAAGATTATGAAGAATTAAAAAAAATTAAATAAAAAAAAATTAAAAGAAGATAGATATAGAGATATAATCAATATAAAAATGAAATTTTATATTCCTCGCAGTATCAACGTATTTCACATTACCTTTTTGGATTTGCGTCTTGAGATTCGATCGCAGATTATTGGATTTATTTTGCTATTTTGTGAATGTGTTATATTCAACTGAAATATATGTTATATTATTTGTATGGCTTCCTATAGCATTCTCAGTGCATGTGATACGATAACGAGATGGAGGACGCTGAATCTATTGAAATCTCCCGCCAGTGAGTTCAATACCAGATACCAGAACGAGGAAAACTCTTTCTTTAGCACTTTATGATTGAATTTTGATTATGCTCTCTTCAATTGCATAACGATAATTTTTATAAAATTACAAATGAATCTTGAATTTTGTTAAAATTACTTTCAAGACATATATATCCTGCCAATTTCAATTATTTGAAATTTATTTAATTTTATATTTTCATATAAAAGCATTTTTTATTAATCAAATTTTTCAACCATTGTTATTTAATAAATCATTATTTAAAACATCTAAAGGAAATAATTTGCATTTGTATGACAAGGAAATTAAAGCAGTGCCAAATGAGAGAATTATAACGTTGTGTGAATAATGGAATTTTCTAACGAGCGCGATAAACTAGTTTGACGTTTCTCTTCCGTTGTATCGTACGTGACAATGAAAAATTTCGATTGCATGCAATGCAATATTAATCGATATCGCTTGATGCAACGAATCTCATGATAACATTCACAGAAAGTAGAACGATTCAATAATCGAAAGCAAAAGTGACTTAAATTAGTAAAAATCAATTCTCTGCCTACTATTCTTTATTTTATACAAAAGCTTATTTTGTCTAATTCCGTTTGTTTGTATTATTGTATATAATAATAACTATATCACATATTGTGTTCAATAATTATCATTGCTTGATTATTCGACATCTTATTAACGATGAACTTTGCATGCTTCATTATTGAAACGATTCTCTAAAAATATTAAATACACATGCGAGTTGAAGAATTTATGAAATTACTAAGAATTTAGATTTCTTAACTAAATTAGAGAAACAAATTAAAGAAACTAATTAAATCATCGACAATTATGCTATCTAATCCTTAGAAAAGTGACGTAGAATCAAACCGATAAGAATCTTAATGACATTATTGAGTAAAAAAGCGAAAATCTTTATATTTGATGAACATGATTTTCTTCTATTCTTGATTTAATTTGATTTAATTCTAGAAATAATTTAATCTATAAATAAAATGTTTTTACGATTTAAAATTATAATTATTTTCTCACACTTTTTTTATTTAATACCGAAATTTCAAATTACACATAATTTTTAAGTTCTATACTCAATATATTCTTAATTTACAAGAAAAATACAGATTCTCTAAAGATTTTTATGGAATGCGATAAAATTGTTTATTTTAATAGGAATATAGTATAGAATTCTGAACAAAACAAATGCTCAAGTACAATGCTACGTTACAATGCTCGAAATATCTCTGATTTTTCCGTGCCTTTGACAATGGAACGGCTTTTCCTCCAAGTATTTCCATTTATGGATTAGAAAAGAAAAGAAAAAGACTCCTTTTCTATAATAGATAAAATTTTTACAAAGGCACGCGATTACAAATGAGACGTTTTTCTCATCCCAGGAAGAAAAAAAATGGCCCATAGAATAATTCACAAGCTGATTATCTCACTGCGAGTGAGCTTCCGCTTTTATGCGCACCTTTCCGGTCACGTAAAAGCGCGCATTGACCGCACAGGAGAAGGCATTCTTTCGTAACGGTATAAACTTTTACCTCTTCGGGATCATCGGTGTGGATCAGTGACCGACCCGAGAGAGTCACTACGATAACCATGAAATCGTGGTCGTTCTCGGACGACAATCATCAAAAGACGAATATTATCCTCAATTACAGCAAAGATCAGTTATCAACTCTCTCTGTGAGAGAGAAATAAATAAATTTTATTACATTTTTTGTAATTTTTTATCGCTCAACTTTGAAGGTTATTTTTATAATATTTATCTTGTACCTGAGGAAAATATATATATATATATATATATGTTCATTTAATGAACTTTATCTTATAAACTAAACTTGTAAAATAAAACTTTCTTAAAAATCCTGAAAAAACAACATAATTTTCTTAATTATTAGATTAAAAAAAATATGTAACGTTTTATAACGTAGTTCTAATGCACCTTACACGAATGGATCTTTATGTTCTTTGAATTCTCGTCCAAACTTCCCAACACTGTAAAGGCCCGTCAAACTCGAGAAAATGTCCTTCGTCCGCTCTGTGAAAAGATGTTTTAGACCGGGGCGATGAACGGCTTATCGCGCTCGAGGAATTCCTGCACCTCGCGATCATGCCATAGCTGAGCACTCTTTTCATATGGAAATACGAGAGCTGACATACATTTAAATAAGTGACCACTTGTGTAAAAATATCATCTCTGTTAGTTATCCCAATTGTTCGAACAATATCAAGAGACTTGTCAAAGTGAAACAACGAGCTGAAGAGTCTGGGCGGCAGTCGATATCGATGAATTACTTGAAATAAATTGATTTAATTTAAAGCGATAACAATGATTTACAAGTGAAACGTAACAGCATGTTTGCATAACAATATTAATGCATGTATATCTATTTTGTCCTAAAGATTAAGAGTCATCATTCAAATTTTTGATTATACAAATAATACAGTATTACTAAATTCAGATCATATATTTTTGTTGAATATTAATAATATATTTTGTAGGTATTTATATTGTTTAATAGAAATGCCATTATTTTCAGAATAATTAGTCGTATTAATTGTATTTGTCTTATAAAGAATGAAAAATATAAAAAATATAATATCACAAAAAAATATTACAGAAATTTTAAAAATATAATATAATAAAAAAGGAAATTTTTTAATCTTTACGTGTATATCTCAAGGTCATTTTATTAATGCATTTTAATTCAATTTCTTATTTCACATGCAGATGTAAATAATAATTCTATTATAATAAGAATTATATGTATATAAATATATAATAATAGATAATAATATATAATAAGAAATTATTTAAGGAAAAATTATTTAAGTTGAAGATATTGAAGATATTGAAGACTTTCAAGAACCTTCAGTTTTGATACTTGAATGATACTTGAAGCAATTTGAAACTTTATAAGACACTGAATAGCAAACTTTCGAAAGATGGCATCGAACGCCCATTATTAGTCGTAGATGAAGTTACCAAGCTTTGTTATACGCGACACGATGGATATCGATATCCATGCTAGAAGAGGTCGATAGTTTCACGAACAGACGTCGCGTCGTTTCCTCGTTGAAAAAGCATTTAACGGAACGTCATCTCGCACGAGAGCGGAGGCGTGTACGCGTATGTGACGCAATTGTTCCACGTGTCGCCTGTCAATTTATATCGAGCACACACCAGCACTCAACGCGACAACGATGAGGCATAGCAAATAATTTCGCGGATAATTCGCTGCGGACGCAAAATATTTCGTGTGTATTAAATTCGTGTGTATTAAATTTCTGCTGCGGGTGTACTTGTCAATCTATGTTTTTATTGCATTTTACATTTTTAAGAGGATTTTGCAAACACAAGAGAGCTCTGGAAGCTTTTACGATACACGAGTTTGCGCCATTCACATTCAAAAAACAAACTTCTGATACAATAAAATATTTGATCAAAAACTTTTTTTTTTTCATATATGTCACTATTGAAACCTTTATATACTAATAAGTTATTATACAATATAAAAAATCCAGCATACAGACATTGTTTCCAACGATATATTGATTCTGCTTATTAACGGATGAGCCAAAGAATAATTTTGAATTTTAGATGAATTTTTTTCCATATATGCTATATTTTCTTAGCTACGTATTATTAAAATTAAAATATCTAATTAGTAATAAGGCTCATAAATTTTAAAAAACAAAAAAAAGAGAGCTATAAGCCAAAAATTATTATATAAGATAAAACATGATAATGTAGAATGTAAAAAAAAAACAATGAAAAAACAGAAATGTTTTAAGTTATTATAAAAATTTAATATAGAATGCAACAGGCAGACGTTTCGATCGCGATCGGATCATTTTCAATATTAAAAACATACATAATTTTTTTATTATTAAAATTAAATTTAATACTTTGTACTATTTTTTAACACGCGCGCGCGCGCGCGCATGTGTGTGTGTGTGTGTGTGTGTGTGTGTGTGTGTGTGTGTGTGTGTGTGTGTGTGTGTGTGTGTGTGTGTGTGTGTGTGTGGTATATA
>Ga0157364_1000208_pt1 | contig 32713 bp, 18 predicted proteins | sample AttsexASBM2_FD_111476 | JGI IMG/M metagenome (GOLD analysis project Ga0157364, IMG submission 111476) | Fungus gardens microbial communities from leaf cutter ant in Ribeirão Preto, State of São Paulo, Brazil - Atta sexdens ASBM2 | ecosystem: Host-associated > Fungi > Mycelium > Unclassified ...
AAAAAAAATTAAAAATAAGGTAAAAAAACTATAAATTTTAAAAAATAAAAGAGAAAAAAAAAAAAAAAAAAAAAAAAAAAAAAAAAATATATATATATATATATATATATATCCCAGCATAAAATTTATAAAATATTTACAAAATATTTATAAAGCTTATTTTAAATATTTTGTATATATTTTTATGATCTTAGATTGCATAATAGAAATATTTATTATAAATATTATGAAATATTTATTAATATAAATTTTGTAGTAAATGCTACGGAAATACTTATAATAAGACATTACATATAATTCAAATAAGAAATATTTAACAGAAATATTTATATTTATCATAAATATTCTGTGTTGTATTCTGTGTGTCTACAAGATTATATCCAAAGAGAATGTAAAGCCCCACACACAATACGAAGGAATAGTGATAGCAATAAAAATAATACGATTTCTATCAGAAACTATATTTATATAGTTAATATAATATATTCCAGTATATTTGATTTTTGATAAGTTGAAATCGTGTTTTATCGTTATCGCTATTCCTCCGCATTATGTCTGGAACTTAAATTGCTATAAGTACAAAAAGTGTAGAGAATAATCTTTCGTAGCTCACACTGCTCATACTAAAAAAAGATAATAATGAATGTTCAATACGTGAGAACATGAACAGAGTTCCAAAGTGCGCCTGCTCTCTTTGCTTTTCCTGAACATCGCACGTCAAGCGAAATAATTATGACGTCCTTGACAAATCTGCCGCCAATCGCAAGGCTTTCCAGCAAAGTAATTCGAATCCTGGGATGCAATCCTGGTCCGATGACGTTGCAGGGCACAAACACTTACCTCGTAGGCACTGGACGCAGGTGATAAACTCTATTTTTATGAAGTGCGTTTGAAAGACATTGAAAGTAATTTACTGTTTGACAACACAAAGAGAATATCAAATTAAATTGTAAACTGAAACGTTTTCTTTAACAGAATTTCTTCTTTAATATCGAAATTGCGATATTTTTAGACAACATTAAATGAAGATCGAGAAAAATGTTTAACATAAAGACATCTTAGGTTAAAAAAATATGTCAATATGTCAATCGTGCTAACATCGAATAAACAAATTTGAAATTTATGTGAAACTTTGAAAAATAATGTTCTGATATGTAAGGGAAAGTATCGTGATTAAAATTGCTGCTGCGTTCAAAGATCAGAGGAATTTAAAAAAATAAACAAACATGCATTGTTTTCTTAGGTTAGGTTTTACACCCGTTATATACGCATGCGTTATAAATAGCGCGCTATTTTTAAAATCTTAAGAGTAAAATAATATATTTTGTTTTATTCACAAAAAAAAGGATGAAAACATCGTTTTCGAATATACTGTTCAACAAATTTTCTTGAGAACATTAAGAAGATAATTTTTTAGACGCTAAAAATACGCTCTCCGTTTATATTAAATTGTTTTATCATTTGAAGAACTACGAGAATCGATTATCTTCGTTCTTGTGCACTTTTTTTTTATTGAACGTATCTCATCCTTGATTTAGTTATGTTTGAACGGTGTTAATAAAGTTAAAAAATATCTAAGAAGGAGTTACAATAATTTTCAATCATATTACTAATGATTATAATAAGCTATACTTTTGAAAAACTGAGGGTGTAATAATAAAACAATAAATAAATTATTAAAAAATAACAGGCATTACATAAATTCTTCAATATTTCTTTTAACAAATAATGTCCTTATATTATTAGAATAATCGCTCTATTAAGCTATTGTTATATCTCTTCTAATATTTTTTAATCTTATGAAAATCGTATGGAAAAGCAATAAATGAAGTACATATTTATAATAAGTATATAATAGAAATTTAAAATGCTTATTACGATCGAAGCTGGATCTTCATTGCTTTAAATAATTTAAACTTATATTAATAATTAACTAATAGACATTTTAAATTTCTGGTATTGATTGAATTCTCACATATGGTCTAAAAAAAATAAAGATTCTTAAGTATATAATAATTTGTAATAATTTATTATAAATTGTATTACAAATTGTTATAAAATTTAAATTATCTTTATTTTAAATTATATATACTATTATATATATTATAATAATTTACAATAAGTTATTGTAATGTGTATAATATATAATTTATTAAAATCATTTGAGATAATTTTAAAAACTGAATGCGCTATTCTCCGAATGATGCAAATAATTTTTTTCAACGATTTGTTATTGTAGACGTGTGCTAGTTGATTCTGGAGAAGCAAAGACAGCCAATGATTATATAAAACTCCTGGACAGTGTATTAAACGAAGAGAATGCGACTATTGAACATTTGGTGATCACACATTGGCATCACGATCACATTGGAGGAGTGGAACCCGTGCGAAATTTACTAAAAAAATTGTTTCCCATGGAAAAGCAGCCAATCGTGTGGAAATTGCCACGATCGCCGAATGATACAAACAGCTCGAATGATGAGAAATCAATTCAATGGAAACCTCTGAAGAACGATCAAATTGTGGAGGTCGAAGGAGCAAAGCTTCAAGTAAAATACACGCCAGGGCATACCAGCGATCATGCGTGTTTGCTGCTGCAGGATGAGAATATTTTGTTCAGTGGGGATTGCATCCTCGGGGAAAGCACAACAGTCTTCGAAGATCTCCACGATTACATGTTGTCGCTAAATAAAATCCTGGAGTTGCAGCCCAAGATAATTTATCCGGGTCATGGGCCAGTTCTTAATGATCCTCTGCCACATATACAGTATTACATTAAGCACAGGCAGCAGAGAGAGAAGGACATTTTACAGTTGTTGCAACAACAGGGAAATGATAAATCGATGACAGAGATGGATATTGTTAAGCTGATATATAAGGTAAATAATACAATAAATTAATTACTTGTGCACGTAATTAATTTGTTTTTCTAAAGAAATTAATTGAAATTAAAAAATATTTGCACAGGATACTCCAGAGAAATTGTGGCTAGCTGCAGCATTTACTGTGAGACATCATCTTCATAAGTTAGAGAAAGAGGGGAAAGTGTTGCAAGAAGGAGATGGCTGGTGGAGAATTAGGGGCAAAATATAGATAGATGTACCATATGAAGAATTTTTGTATAACAAATACTTTTTTCTCTTTCACAGATTCGAAAATCTTTTTCCAGGATTAAAGTATACGCGCTAATATGTGTTTGTGAAATGGAATTTTTGGTTGAGAACGACCAAAAATTTCGAAATTGATATATTTTTATCATTTCTTAATGTAACATAGCGTTTCAAGCAGTCAAGTCGTGACAATATTTGCTTGATACGAAAGTTTTATAACCTATACTTATGAAATATTAGACCGACGAAGAAGTTTCTTCATATTTAAAAAAAATTTTTTGCAAAAGTTTTCCATTTGTTGCGAAATTTTCATTACAATTATATCATTCGCTAGAACAAAGTTTCAGTTTTAAGAATCTGTTTTTTAAGTTGCAGTATGATGATTTTTATCGGAATTATGAACAATCGAAGTCAGAATGCTCCTTAATTCGCGAATAATTCGAGAACAAAAAATCATAAGAACATTTAAAAAAATGATTTTGTAGAGAAAGCTTCAAGCTTTCACGATGGGTAGTCGAAAATTTTCGTGAATTTTTTTGGACATATAACAGATCCCCAAAGTGAAAAGAAAATTTTTCATTTTTTTCAGTTCGTAGTTTTTTAAATATAAAAGTTACCAAACTTATAAAAACTAAAAAAATATAGTAATCTTTTGAAAGTAGATATTTCAAACTTTAAAATTTTTAAAATTTTTTTAAATTTAAATTTCGTTCATTTTTGACGAAAATATTGTATATACAATTTTGAATTAAAAAATACGAAATTTTTTCCCCAAATAGTAATCTACAAACTCATAGTTCGCATAAACAAATAACGTCAAGTTGTTAGAAATAGATTTAAATTTTTATTTTATCGTGATGAATTTGTTATACGAAAATTGACGAACGTACAACTGCATGTATCATAGGTGCGTAAGATATTATATATGAAGACATATTGATGCGCTTAAAGTTCTAGATAACAAAGTAGCGTATAGGTCCTCCATTTTTTAGATTTGCTAATCACACTCTATATCAATAAGTGCTTATTGGACTAAAACAATTAAAGTGAAATGGCGATCAAAATAATCGATAAGAGGGTTGTCAACATTTCGGCTTAGATAAAAGGAATGCGCTACTTTGATACATAGAGCTTTCGATGCGTTTGAAAAACAGCACCTCTAGTGACATCGTCGGAATTCGAGTTTCGCTTAAGGAGCCGAAATAAAATTTTAATTGAAAACTTATTATATAAAATGTTAATTCTGAAAAGAAATCTTAATTGTATTTATGTACATAAATATATAAATATAATTTAAATATATTAATAAAATATATTTTAATGTAGATTTAATTACGATTATATAATATATATGTATGTATGTATATATATATATACATATATATATATATATATATAAATTTAAATTAAATTTTTATTGAAATTATAAGAATCTTAATCAAGACAAAGAAATTTTATGGAATGCGCGAGAATACCGTTGTGAAACATTTATTCAACTTACAGGAGTAAATAATGATACATTGTTACGAATTTCTGTCGAAGTTAGGCTGGTATTTGTTATCAATGACGTGCGTATAACGAGAAGAGCACACGTTTACGACAATTTCACGAGATACATACCGCAAATGATACACAGTTTTCTTCCCAGTTGAGGCGAATCATTAATCATCGCGTGCAGCTACGGACACATTACAACGGTCAATATAAAATATATATATATATGTGTATATATATATATATATATATATATATATATATATATATATATATATATGCATGTATATTTGGTTAAAAAGACATGTTGCTGTCGCGACAATAAATGTTTCGTTACATTTTTCATTATAAAATCTCTCTTTCTCTCTATCTCTCTTTCTTCTATTAGCTACATAATCTTGGCGAATATTAGCACCCCTCGTCTTGAACATGTGGGGAACTACCCCGAAAAATTCGATGTGGCGATATACGTACAAGAGATATCGCTAAAGTGCGAAATATGAAAGCTCAAGTCAATCATTTTTTTAATATCTAGGAATATAGGAGATCAACAATATGTAATCAGAAATTCAGTACAATACATGAAATTCAATAATAATACAATTCCTAGGATTTTTTGGGGGGGGTCTATAATCCTGAGAGAACGAAAATAAAAATTACAAATTAAAAATAAAAATATTAAAATTAGAAACATTAAAAATAAGACATATTCTATAAGACTTCGAAAGTTCAACAATTTGAAGACTTAAGAAATCTAATCTATAGATTTGATGATCATCGTTGAGCTTAAATCCGAAAATTAAGAATCCAGACACGATCATGTAATTTTCCTTTAGAGACCCAAAAAAGTTTCATGTGAACTCGATGTAATTATGTTATTCTTTCTTTTGACATTTAAAAATTTTAACCGATTCGTGTAATTGTTTCGTGATTCATGAAAAAGTTAATGTAGAATCAAAATGAGTGAAGAATTAAAAATTACATGATTTGTATTCTGATTTATATAGGGAATCTAAAATATAGAAAGAAAAGTATAATCACTGTTAAATTAAAGAGCTTGGCAATTTAGCGCACTTTAGTTACATCCAATATATATAATTAATGGACGTATATGTCCTTAATAAGCTCACTTTGTAATATTTAGCCCGCTCTCTACTCTTTCTTTGGATAAACGTAAAAAATATATATATATATTTATATATATATATTTATATTTATATATATATATGTATATATACTACTTTAACATGCAACATAATCTCTCACTCTCTCTCTTTCATTCCCCGTTTTTTATTCCTCTATGAAAATAATGAACATTAACGCATTCACATAACTTTATTATCATTATCAATATACTAGATAACAAAAAAGAGAAGAAAACAAAATAACTTCAATTATCAAACAATATACATATTCTAAATATATGAAATATATACTTGAGACATGTGAAGGCCACGACGAGATGATCCATTCTTTCGCAATGAAATCAAGTCAATAATAATCACAACAGCGTAAACAATAATGATTCATATAATTACGCGTTTATGTTTCCGGCATTTTTTAACTTTGCAAAACGCAAGACAAGATTCCAAGATTCGAGAAATGAAAACTGGAAACTTGACCGGATTTTTCTTCTTCACTATCCTTCGATTAAGTTCTTAATTTCTTTTGTCAAACTTAAACTAGTAATATTAATTAACTCTAAAACCACGCTGTTGGATCTCCCAATTGTATGTGGGATTCACATAGAATTGGATAATTTTAAAACGCGACGTTTAAGGATTAATTAATTATCTGACATTTACATATTTCTCTACGTTTGCATTATTCACTCGGTGAATTGCAAATAAAAAGAATTTAATTAGACCAAAATAAAGCATAAAATAATATGCAACATACCTAGTCGCGTATATCATTGAAGATAAATAACGAATCGCCAAGAAAGATTGACAATTCATAGAAAAAAACATACAAAGAAAGAAAAGATGTGTGAAAGAGAAGAACATCTGAATTTGTCGCGCTTTCTCGTGCGCCCGTCTTATACTTAAATATTAATAGTTCTCGATCTAAGACGATCTACTGCTGTGGACTTACGGCATTTCCTCACCGTGAATCACAGAACGATCAGGAAATATCTCTGAAAACTTTGGGTCATTAAGAAATTTGCTTTAAATAGCGAAATGTCTCATAAACATAGTAGTCTTATTATAGTACAAAATCAATTATTAACTTTTTGGGAGGGATGATGAATTCTGAAAAGTATATGAAAACACGTCTTACGTCTTCAAAAATGCACGAAATTCTCTAGGGTGCATATTGCAGTAGTTATATGCTGTTATGTGCTACTAAACATTCGTTTAGAAACGCTGTTCAGCTGGATTCTGCCATATCGAAAGAATTAAGATTAGAATATCGGAAATTGAGACTAAATTGAGATTAAAATCCCAAAATTAAGATAACTCCGAAGAGAATATGTTCAACTAAAGACAAATGTGCTCAGACCCAAAGTTTTGCATTTACTGCATTTCTATTTTTCCCTTTTTATAAAAGATTTCGCATCACAAATGTGACACAGAATCGTCAATATCGGAATAAAGTAATGACCTTACAATCCGAATTGAGATTAATCCTGCACAATAATAAGTCAAAACAACACAAGGTTTAAAAGACATACGAAGGGCTCAAATTTAAATTCTAATTTAAATTACGCGGCCAAAAAACGAGACGGGAATGCAGTCCGCATCACATGATCCTTCGAAATGTGTAAGTACTTTCTTGAAAAAATCGATAAACCTGCGCAAAGTTCAGTAAAAGCGACAAATATGAGCGAAAAAGTTCATCTACGTGTATTGTTATTGATGTTCTTAAGCGGCGGGAATGCGGTTTGTTCTCGAAGCATTGTTGTCCTTTAATTTTTAACTCCATTTATAAATGCTTATATCCATACTGTGCTTTTGCCATTATACATATTTCATATGAATTTTATTCCTTGATAAAAAAAATTTAATTATTATAGTTTCACACTTGGATAAACTTCTTCGCCCATAGGCTATTTGCATACTTACTTATATTTTTGCTGTACTGTACTTCGTAAAATTTTATGAAAAGTATACTAAATTTCATGTACACAAATACTTTTCAGTTGAAAATACATTAAATTTAATTTAGTCATAAAATTGAATTTAATTTATGTATAACTTAAAAGTACATTAAATTTCATGACATTTTTAATAGTGTACATTTATCTCGATTTTTAAAGGAATTTTTAAAGCAACTCTTAAAACGATCTTATATTCACTTCTACCGAACTTCGCAGTAAGTCTATCAATTTTTTCAAAAAAGTACATATTTCAGGATTTACCGCATGCATTATTTGCATTATTTATTTTATCTTATTTGAACGCACGATTTAAATAATAATTTAAATTTGAATGCCCGCCTTATATTCACTTATAAAACGTTTTAATTGTTCAAACGTTCTTGAATTTTTGTATCCCACATTTAGCTAATTACGGTCTAGTCTAAGCTCCATAATATTTGAAACACTCTTCAATATAAGGCAAGTGAAATTTAAAACCAACCGTCTATATTTAGCATCAAATGCAGGACACGGAAGGCAGTTCTTTAAACTTTCATTCAGAAATAAATTCGTTGAAGAAAATCATCCTCTTTGTCTTTGTTGCGAAACGCAATAGTACTACAAGAGGAATCCGCTTTGCGGAAGCTGCTCGAAACAGTTGGGATTGATGTAGCTTAGAAGATCATGTTCCGACATGGAGGTGAGTTCTTGAGGCAGCATTCCATCCTCCGTCTTCCTACTAGTTGAGGTACTCGGGGCAGAGTTGGGAATCGGAGTGTTTACAGTTTGGCGATTTGAAGTGACTGGGAGTGCGACTGGTGGTGATTTGCTGGCAACTTGTTCGATGATGTTGTTTTGTGCCGAGGGAGATTTTGGTAGGATTCCCTCCATCGCATTATTCATCAATTGCGCGCTTTGAGTCGCCACGCTGTTTAGAATTTTCTTTGTAGCGATGATTGCGTGAGCGGTAGTTGTCGAGATCGGCCGATTGTTGATAATATCCTTTGTGGCGTTGGTGATGACACTGTTGATAGCTTGTTCCGCTGCGTTGGTCAAACGCTGTTGAGAGGGTTCCTGAGCAGCTCCACTAGCTAAAGCGGAGCTAGCTTCGGCCACAAAACCCGCGGGCTGATTCAACATGGAACCGATGTCTTGCTGAACAGCCTGCTGCATAGCTTGGGCTGCTTGAGCCTGTTGGACAGCTTGCTGCACTGCTTGCACCTAAACAATTTTTTATTTGACATTAATTGCTGTCTAATTTGGAATCATAATTTTTAATAACTAATAAAGAGAAAGAAAAACAATAACGTTTTTTTTAAATCTAGAATTATAAAAATTTTGTGTTGTTTTTTGATTTTGAAAGAAAAAAAATATACATATATTTAAAAGTTTGCATTTATTTCTATATGTCTATTTATTATTAAATTAAATTAAATTATTATTAAATATAATTAAATTAAATGTACGATAAAATTACCAACCTGCTGCACCACTTCTTGCGTTGCTTGCTGCACTGCTTGTTGTACAACTTCTTCAGTCGCCTGCTGCACTGCTTGTTGCACCACCTGAGCCGCTTGAACTTGCTGCACAGCTTGTACTTGTTGTACCGCTTGCTGCACTACTTGAGCATGCTGCACCACTTGCTGAACTACCTGTTGCTGAGCCTGGTGCACTACTTGGACCGCCTGTTGCTGCGCTTGCGCAACAACTTGTTCAACTTGCTGTTGCGCTTGCGCTACTACTTGCTCTACTTGTTGTACCTGTTGCTGCATCACGGCTACCTCTTGTTGCGTGAGTACTTGAATCTGCTGTTGCATACGCTCTGCCGCAACTGCTGGTATTGCATTACCAGAAACCTGGAAAAAAAAACAGAAAGAATATGTTATATTTATTTGCATTAAAAGAAATTTTCATTCTAACTGGAAAATTTTGTTCTAAAATTGTAGATTTTTATTTTCTAAGCTTTAATTTTAAATTTCAAATTTTGTTTTTGCTACTAACTTTTTTGTTCAACCACTTATATCTGTTTTGTTTTTGGATAAGAAATACCGTAGAATTGGGTGTGGCAGTTGCTGCGGTGACTTGTGTTTCTGGCAATGGCGGTAATAGTGCAGCGTTAATAGTGGTCAGGAGATTATCTCCTGGTTGTTCTACTGTCGTCGCAGGTGCTACCGATGTTGTACCCGCAATTTCTGCTAATGGCTGTACCGTCTGCGACGGAATCAGCGCTTCCAGCAGCATTGTCTTCACCGGAATCGGTGGACTATTTCTAGTCTGTTGGGCGCTACCCATTGTTTCATGTTCTGCTGCCACATGGCTCAACATTGCAGTGGGATTGGAATTTACCGAATGCAACGGAGAGACCATCTGTTCAGCCGCAGAGTTTACTAAAGCATCCAACTTTACAGATGTTTGTCCTGAAGAGAATACCGTCACAATGTTCTATTTTTATATGTATTACACAAGATAAACTTCTGTATTTTTTAAATTATACATAATTTGCAAAATTTTCAGTAAAAAAATTTAAACTCATTATAATAAAGTAAAAAGAGATTATGCCTATATAAATAAAGCTTTTAATTATATATTACATCTATCATTTGCAATTATACCTGTATTGGCTAAAATTCCCGGGGGAGCCGCCGACTGTTGGCTGCTTCCCGAAATGATAGAAGCTCGCTGCTGTTGCATAGCGAACTCATTTTCTGGATTATCTGATTCCTCGGTAGTGCCAACCGAGGATTCCATGTGATTCAGGTACTTCTCCACCACATGATTGTTTGCTGCTGATAATGGCTGCGTCCCGGAAGCACCAGGAAAACTCGATAATGTGCCGAATTCGGGATGATGATGATGTTTCATCCGAAGATCGACTACACCTGCACCTTGAAGGGCAGCTCCATTGGAGCTATTGTCCGTTGATAAGACACCATTTGTGTCCTTAAGGCAATGAGGACTAAGAACTTGAACTTGATTTGATTCATGCATGCCTACAATAGACAATTAAGAAATGTCTATTTTAAGAGAACTAAAATTATTTAAAATTTAATTTAAAATTTGAAAATAACAGTAATCAAGATTTTAATAACTGAATTTACCGAATGTTTGATTTAATTTTATTCAGTCAAATCAAAGATTTGTTACTCACCTCCAAACGAAGTTGGATGATGTGCAGTCACCATTGACAGAGGATGCTGAGTACGTATCAGATCCACTACTCCGAGAAGACCATTTACAGTCTCTTGTACAGGGCTGTTATTAGCCGTCGCAACGGCAACAGTCCGGATAATATCAGTTTGCGAAGTTGCAGCTTCTCTAGAGTTCTCGTTAACCAACTGTTGAAGAGGAGAGGTGACCGATGTCGGACCGTTTGTGGCCGTTGTCGGAGTCGGAATGCTTTGCATGCTATTTTCGCTTAGCATACTATTTTGACTGTTTTCATCCAGCACTTCTGTTTTTAAGTTATCTGGCAGGATCAGCTGAAGATTAGATGAGGATCGTCGATTCATTAGGGGGTTTGCTACGAGCACTGGGGGTGGCATCATGACATCGGAAGGTGAGTTTGAGGATTGTGAGGCCCACAACATCACGGGAGTCACTTGGGGTGTTCCCGTTGGTGGTGGGCTGGGGTCGCTTTTTAAAGTCTCCGAAGAGGTGTTTTGTTGCGCCTGAGCTGGTGCATTCGATAAGAAATTTGCAGCTCCCGCAGCTGTTGGCGTTAACAGACCTGATAAATATAAAATACATCATGTTCAGTTAGTCTCTCAAAATGTCAAAATCTTCTAGAAATTTAAAAAACCTAAAGTTAGAATAAAAATTTTAGAAACTTAAGGATACAGAAAAATAGAAGAATTCAAGATATAATATTTAAACATGTATAAGAGTTTAAAATTAAAATATCCAGACATGCAGGATTCTAATGTAGATTTAAAATTAATTTAGATTTATAAATATAGAAATCTAGGATCTAATAATCAAACTTACTGCTGGATGCGACACCCGTAGCTAACGATACCGCGGAGGAGGATGTGGCCAAGTGATTAGTGTCACCGTTTGTTAGCGGAGGTGAAATAGACTCGACTTTACCTATGGACGGCTGTGGGGGAGTAGAGGCAGCCGTGTAAAGAAAGGTATGCGGTTCGCTGGTCTTTCCGGATGACACCGCGAACAATTTGACGCTGACCGTTTCTGTAGGCGCTAAATCCTGCCTACGATAAGGTGGTATCACGCATACTAAATGTACTGGATGCAAGTGCTCCTTGTCCGGTAGCACAGTGCATTCCCAATGTGGTTCCAAGCTACTCGATAGATCGTCGTTGTCCAACTGAAAGACTATTCGAGTGTCTTTCAGGAAATTCTTACCGAGTATGATGAGTTCTAAACCGCCCGTACACGGACAGGACGTCAGAGACTTTTTGCAAATCTCCGGAATACCAGGTGGTTGAGCTGCGACATACAAAACTTTATAAGAAAACTGAATAAATCGTGAATGTTTTTTATCAAGTTCGAATCTTCATTTTCAACTTTTTAATTTAAATTCAAAAAATTTTTAGAAAGCAATCTTTTACAAGTTACTTTGTTAGAAAGTAGTTTTTTAAAGAATTAAACAGTATAATTAAACGACAAGTTTACGATAAAAATATGCGGCTTGATTTTTATTATAGCCGTAGTTTACAGTCAAGTGATATAACTATATAATACATACGTGGACCGCAAAGTTAATCAATTCTCTTATCTGCCTTTCTAAATGTCTGAATAAAATATCCATTGTATCAGTCAACTCACTGCAGACTATCGGCTGGGAACAGATTTGTAGGGTCTCTGTAGTTCCATCGGCGTGCTTGATAGTCGTGCGGAAGACCATGCGGCACCGCGTAGATTTTTTCTTGCTTCTTCCTTGTAACAGCCCGGCTTCTTGAGGAAACCTATGCTCGACGTCAACATTACGCTCTTTAAGAATGCCAACGCAGTCGCAGGTAACATCTTTTGCCGGATCCATATCAATCTCTATTACAATAGTGCCATCGATCTTCCGTTCGACACAGGGTGTCGAGTTCTTGCCGCTTACTCGACAGGCCTGGTAGAACATGTGGGGTGCCACTCGGCCAAGATCAGTGCCGATAAACACTTGTAGACTCGTCGGTTTGTCGTAACCGATCAGTCGAACGATGGGAAAGCCATTTCCGCTACGGTCTTTCACCGCGCCTCGCGAACCTTCCGTCTGGTAGCGAGCTCGATGCTGTTGCTCGGGTTGACAGACGATCTGCAGTTGAGTTTTACCATCAGTAGAAACGTTGGCTGAAGATCAAAAAATATCGTAAACAATATTAGATCGGGATACTGCGTGGGTTTATCTGGGAAATAAGACAGGTCAGGAAATAATTTACGAAACAGGTGAGTAAATACAGAGTGCTAGATTGCTGAGATCTTTGGATAGCAAAATGTTTACTGTTGATCTGTTGAAAGAATGCCAAAGGAAAATAGATATATTATAGCGTTGGAAATAACCCAAGAATAAACTAGACGCATAATAAATTAACAGATTCTTGACTATTTCAGATTTGGAAGAGATCCAGAAGATAGATAAAGATTCTATCTATAAAAAAATAAATTATTTTAAATTTAAAATATTCAAACTTTAAAAAAATTGGCACGAATTAAAAAAAAATTTTCTATGAAAGTATTTAAAGTTCCAATAATTCTTATTTCTTAATTTAGAACACACAGAAATCACAAAAATCCGAAATTTCAAAATTTTAACTTTGTTAGATAAATTAGTTTGCAATAACTTATATCAATCAACGAATCCACCATTAATCAATTTGACTTTTTTAAAATAACACGCAAGAGACACTTTTATTATCATTTTTACAATTATCTATGATAAAACGCATTTTTACAATTATCTATGATAAAACGCATTACTCCAACAATCGTGGATTTATAACTACTGCATGGAATATACTTGTTTGACCTATATTTGGTATCAAAAAGAGAAATATCGCGAGAGAATTTCGCGTATGTTTTTTTCTTATCGCTGCAAGAGAAAGAAAAAAAGCGTCAGCTCTCGAACTGAAGAAGATAACTTATCGGTGGTGAAAGCGATAAAATAAGCAATTTTGCCGGAAATAAATCCATCACTGAGTTTGCTCTTATTGTAAAACATTGAAGGTGTCAATGCGACTTCTGCGATCAAAGTAATGAATTGTTTACCTAGCAAGACAAACGAAAGCTTTTAAAGAGAAGCGACTAAGTTTATGAGATGCAATAAAATCCACGAGACTCTTGTTGATATTACTTCAGTTGATACTGAACATAAACCATCTTTTGCAACTTTGTTTATTAATATTGATAAACAAGTTGCAGAAGATGCAGTATTTTTGTACAATTGCATCAATCAGCAGCACACACAATATACTTGAAAATATTAAATTATATTCAACAAATATCTCATTTAAAAAGAGAAATCAAAATTGGAATTATTCTTGATAAAAGACAAAATGTTTGAGAATCCGTAGTTTTAATCCAGATAATACGCATGTCTGAAAAAAACGTTATAAAGACTTCATAAAGTATTATACGAAGACTTCATGAAGTCTTTTAGAATGCAAGTTGTCTGGAAAAAATTTAAGAATCTGAAGATACAAACCCAAGTAATCTAAAGACCAAAGGTTTATAGAGTCAAGAGTTCACGATTCGAAAAAATTAAAACAATCGCTAGAAATGATTCAGTATCTACAGTCTGTCTTAGAGTTGGAGTTGAATTTGTTTCTACCACAATGTATAATACATTCATGCTTAACACTTATTCTACATTTATCTAAAAGACGTACATAGTTGCGAAATAAGAGTAACAGGTCCCTGATGAGTGATCGGTGCCTTTTTGGACAAAACACCCATGGCAGGTCGAGGTCTAGTTACTCCCACAACTCTACCTATGGAATTAGCGTTTCCGGATCTATTGCCGGATATTCCTCCCAAACCGATTCCATTGACGGTAGTTCTGACTGTCGGTGATTTATTGTCGGGGCTGGTTCCGGGGGCTACTTCCGGAAACGCAAAGTTTGCGTCCTCGGACTCTAATTTAATATCCATTTTCCTTCTCTTCGAATCCTCCTCGCCAACGTTGTTCCAGAGCTGATAAAATAATCACAGAATTAATCATTCTATGTATATACTGGACATTTTATGATAAATATTCACTAAGAAAAATTTCGAATTAATTTAACAATTAAACAATCAGCAGATGAAAGATAGTGCTAAAACCTGAAATGTTGTATCACACAAAATTTAGCAGTGGTTAATATACTAGTAATAATAACTCCATTATTTTATTTTATTCTTTTTTAGTAAATTTTTAATCAATAAAAATATCAAGATTATTAAATTGAATTGAAAATCGAACTAAATTATTTTTCTTATTAATTTCATTTATTTCGAATTAAATTATTTTTTATGCATATTAAGTTAAATCGAATTATTATAAAGAGTTCTCAACGTGAAATATTAAAATATAGCATCACATTTTTCGCTCAATACTATGGGAAAGAGCTGAACGATCAGTATAACGGGAACACCCCGTATGTGCGTGAGCGTCTGTGTGCTTAATTTAACGAATCAGAACTCGGCTGGGTTCAACTACCGTTCGAGCGGTCGGCGATCTCCGATGACGATATTGATGACGATCACGCGTACCCTCGTGAACACATTAAATAACTTCATCTGGCTTCTAACGACAGGGTGACTCAGTGCCGTAATCGTAGTAAGAGTGAGGAAAGCGCACGGACCACAAGAGGGGCCCGTCAACTCTTCCTCCTTCTTCTTCTTCACTTTTCCATCTTTCAGCAAAGAGAAAAAGAAAACAAAACGAGAAATATATCGGAAGCGAAAAGCATTAGATTCGATTAGTAACTTGCGGAATCTTGAAAATTTTATCAATATTTTCAAACGGATAAGTTACTCAAGTTGCTCTTTCAGGTAGCTTCCATTATATTCTTAAGATTTCCTATAAATACAAAATTCGAAAACAAGTTTACGGGCCCCTGAAATCTTCTAAGAACTTCTACATAAGATAATGGAATTTTATAGTACAGATGTTAGAATTTTCACAATAGATATATACTGAACTGTTATAATAAATACTTAAATAATTACTGTATACATATTCTAAACAAATAAGATTAATTGAAATTATTTAGTTTGAAGAATTTTATTTATCATTAAGAATACTAACAGTGATGTTGTTAAAGTGCTGCTGACGTTCCTCAGAGCCAAGACCGGAGTCGTTCGAATTGTCGTCTTGCGTCGTACCGGTCCTAGATCCGTGCTCATCAGAACTCCTCGCAGTTATACCACCGAAGGAGGATAATAAAAATCTGGATTGTTTTGGTTGTTGTTGCTGCTGTTGTTGTTGTGAGATTTGTTGTTGCTGTGACTGCTGATTAGGAACCGTCCTCCTGGTCGCGGAATGGGCACGGTTACCTATGGTGCTTCTCGAGACGGATGATGTTGTCACCGTTGACGACGCACCGCCTGCATTGCTACCTGTAAATTAGTAAATTATTCTCGTTATTCCAGTATCGCCTTTCACTGTTACAGTTTTCAAGTGAGATGAAGATTCAATTTCAGCACTTTAAACAGGCATAAAGTGTATAGACAAACCCATAAATGAAAGGGACATACAGATGAGTGTAAAGATAGATCTTGTAAAATATAAAATTATCATAAATTCTATTATTCTGATTGTCATAAATCCTCAGAGAGAGGATAAAATTTATCAAATCACAAATCTACAAATCCTCAAAATCACAAATCTTCAAGTCCTCAAAAAAGTCAAACTATATAAATCCTCAGAGTCATCAAAACTATGAATCTTTCAAATCTCATCAATCATCAAGTTTTAAAGAAGAATTAATTTTTAGACCATTTCTAAAATCATATTTGCTTGAATTTCAAGATTTTAGCGAATTCCCCATTACTCTTTGAAAGTAGCTCAACCAAAACACTGAAATTGCAGAAAGTATACTACCGAGTAGTAGAATCATTGCGGTCCGCTCGCCGATGAGATCAAAAACCATCCCTCGTCAAATTTACGAGAAACCGCTCGACGCAACATTGACAAACCGAGTCTCGATTTACGCGTCAGGCGCGAAAAGTCGGCGTCGTATGCATCGTCGAGGAACGAAAGAGAGAGATAAACTCGGAGGGAAAAAAAAGGATATGAAACATACCGAGAACCGGGGCGAAAGAGGGATAAAAAAAGAGAAATGAGACGAGTGCAGGAGTATGCGGGGGGAGAGAAGCAGAGCAATGTCGGACGGTCTATCTATAGACCACCTATAGACTACTAGGACGAGATAATTGCGTGGGGGTGAAGTTGCAATCGCGGACGCAACTGGTGGCGACGGGGTTCGATTCTTCTCCCTCCCCCTCCCTTCCCTTCCCGACCTCATCTCCCACCACCGGTTGCAAAGGGTGGGCACGTAATCGACGCGTGCACATACGTGCATAAGAGATGCATCTGTGTGAACGTCGAGGAAAATCACGGAACGATGTCAACGACCTGGCTGTCGGTTTCCAATCTCGTTTCTCTCGCTTTCTCCCTTTCCCCTCGTTCCTTTTCTGATGCCGATGCCGCCGCTGTTGCCGATCATTATGTCACGTTGCAACAAATATACTCTTTCCTCCATATGCCGTTAGATTATTCAAGATTAGATCTAGATCAACCCTGTGATCTTCCACTTTATTCCGGTATTACTCGTCGTTTTTATTTGCGTCACTGCATCAAAATTTATGATTCGTGTATAACACCTATGTAGCACACTTTACTTGAGAAAGGTTTTAGAATTAACATTCTTAAAACGACATTTACATGAAATTTTAAGGCGTAAATCTTAAATCCTAAGATATAAGAAATCAATCAAAATTATATATATTATATATAATATTATAATTATATATAATAAACGTGAAGAAAATATTTCTTATGGCTTGTTCTAGAATTGGAAAGAGACAATGAATAAGAGACAATGAGTAAGAACCTCGGTTAAGAATTAGTCGTGAGTTGTGAAACTGGGTCTAAGACTTTAAGTTTTACGCCTTAAAATTTCATTGCGCACGCCGCTTAAAGTGTGTATTAAGATCCCAATCAGAAATGATAATGAAATCGACATCGAATCGACATCGATTGGGGTGTCTGCCAAAGGAACATTGAGGAACTTTTTGTTGGAGCAGTCTATTACTGTCTGTTATTACTTATGTGCTGAAAACAAACGATTTTTAACAGCTGATAAAAACAATTTCTCTATTAAGTGGACTCAATTCGGAAGAATATTTTAGTTTTATTTCAGTTATTAAGTACAACAATTCGTTTCCGCAATTTAATGTATCTACTAGATCAACAAAGACTACGTTTTCTAAAGCATATAATGCGCATGATATATCAATGAAGCAACATAAGAAACAGAATGTTGCCAATTGTAGCCTATACTTGTTGTTCCTATACAGAAACAGGCAACGTATTGTGACGGCAATAAGGAACATACTGGGGAATAATCGAAATATACTGGAACTTTACTAATGAAAACACGCAAAAGAAACAAGTGTTGCTCTAAGTTTCTTCGGATATGCACTTTTAGGAAATAACACATAGTATAAAATTATGTTTAATGATACAAATTAGTACAAGAAAAGTACTGAATATTTTAACAGGTTCGATTTTTTATCTTACTAATTTGATCCATTAACTCAATAGAGATAGTCCTCTGGATGTCTTTTGAAAGTCTGTGCTGTATGAGCAGAAAGTTCTTTTTTTCCTCATTTCATAAAAAATTCGAAGCAAACAAAATTGATTATCTATGAAGTTCTAATATTTGGAACTGCGTAGAGGTTCTTTAAAGTCCTATCTAATATAAGTAAATACTGGTTTTAATTCAATTCTATACGTTCTTATCTACTTAAATATCGGAAAACCAACTTTAAACTTTAGACCGTTATCAGTTATGTGATCAACAGGTCCATAAGATACTTATAAGATCCATTCCAAAATCGTTTCAATTTCATTATTCATTTAAATCAGTGTTTACATGAATCTTCCAATTTTACCGAGAATATAAACATGTCATGCATGCAAGCAATATCGCAAAAAAAGTCTGAAAAAGTATCCTAATTCTGTAACGAATGTCAATTTTATTCCAAAGACAAACGTTACAAATTCCGAGCTTCGCCCACATTTTCCTGCTTCGAGAAGAGCGTAGCCACTCCTTGTCCCTCCTTCGGATGTCTCGCAAATAACCGATAGCTGCATAATCAAGCGGCAATGTCATAAAGATAATAATCACGAAGGTCTCGCGGGTGGCGACGCTCCGATGGTTTTAATTACCCTGGCAATCTCACCAGCCGACAGATAAACGCAGTAGAACATCTCTGTACACCTGCGAGCAGAGGTGAATGTATCTCTTTATCGCGCCGCGAGCGCGAGCGCATGGAAGGGTACCGCCAAGACGAATTAGGGCTCCCATCGGTATATTTGCGTCTCTCTAGCCGCGTCCTCGAGCCTGACGGAGGCAGAAAAGAATAGAGAAAGAGAGAAAGAGAATGTACCCTCGATAACAGGATCGATAAACATCGTTACTATTACACGACAAACAGAGCGCGAGCGCGCTAACTACGGCGCCTCTCCTCTCGAGTCTCAAGGATATATCGTTACGAGGACGAACGGACAGAAGGACGAGTGGAACAGACGGATGAACGAATCGATGCCCGATCGATCGTCGTGGCATTATCAGACGGCCACCGTCCGATAATGTCCTGAAAACACGAAACGAGCCGATTGCTCCGATTCTCACACCGAGAAAAAAATATTGCTGTTTCAAACAAATAGTTGATTCAACTAAATGTAGCGGTCACGGACTATCAAGCAAATATTTGTTAATTCAAACAAATAACACGTTTTAAATTACAAGATTTTGTTAATCTAATATATAAATATTTGAACTAAATAATCATTACGAACTAAACGCATTTAGTCAAGTTAACAACTTTTTTTTCTCAGTGCAGTATTCATTTTGCATGAATCCACGATCGAAAACTCGCGGAGAAAACGTAATGTGTAAAGGGTATCGAATCAAAAAAACGAATATTGCAGTTCTGTAATAATCTGTTATTCCATACACAGCAGATAACGGATAATAGAATTTTACAAATAATATGGATGATTAACGTTCTATAACAGAACTCTCGAAACTCTATGATAAGTAGTGAATTGAGCCATAGATATCATATTTCTAAAGTTAGATATTCGAGCAGACGTTTAAAAAGTATTGAATCATAAATACAATAGATAATAAAATTTTATGAAGATGATTAAACGGAAGTTTGTAATAGTCAAATAAAATCATTTTTAAATCATGTTGTATTACTAGAGTTGTATTACTAGAGAGATATTATAAATTAGAAATGTCTGAATATCTACAAATAGATGACGAAGAAAGCTGGTAGTCAAAACGAATTTTGATGCCTGATAATATTTCTTTTACGTAAATTTTACAATTTCGAGTTCATGCCATCTGGGCATTTAATTTTTCTTTCAGAAAGTACAGAATCACCGAGCCATATAGATTCGATGAAAAAATATCGCTGCAATATTCACTTAAATTCACCGTGTTAAATTAACGATTATTATATGGATCTATAACTACTTGTATAACTCCTTCTGCCAAACGATACTTCAGCGAGACATTTATCCCTTTTTTTTTCCATCCCTTTCTCTCGCGCGCAAATACTTTGGGACCTCCTTGGATTCCAACGAACAATTCGTTATGACAATGCAAACTCGCGTAGCGGTACACTTAATGGCATTTCTGATAGCCTACTTAAGTAGTCGAGATAAGGAGCTGAAGAGTCTCCAGGAGCTCGGCATTGCTTGGCACCAGTACTGAAAGAAATAATGCAAAGTGATAGAAACGCAGTACATTTCTTATTGCCCATACAATTTCGACAATTTCGAAAGTAACAGAATTTAAGAAGCGCGTCTAATGTCTTGCGGCGATATGAACAACATTTCCATATCATTTAAATTAAATTAGATTAAGAGAGCTCAATATGAGAATAAAACAGAGAGAAGTTAAATAAATTCACAAAATTGGATGATTTTGTGCGTCAGTAAAAAAAAATGCAATAGCGTTTGTAGCGAAGAAGAAAAAAATAAAAAAGCGGAATATCAATGTTATTGATTACTTATAGTTAATTAGAAGCACAAGGATGACTTAGCGATAAGAACATTATATATCTTTGAAAGGGTCTCGATAAGGAGATAATGAGTTCAATGATTGATGGGCACGCTTGTGACGAAAAAGGGACCAGACTAGATCTTCACGACACTACGTGAATTTCTGTAATTTTCAATAGTGACAGTGTCGTCAATTTTATCTGATTTTATCACAATGTCAGTGACATGTATACTTAAACCGTTGTATTGCGACCTTGAGGATTAGAAATCTATAGAAGAAGAAAACATGCATAAATTTATAAACTTGTCCCAAACACGCATCTTCTCTTTACTAAGAAGGAAAATTTTACCAATACAATTATAACCAAATAACAACAAATTAAAACGCCATGTCATTTAAATTAGAAAAATCAATTATCAGTCTCTCAGTTATCAGTTTTTATTGAATACCACTTATCTTTGGAGACTTTATAATTAAACATAAAATAGACAGAAATAAAAAAGTTTGCAAAGAGTTTATTAAAATAGTCTTAAAAACATCGTTAAAATGATTACTTAAAATTATAAAAAGCGAAAAACGAATGTCAATATTAAATTGTATTTTTGTCTCGAAGAAAGCAACTACGCCCTAATTGACTAAGAAAATGATTATATTAACCAACTGTATCAATGTAAATATTATCGCAGTCTGTATTGGTTCATGTTGTTGAATATGAAAGCAATTCCAGCAAAAATCACCGATATTAACATATAAAATACTCCATTAAAAATTTTTAGACAAACTGTTCTATTCTGTTCTGCTGAGTTATCTTAAAATAAATGAAACTAGTAACAAAAATAATTTCTTAAATAAAATCTGAATAAAATCTCATTATGTCCAAATAAACATTTTAAAAACACATATTTCTTAAAACATATCTTTTTTAAAAATATAACTATATATATATTTTATGTATCTCGAAAAAATTCAATCTAATCTGTTTTCTTATAATTAAATATCCCTGATATATTTAATTTTAATAGCTACAATAATTGTATTTCCCATTAAATGGCAACGTGATAAATTTCTGCTGGTCACAAAATTCTGTAATTCGCTAAGAGAAGTTGCATGTTGACAATTAACATAATCTCGTAAATACTCGACTCAAAAGAAACATCCCAAAGTGTTATTGTCGATCACGCACTAACTATAATCGTCTCGAAAAACCAGTTTCGTGTGGTTCGGTCTAATCGAATTTATCAATCCACCGCCAATTGAGTCAACTGTGTGTTTGTATGTGTACACAGATCCGTTATTCAACAAATTATAAGTGTTATTCAACTATGTATACAGCGCACCGTTAATGAACCGCGTTTGTTTACATACAATTTTAGCAATCATTGAGTACAAGCTGAAGACTCCATTCCTACGTGTCAATTGGAGGTGACGATTGCAACTAGATCGTCAAAACTGTTTGATAACAAGCATACATGTTTATGATAATGCAATTAAAGTTAATGAATTTTTCAGACTGAGCTAATATCCCTGAGTCACTTCGGACATTTACATAACATTTTCGAGCAGTCGAAATCTTGGAACTTGAGATTTTCAAAATCACAAATTTCAGACTCTTCCTCCTTTTCTCTCTCTCTCTCTCTCTCTCTCTCTCTTCTATCCTTTTTTCTTTTTTTATCTCAGATGGATTTTGTCTCTATTGGGACAAAGAGAGAGAAGAAAGTACCTAATATACATATTATTAATATATATATATATATTAATATATTATTAATATACATATAATCTCTGAGTTTCGAATTTTCACAGGCTGCGTTGAGAAAAGAAACGGTTGATCATTCAAATTTTTTGAGTAAATAAATCTAATTAATGTAGAAGAAATCTAAAAATACACGACGTTATACTTTTAGATTTTTTCTAATTAATTAGATTTATTTATTTATTACAAATTCATATTGCATAAATATATTCCGTTTTTAATACTGAGTTATTACTCAGTTCACAAATTTACTTAATTAATTGAGACTTGTAGTGACGTTAATAGAATGCATAAATAATTTATCTCTTTTTTTTATTATCAATCCTCTTATTTTCTCATTCAATGTATGATCAATTTGATTCTAATCGAATGCAATTGCTGATATCAATGACGTCATTTATGAACACGTACGTAAACAATGACAGGAATATAACTGCATTAATTAATTAATATTCGTCTTGCAAAGATATATTTAGGAGACATATCTAAGTATATATAAGTATATATCTAAGTATATATAAGACAAATATATAAGACATATCTAAGAATTAATTTTTTATTTTTTAATTTACAATTGCAAATTGTAATTTTTTTCAGTCATCAATATTTAATAATTAATTTTCAATTCTCAGTTTATTATATCTTCAAATTCTTCGAAGTTCAAAAGATATGTATATTTTCAAAGAATCCTATTCTATGGTCGTAATCATACTATCGTATTGGTTATGGTTGCTGATGCACCAATCATGTTGCAACAAATCTGCACTCGCTGCATCATGATTGGCTAAAATAGAATCGACAATTTGTAGTGTGATTACGGCCTAACAGACCGTATTATCTAACTTTCAAATTTCGGAAATTGCTCTTTTTAGAACTTTAATAATAATGTGAGCAAATTTATTAATTTTCTAAATTTTCTTTTTTTCTATTAGCGATTAATCGACCATTTTTACGTGGCATCGATCAATTTGCATTCTTCTAATATTCGCATTAATTGTGTTTGCTCCTCTTGCATCTATTCCTTGTTTCTTATATCTCGTTCTCATATTTCATTATGTCTCGACCCTTAGACTCATATCGGAAACCGCGAAGGTTATCTTGTAGAACCGCGCGCATATAACACACAGCCATTTTCTCCGTTGTCCGGTTGCGATACTAGCGCCAAGTATTTTCAACAATAATAATGCCGGCGGGAGATAGTGCGGAAAAACATTCATCAAAAGTCCATTAACCCCGCAAAAGAGAACGCGCACGCAAGCTTTGTTTCATAAAGACCATTTTAGATAATCTATAGTTCGTGCCAGATTTCACACGGAATAAAATCTCATTTGTAATTTTTACAGTGCCGTACATGCGTTTGCGGTTCTGATTATTTAATTTTTATATTATATACACACATGACATATTATATAATTATAAATACTATAGATTTTATTTTAAGTAATGTAAATTATCTAAATATAGATTATCTAAAATATATTTAAAGCATAAGAAATATAGTTTTAAAATTTCGAAAAAAAAAAAAAATTGTTTTCTTTTTCAATTTTTTCATTGATTTTCCCAATTCTTTTCCTAGGAATAGAAAAATTCATTAGAAAAATTTATATGTAAGATCTGCCATTTGCTTCTTTCAAAAAGAAAATAATTTTAGTTGTTTCTGCAATTCGAAAAAAAAAAACGGCTTTTTTAAAACTATAATTAAGAAAGGTTAAATATGATAAGTCTTTTACGTTTTTATATAATGTAATACTATTTGAAACATAAAATTAAAAACGAATTCGGCTACAAACAAACATAGAAAAAACAAACATAAAATAAGCATAGACATGCAACACATTCTACGTTTCAATGTCTAGCCAATCAGGTCGAGACAGGTGCTACAATGCTATCAGAATTATCAGCCTACATAAAAATAATTTTTTATGCAAGAAAAACGCGTATATGAAACTTAAAATTAAATTGTTTTTGTAAAATACTTTCTTCATCAGACAAATTTAATTTACGTCATTTTATGAACCGGAGCCGGTAAAATACATGCACCGGCAATCGATCGGAGAGTGAAAATATGGTTAAGCCGGTTCATTACCGGCCTGTTGGCAAGAGCCTAGACGTGTACAATAAAAAACTAGCAGAATTTCTGGTTATCTTAAAGAACTTGATATTTTATAATTAGAATATTTAGTAACCTCAATTATATGTTATATTCATTAAACGTTCTTTGTAACTGTAGGTGTAAGACACTACCACCAGATGGACACAGTGGAGTTCTGTTTCTCGTAAATAAGTAATTATACAGGATAAAATAAAAGCCAGCATTATAAGATTTTTCATATTTTGATAAAATATTTTTTATATATTTTAATAAAATCTTGAATGTGTCCCTAAAATGGAAGACAAAAGTAAATGAGAAACGTACTTTAATAGTTTTTAATTTTGTACAAAAATTAATTCAAGAACCTCTGTGTGTACGTATGTGTGATCATTTCTGAAAGTTATATATGTCAAAACATATTAATACAATGATATCTAAAATATTATTAAAAATAAAAAAAAAACTGATGTTTCCTACAATAAAATTATGTGAACATTATTGATGTCAAGAATCGAGATTGATATCAAGCATCAAAAAATTCTGACATGTAATTAACAGGAAGGAATTAATCATATTCTTAATAATAAATTGAATTTCGATAAGAATTTTGATTCCTCCGTTTTTAAACAAACATATCATTTAAATCTATTATTTATTATCTTTCCAATGAATACAATCAGATTTCTTTTCCAGCGTGTTTTATTTTATTTCTGTTCTGCTTTCTATGATAGGTAGTTATCCAATCTTATTAGAATGAAAATATCTGTACTTGACTTGTTTTTTCTTGAGTTAGTGGTTGTCATACTGAATTTATAAAGTTAGAAATTCTATTTTGTTTTTACTTGATAAAATAAGGAGTAATAAGAAAAGACAAGTAGATACTTATGACACTGAACAAGTAGATACTTATAAATAAAAGAAAAGATGTGAATAAGAAGAATAATAGGTTACTTTGCAAAAATTTCAAAATTTGAAAAATAAAATGAAAGATAAAGCGTGAGAATGAAAGCGTCTCTTTCATTCTCGAAAGATGTATCAGGTGTATATGTAGTGATAGTTTTCCCTGCAAGAAATTAGAAGTTGTACTTTTAACATAAAATGAATGTTATATACTTATGACAGATTAATAAGATCCATATTTATATTTAACAATATAATTTTATAGTTTCAATAACATTTTTCATTTCATATTAATTATTTTTTAAAAACATTTTCTTCTTACTGAAATAATGTTTGACCCAGATTCTGAATCATCACCAAACTTCTCATATTATTTTCAAATACAATTGAAAAATCTGTAATTTTTCATGTTAAAAAATAAATGCATTTTTAATCTTTAAACGCTTTATTATGAGAATATAATGGATAGCAAAATTTAATTGCTTATAATTTATAATTTTCATAAAAATGAATATATACATTTTTTTTTCAATCAAAACATCAGATGTCAAGGAACATAACAGTACTGACTAAAAATTTATTAATAATTTATTTATTAATATTTATTAATGTATTTATTAATAAATTTATATATTTGTAAATAGAAGTATTTATTTAAAAAAAAAAGTTATAAGCAATAAAAAAAATATTGGAGAAAAAGCTAGATATGTCATTTTGAAAAGGTTGTAATACATGAAAAAAATTAAAAACAAATCGGCAATCACAAATTGATGATTTGTTTCTGATACACAGTTAATAATTTGAAAAAGTGCGCGCGCGCACTGCAGTGTTCTCATGAATATGAAAAAAAAATCGAAGGAAAACCTAACCTCTAAAAGAATTCGAGATGAAAATTTGCATGTAGATGACTTACAGGGAGAGAAAAATATTTATCACTGTCATCTTTAATAACGCACTGCGATATGAACTCGGATAAATATTTCGTTCTGCAAATGTAAACGACAGCTGCAAGTAATATAACAGTAATAAATATTTTTGCGCAACGTGATTGATAATTTGTTTTTGGCTCACACCTAATAGTTCGAAGAAACCTTGAAAATTATGAGACCAATAAATATTGTTTTTAAATCAAATAATTCGAAAAGACTTTTTAATTCTTCATGAATCAAATTAAATAAAGATTAAAATCGAAGAAAATATGAGAAATCAACTGATTTTACTTGATGAAACTGGTTTAGTTCATTAAAAATCATATTTCAAAGAGATCTGAGCTCAGACTTTGCTCAGTCCTTGCAATGAATAGCGATTCTAAGTTACAAACAATGAATGTAGAGGAAAAAAAGTAAGACTAAGGGCCATGACAGACAAAAGAAACTTGAGCAATAAAACGTAAGTAGTATAAAATGATGTCTGCAATGAGATTTTAAGGCATAAAAATTTTTTAAGCCGTAAGAAATTTACCGATCGTAATCGAGTATTCTCATCACATTTAATTGTGATTGGCCAATTTCTTACGGCTTAGAGTTTAAAACTTAAATTTTATGTCTCAAAATTTCATTGTAGATAGCCGCTTAAGGAAATCAACATGTTGAGCCGATTCTATAGCCATAAAAATCGACCAATCACAGTAGAATGGAGGAGAATAGTCAATAATACGATTGGTTCAATTCTCATGACTTACATCTTAGAATCGGTTTTGAATTTGTTATTGATACATTATGATCTTAGAACTGCCCCACACACACTTTGCGTAACAATAATCTTAAGACGTACATAAGAATTATATCTGGTTTATGCTTCGGTCTTAATCTTAATCTTAAAAGTTGGCAACAAAGAATGCCATAAGATCGTTTATGCTTCCTCTTAACCATAGTCTTAACCATAGTCTTAATCTTAGTCTCAAGAAAGTTCCTATCTTTTAACTTTAGTCCTTAAAATTAAGTTAGGACTAAAGGACTAATTACTAATTCTAAGACTAAGATTAAGACCAAAGCATAAACCAAACATTCCAATGACTGTCTAGAAGTGCTAAAACTCTCTGCACTGATTGGTTAATTCTTATGATGTCTTTCGGTTACGGAATGTGTAGCTCGGTATGGTATGTGGAGCTCTTTATAGTCTCTATTGTGATTAGATAATTTACTTAGTGCTTACTAAGCTGCTTGTTTTATTGCTTAATTTTTTTTGAGTGTCGTGATTCCAAAAAGATATTCCATAAATGAAAAATTGACATTTCCATTAAAAATGAATTAAATTTGGAGTTTCTGAACTAGTTTCTGAGTTAAATAAACAAATGCCGTTAACACGTGGACGACGATCCAAAACACCGTGGTCATAATCTCTAATTACCATGACGATGAAGATCCGTCGTGCCGTCTGCACACCTCAACTGTAAGAGCATGCCCGATTGATCGTTAACATGTTCCAAGGTCCCGCTGCTGCCTCTCCTTAATTCCTGGCGTCTTTTCTCGAGATCAGGTGCCATCAGATTCTCCAGAATATTTTCGCGTCGTCTTCTTCTTCTCGAAAAAAAAGAATGAATCGTTCACAAATCACTGGACGATCTCGAAAATTTCTTTCTGTTCATTCACGATTCAAAATTGTCCTAAGAATCCTCGTTTCTCTTTGCAGTAACAAATCTGAATGCAGTAATGAATCATTCGATAATCCGTTCACGTTTGACTCTCACAAATTATCGCTCTTAAAATCGTCTTAGAGTCTATGCTAATCCATAAGATTCCACTTCTTATTCAACTCCACATAAAAATCGTCCGATACAGTCACATATCACTCAGCGATCTAGCGCAACTAATGGGATATTTTATAATGTTTATATCAACAAGTCGTCCTTCCTTTGAATTATTACGCGCCAAGTCCCGCAGCCCGCGAGATTTCACTGCGAAATATCGATCCCACATCGATCGACGTACTTGGTATCATCGTTCGAATTTTTACGAGGACGGTTCGCGTCATCGTCCGAACGGCGCGAAAAAAGGCGAACAGGTACGAGAAAAAAAAAAGAGGAGCAAATGTGAACGCGGAAGCGGAGAGGAATGAATCACCAGAGGAAAAAGCACGACGCGCATCATGCGCGGACTAACGCCACGCCGTTCGCCCGAGATCGACGCAACCTGGGCGCGCGAGTAAATAAGCCCCCCCACCCCCGCAACGCGACGTACGTCGGCGTCAACAGCGGCGTAGCGATGGCGCGCCGGCGAAGGTGACCAATCAACAGGCGCTAATTACCCCGGCCTATTGGTGGTGACGCTCGCAATGCTCGCATTCAATTGAGCATCGATACCTTCTTCCCTCCCCCCCTCTCTCCTCTCTTCCCTCTCCTCCTCCGGCGAGTCCTTGCGGGAAGGACGAATGATAAGGTCCAATTTTAATAAGGTACGTCGACATACCACACACAAATGGCTCCAACATGATAACGATTGGCTCCAGAAATTTTTCCATAATTATTAGTTACAATATTCAAAACGTAATAAACGGAGAACGTTGCCGCGTGCACGATTCCACGCGCTATAATTTCAGGCAGGTTGTAAATAGTTATTACGTAAAAAAGGTTACATAAAATAAACGTAAATTTATAACCGAATCGGGAGAAATCCGAGGGGGACAAAATGCTTTCGTGGAATCCATGCGTCGAAATTCAAATTGCACAACTCGGATGGCATTTTCTTCGTTCGACGTCGAATGCCTCGATTTGACACGAATACGGCCGCATTTTTGTATTATAGAAATCATCTAATCAGAATTAGACATTTTTGATGGATCTGCTTATTTAACAACTCCTGAGAAATAGATAGATATTGCTATTTATTGAATTATTATGAGCTTCAGGATTGCACAAAGAAAAAAGTTTGGACTCAAGAGTTCTATTTATATTTGTTTCATATTGAAACATATTTAATTTTAAGTGACATACTTTTTGTTTAACAAAACTCAACAAAAATTAATTTTAATGCAAATAATCACATTCTTAATTTAAACATCCATTTGGTTGGATTATTCAAATTCATAAATTTGTTTAATTAAAAAAAACTTTTTCTCTGTATTTTAAAGCGCCAAAATTAAGCATATAATATTATGTATATTTATTACACATATTTACATAAACAATTAAGTAAACAATTAAGTAATACTATAGTGAAGTAATATAAGTACAATAAAAGAAAAAACAAAAAATTAAAAGAAAAATAAAATTAGATAAAAAGAAAAAAATAAACGATTGAATAAATCATTATTTATCTTGAGCTCTGAGATATAAATTTTTTTAAACGCAGAAATGCTACAAAGCAATGAAACATGAAATAAATAAAATACAAAAATTAATGTTTGGAGGGCCGGAGGTTCTCCCTTTAGGGACTCGAGTGGCGCCACCTTTTCGTCATTCACCCTATGACAGTGACAATAAAGTTCTAGCCCTTAAAATAAAAAAGTCAATCAAAAACATGCCGGTTCTCAGAAGGTTAAGAAAAAGAAATGATAATAACAGATTAACGTAAATAGAAAATGAGGAAGAAATATGTCTTCTTCTCTCACGTGATTTTGCTAAAACTAGAAACCTGCATACAAAACGCATCTTGTATTTGGATTCCGATTAGAAAGCGTCTACTTCGCGCGACTCGCGTGCGAGTTCGGCTATATATAAATCGCCAATTTTCCTGCGAATCTTCGCGAGCTCGTGAGAGAATTTCGTTCCATCGCGGCGCACGGCGATTAGATAATCGAGACGGAGCGTGATCGATTAATGCACGCGCGCATACGCTCACTCGTCCGGGCTGTTCCGGAACGTGTCAACACGTCACGATGTTGTAGTGGCGTCGATCGTGTGACGTCAAAGGTCGATTATAAGTTTACAATACGCGGCTCATTTATGACCGCGTAGCGACTTAATGCAAGATACATCGCAATAGCGTGCGGTATCAATCTGTTGGATAATCTATCATAATCATTATTTATTACATGAAACCATAATTCTGTAGTTTCAATAGATTTCATCGCCTATGTCCCTTTTACCTTTCCCTCTACTCGTGGGATCATCACAATACACTAATGTGCAAGGCGCAGGAAAAAAACCGCGAGATAACATCGGAAACTCCATAAAGAGAAAAGATATTCTCTGCAAATGTCAGATTGAAAAAGTTCTTTTTTTTTCCCCGCCTTGAATAACAGGGCTCGCGAAAGTGAATGATGAACAGAATGCGATACTTTTTTTTTCGGTGGATTTCGGAATGCAACTTGTTCATCGAACGATTGGTTTTCACTTTTGGATCCAATCATTTACATTAAACCGATCTACGACTGAGTTCCAAAATCCATTAGAGAAAAAAGTTTCGCGACCATTTTGTCCATCTCCGAAAAAGTTAAAAACTTTTATTCAATGCAAAAAGCGAAATAGTCGCTTTTCCATCCAAAATAAAACGCACACTCTGTATAATTTAGCGAGATGGTTACACAATAAAATAATGATTCCAGTAAATCGACGTCTCCGAGGTATTACATAACAAGAAAAAAATTACGTATGGTAGGCAGTTTTGATTTCCGCGAGATCGCCATTAGACACAAAAATCAGTCGGAGGGAAAGAGGATTCCCTCCTCCCCCTCCCCACACACAATAATCTGCGTTCACAACATCACATTTGTCGACTCAATTTTGGTTTGGCGTTCATTCGTAAATCCGTGCGTCTTTGCGGTTTGTTTATGTTTCAGTTTCACGACGCCATTAGCAGTTTTTTCCTCCCCCTTTTTTACATAATGATCGGTTTACCAGACTCTCGCGATCGAAATTCGCTCGACAAGAAACCGCGGCGCGAATATCCACAATATCCGCACAGCGCGAAGACTCGCATGGACTGGTACGCCACATGCCAAGCGTATAGATATGCTTATTATTATTTATCGTTATTGTTATCTCGATCGTCACGAAACTCGAGACACCGATCTAAAAAATGTAAAAATGCGACGATTGAGAATTATTTACAGCAATTGTTAGTAACATCTACTTGCTTCATTAACATGTTTATGGAGAAAGAGTCGCACTCTTTTCTTCTCCCTTCGAGAGACTCGAATTTTGCAATGTGTATTTAGATAGTAGTCTATCTTCGTTGTTTTTACTTCTAGTTTTAATTCTAGTTTTACTGCCTCTTTTTTCAAAAATGGGAAATTAAATAATACGAAGTAATCGACACGGTAAAAATATAGAAAAAGAATAAGAATATTTAAAGAAAAAAAAAAATTTCTTTCGTTTAAATCTTTTCTATATTTATTTCGGATATTTATATATAAATTCTGCTTGTTATCTAGCATTAGTTCCATATCAGTCATATATCATCATATAAGCTCTGTTCTCTTTCGGAGAAATATTCTAAATTTATATATACTGATATAATAAGTTAGAATGAAATTAACCATATTTGTTTCATTCCAATTCATAGCACCAGCGCATACCAATTGAAAACATTTTTCGAAAAAAGAGCAAACCTACATTTACTGATATAAATTTAGATTAAACTATTAACGTTATTAAAACCTCAGGGTTACTCAAACAAACTATTAATATGACTGTATAACTTTGTTAATATAGTTAATACAGATTAAGTAAATTATAAATGCAATTTAACGCAATTACAGATTACATTTACCTTAATCTCCATTAAAAAACTAAATTCTTTATACATAATTATATATATTAGATCGAAATGTGTAATACTATAAACTTTAAAATTTAAGTAACTATAATTTCGAGAAAAATAAAATTTAAATTTTAAAAAAGATTTTAAAGTTTAAAATTTCTACTTTCGACGAAGTATTGGATCAGTGCAAAAGTTCGTGCCAGATTTATTGTTCAAAGTTCAAACAACAATTTTGTTAAAAATAAACGAAATTTAAATTTAAACAAAGAATTTTAAAGCTTGAAATCTCTACTTACGAATGGTTACTATATTTTTTGAGTTTATAATTGATTTTGTGAGTTTTGTAATTTTTACATATAGAAAACTACGAGCTGAAAAAAATGAGAAATTTTCTTTTCTTTGTAGGTCTACAGCG
>Ga0157364_1000209_pt1 | contig 32705 bp, 27 predicted proteins | sample AttsexASBM2_FD_111476 | JGI IMG/M metagenome (GOLD analysis project Ga0157364, IMG submission 111476) | Fungus gardens microbial communities from leaf cutter ant in Ribeirão Preto, State of São Paulo, Brazil - Atta sexdens ASBM2 | ecosystem: Host-associated > Fungi > Mycelium > Unclassified ...
GTTAGGGTTAGGGATGACGTCAAGGGACATGGGTTCCTCATGGTGTGCACATGTACAGCGGAGATTAAGAGTATGACATCAGGGCACATGTAGGAAGCATGGTGGCTTTATGGAAAACACATGTGGATGAGTAATAGGACATGAGGACAGAGTATGGACTTTAGGGTCGGTTATATAATATTGTAGCACGGACCAGGACAAGACAGTATATATAGTGGTAGATAGAGTAGGAGCTCCTTATCAAGTTTTCTTATATCAACCCAGTATAAGGTTTAGTCTCTGAACCAACTCTAAGGTTTTAAGTCTACAACAATCTAAGAAATATCTTTCTTTAGAATCTGAGCCTTGGAACATCATTTTCCAAGTATTGAGAATTTCATCTCATTCGCTCTTTCTACTAAACTTCCATAAGGACTTGCATAGAAATGTGGGAACAAGATTGAAGATCTTTGTTTCTTTATTGATTATATCATATAAAAACCATTTATCTCAACTTGTGTATTCCCAAAATTTGATGGAGTTATAATGTTCTTTCTTAAAGAAATACCTGAGTTCTTTAGAGATTGCTAAGGTTTGAGCTTGATAAGAATGAATAGAAGAATCAAAAATTCTTTTGGCCATATATATTGAATTCATGATGAAGAGTCTTAATAATAGGTTTGTTGTAGACATGTATATGAGTGATTGACATAGCAACTTAATTTTTAATATTCACATTAGAGATAACAACAGCTGTTTTGAATTCAGCCAATACTTAGAGTATAATATCATTGAGTTTATAAATATGCACTTGTTTGCTTTCTTTATTTTTCCTGTTCAGTAAGTAAAATGAAAAATGACTAGAAAAAATATCAATTAGTCTATTTTCTAGAGAAAATTCACTACTAAGGGGATAAAAATTCCACTTAGTCTATTATTTGCATCTACAATAGGATCTTTGACATTCAATTACTGTTTGGGAGTTAACTTTTCAAGTGATAGACAATGATTGTTGTTGGAATTCAAGTGTCTTGACTCCAACATGAACTTGATAATGTAATTAGGCAGTAGTGATTGTGTTCTGAGTTATAGTCCACTGCTGAGTTTTTGCAGATGTAAGTATATTAGGATAAGACCTGCAATAGCTTTGATGATGAATAAAGATGTTCAAAAAGCTTTTAATATCTATAAGATGGCTCTTCATTGCATGTTTCTGAGTTTTTTAAGTGGATATGCCAAAGGTGCTTTGTTGTAGTATCATAACAGTAATTTGTATAGTATAATGGGAAGAATACACAATTTGTATAAGAGGTATTTTTGGGAAGGAATAAGCTCTCTCAATGAGTTTCTCAGCATTTTCATACTTTTAACAGTTGATATTATCTTGTTTGCATAAAAGTTGATATGTTGTTGAAACATCAACTTTCTGTCAAAGATAAAACCTAAATATCACCACATATTCTTAGGATGAAGAATAGGATCTCCTAGGATGAAGAGATCCAAAGTTGGAGGATTGAAGACTCTATTCACTCTAGAAAAATGAAAAACTTCTTTTTTTCCATGTTCAATGACTAAACCAGACTGTTCAAGAAGAGAGGACATTATTCAGTAACTACAAAAAATATTGGAGTTTGAAACATTAAAAGATTTGTTCTGAGAAATAAAAAGACCATTATCTACAAAAGAGATAACAGAAATTAGGATTTTAGATTTTTTACTCTTTTTTCAAAAATGTGAAAAATAGGTGAAAGATATAATGTTGATAAAATAGGAGATAGATGTCAAGATCACAGAAAGTGGACTTAGTTTCTTTTTACTTTCTTTCTCATTTTTTTCTTTTCAATTTATTTTTAGAACTCTGAAGGTTAGGGTTAGAAGTGATCAGTCACACTGTCACATCAGTCACATATGATAGTGTGGTCACAACATTGATCATGGGACTTAAGAGAAGGATGTAGAAGGTTCTGAAACAAAATAATATCATATAACGTAGACACCACATGTTGGCCTCATGCTTTACACATGGTCATTTAGGGTAGGGTGCACAGTAGCTAGCATAGACCATCTGTAGGAGTATATAAGGTAGACTATTTTGTAAAGAGCTCCTTATTGAGTTTTCTTGCATCTTCTCTAATATAAGAGATTAATCTCTGAATCCACTCTAAGGTTCTAAGATTATAACAATAGAGTGGATCCTTGTCTGACTCCAATGTCAACATTAAAAAGAGGAGAAGAAAAGTTATTCCAAAAATACTTTGTTTTTCTACTTACTAGATAGTTCCAGAAAAATTGAGAAATCTTGGAGTCAAAACTGGCTTTGTCCAAGATTAGCAGAAGAAACTGATGATTAAGAGAAGAAAAGAGCTATACAATGTTGAACACCAAAGTACTTATTAAGAGATTCTTGACCCAACCAGTGTGGATAAGATGGGTTAAAATAATTCTAGCATCAGTAGTAGATCATTGTTTTAGTTCATCTAGTTGATAGGGGTGAATGATATTCTTAGAGATTGACTAAAACTATAGCCTTTCACCAATAGCTTTTCCAATGAGTTTGCTGAGCATATTCAGTAAAACAATTAGTCTAAATATCTTTGAGATGTCATATGAAACCTTGTTAGGTTTAAGAATAATGATTAATGTCAACATTTTGAAATGTAACAGCCAATATCCTAAATAAATACATATATTAGCTATATTGATAACACTTTTGAGACAAGTATTATTATTGATAATAACTTTGAGATGTCTCCAAGATAGTTTGTCAAGTCCAGGGGTCAAAGCATTGTTGTATTTGCTGATGGAACTTTTGAACTCTTCTTTGGAGAACAGAGTCCAATGGGTAACAGATTTATTTGGAATTTCTTCTAACAACTCTGTCACAAACTTCATTCAGCTTGTATCTCTACAACCAGTGAACTGATTTTTACAAACTAAGTTGTGCTGGAAGGCTCCAAATGAGGGCTATCCACATATATGTGGGAGGTCCAAAAGCAACAAAAAATGACTGAGATATCAGGCCATCAGTAGCTGTAAAAGCTTTGTCTGCTAATATCTTATGTGTTGTGGCAACCACTTATTATAATAACAAATGATCACACAAGCAAGTAAATCTCAAAAGTGGATATAATGTGGGTAGTTCACAAGAGAACTCGACAAGGAGCCTTTTCTTAATTAGAGTCCTATTTATACAAAGTCCTCATGGTCCATACTACTAATAATTAACCCTGCCCTTATGTCCATGCTCCTTTCTCATGTTTGCCTCAAGGTCACCATGTTGTATATATGTGCTCTGACATCATTTTCTAGATTCTTCCACCACCTTCTAGGCCTATGACATCACATCATGTGACATGTCATGTGACTGCAGTGTCACATGCCTCTTCATCATCCAAAAGAAAGAAAAAAGAAAAAAGAAAACAAAATTCCTATAAAGTCAGAAAATAAAAGAAAAAGAAAATAAAAATTGTCCATGTCCAAAGTGTCCCATAACATTATGAATAGCTGAATGGATTCACATGATTGAACTTGTGTTGGAAAGTGCTCATCAATCCGTTTACAACAATATATGATGTATCTCAAAGCAATAAGTATTGGTAAAGATAAAAGCATATCAATGTAGTAATGTGATTAGTTACCTTCCAAAATTAGCCTGACAGCTGCTATGACAGATGACAGCTCCCATCAGGTACGAGTTTTGATTATGTAATGGTAACAGCTTGTGCACAGACCATTACTCTTTTGTATATATATATCTTTGTGTCTGAGGACTAGATCTCAGACTTAACAACATCAATTATTCCTGTTGATACTACTCATCACCTATTATCATTACCTCCTTATACTGAACCTCTGAAAAACCACTAAGTTCAAGTATTACAACCAGTGAGTGGCTTATTTGTAATAAACTCTGTATTGACTTGATGGTTCTATGCTGAATTGAATGATGTGTGAAGAGCCTGCTATAAATTATTTAGTTTCAAGCAAGGTTGTCCATTATACTTGATTGCTTTGATGGCTGGAAGTTTGTACTTTTTAACCTAGTTTATAAGTTCTCAAGGACTGCTATTTTTACCTGTAATTTCCTGAATTTTAGAGTTACAAAATACTTGTTTGGTCTCTTTGATGACACTTCTGTGTCAGAGTTGTGAACCTTGGACTCAACATTTTTTCTAATATTCTTTTATTTTTATCTTTTTTTTATCTTTTCTTCCTTTTATTTTTACTTTTACTTTTACTTGTACTTTTTATAGATGATGAAAAGGCATGTGACTACAGTCACATGACATACCACAAAGGGTGATGTCATAGGCCTAGACCCAAGGAGAATGAGACATGTTAATAGCATATTTATCTCATAGAAAACACATAGCATACTTATAGTTGAGATATAGATATTAGGATAGAAGTATTTATTATTAGCACAGACCAGGGCCTTTTAGTATATAAGGTCAACAATCCTGTATGGAGTTCTCTATTGAGTTCTCTTGTGTTAACCCTAATACAAGGTTCTATTCATTGATCAACTCTAAGATCTTTGAGTTGTAACATTCTAAAAGATTTTCAATCTTCCAAACTACTTGAAATTCTATACTTCTCTAGTTCTCTTTAACAATCCTTATTCTACCATGATTTTGAATGTTTGGTAATATTGACAACTTTTGGATGTTTGAACCAAATTTCATCTATATTGTGCATGAATTCTTATACTACTTGTTCAAGACTTTTCTTACTTGAAATATAATCCATATTAAGGCTCTTGACAGAATTGACAAGTTCAGTAAAAAAAGTTCTTCTCTTCTATGCTGTTTTTGACAATTGTACAAGTTTTAGTTTGAATATGTTCTTCAAAAATTGCAATATTGACTATGAGCAGAGCATGATCAGATGTCAACCTTCATTTGGGGTGGATCCTATGATTATTGAATTCTGATGAAGTCAGCTAGAGGAATGTGAGGTCAATGACCAAATTTAAGTTGTTCAGATTATCTGAATATCTAGTAGAAATCTGATTAGTGGGTTTAGAAATACATAAGTTAAAAGAGTCTGTAATGTCAGTAAGAATATTGCTATGACTAGAATGATGCAGAAACAATGGATCCCAACTACTATCTCTAATATTGAAATCTCCTGTCATAATTAGAATATTGTTGATATTTGCTTTAGTATCCTTAAGATACTTCAAAGTAGATTGAGATGAATCTGAGTACATATTAATATACATTATGACTCTAGATAAATCATGATTGCTTGAAGGATTTCTAGAAAAATTTATCCAATTAGGATAATTTGTAACTTCTACTAATTCTTCTCCTTTTCTGTTTGAAGAACTAGGGATGAAGTAAATAAAAGACTATGGTAGTTCTTGGATAAATATAATATCAAATTTCCTCTATGCTTCTAAAATGGTATTAATAAGCAAATTGTTCTTTCAAACATTTTGTGAAAAAATCTTGATTTCTTTTATAATTATGCTTGTACACTACTCACAGCTAAGCAAATCAATTATCTTCTGCTGTTACAAGGTTCTTGATACTTTTTGGAATGCCATTCTCTATTGAAACAATGTTTTCAGAACAGACATAAGTTGGAATCTGCCTGGTGATTGCCTTTGCAATTGATACACTTGAACATGTGTGGACAGGGTTTGCCCTTTTTTATCTCAAGCCTCAGCAGGTTGAGTTTGAAATTGGCCTTACAGCACTATGCAAATTGTTTGTGGTATTCAGTTTTGTGCAGTCCATTGTACTTCATGCATTTGGACCCTTGTGCTCTGCACAAAAAGGTCAAATAACCCCACTTCCAGCAATTCTTGCATTGTGGGACTCTATGATTCATGTTCATGCCTTGAATTGTTGTGATATGATTCCCTACATTAAAACACCTGTTGATTAATCCTTCAGTTTTATTACTACTTTGAAAATCCCAAATATCCAGCCAAATTATTGCCACTTTAGAGACACTTTGATGATGTGAGGTCTTGAAACAATTGTAATATTGTTGAATATATGGTTATTCTTGATGATTTGACTATATCAGCCAAAATTGGAGTATTAGTACCTTCTAACAAATAGAAAATACCTATAATCTTCAGATACAACTTAAATTGCAGTACATGAGGAACTTTTACATTTTCTGCATTAATTTTATCTAAGCTCTTGACATATCTCTCAATTGTTTGAAGATCAAGCAGAGATGCTAATTTGTTAGTAATAATAACAATATCTGCTTGTTTACTATATACAAAGTTAGTTATGACTTCTGATTTGATGTTTTTAGAGTTCTATTAAGATTAGTAATATAAGCACTAGATACTTCTATAAACTTTGATTTGTTCTTATTGTTCATTGGAATAATGACCTGCTTCTTGAATGGATTCTTTGTTCTTATATTCAACTTTGGTTTGGGCTTACTGTCATTGTTGATAATTTTTTGAATATTTTCTATTTTATTTGCTTGGAGATTCAGAAACATTTCCTTGATTTTCAATATCTCCTTGATATTGGACAATGAGGACAAGACTTGTGTATATGACTTTGTAGTGACACTTTCCCCTGTTAGTTGGCTACTCTTGAAGAATTTTGAAATTTCTTTGATTTCCTTGAGAGTCTTTACCAGGATAGAAGGAGATAGTTTAACAAAGCTTGCTGGCTTGTTAAATTTGTTGTTCTTGGGCTTATTCTTGATTTCTTGAATTTTAGGTGTAAAATTAAATACAATTTTCTATTGAAATAATCAATTATCTTTGTTAGCAATGAGTAAATCCCATCCTGACTTATAAATAGTAGAAATGAAGCTGTATAGAGTTTCACCTATACCCTTGAGATCTGGAACATCATTTGCCTTATTAGATTTGATACTCTTGTTCTTTATATAATTAGTCACACAATACAATGACTTCTTAATGTTTTTAGTATTAGATAGTAAATGTTCAAACATACTGTGAAGGAAAATAGGATAGAAACTTCCATTCCAAGAGTCCTATTCAGTTGCTTGATTTACATTATAAGGCAACTGAATATTGATGATCTTTTGTAGAGGACTTGTGTTGGAGCTGTCTTTAACTATACCCTCTCCTCATAGTAAGGGTGTGTTGTTAAGGGCTAGTGCCTCATTGACAATATGTGGTGTCTTTCTTTAAAGACTGTTGTCAGTTATCTTACTGACCAACTTACTTTTTTAATATCCTCATTGTTTGAAGCATAAGACAGTTGTGAACTGTTAATTGGATTCTGACTGTCTTTGCTCAGAAGATTGTTCATAACCTCCATTTTTTCATAGTATGCTATTGATAAAGCTTGGGAAATAATTGACAGTGTCTTGGAGCTGTTCTTACTAGAGGAAGTAGATCTTTCTCTGACTATATCAGTATTGACATCCATGTCCATAATAGATGGTAATTGAGACAATTGTGAAGTTTGTAAGATGAAAGGTATAGTAGAAAATAATGTATTTGCTAGGTCTCTTATAGACACTACCATACAAGATGGTAGTATAAGAGAAAGAAGCATGTGAGATGTCATAGTAATGATTGTGAGTAATTGTGTATAGATATTTATATGGAGACAATTAATAAGATAAAATTTCTTTGTAAATATTTGAACCTAGAATTTATTGTAAAGCACTTATATAAAGTCTTGTCTATTTCTAGGACTTTAGTGTCTTATGCTGAATTCTAGGTGAGTGTTGTTTCTAAATATAGCATCTTATGCTGAATCCTGGAAATTGCTCATATATTTGTTATGTCTATAACATTACTGCACTACTTATAGTTTATATCTTGTTAGATTATGGGCTCCAATAACAAGTCAACATCTGAGATACTTTGATTTCTAAAGTTAAATAGTAGAAACTACCATGCTTGGACTAACAATATAAAATCTCCTTTCATTTCTGAGGGCCTCTTTTACTTGATATCTTTAGTTGAGCATAGAGATTGGTCAAAGTCAAGAGAAGACTATCTTAATTGGTTATAATCTAATGGTGTTGCTATGGGCTTAATGAAAGGTGCTATCAAGTTTGGACAGTGTGAACATATTGCAAATATTACAACTTGAAAGAAAATATAGGATCATCTCTACAATATTTACATTATCTAACACCAGAACATTAATATTTACTAAGAGTTCTACATGAAGAAGTAGAATGAACATATTACTATGTCAGACCATATTGGCTCCTTTCTGAATCTTTGTTGTTATCTAGTCAAAAGCTCAAAGATATTTATCTGATTCATACTATACCTCTTTCTCTCTCTTATTTGAATATTGTCAAACAGAATTTACTGGATAAGAGAAAGACTTTTACACTCAACATGATGACTGTCAGAATTGCAAATGTTGGACTTTATTTTATTCTCTTTTCTTATTTTCTTTTCTTTTCTATTTTCTATTTTATTTAGTTGGAAACAAGAGTTAGGGTTTAGCATGACATGTCACAGTCACAAATTATTACAAAAAAGTGACTTGATGTGATACATCAGTCACAGTCACATGATACTGTCATAGTCACACTGTTATGTACCAGAATGGAAGATGGTAGAAAATTCTGAAAGGAATGACATTATACAGCATGTTATATACATATTGATCTTAAAGCAGATACATGGTTGTTTAGGGTAGGCTAAAGTAGTAGAGTATGGACCACTAGTCTAGAGTATATAAGATAGATGATTCTGTATAGAAGTTCTCTATTGAGTTTTCTTATATCATTTAATACAAGATTCTTTCTCTTTGATTCACTCTAAGGTCTTTGAGTTATAACATTAGAACTTGATACTCATTCTTTGAGATCATCCAACACAAGGCCTTCTCTACACTTACTCTCTTATCACTTTCAACTAAGAGCAACACTGTCCAAAGTTAAGAAGACAAGGTTAGACTCTAGGTCCAAGAGGTTGGTAGCAGCTATCAGAAGGTTGTCATAGATAGTAGGGACTAAGCACAGGCCCCTGCCTAGATGTACTCATTGTTAAAGTATGTGGTGTTGAAGTAGCATACTTGTAAAACTTTCATGTAGAAGTTTTGTACTGTAACACCCCCTTATGGTCTGTATATACAGGAGAATGATAGGTGTTCTTCTGATTCTGCCTAGAGTAGAATATCTTTCTTAAAACAAAATCATGTACATTTTGACTAGGACAGTAGTTAGTAGTATAGGTAATCAGTGGACAGTATTAGGTGGGACAAGAAGAGGGCCTACTAGCACTTACTGAGATTGAGTCAAGTAGTCAATTGTTACAAACTCAAGTCCTTAGAGTGGAACAAGTAAATAAATCTTGTATTAAGTTAATACAAGAGAACTCAATAGAGAACTCTGTACAAGATTGTTTACCTTATATACTTAACTACTATGGTCCATGCTACTACTTCTTTAGCCTACCCTAAACAACTATGTATTTGCCTTAAGGTCAATATGTGTTAATTATGCTGTATGATATCATCATACTAGAACTATTTACATTCTTTTATTATGACCACATGACTATAATAGTGACATGTGACATGTGTGACACATCATGTGATTGTGACATTATACTAAACCCTAACTCTAGATCTTCCAGCCTAAAAAGTAAAAGTAAAAGAAAATAAAAGTGAAAAGAAAATTGAAACAAATAAAGTCTATTGTCTTCAACTCTGATATATTTCTTTGTTGCTCACTTTCAGCTCTCCATAGAAGTATATACCACAGGTAAGTGGTTGCCAGCTATTCACACTGCACTATACTACTGTACACTTTGTTTCTTCTAATAGGTTATAGGCCCTAGTTGTCTTTGTCTTTAGTTAGCCTTCTCTTAGACTGCTTTCTATTGATGAGAAGAACTTGACCAACTCTACTAGCAGGCTGATACTTTGTCACTCCTAGACCTGTTATGGATCAAGCTAATTTCAAATCACTCTATACTTACAGAATCCCTCTACACTTTACATGTGTTAATAGCTTATTACTGGTTAGGTTGAACATCAGCACTCTAGCTAGCTGAATTCACTCCCTAACCCATGCTGATTATCTTTATTGATAGTAATGGCCAACTTCATCACTACTCTCCCCAAACTTACTGGCCTTGCTGACTATTCTTTCTGGGAAATTCATGTTAAATCAACTCTTGCTCTTATTATTTACTCTGGAGCTGTCTTTACTACTAATGATATGCTAAATGTTTTGGCACTCCCTTAGAATACTGATGTAGATGAGATAGCCAGAAGAAACTTTTTGGACTCTCAAACTCTAGCTATTCTTAACCTTACTAGATAACTTGTTAATACATGACTAGCCTAATACTGAGGCTCTTTGGGCTTATCTTTGGACCCTCATGGGAATGCCTGGTCTGGCTCCAATCTTTGCTGATTATTAGAGAACAATCATGTTTCAAATCTCTGATGACCAGGACTCTACTTTCCAAATTGCTAAGCTTGATTTCTTTTATACAAGACTTTATGGAAATGACTGTGATGTTCTCTTTGCTTTGAGAACAATGATTCTTCTATTTGCAATATCTTACTCATAGAACTCCAATTTCATCTCTATCCTTTCCTCTCATATATCTTTCTCTAACCTTATCTGGGATGTTATATGTTCTGCTATTCACGCAGAACCCTCTAGGCAGACTAACACCACTAATGCTACTCACTATTCTGGCATTCCATGTGGGAATAAACCCTCTCAGTGGAAAAAGAACTTCCAGCAGCAACAGTAGTTGTAAAGTGAGAGCTCTTTTGAGCAGCAAAAGAGGAAAAAGAAAAATAACCAAAGTAAAAAAGATGGCAATACTCATTAAGCAGATGAAATAAGAGACTAGAATAATGATAACAGTAATGTATACCAGACAGATAGTAATATTGCCTTTGCAAGCATGGCTACTATCTCTTCATCAATCCACTCTCTCCCTCCTAAGCCTCCAGTTATAGTCCCTCAACTTGCTGACTGCCTTTCTGCAGCACATACTTCTCAAAGTGGTTCTATTCAAGGACCTCAGGCACAAGCAAAAGTGCAAGCACTGAGATTCTATAAAAAGCACTTGGAGAAGAAGTTCTCTAATCCATCTACTGAGACCTCAACCTTTAAAATTATAGAACTGCCTGCTGAAAATCTCTCTCTTATGGAGATTGATCCACTTACAGCAACTATTCCCAAAATGTGGGCAGATAATGATGATTATATGGTTTCTCTAGGAAGTAATGATGGATATGAATCAGATAGTTGGACTTGTAATAACTAACTGTATGTGCCTTTCTCCTTCTAAGTTAATGATTTACTGAATTCCTTAACTCAGTCCATTCAACTCAACACTAATGTAAATATTGTAATGAAGAACTTTATATGGTCAAGTAGAGTTAATTATGCATGCATGGCTTCAAGCCAAAATTAATTTGTTCTGCCTGACTTATCTATTGTTATGAATCTCTCTAAATGTGAAAAGTCACTATGATCTTTGTGTAAGGGTAAGAAAGCACCTCATAGTAGCTTTTATGAAGATGAATGGTTCTTAGACTCTGGTGCCTCCACTCACTTTACTCCATTTGAGTCTGACTTTGTCAATATGATTCTAGATAATTATGGCTGAGTTGAGACTGCAAACTTAAAAGCACTACTATTTATAGTTACTTCTGGCACCATTCTAATTAAACATAAATCTTTGATCCTAAGAAAGAAACTACCAAGGTTGCTGTATCAAAACTATGGTCAGTATATTGTGTCCCTAGTATGTAGATATATCTTCTCTGGACAGATTCTTCAGTCTGAGTTGAGAGTGGAAGATAACAAAAATGGTTCTACTTGTCATGATAAGTCTGGTAATGCTATCTTGTTAGCTATCTCCAACCTTTGAAGTAACATTCAGATTGTAAGGACTTATATTCTTAAACATAATGTCCCTAATTTTGTAAGCCTTGTAACAAGATATCTAGACTTTGCATTATCATTTTGAACATGCCTTTAATAAGATCATATGTCATATTCTTGACAATGTTGAAGATGTAAAGAAGATCTATTTCCAAACACAGAAGCATATCTGTTATGAATCAAAGTCCTTAGGGTTTGGACAGTGAAGTAACCTTGTATAAGGTTTACACAAGAGAACTTAATGGAGAACTCTGTACAGAATAGTCTACCTTTATATACTGAATCCTCATGGTCTGTGCTAGCTATTTCTAGCCTACCCTAAATGACCACATGTTAGCTATGAGGTTGGCACATGGTATGATATCATCCTTCTAAAATCTTCTTCTGTGTCATGTGATCTATGTTGTTACTAACCCTAACCCTAGGTGCTAAAAATAGAACAAGGGAAAATAAATAGAGAAAAAAGGTAGAAAAAGGAAAAGAGATGAAAAGAAACTAAGTCCACTTTCTGTGATCCTGACATCTAGGGCAGCTGTCAGCTTAACAATATTGAACACTGGATAAAGTCTTTACCATTAGTAGGGAAGTTTTAGTCTATATGCTATTGGTCTGACTTGCTTTTCCACTTCAAAGAGATCCAAACATTAGTGTGACATTTTAGTAGAGGAGTATGTTATGTGAATGTTGAGTACACAGTAATCTTGGACCAGTCAGAGTGAGCCATTCTTTTTCTTAATAAAGAAGACAGGTGCTGCCATAGACAACTTAGAAGAGTGAATGTGACCAGTTTTGAGATTTTCTGAGAGAAAGGTGTCAAGCTCCACCTGTTCCATGGATAAGAGAGGGTACATCTCAGATGACTTGGGTTCTGAGCCAGGAATGAGTTCTATAGCATGATCCCACTGACAATATTTCAGGAGAATGTCAAATTCTTTCTTTGTAAACATAGATTTAAAATCTTAGGTATAGCTAGGAAGTAAAAGTGGCTTCTTATTTACTACAGTACTTTTCTAGAAGGCCTTGGAGAGTCTCTAAGAAGTGGTGGCTATAGCTCAAATATTAGTAGAGAACTTCTCCAGAAGAATGCATGTTAGAAACACTCTATCTTCTGATTCTCTGCCAAGTCTTTTATACTCAATTGTTATATCTGGCTCCTCATTCTCTTCTGAGATCCAATGAAATGGTTCACTTCTACATACAGTAATAGTCCACTCTTCTACCTCTCTTGTCTTCTAGAGGTCTCTACAACTGTTATTGTTATAACTCAAAAATCTTAAAGTGGATCAGTAAATAGAATTTTATATTAGGTTAACACAAGAGAACTTGATAAAGAACTCTGTACAGGATTGTTTATTTTATATACTAAAATCTCATAGTCCATGCCAACTACTTTTAGCCTACCCTAAACAGCTATGTGTTTGCCTTAAGATCAACATGTGTTAAACATGCTGTATAACATCATTCTTCTATATTCTTCTATGTGACATGTGATCATATGACTGTGATGTTGTCATGTGACTGATGCATGATATATAGTCAAATCATATGACCATTTGCAATAGTGTGACAGTGATGTCACATTAACCCTAATTCTATATCCCAAAAATAGAAAAATAAATAAAAATAAAAATAAAAAAGAAAATATTAAATGAAAAAGCTAGCATCTAAGGTTTACAACTCTGATAGTTATATCTTGGAGGATAACATGTTATCTCTACTTTCTCTTTCTTCTAGCTAACTTCTAGATTGTATTATTTGAGCTAGAGAAGCCCTAGTATCAAGTCTTATTTATCCAGATTTGTTATGGTATGCTTAGATACTAATATTTTTCTTTTCTTTTATCTATTTTTCTTGATTTAATATTTCTTTTCTTTTTCTCTTTATTTTATTTGAACAATGAAGAGGTATGTGACTGCAGTCACATGTCATATCACATGATGTGAGGCTATAGGCCTAGACTCTAGAAGAAAGAACTAGAAGGATGATATTAGAGTATATGTATATAATATAGTATTCTTATAGAAGACATGAGGTTGATACATGGTAGAAGCATGGATGATATATGGATATTAGGGTAGGGTTATTTATTGTTAGCATAGACCATGCATCTATAGTATAAATAGGATAGCAATATATTAGAGACTCTTTATCAAGTTATCTTGTGATTTTCACTTGATATTTTACTAAGAAATTTACTTGTCATGCTATTATTAGTCTTTGTAATTAGTAGTTGCTACAACAAGACCGGAAACTACAAGCAACATCTGCTCTAATTATGTTTTATATTATAACATCATGTTAACTACTTCCAAAATTTGACTGGCTTTGTTAGCAGTTCTATCAACATTGAACACAGCAATAGACTAAGAGTTTTCCAAGTATTCATCCAATGCATCTGGACAAATTTCTTGTTGATAAAACTTCTAATTGTGCTAGAGTCTAGAAGAGCTTAGACAGAGTGTCATTAGTAGATATATATTGTGTCCAGCTTAGCTTAGAGATAAAGGAATGTTTCTTTTATATCTAGGAAACTAAAAGTAAGCTGTAGCAGAAGTTACTTTTCCTATTTTAGATATTTGATAGGCAAGGAAAATTTTTTGTAAGAACACAGATAAAGAAATGCATCTAGAAATTTACTGGAAGTTTTATTATATTCCTCTACTGCTAATATAGTAAATTTATTTACTAGTAACTGGAGTATACTGTTACAACTCAAAGATCTTAGAGTAGGTCAATAAAAAAAATCTTGTATTAAGGTTAACATAAGAGAACTTGATAGAGAACTCTATACAAGATTGTCTATCTTATATTCTAAACTACTATGGTCTGTGCTACTTCTTTAGTCTACCCTAAGTGACCACATGTTTGCCTTAAGATCAATATGTATTACATACACTGTCATACACATCATTTTTCTAGAACCTTCTTTATCCTTCTCTGTGACTTCATGACTTGTGACCATTACTATGATCATGTCATCTGATGTAACTGATGTATAACAGTGTAATCATAACATTACTCTAACCCTAACCCTAGATCCAAAATAAAGAAAATAAAAGAAAAAAGAAAAAGAAAAAGAAATTAAATAAAAAAACTAGTATCCAAGCTTTGCATGTCTGACATATACAAATCACTAGTCACTTTATACACAATCCTGTTTCAATAATTCATATCTGTTATTTAAGGAATCTGTATCTTTCAGTTTATGCTGTTGTAGATTTTCAATATTCTTGAGTATATTTAGGTCTTTCATTAACTCTTTCCATTGCTCAATAGTCAGCTACCTTATATCAACCTCACTGGACACTCCAAAATGAGATAGCTTGAATCTTTACAATAATAATATACTATTTTTGGTATAAATTGGGTCTTTCAAGTAGTATCAATATCTATGGAGACATCTGGAAAGAGGATTTGTACAGAATAACATAGATATATAGAAGCCAGAGAAGAATATAGGTGGAAGTTGAGAGTAGCAAACAAATTTTGAGGTGGAGACTATAGATGTGAGAAAGTGTTATTAGAGTTATTTAGTAGTTTGACTAAAAAGCTTCATTTGCCTGTTGAACTTGATTAATATATCTTATAGCTTGAAACCATATAGTCAAATCAGTGTCTTTGAGATGTTCTACTAAAAGGATAGTTATTTGGTTCTGAATTGCAGTTTAAAGATTTCTTCTAAAATTGACTACTATAATATAAAAGTTAGTGTAGTTAGCATTAGAGATCAGAATTTGGAACTCATCTAGATAGTTCTCTATCCCACTATTCTCTTAGTAGTATATAGTTCTTTCTAGTTTATTAAGTGCTTCTGCTTTCACATTAATAAGGAAAAGGTATATGTAAAAGAGTTTTTAAAACTCTTGCTAGATTGTGATAGGAAAGATTCTGATTTTTGACTTCTTTTAGAAGAGGCTTTTTAACCACTTGGTGGCTCAGCCACTTCTTGTCATATATCAAGTCCACCTATTTCAAAAATACATTACTATGGTAATAATACAATAATTCAAGTATCTGGTCTTTTATAATGAAGATACTCCTATCAAATTTGGCCTTCTATGGTAGCATTCCCCTATCCAACCTCTTTCAATGTTTCATCACTGAAATCTCTACTTAGTGCTATATACTGAAACTATTATGATCTTAAGTCCAAAGATTTAAATGAAAAAACAACTTCAGATTAAGTAATCACAAGAAAACTTGATGGAGTTCTAAGTACAAACTAATATACCTTATGTACTATAGACTGTGGTCTGTACATACACTACAACTACCCTATTCTAAAGTATATATGTTTTCTATAAGGCTAATATATCATTGCCATGTTATATAATCTCATTTGTCCAGAATATTTTATGACCTTCCCTGTATCACATGTTTATGTGACAGTTGTGACAGTGACAGTGACATCACCTAACCCTAACTCTAAGTCAAGAATAAAATAAAATAGAAAATGAAATTAATGAAAATGAAAATGAAAAAATAATATAAAGTTTCTTATTTACAACTCTGACAAAAACTCTCTAGCATCTCCTATATATCTGACTTATATATAAAACTAGTAGCTACATTGTAATTTGCTAGTCTGATAATCAATGAAAATAAACTTCTATTGAACTTAATCTCCAGTGTTCAATGGCAACATACTAACATCAGCACTTGCTTTTACTTCAGACTCTATCTAATTCTCTGAAGTTGCAACCATGCAATATACAGACAGCATAGTACATAAGCTGAAGCCAAGATTGTTCTGACAATTTTATATTATCAAGCTCCTAGTATAGAGTTTTCTATACTCTATACATCTCTGAGACAACCCTATAGGTTTTTGCCTTCTGGTGTGAACTACATCTAACAGTATTATTAGACTTCCAAGTCTGGTGTTGTTCTGAGTAGTTCCACCTGCTAAATCTTCAATCACAGTTCTGCCTATAAATTTCTTCAAAAAATTATATTTCAAATATTCTTTAATATGATTTCATATTTTAATGATAATCTTATTAGGACATATTCTCCAAACACCCATGATACTTAAGACATATTCATCAAAGGAACCAATTATCTTCAAGATCTCCAATTTGTACTATTCAACCTGCTCATACAGTTTTATCTATCTCTAGTCTAAGTATTGTTCCTACAGACAATGATCCTAATTGAGATAATGCTCTCACTACTAAACCAGCTACTAATAGACTTAACTCTTCTACTTACTCATAGTTAAAACCACAGTATAGTAATAATTCAACTAATAAGCAATTGGCCAACATATTTGGTTGTACTGCAGATAAACTTACTGCTAATCAAAATCCTGGTCATAATTCTAATCAAAGAGAAACTAAAGTAAATATTCCCAATACCTTCAGCAATACTGAGCTTGACAGGCTTGATATTTTTTTATTTCGATGTCATTTTTATTTCTATGCAAATTCCACACAATTTAATATAGACATTGCAAAATTAACTTTGCAATGACTTATCTTACTAGAGTTACCCAAGACTGATTTAAAGTAGGCCTTAACTAGGAAGACCATAGTATTTTGCAAAACTAACTCTTTGACTGGAATCTTTTTGTTAATGAATTATGTCAGCATTTTGGTCTTTCAGACACTATCAGTGAAGTAGCTACTATGCTGGATAATCTCTACATAAAGTTTGGCAATAATATTTCTATATAATATAGATTTCATATACTATGCTTTTCAATTAGATTGGGAGAATAGTATCTTGTGCCACTGTTATTACTAAAGGCTCCCCAATTGGATCCAGAATCTTATCTCTACCTGAAAACAAGGTAAACTTGCCTTGTTCCAGGAGATATATGCTTTAGCAATGACCATTGATCAATATGACTGGGAACATGACTACAAATACTATCATACTAGATAGGTAGAAAAAAAAACTCTTAAGTCTCACTTCTAGAAGCAAGATAAGACTTTCTTTGCTAGCAATACTATAGCCTCCTAGAACAAGGCAAAGTGGCTTCATCTACCAAATCATCTTCTTTCAACATATTATCTCCTACTCCCAAGAAACAATCTAATTTCCTATAGGTGGACCTTGCCTCTAAGTTGGCTAACAATAGCAAGTTGATTAGTAATAAGTACAAGAAGTGTCTCAAAACTAACCTACGCCTCTATTGCAGTGTAAAGGACCATAAGTTAGACTTCTACTCCAAAAAGCAGATTACAGTCATTTCCAAAGTCCATAGTGCTTCAGCAGCTACTTCTAAAAAACTCTCAGAAAAATAAAGAGCTATCTCTAGAACTCTGCACAAACTAAGGGCCACATTAAACTTCTCTATACAGCAACAAGTCCTATTTAACTTAATGCAACTGTTCTTTTTGATTCTCACTCTCTTGATTCTTGGTTAGAATTACCTTAATAAAATTCCATTTTGAGCTCTTATCAACTCTTGGTCTACTTATTGTTTTGTAGACTTGAAATTTGTGAATACTTACTACTTAAAGACATTTGTAACCCTACCAGTTGCTCTCCACTTGTTTGATGGTTTATAAAACATCTCTGAAATTGCTAATTTATTATAAACTTAAGATCTTAGGGTTAGTCAAAAAGAGAAACCTTGTATAGAGTTTACATAAGAAAACTTGATAGAGTCCTAAGTACAGACTAGTCTATCTTATATACCATATAACAACTATCTAACCATAAAGTACATATTGTTAGAGTTGCAAATATTAGACTTTATTTTATTTTGTTCTTTTTCTTACTTTTATTTTTCTTTTTAAATTATATTATTTTCTATTTTCCATTTTGGGAACTAGGGTTAGGGTTTGGCGTGACATAATATGTCATGGTGATGGTCACATAGTCACATAATCATGTGTTGCAATGGAAAATGGTAAAAGGTTCTAGAAGAAATGATATTATACAATGTATTATATATATATTAATCTTAAGACAGATATATAGTTATTTAGGGCCTATTCTAAAGTAGTAAGAGCACAGACCAGTAGTTGTAGGTATATAAGGTGGACAATTCTGTACAGAGTTCTTTATTGAGTTTTCTTGTGTTAATCCAATACAAGATGTTTATTCTTGATTTACTCTAAGATCTTAAGTTTGTAACATATATGTTTTCTATAAGACCAACATATGGTTGTCTTGCTATATAACATTATTTGTTCCAGAACATTCTATAATCTTTTCTATGTTATATTATCATGTGACAGCTGTGACAGTGACTTGTGATATCATGCTAATCCTAATCCTAAGTTCCTAAGTAAGAAATGAATATAAAATAAAATAAAAATGAGAAAGAAAATGGAAATAAACTAAGTCTAACTTTCACAGTTCTAATATTACCCCTCTTCTTCAAGGTTTCTCCCCTAGAGAAACTGACTTCCATTTTTGCCAGTTTCTCTCCAACTTCTTTTTAAGTACTCATCTTCAAACTTGCCATTATTTCATTCATACAACATCTTTGCCATATACTTTCCTGGTAACTTTCCTCTTCTAGATTCTCTTTCTTCCATTATATCTAACTTCTCCTGTCTTCTAACTTCTCCATTCAACCTCCTCTCAAACTCTGCTACTACTTTTTTTGCATTCTCTACGTCTTTCTTTTTTTTCCAATTATCATGCTCTACCATAAACCTCTTCTATTGCACTAAATACTTTGTTATTCTTCTTATTTTTCTTTTATTTAATATTTTTTCTACCTTTTATGTTAAGCTTCCAAGTAGTTAGTAGTTTGACTCCTGGTAAAACCATTCCCTTTAAATAAACAGTTGTTAGCATGGAGGTGTGACATGGCCAGGAGTGTTACTAGAGATTGTACCAGTTGCTTAGCTGTGAATCTCCATTAGACTGGATACTCTGTGAAGTAGAGTTTACTAGGTCCTTTAGAAACCTCATAAGATTGTCAAGACTCTGAGACCACGACACATGGTATAACCCTTGGGTGTAGCTATTCATATAACTTCCATGTGGGGACCACATGCCTTGAAAGGGGAATAATGTCAGGAGTACAGTATAAAGTACATATATAGTACCAGCCAGATGTCAAAGCTAAGCTTGACATTGTGCACTTTTAGCGTAACTGGTTCAGTAGCTGGTCTGTTTCTAACATTCTACTCTTTGACTCTTTCAACTTGTCCTAGTTTTATCTCTTTTACCTTTTGTTTCTCTACTTGCTTTTTGTACTGTACTATCTAACTGACATTCACAACTGGGTGAATTCTCATTGAAGTAGACAAATATAACTTGACCACATTCATAGATACTTTTTCTTTGATAAAGTATAGTCCAACATATCAATCTACCAATTTCTTTGTTGGTCTTTTCTTGAACATCAAGTTCTTCATACTTAATATTATTCTATCCCCCTTCTTTTATTCTTCAACTTATTTTCTTCTTTTGTCTACATATCACTTTATCTTCTCTTCTGCTTTTCTTGATACCACCACAGCTTTCTCTTGTACTTTTTTTCATTCTTTCTGCAAACTATGTTGATTTTTCTATTTTTTCTTTTTTTCTTATATTTGCTTCTATTCTCAACTCTCTACCATAATTTGCCATAAATAAAGATACTTTTGTTGCTGAATATACTTTGTTGTTGACTATGAATTCTGCCAAAGCTAGCCATTCTGGCCAATCCTTTTATATATAGTCCATAAAGAATCAAAGATACTATTCTAACTTCTAATTCATGCATTCCATCTGACTATCTGTTTGTAGATGAAATACTGTCAGAAATCTCATCTCAATCCCCAATATTCAATTTAACTCCTTTGTTAACTCTGCTGCAAACTACAGCTTCCTATCTGATACTACACTCTCGGACAGCCCATGCAATTTCCACACATTATCTCTAAATAGCCATGTCCACCCTTCTGCTGATATCTCTTCTGTTGTTGTCATAAAATGTGTTATTTTAGACAACCTGTCACAGACTACTAGGATCACATCCTTTCTAGCTACCAATGACAACTTTGTAATAAAGTCAACCATCAGATGTGTTCATGGTTTATCTGGTATCTCACTCAACTTCAAATTTCTTGCTGGCACCTCTATTCTATTCTTTATCCTCTAATACATATCATACCCATTCATATATCTCCTCACATCTCTTGTTACTCCTGGCCACCAATAATTCCTTGTTACCAACTCCATTATCTTCTATCTTCCTCTATGTTTTGTTACTGATACATCATAGTGTAACTGGATTATTTCCACTCTTAATGCCTTATTCTTTGGTATATAAACTTTTCTCTCTTTTAACATCAAATTTTCTTCTATCTGCCATTCTTCTTCTCTTAGCTCTTTTACTCCTGCTTTCTTTATTTCCTCTACTACTCTAACTACCTCTTTATTTTTATCTCTGGCCTTTATTTTTTCTACTACATCTACTTTAGATCCTTCTATTACTACTTCTACTAGACTATGAATCCATTGTTTCTTTATTAATATTTGATTATTATTATCATTCTCTGTTCTGACTTTCTAGTCCAGTTTTGTACTAAGTCTATCTACCTTTCCCATTTTTGTGCCTAGTACATGCTTCAGAGTAAAATCAAATCTTGACAAATATAATACTCATTAAGCTTGTCTTTAGTTCAACTTTTGCACCTTCATAAAGTATTCTAAATTCTTATGGTCTATCCAGACCTTGAATTTGAACTTAATATCTTCTAGCATATACCTCTAGTTTTCTAAGCCTCTTATAACTACTAACATCTCCTTATCATGAATCTCATAATTCCTTTCTGTTTCATTTAAAGATTTTAAAAGAAATGCCACTAGTCTTCATTTTCCATCTTCACATTCCATAGATAAAATCTCTCATTGCATAGTCCAATATATCTACTTCTATTCTCATTTTTTATTTATCTAAGTCTGGTATTGTTAACACTGGTTCTTTTGTTAACTTCTCCTTCAACTCATAAAATGCCTTCTTCTGCTTCACTGTTCAATCCCACTTCTGATCTTTCTTCACCAAGTTATGTAAAGATCTAGTTATTATTGTGAAATCTTTAATAAACTATTGATAGTAGTTTGCCAGTCCCAAAAACTTCTGTACTCCTTTTGGAGTTGGCTAATCTAATACACTCTTTACCTTTTCTTCTTCTATCTTAATCCTCTCTGGTCCAATTACTACTCCTAAGAATTCTATTCCCATCACCTTCCACTTATACTTCTCTGGTTTTGTATACAAATTATTTTCTGCCAGCCTCCTTACTACTTTCTCAACTACCTCATCATATTTCTTTTCTTCCTCCATTCCTACTATTACATTATCAATGAAACTTGCCACTTCCCCAGTGTTGATCAAGTCCTATAGGGTCTTATTCATTATCATTTGGAATGTCACTGGAAAATTAGTGAGTTCAAAGAACATCACCATTAGTTCAAATGGCTCTTCCAGAGTCATGAACACCACCTTCCACTTATCCCCTTCTTTTTTTAATAGTCCATTCATTAAGATACTTATAATCATGAACCTTCTTCTTCTTTTCATCCTTCTTTTCTACAAAAAACACTGGTACCATTTGAGGTGACTTCAAGAGTTTAATATATCCTTTCCTTAATTATTCTTATATGAACTTGCATACCTCTTCCTGCTCCTCCCTTGACAATGGATACATCTTTCCCTTCCTCAGTACAAACCCTTACTTTGTCTCAATTGCATAGTCCCATATTTTTTTCATCAGCATTCTTTTACTCTTTTTCTTTCCAGGTCCATGAATCCACCAATGAAAATGTTCTGGTATCAACTTCTTTGCTTCTTCCAATTTTGCAGTTTCTTCTTCCTCATCCCAAATCTCCCATTCCTCTGCTATTCTCTTTACTTCCATCATTCTCTCTCTTTTTGGCCTTTTCTTCTTTTTATTTTCTTCTTTTTTCTTCTGTTCCTTCTCTTCTTGTTTCCTTTCTTTTTTATTTCTACCATTCTGTTTTTTTCTACTTTGGTCTCCACTGCTTCCCACACTCTTCTAGACATCTTGTCATTTTTACTTCCTCTGTTCTCCAATCAATCTCAGGGTTATGGCATGCTAGCCATAGCATTTCCAAAATCACACTTTAATTCTGTCTTCCAATAACATCAATTTCCGTTCTCTTCCTATGTTCCTGATAATAAACATTCACCTCTACTATATATTCAATGGGCCTCTCATTATTGGAGAAACCATCCACATTTCTTATATATATTGGTCTTTTGATTTTATTCAGCTTAAATCTCTGTTTCTTTGCAAACTCTAAACTTATCACCAATCCTATTACACCACTGTCTAATAATATCTTCACTATTTCTTCTTCTTGCATGTTGATTTTTTTCAGGCCAATCTTCACTGTCACTTCTCTCAATATGTCCCTATTATCTAGGTTGCAGCAGGATGTATTATCTATTACTATACTGAGCATTATGAACCTATTATAGTTACAAGAGCCTAATCAAGGACTATTAAGCTCTTCTCACTATTTAAATTGTTCTATTCATTGTTCAAATTGTTTCTATATTCCATTCTTCTCCCTTGGTCTATTATTCTCCAACTTCTACAATTTCACACAAGATAGCCAAAATCTCCACAACTATGATAATTCCTCCCTCTATCCACATCCATCATATAAGGATCTCTTCTCATTTCTTTGCTTTTCTCCCCTTGTCCTTGTAAGGGATTTCTAACTGCTACCATATTTGTTCTTTCTACTCCTTTTATTAAAGTAGGCTCTACCAGTACCTGCTGTATCTCTTGTCTCTTTGGCTATACCTGTGAGGGAGGAAGTTATAGTCTGAACTCTTCTTGATTTCTTGTTTCTCCTTGCTTTTGTCCTTGGTTTTTGTTCTTCCTCTTTCTTTTCAATATTTTCTCTCCTCTTCTACTTTCTCTCCAATATCTATCTAGATTAGTAGCATGTTTGTACTACTATTCAATACTGGTTGGAGGCCTTGCTACCTCTATCAACTTCCTCCTTATCACTTTGTTCATTCCTCTCTTGAATTCCTCTACCAATAGTCTTCCTTTAAAGCTATTCTCTCTGGCTATCCTTCTGAACTCTTGCATAAATTCTTCTATCATCCTTCTTCCTTGTTCTAACTTTCTTAGTTCTGCTACTTTCACTACTTTCTTGCCTTCTTCTCCAAATTCTTTCTTTCAATCTGCTAAAAATTTCTCTACTGTTTTATACTCTAAATTTCCTGACTTCAAGTCCTTCAACACATTCTCCTTCCAAAATTTTACTGATCCTCCTTATATATAAGACAATATCCACTGAATCTGTTCTTTCACTACATTTCTCCTTATCTTCATTCTTAAAAATAGCTTGTATACTATAATGAACCCTGAAACTTTTCCTGCCATCCTATCAAACACTTGTGGCTTTGCCACATCTGTGCTTGCCCCTGTATTAGGCTTGGGCACTACTACTCCTGCTTCTTGTGCTGCCAACAGTATTTAGATTTGTACCTATATTACTACAAGCTGTTTTTATTGCTACTGGATTATTTGTTTATAGTTGATAGAGCCATGTTGACTCATGTTATATGGTGGTAGTGATAAAGATAATAATGATGGTTGAGATGTAGAGATAATGAGATATAAAAGGGTAAAGTAGAACTAGTGCTGGTTTCACTTTCAGATTCATATTTTCTGCTTAACTCAATCTTGGTAGATGCTAGTAAGCCCTTTTCTGATCCTACCTGACATCAGTTACTGACTACTTACTTCTACTGACTACTACCTTAGGAGAAAAGTAAATGATTTTAGCCTAAGAAGACTATTTTACTTTAGGTAAAGTTTTAAGGACACTTTCTATTCTCCTGCATATACTGATTATAAGGGGATCAACAGTACAGAGTTAATACTAGAAGAATGTAACAAATACTTTCACACAAGGTAGTATAATTCCAAAGTGCTAGTGGACTTTAATACAATAAAAATAGCTAAGTTTTTCCTATCTAACTAGTATATCTCTTATACTTAGGGTCCAGAAATTCATCTTGACTAAAGGCAGTGTTATCTTCAGTCAAAGATGATGAGAGAGTAAGAGATAATAAGAGAGGGCTTTGCTTTGAACAATCTCAGGCAAGGAGATAAAGTTTTAATGTTATAAACTTAAGGCCTTAAAGTTGGTTAAAAGGAGAAACCTTGTGTAGAGTTTACACAAGAGAACTTGATGGAGTCCTAAGTACAAACTAGTCTACCTTATATCACAGACCATGGTATATATACATATTACAACTACACTACCCTAAAATACATGTGCTTTTCACAAGACTTACATGTTGTTGCTATACTATATGATATCATTTGTTCTAGAACCTTCTATAACCTTCTCTGTGTCATGTGATTGTGTGACAGTTGTGTCAGTAATCTGTGACATCATACTAACCCTAACCCTAAGTCCCAAGGTAAGAAATAAATAGAAAGAAAAAGGAAAAAAGTAAGAATGAAAAATGAAAAATGAAAATAAACCAAGTCCAATATTCATGGTTCTAACACTACTGTCCTCCTCTTTCCTTCCCTTTGTATAGCTACATTTGTTGATCCTAATACCTTTCACTAAGACATTCTTTTAGCCCTTTCCAGTAACTTAATTACTATAAAATACATTTCTGCAAGTGGCTGATGGTTTATGGGCCCCAATAGTTTTTTTCATCTTGATGATAAAATATATATACCATCCACTGGTAATCTCTATACGCATATTCTCTAGTATAATTATAATCATATTCTTGCTGGCCACTTTAGTTAGAACAAAACACTAGAACTTGTTTGCTATAGATATTCCTAGCCCAGTCTCTACACTGATGTACAATGATTCTGAAAGTCCTATGTTACTTGTATTTAATCTGAACTATAACTTATGGATCTCTCAAACAACTTTCTATTCACAAATGATCATAGAATTTCATTTCTATAGACTTTATCTAGAAACTCCTGTTATTTTCCAGATTTGACACTATTTTTGTCATTGTTGATCAGCTCACTAAGCAGGTTCCTATGTTATCTTTAACAGAAGTTCAGAGTTTATATCAAACTTTTTCCATTTGTTAGGCACTGCTCTAGACATGTAGCTTTGTTTCACTTCAGATTACCACCCTAAAGATGATGGACAAACCAAATACACAAACCAGATACTTATGTAATACCTATGTATATATTATAATTACCAGTAAGAAAACTGGTCTGAACTCCTGCCACTCATGGAGTTCTCTTATAACAATGCTCCTAGTACTACCACTAGTGTTTCCCTATTCTTTGCTAATAAAAGATATCATCTAAACATCTCTGTTTACCCTGAATGCAATATTTATTCCTTTCAAGCCTGTAACTTTGCTGTAGATCTCAATAAATTACAGAGTACTCTCAAAGCTAAGATCACTATAGCCCAATAGCATTATCAGAAGTCTACTGATGTACAACATTTCCCTACATCTGATTTCAAAGTAGGTGATAAAGTCTTTGTTAAAGCTTAATTCTTTAGAACTACTTGGCTTTCAGCTGAAAAATATCTTGAACCTTATAAAATTATTTTCCAACCTAGTACTCTCTCATGCACTCTTTGTCTTTCAGAGTCTATTCAGAGTCTATGCACTCTGTTCATTTAGTTTTACATGTGTCTATGCTCAAACCTGTTATGTCTAATACTTTTTCTAAAAAAACATAGCTAGTCTCAGTACCAGTTATAATCAATGGAGAACCAGAGTACAAAATCTTATAGATAGTGGACTCTAAGATTAACTACTGATATATATGCAAACTTCTCTACAAGGTGATCTGGCTAGAGTATGAAGACACTGAAAACAAATCTGAGTAGATTTTTACATCTAAGCTCACTCATACTGCTGACTTTGTATCCAATTTTCATATCACATATCCTGCCAAGTTCAGTTTACTTTCTTTATCCTAATCATACTGCTATATTTCATTTTCTATCTCTATGCACTTTTAACAGAGATTATTGTTATTTTATTAGTATATTCTGTCTGTCTTATTTTCATTTAAATTTAGCTTCTATACACTTCCAATAGAAGTTTTTCTTTTTGAATTTTTAGGCTTTAACTTTATTTCTGTCTTCTAGCTATCTCAAAAATTTTCTCACTCACATAATTATATAATAAAAAATCTTACTCATATTATTTAGTGCTAATCAAACAAATCCAAAATTCTAGCAGAAAGCTAATAATAGAGTTCCTTCTAACACCTCTCTTTTAATCTTCTCAGGCCCTACTATGAACCCTTCTTTATCTCTATTCTCACCATTGTCATTGTTATCTTTGTCTTTGTCTTCTTTATCTTCTTTGCTATACTATGGATTCTCTTTCAGACCTTATCTCATGTTAATTGTAACCCCAATCTTGGCTAATTGGAATATATTTCTCTCCTAGCCTTCTACTAAGTTCCAAAGAGACTTTTTAACACCCAGTACTTTTCAACAAGCTCCCAAAGTACCCTTTCAATGGTACTTAAAACTTTTTCATAGATAGGAACTACTATTTGATAGGTGGTGTTAATATGGGGGATATACTACTACTTAATAGTAGTGTATCTAGTATAGGTGAGAGAACAACTACAGAAAGGAAGATTATTAGTATATGAAAAGAAACAAAAATATCCTTACTCATCTACTATTATGCACCAAGCAGTCTTGTCCAGCACATATACATCTCTTACAGAGGTTATTACCCTCCATCTTTACTATGTCATTCTCACAGTACTTCTTTGGTTGCTTTCCTCTTGCTTTTTTAGATAGCTGTTGCCCAGCTTCATCTTCTGAGGAGATATTGACAATCTTCTTATATTTTTTTCTAGCAACTTAGTAGATTTTGGTGCTCTCTTTAAGCATAGTTTTCTTGGTCAGAACTTCATTGTAGAGCTTCTTCAAATACTCCAATTTCTTCTTCTTCTTCTCCACCTCCATGTACTGCCTTCTTTTAGCCTCCTCCTATGCTTTAGCCTTAGCAGCCTTCCTTGTCTTCTGTGCTGTCTGCTTAAGATAATGAGCTTCTACTACCTCTTCTAGGCAAGCCTAAAGCTTTCATTCTTCTTCATGTTGATGCCTCATATCTTGGCACTGCTGTTCCAGCATCTTAGTGTTAGCTTGTGAAATATTTGATAAAGTAAGAGAAGTATTGTGGTAACTACTAGTCAAGACAACTAATAGTGTCACTAAGTAAACTTAATAGCAAAGTATTTTATAGATATCATAAGAGAACTCAACAAGTAGTTTCTAATGTATCCCTACTGTATATATACCACTAGTACAAGTTCTACCCTAAACTACATATACCATCCATAAGTCTACTATACTATTACCACAAGACAAATATGCTGCAACTATATTCTTGATATCATTGTTATAGTTCTTTCTACTGTGTTCTAGACCTATAATATTATATTATGTGACCATGGTCATATGCCTCTTCATTGTCCAAGAAATAAAATAAAATAAAAAGAGAAATCAAATCAAAGAAAATAGATAAAAAGAAAAGAAAATCAAAATAAAATATAAAAGTTCAAGCATACCATAACAGAAAGACATGATAGTATAGGAAAAAATCTTTGTTTTTATGTATTATTAACTTAGTATTATAACCTTAAGCTTGGCTCAGGTTGTAACTTAGGTAAAGATCTAATGACCATGAGGAAGACATATGTTAAAAGTGAGGATACAATGAGGAAAACATAAGAAAATCTCCACTACTACATGAGATACTGACTAATCATACATGAGAAATAAGTAAGGCATAGCATAAATAAGTTAGAGTTATGAAACAACTCTGACACATGTTATCCATACAATAACTACCTGTAAAACATAAGGCATCAATTGTAACAATACTCTCTTTTTAGTATTCATACTCTCATAAACTAGTTCAACAATGCTAAATCTCCAACCAAATGTAAAGTGACCAATTTCTTGGTTGGCCTAATAATGACTTCTTCTCATAAATTTAATGCAATAAACTCCATAGTAATTTCTTTCCAATATTGTTCTTCATGTTTTTGAAGAGTTTTGTAGTATAGTAGTAAATAGAATGAAATTATTTTAACTGGTGATTGTAATGTTTTTAATGTCTTTTCCAAGTTGTCAATTTCTTCTTGTATGAATACAAATTCAGGTATTTTGAGCCTTTCATGCTTGAATATTATGTTATACAGCTTGTATAAGAACATTTCTTTATTTTAAATGACACCTTTCCATTGTTTTCTTTTGTCTGGACTTGTTGATTGTGTGAGTTCCTCAGTTATATCATAGTATGCTTCTTAAATTTTGTCATAAACTTCATTCAGCTTGTATCTCTACAACCAGTAGGCCTATTTTTACAAACCAAGTTGTGCTGGGAAGCTTCAAATGAGGGCTATCTGCACATATGTGGGATGTACAAAAGTGACAACAAACAACCAAGATATCAGGCCACCAGTAACTGTAAAAGCTTTGTTTGCTAATATCTCATGAACAGCTGAACGGATTTAAACAATTGAACTTGTGTTGGAAAGTGCTCATTAATACATTTACAATGATATATGATGTGTCTCAAAGCAAGCATATCAATGTAGTGACATAATTAGTTACCTTCTAAAATTAGCCTGACAGCTGCTATGACAGATGACAGCTCCCATCAGATATGAGTTTTGATTATGTGATAGCAACAGCTTGCATACAGACCATCACTCTTTTGTATAGTAGCTACAATGTAATTATGTCCAGGGAGGACAAGACTACATGAAAATAAGAGAAAGAAAAGAGAAAAGAAAATAAATATAAAGAAAAGGGAAAAATAAAACTACAAAGAGTTTAACTACAAGATATATCCATAGCAAACTAGATAATGTTATTTGGAAAAGCAAATGCATTGTGGTTTTGTTTGAGGAACATGACAAAATGGGCAATGGAATCTTTTTGCAAATTCTAGTACTTGTTGAATCTCTTGTACTCATGTAGTATATGTTGTCTTAATTCAATGGGATATTGACCACACAGACACTTAAATTCTTTGTTTGGGAAGAATCTAAGTCTGTATTCATCTATCAGTGCATAATTGATAATAGCACTAGTAGCTCTTGTGCAAAGAGAGTTAGAATGGCCAAAGTTTTGGAGCTATGGGCTACTCTTGATATACGATGGTTTAAGCAAATTATTGTCTCCATCCACGAGGTTGAGGAACTAGTTACTCTTCAGATCAGATGCTTAGAACATCATTTTCCATTTGTTGACAAGATTGTCACATTCAAGTTTTCTGTTAAAGTTCCAGAAGAGCTTGTTGGGATATAAAGGAGCTAGTTTGATGGATTTGGTTTCAGAGTTGATGTTGTGGCAACCACTAGACTAATGTCCAATAGAAGCACAAGCAATAAATCTCACAGGAGAGATATCTAGTGGGGAACACGAGTTGTGTAATTTACAAGAGAACTCAATAGGAAGCCATAACAGTATTTTACCAACTATTTATATAAACTATCCATGGTCTGTGCTATGACTGTGCATCCTATCCTAATGTCCATGTCCTGTTCTTATGTCTATTGGTAATCTGCCTCATATCCTATTACTTATCCACCATGCGTCTACCTTAAGGTTAGCATACTGTATACATGTGCCCTGACGTCATATCCTAAACTCTACTCTTAATTTCTGTCATCCATATGTGCATTATGTGTATACCATGAGAAACCATGTCTCTTAACTGTTAGGAACAGACTAGCTACTGAACCAGTTATGTTAAAAGTGTGCAATGTCAAGCTTAGCTTTGACATCTGGCTGGTACTATATATGTACTTCATACTGTACTCCTGACATTGACATCACTCCATCTCTAGACTCTTCCCAATCCTTCTAGACTTTAAGTCCTTCCAGACCACTCTAGATCACTCTAAGCCCTATGACATAATGTTATGTGACTTCTCAGTCATGTGTCTTCTCTTTCTCTCATTGTAGAGTAATAATATAACTAACTATCTATATCTTATCTCTGTTCTTATCAAAGTCTGTCCATACTTTTGTCTTATAATAGTTGACAGCTTTGTAAAGGTGCCAATTGGAGTGACTTGGGCAATCCCAAAACTCGATGTGGTTGTCTGAGTGACAGGAGAAGAAAGAACAAAGCTTTCTTAGAATAGTAACCACATGCTTTTGGAAAAGATGGGAGGACAGATTGAATATTTTCTTTACAATTGAGTCCATTACAACAATGATTTTGAAGATGTAGTCAATGCTAGTAACAACATCAATCTTTATCCTTTATTATCTATATTAATCTTAATCATCATTGTCATCATTATTGAACTTCTGAATCACTCCTAAACCTCTGAGAGTGCACCTAAGGTTAAGTGAGTAGTTCATTTTGTAATAAATTTGTTATATGTGTTTTTCAATCTGTGTACCCTCTTTTTCTTTGCATCTATTCAGTTCATCAGCTAATAGCTTTTGAATATGATACATCTATCTCTCTATATCTCCATATATAACTTTTTATAACTCATTAGCTATACTGTATACATTTTCTCCAATTTGTTCTTTATATGTCTTGCTAGTTTGCAACAAGATAGTTTCAATGTCTACTAGTTGTTATAAGACGAGAGTGCAGACAGACTTTAGGGTTAGGATTAGGACAGAGGACAGATATAGACATTAGTATTATTATTAGTCTACAATGGAAGAAGGGCACATGACCTGGAAGTCATGTAATATAATAACATAGGCCTAGAAGAGTCTAGAAGAGTCTATAGGTCTAGAAGGGTCTACGAGGCTAGAAGAGCCTAGATGATGATGTCAGAGAGCATATACACCACATTGCTACCACATGTAGGACACATGGACATTAGGGCAGGATGCACAGTCTTGCACAGTCACTGCAGAGTAGACATGAGATAGATACATTGTTGTAGTATGAACTATCTGTAACTTATATAAATAGGATAGCAATGCAGCAAGGGCTCTTTGTCAAGTTCTCTTGTAATTCCCACTACTAGATAGCCTTCTGTGAGCTTTGCTGAAGTAAGCATACTACAAGTGCCATTCCAGTGAGTGGTTGCTACAACACTAGTTCAATATTTGCTGCATTTACCAGTTTGACCAGATTTTGTACTTATATTTGTAAGTCTATCATCCTTTCTGGTCCTTAAATTATATAATAATACTTCTTTGTCCAATCTTTCTTTTCTCTATTCAGAGTTAAAATAAGGTCCATATTGTTAACAGTATAAGATATGTAGAGGTTGGGGGGCTGTGGTTTCTTATTTTGAACTCCAGTAGTGTCAGTAAAGTAGTTCGACCAATAGTCAGTCAGTTGGCGGTCAGTCAGCAAGTCAGTCAATCAGTAGTCAGTCAGTAAGTGAGCAGTCAGTAAGTGAGTAGTCAGATAAGTGAGTAGTCACTAAGTCAGTGGTCACTAAGTGAGTAGTCAGATAAGTGAGTAGTCACTAACTTTGTGGTCACTAAGTGAGTAGTCAGATAAGTGAGTAGTCACTAACTTAGTGGTCACTAAAGTCGGTAGTCACTAAGTCGGTAGTCACTTATTCAGTGGTCACTAACTCAGTAGTAGTCACTAGTGGTCACTAACATTCCTAAACTGATGCTGCAGATAGGTGAGCATCCGCTTCTTTGAAGTCGTCTATTGTGGAAATACTGTTCAGGATGAAAAATCTTGTCCCTACATTCACAGTTTCCACTCTAGTGCTCTCTCTATCATGGAGTAACTCCCTCAATGCAGAACGGCCATATTCCTCACTGGCATGCAGTAAACCCACTTAAACTATAGCCTAAGTGCTAAGCCGCCAGCCAACTAGCTGGGGCGCTGGTCAGGAAGTGGGGGTAAGCACGATGAGGGGTCCTATATTGACCTTCTCTTGGATGTCTGACCTGACAGGAACTTCCTTCGACTGGACTGAGGCAGTAGGCTGACAACTTGGTCTTATAGATGTGTA
>Ga0157364_1000210_pt1 | contig 32653 bp, 10 predicted proteins | sample AttsexASBM2_FD_111476 | JGI IMG/M metagenome (GOLD analysis project Ga0157364, IMG submission 111476) | Fungus gardens microbial communities from leaf cutter ant in Ribeirão Preto, State of São Paulo, Brazil - Atta sexdens ASBM2 | ecosystem: Host-associated > Fungi > Mycelium > Unclassified ...
TATACTTACTTATATTTTTAGATACTTCAGCAAAATCGTTCTTATCGTGCAGGATTCAGAATATATTCTTAAAAAATTCGATTTATAAACGAAATTTGCGGATATACAGACTTTTGAAATCTTAAAACAAGTAATTATTATTTGCATACAATATATATTTTTCTGTGTGCAGTAAGACAAAGAAAAATCTTCTCTATAAACAAAATCATTTTCCTTCAACAGATTCTGTCCTCTATAAAACAAACGTGGGTGAAACTCAGAAAGTACTGTCGCATTAAGGTGAAATGATCGACATCGATCAGAGAAAGAGGAAATGAAATTGCACGCGGCAAAAAGACAGATTATGACGCGGCAAAAGCGCACATTTCGCCGAGTGATTCTATCGTGACCGTATTGAACTTCAATTTACCGCCGCATAACGTACCTCGATCGATCTTACGTTCTTACGCCGGATGGATGTAATACGTTAGCGACATAAGAGGCCACCTCTAATAGGGAAACACTTTTCAACGGTACGGTAATAACTGGCAGATTATCGTTCGACTAAGCATTATGCAATGGTAATGCAGTACCTGTAATTCCTGAACCTTGAGGAAATCAGTATTTAACTGTATAATTGACTCTTTCGCAATTATTCACTTTCATCTATAAAATGCACTAACTTCAACATCAATTTAATTTACAATTATTGCCACAAATACGAAAAATTATTTATGCGGCGTGCGATACTTAATTATATGTGACACGTGTCTGAAATTATAATGGAAGTAAGCAGTTTTTTAGTGCCAAGATTTATAATCCGCTTCGTTAGCATCGCTGAATAACGTCCGATTATTCGATGATCAGCTGACTTAACAGTTTACGAGTAATAATATGCTGAGTGTCCTAATCGCACGTAGGATGTGATAATCTTTCGCGATGCAAGTTAAAAACTGCATCACGACTAATTAATTATTATTTACGGATTACAAGATTGTGCAATTAATCAATATCATAGTTCAGATAGTTTACAATTTGATTGATCGATTGTCATGAGAGAAAGTCTGGGTCAAGGTTCCGAGGTCGCAAGAAATAAGAAAGGTCGCGTCAGGGTAGCAATTTATCGAGGGATCACGAAGGAATAAAATATCGAAAGGAATAATAAGAAATACACTCTTACGTGAATAAGAGAATCAATACGGTAATAATACGTCAGTTAAGCTTGCGATGTAGTAATGTAATATAAAAGATCTATCGTTAATATATATACAATACAAGTGAGAAAGAAATTCGTTTCGATCTCACGGTGCATTATCGCGATTGCGCAAACACATTCACGTGTTTATTTCATATACGCGCGTTTTCTTATTGCGTAAGTCGTGGAAAAGCCTCGGACGAGTTGTAAATTGTAATACTCGCGGCGATATACCGTTAGAGAATCTCTGTGAAAAGAAAAAGGTTTTTAAGATTGTTTCTGTTTTTTTAAAACTTATGTTCACTTTCTTATTTCCGATATAAAGTTGTTAATTGATTCCTGATTCACCAAGTTCTTTTTTGCTAAATCAATAAATAAGCAGATCAATAACGCGTTACAGTTATCCCTCGCGTATTGCAGAAATAATATGTCGATCAGTTAACGGAATTTTTTCAAATCTTCCGTCATCCGGGACATATATGTTAATGTGTGATTTTTGCAAACCTGTTATTGCATGATTAATGATGGTCTCAAGGTAACACTTAGGTCAAAATATAACCTACACAGAGTAACACTTTGCATTTAGGTTTTGATATTAACACTGCACTCTTACCGCGATCAGCGGCAGTTGATTATAGCCTTTACCGCAAGACTCAGCGAATCACATACGGGAGACTTTCACAAAAAGTATACCACAAAGTCATTTTTACAACCGGCAATAAATGTAAAATATCACAATTTATGCGAATGGAAAGAATATAATTTTCTAAATTTGATCGCTCAGTTGTACGTATCCTATTTATCTCATTAATAAGTTCATATTTATATGAGAATAATGTTTAAAATATCAGAAAATATAAAGGATATTTTTTTATAAAGATAGAAATTAATATTTATTTATTATTTGTTCTAAAGAAAGCAGTTTGAAAGGATTTAAAGTTGTTATTGATTTTTGAAGACTAGTCAATTCCATTTAGTCTGTTTATCAAGTTAGACGTAAAAGTTATACACATATGTATATCTCAAAGATATATATTTAAGCGACTATTGTCGCTTACTCATTCAATATGTACATTCACATACATGTATTCGATATGCACACACACACACACACACACACACACACACACACACGCGCGCGCGCGCGCGCGCGCGCGCACACATGTATAAGTGATTTAATTGACATATAATTGACATATATTTTATATAATCAAGAAAATAATGGATTTAATCAAAAGTAGTCCAAACATCGATAAAAAGCTAAATTAAAAATTAAAAAACGAGATAATATTATTTTTCGAAAACAAAAGATTGTAAATAATAGATTTCGCGCGCTGATAAAAAACAAAAGCCAGTTTAAAACTGCCGATAGTACGATAATAACAGTAATGCATTCCTTTTTGCCGCGTACGTAAAGTAAGATAATAATTGCAACAATTATTATATTTATCCGAGTAATCGTTCTATTCTTGGAAATTAACAGGAAGCTGCAAGGTAATCGCTTGTCATCAATAATCAGTAATGTAATTTTACTCAAAAACTTATTTATAAAGAAATTAATGAGATAATTAAATGAATTAATAAAATGCTACTTATATTTTTCTTCCATTAACTACTCTGGATGAAAATTCATCAATTCATAATTAAGAACTTTCTTATATTTACTTATAAGGTTGCAAGGTCTAGGACAACCGAACTATTTTAATGTAAAAAAAATGAAGTTTAATGTTAAATAAATTTTATTTAAAAACGTAATAAAATGATAAAATAAATCAAAGACAAGCAAACTACTGGATATTTAATTAATAATACAAATTTAATATGTCAATTTAAAATTGACTAAACTAACAAAAATGAGACCAACAACGCTGACTAACGATAGCGTGATCTCAGTGTGTTCATTTCTTCGAAAATAATTCCAAATAATTCCCTCCCTTAATTTTGATTCGTCTATCTCCTCACTTTCGTCTCGTTTCGACTCTGTTCTTACGGACGCGCGCGATCTTCGCGACGATCTAAATATTTATAACGCCCAGAAGCCTAAACCCGCCACTCCATGCGCGCGCTTTGTTGAATTATTAATGTCGCGACTGCCGTGCTACCGCATGCCCATGCTCGCGAGTCGCTGTGCATTCACGATATACCGTATACGCTTTGTCTTTCGGGATATAAGGATGGTCAGGGCACGTCGGAGAACGTGTGAGGTGATAAAACGGTCGCACGCGGCGCGATTCGACTCGACTCGCTCAAGCGAATTAAATGGAACGAAACAGAAGCGGATTAACTAAGCGGAATAATAAACACTATTGTAATTTCATATAGAAAGAATTTACCCCGCGTCGTCGAGGAACATATTTTACGATCACCGAGATGCGTACACGCAGACTTATTTTCACCGCAAGATCATCTTCTCTCTTTGGTAATGACCGCTTATTTGTGAGCCTCGCGACGCCGGCGTCGCAAATGAGATTAACTTGTGAGATGCATACGAGTAATGATGCATTCACTCGCTCTTTCTTTCTAAGATCCACAAGATTATCAGATATACACAGAATAAAAATTTCCCACATTCTCTCTCACCTATGAATTTTACGATCAATACAATTTTAAGATACAATAATCTTAAAATTGCATAGAAGCGGATCTATTACATATTCTTCAATACAAAACTCACATTCTATTTTTGTTTTTCTTTCTCTTATATTTGCATTCTTTTTCTATATACTGAAAAAAATTGTATACTAAATTTTAATAAATTTATTTATTTGAATAATTCTAAATAGACATTTATTTAGTATCATTAATTTAACTCATTTTTTATTAACTAAATATTTATTTATTGTAACTAAATATTTACTAAGTATTATTTTTAAAAACATATATATTAAGATTTAATAAAGTAGAATTAATTTTATTCTCGATCATCAAGTATCATTATCACTGTGGTAGGGGATACCGAAGCTCGAGAATCAAGTTCAGATCACTGACACTGTCAACATTCTACAGAAAAAAATTTAGTTTCGACAACTACTAAATTGACAACTCTATATAATAATTTCAGTACAGCAACTAGTTTTACAAAGTAATAAAAACTGAAATAGTACTGAATACATATCTTTATAGTACTATATTTTTATAATATTCGGTATACTACTTTAGTTCTTATTATTTTTTAAAACTAGTTGCAAGTATTTAAATTTTAGAGTTGTAATTGTCACAACTATTTTTTTTTCTCTTAGTGTATATATAATCAATAATCAATATTAATCACACAGATCAAAATTGATACTGAGACAGTATTACTGACTATGTAAGGTCCGTATTGTACGACCTTCATGAAAAGAAATGCATATTCAGCGTTAACAATGCGAAAAATGATTCACGCTATATGAAAACGGCACCATCAGGATTATTTTCACGAAGCAAACGTACAAACATGCTATGGCCTGGCACCAACGTGCACAGCTCTAAAAACGCGAAGGAGGTAGTGCCTGATACGATAGCGTGTCATCTGTAATCCACGCAAAACTCTTCATTTCTTAACACGCGCTGTTTACTTAGTAAAAATAATATATATTTCATATTTTCCAAACAAATTCTACATTTTTTTTTTTATAAAAAGAACCGTTATTTATGTAGATAAGTAATTTTTATCAGGTGTGTGTGTACGAGTATACATTTTTGAAAGTCACCTGTCTAGTTCAAATAATATGATTAGATAGCTAGTATGACTAGTATAACTCGGCTTTGTCGAAAGACGAGATCGATCGTACGATGATAACACGCCGTACGACAAAAAACTCGCTAAGTACGCAAGACCGTTACGAGCTCGATGCCGCACAGTGGTTAGTGCGCGAATTGCAAAAGCATCGTCGATTCGGTTTTTATGGCTCTGTGACACGCGAGAGGACGCCGATAACATTCGATGAACTCGGAAGAACAAGTAAAAAGCCCTTTTGCTCGCCTCGCAAAATCGCAAACTTTTTCTCGTCGCGACGCGCAGAATCCGGTAATTTTATGATCACTTGGTTTTACACACAAATGACGCGATGCTGCTGCCTGAGAGCTTCCATGATTTTTCTAACTGGATTTGAGTATCCCTACGCCAAACTTGAAGCTTGAAAACTATTTTAAAGAAGAAAATTACAAACTTTTTGCCTGCACTGAATGAGAGAGATCCAGGTTTAAATTCCTGATGTGATATTTTGCATGATTACATTTGTTAAAAAAAATATATTTATTAGCTCCAGTAATATTAAGTTACTTGTCAATCTAATTTGTGATATTACGTACTCCAACTTCATTTTCAAGAAACTGTTTCAAGGCCGACAAATAATCGGTGCGCAATTTACTTGAACCGGAAATTGTAAAATTCACACAAAAATATCATTATGGACATTGTAAGACCTTGATCAAATGTATAGCCTTCCTCATTTATTTGTATCAGAAATTTTTGGTTCAATATAAGATATGTCTGTAATCAAATTTTGAATTAAAAATCTATATATAGTCGAATATAATTTAAATGAGTAGAATAGATGCTATCATTTTCAATCCTCTGATTTACGTTGCAGGCATGAAATTTGTACATCATCCGCAAAATAGTTGCGGATGCACGTCCGAGTGGTGATGATCCATCTTTATGAATGCAATATTGATTCTCCGATTCAACACTCGAATGGAATAATAAGGTGACGATGAATATATATAAAGGATCGCAATCAAAGGCAGCGCAATCATTGAAAAATAGACGAATTATCATATATCAGCTTTTACTTCCATTACTGAAAAAACTGTGCATGATCTCTGTTTGACTAACAAGTTCCTGATTTCCAAACAAAAATTAAACAATGTGTACTTTAGAATAACAAATAGTTGTGTGTACTTTAGAATGTACTTTAGAATAACAAATAGTTGTATCCTTAATAGCCTATTTTCATATCTTTTTAATAATAAAAAAATATTAATACATATATACTGTTAGACTTAAACAATTGTAATAATTAGGTTAAATTATTTATTAACAATTAAGAGTTTTACACTTTTAACTTTTTATTAATTCTCCGCCAAATGTGGGACTTTGATGTTACAGTCAATTTTTTTATTGTAAACTCTAATAGATAAATTTAAATTTGTAAAGAATAAAGGAAATACAATCCAAAAAAACTCGTCATTAAAATTGTCACAAGTATGTAGGAATTTTTTCAAATTTTAATACAGCCCAGAATAATATAAAAATCTGCATTAAAGTTCGAAATTCTAGATTATGAAATGAAAAGTGAAAATCTCATATTATTAACGAAAAGATAACTTTATTAGAGGAAGTGACTAACTGTAAATTTTTTACGTCTCTTGAAAGCTATGACATTTTTTTCAATAATAATCACAATTTATTTCACGGCCGTTATTCTAATCGTCATCAATCATTCGGAAAGAATCCTCGGGGCTCGCATTCGAAGGCGTTGACCGATCTGTATGTACCCTAAATGCAACGTTGATTCTGTTATCCCGGTCGAACGTTGGCGGCATAACAAGTGAGAGATAGATAATGGTATTACGCGCGGCGAGGAGAGACGAGAAGGAAACGAGGCTAGCTCAGCTAGGAGGCCGAGATAGACGCACGTAGCGGGAGGCGGAATACGATCCTGATTGCCAAGGAGAAATCTTGCAGCGTGATCTCGCGGACGCGAGCGAGGCATAATGCGTCTTCGTCGAAGCGAAGGAGAAGAGTACACGGTATTAAATTATAGATATGGCCCAGAATCGTGACCGGTGGCAAGTAACTATTTAAGGAAATTTCGAATATAACATTGATCTCAAAAAGATCTTGTGACTGTAGTTAATTATAACTTTCCAGATGACTAATTCGCACGATAAACTTTGTTTTTCGTTATTTAATATACTTTATTCTCTTGTTTTTAATTTAATAACTTTTCTAGTAAAGTTATTAAATTTTCTAGAATGTCAAGCGATAACATGAATAAATTATCAAAGTAAAAATAATTCAATTTCTTTACTATGAGATAAACAATTATGGCAATTCAAAATTCTTCTAGTTGTACCACAGTACAGAATAATGATTTAAAGAGTTAATTTTTGAGTAACTTTGATTAACAAATGAAAATATGGATGTTTATTAAAGCCTTTGAAGAGCACTTGTTTGCATCATCTGTCAGAAAGAGTAAAGTTGTTGTTGTCAATGACATTCCACGTACAGAACAGCCTTACACATGAATACAGTAATATGAAACCGTAGGCGAAGTATAGATTGAAGATTAAAAAACAAACAAGGTCCCTTCTAGTCTGTGCCTTCATGCTACTAAATAGGGAGAACACAACTCGTGATTAAGCGGCCTTTTAAACGGCAAATCAGGTCGATATTAATAGTGCATCTTGGAAAAAGATGAGAAAAATATATCACGAATAAAATATACACAGAATATTATGTCTATAACTTAACAAAGTAAAAAATGATCGCGACTGTATCTTTTAAAAAATTAAACTAAAACATCGAACAAATGTTATAGAATTACATTGAAACGTGATAAATAACAAAACTCTCTAAGATCTTTCCGTATAACTTTGTTTTTCTCTATAAAACAAAAATATAAAAATAATTTTATTATTTAATTAGTAACTTACGTATGTTTATATTAAAAATATTATATTTTATTACACTCGAAACTTTAGAATTTTTAAATTCTGCATCTTAAGTAAAATATCAACTCATCAACATTGGCCTTAACATCATGATATATAATTTTATCATGTGATGCATTATTATATAATAACGATAAATCTTGCAAGACCGTGACAACCACAATGTATAAACCATTTACGTCATAAACATAATGAAGAATAAAGATGTGATATACATGCATGATAGGTGATTGTGGATTGAAGCTTACTCACGCATTCGGACGATAATGCCGCGTTTAGGTAGGCAAGGTAATTCTTGCATTCTAAAGGAGCACTCCGCGTGTCATGATTAATCGGCTAATTGACTTTTCATGAATTTTAATAAACGCAGCCGGACGAGCACTCGAGGTAGTAGTTTGTATTCATCTCGCTAATTTGTGTGCAGAGTGAATACATTGTTCGCATTAAATATATACTGTATAGAGCACTCTTTGCGCATTTTCTCTCGTCTCTTCTCATAAAAATTCTTTAGCAAACTTCTAAAACATACAATTTCCTATAGAAAATTTGACAAAACGTCCCTAGTAATTTATAAAAGTTGCGCACACATTATAAAAAAATGTTAATTTTAATAGCTAATTGTAAAATTAAAATTCTGCGAAAATGAAGTCTGCTTAAAATTAAATTAAGAACAATATCTTTCTGGACATGTGTATATTCGCACGTATATATTCGCTTTGAAGATATAAACACAACTCTTTACTTCCACACAAGTATAATTAAATAAGTATTGAAACATTTTTTCTGAAACAAAATTAAATATTCTGAGTTCAATTAATATTAATTCAACTAATATTTACAATTAAGGAAATGCACGATATCTAGAATATACACTCTATATATAATATAAAATAATTCGCGACAAACATAAATATGAATCAATGTTTTAATCAAATATAAATAATTTAAATGTTTTCTAAATATTCACTTGCTAAATATTCACTTACGAAATGCTGTTTGCCTAAGCAAATATCCTGAAATGAAATCGCGATACCAAAATAAGTGTATATTTTTCTTTTTGGAGAGTAATATTTCTAATTGCGTTGCCTATAAATCTTTGTCATAATAGAGTTCACAGTAATGACATAATCTTGATATACATTTAACCCTTTTAGACTTAATTTTAAAGGAATGTCAAAAAATTAATTTTTTTCAACATATTTTATATATATTTGATCCCAAATAAAATTAAAGAAATTTCAACGATTAATGTCCCAAATTTATCGTAAAAAATTAATGTCCCCAAATATGTACATTGTAAAAAAAATACGTAAGAGAGAAAGGCATGAGAATTTGAAAACCTAAGTCACAAGTTACAAACAATGACGGAAAAGTCAGCTATCTTAATCAGAGAAAAGTTTATTATTTTGTAACATTTAGTCATCAATAGAAAATCGTATGTATATAAACAAGTTGACCTGCTAAAGATATCGCGTTAAACACGTGATGTAATGTGCATGCACGGGCGTATGTTAGCTAACTCTCTCGGCAGGAGAATCGTCAAAGATCTCTTGAGTAAATCATCCAAGCAAGATGGCCCCTCCCTGTTCAGTCCATCGATTGCACCGCAGAGATGTGGGAGTATGAAAGGTGCGCCGTACATTGCTTATGCGTGAATAGCGCGTTCCGTTGTGTAATCCCGCATTGATGCACTAGCGCGTTCCCTTAAACCCGTGCTTTAGTATATGCGCTTTGACAGATTGAAATATCAAGATATCTTTACATTTTTAATCTTTATTACACAATATGACAAAATTACAAAATTAAGTAACAAGAAGAAGAGAAACAGATAACGCAGTGGAGCACAAGTGGCGAGGCAAAAACTGCTATTACAAAGCCAGTAGATAGAATTAAAATTTCAGAATTAAAATTTATAAATATTTTATATATATATATATAGGTTATAGAATATAATAGAATATAATAGAATTCTATATAAATTAAACATAGATTAATCTTCATTTGACTTAATTAAATCCCAAGATGCCCGTCGCATTAAGAAAAAATAATAGATTGATATAATACAAATAAGAGAAATTGAAATAAAATTCTATATTTTTAATAAGCGGTTTAAATAAGGTATCATATTGAGGTATGTATGTATAATGTGACTATCAGAGCTAGATAAATTAAATTAATTACGATCTAATTTTATTCCTCTCTAATAATCACTTTCATCATATTATTTACTTAACGATCCGACGAGAAACTTATCGTAGGTAAAGAGCCAGACTGTGTACAACAGTCTGCCCTATACAAACTCGTGCGCGAAGAGGCAAGCCTTTTTCCCTCGGTTAAGTCAAATCGACCGAACGTGTTCATCGGTCCCTATAATCGAGTCAACGAATTTTCATACTCCCGGAGACAGAATGTCTCTACCAGACGCTAATTTCATTACACATTACTACGATAGGTGCCATTTTTTTTTAGCTTACAAGCAGCGAGAATAAAGAGAAACCAAAGAAGCGAGATTAAAGGCAAAAATATGTATGAAAATGGAGCAATTAAATTGATTAACACACACCGATCTGAAATTCAAAGTTTGTTAAAATAGGGCAGCTGACGTAATAAAAAAAAAAAAAAGAACTTTCGCATCAACGAAATTAGTGATTCAGGAATCACGAGAATGCATAAATGCATTGAAGAAAGAGTGCACACAAAAAGTGCAAATAAACCATCCGCTTAACTACTGTCAGTCAGTGCTTTCCGCGAGTTGGCGAGATATTTGCGGACTCCACTAAATGAGTACGTACATATACTTTCTAATTATACGTACGATCACATCTTCTATCTACTTTTCTCGTCGGGGAATGCGAAAACGAGAAAGAGAAATAGGTGAAAAGCAGGCGTGTCTGCGAGCGGAATCGTTAGTGCGACTTCTCTGCTGGAGATTCATGAAAGAACGCGCGAATCAGCGAAATAAAAAAAACCTAGTCGAGTCTACAACACGGGAAACATGTGGCTTCAATCAAGATCTAGTTCTGATTTTTCCAGAATAGAATATAACGTGAAATGATCGTCAATCAAATGTGATTTCACATATAATACCAAAGGCTTATACCGACAGTCCGCAAGGGATGATGCAATATTAATTATTAGTGATTGTGAAGTTTATTTGCAACTGCAAAAATATAATAATATAGAAACTGCATTATTATAATTAATATAACTATTATAATTAATATAATTGATATATAACAGAGAATTGTTAATTAATTAATCTAAATGACATATAATAATAATTCACTTAAAATTATCATACATACAGAACGTCCTGAAATTTGTGAACAAGATACTATAGTAGTAAAGTTTTCGAAAAATTAAGTAAGTTATTTGTAAATTTCTATTTTAAGCAATAATTTGTAAGATAACAAGAATTTAAAATGTGACCAATTACAGGCTACGTCATTTATCCATAAGATATACAGAAGTATGGCAGAAGTATTAGTTGTACTTCAACGTGTTCACTAACACACAAGTGATTGTTTGAACATAGTCTGTAATTGGCCACATTTTAACTTTTATATTTCAAATATTGTTTAAAATAAAAATGCACAAATAACTTTTTTTATTTAAAATATAAAATAAAGAATAATAATATATTTGAATATTTTGTGTCTAACATTGAGAATGACTTAATTGAAACGCTGTGTGTATTTGTAACTTTATTTTTATTTAATACATTATTTTATTTTCTTCACATCGTTTTTCTTTTGACTCGTAGCCCTTATGTCGATACAATTTTATTTATTTTTTATTTAATTTTTCGAGAATCTCCTGGCAAAAAGTATTTCAAGACATTCTGTATAACACGGACAGAATGGTTTTACTAAAGTACCTAAAAATTTAGCAAGCCACAGATCTCTGAAAATATAATTTTATTAAACTATCAAAATTATTAAGGAAAACACTTAAGCTGATTGCTAAAATATCAAAATTTTTTACAGCATTTTTTATCATGTTTCCCACATAATTATTTTGATAATTTAACAAAAATTATTTTCAGATCTGTATCTCAAATTTTTAAATATTTCAACAAATGTATTTCGTATATTAAGAATCTTTATTTTAGACCGCATATGTGAGAAACACAATCAATGTGTTTCGTATAATCTCTTAAAAAAGTTCAATCTTTACAATTCTTAGTTATAGAGAGTCTCAAGAGTTATAATCGATACATCTTAAACAGATGGATTCTTAAAGCTGTTTGAGATTTCCCTCTTAAGTCCTTTACTTTCTATATAATTTCTATTTACATGACGAATTAAAAAAAATCAAACGTTTCCTGCCATCGAAACCTCATCGAGGATAGTATCGGAAAAGCTAGTACATACTAGAGAGATGGCGAGCGATGTTTGCAAAAAGGACGGTAGATACTACGTGTATTGCTAGCTATAACACAAGCAACTGCATAGAGTGCAATAGCGGTCGAATTGGCACACTGCTAGTGCAACAGTCTCACAGCTTCTCTATGCGCTATGCGATTCATCCAATGCATTTTCCCTCCACGATCTATCAAACTATCTCGATGCGATATTGATAATAATCCACGTAGCGTCTCGCGCAAATATTCCTTCATGCGAGATTCGTTGCGTTTCCATTGCAATTTTATTCGTGTTATTGTTCGAGAAAGTACAAAAGTATATAAAGTTTACTCATTTTCTAGCAATTATACCATGTTATCGCTTATCAAATAGATATCAGCTAGATATTGCTAATTGGAACATGAAATGGAGAGCGGTGGAAAACAGGAAATACTTGAGATTTTAATAACTTACGTACGCACGCAGACAAACGCGCGATGACGCGAAGAAATTGACATAAAATAAAACGAATGAACGGAAATATTGTAAATACACGATTACAGAGATTTATTTTCTTCCTCACGATAACGCTACCGTTTAGCGCACGCGATTTGCATGAGGAATAAATGATGCATCTACGCTCCCAAGAATCTCTCGTGAGAAAGGACACAGGGGATCAACGATCGCTTGTAAACATCGAATGGCGAATCGCAGAAATTTTCGCACGACCCTGATATTTTATGACCCGCCGCGCCACCGTTTTTACGCAAAGGTAATGCCATCCATTTGTTTCTCTCTTCCTAGTATATTTTCATTATGCGACCGAGATAACAATTCCATTCAACGCAAACAGTTAAATTATACCGTACATATGCCCCAACAGATCACTCGGTATCTACGGCAATATTTTTCCCGTCTCCTTTTTAAGGTTAGTCAGGTGCAATGTATCCATGTCCGCTCGTGCGAAAAATGACATGACATCTCGCAACGAGGAGCCCCGGCGTGTATATGCACCGGGAATAATTAAGAAATCAACCGATCGTTATCGGGCATGACAACTGATAAATATGCATCGGGGACGCACATTATCCGCTCGCTATTGTTCCGCGACGAAATGTCGCGAGTTACCTCGGAAATTGCTTAACGCCATAGCCGGCAAGTATCTACGGCGATGAATTTTATTCTGAATACGCGCTTTCTGGAACTGACTTTGCCTCTCGTTTTAAACCTGTTCCAAGCATCGTTGTATATGGCATTTATAACGTTACATGAATTCGAAAAATACGAGATGGACAAAACGTGGAAAAAGGGAAAGACCGGAGACGAAGATGCTCGCGCGTTCTACTCTAGTTACTCGTTGTTCCTCGACTGTTTCAGACGATGATTAAATCCCCGCATTTTCGCAGAAATCTCTTTTAATGAGTTTGAAAAATATATCCACGTAAAAATAAATAAATGAAAATAAGTATAGAAATGGCATACGACTCGCTATTTTCCAAAGCGTGTACATACAGAGCAGTGATAAAGTTAAAATAATGCGAGTGCTAACGAACACGATAACAATGAATTACCGCTAGAATTAGCACCATTAACGTTACGCTCTAATTGTAATGCACAAAGAAACGTATCAGTTTATTGTGTCACAGAATAATACCTTTAAAATAGCATATAGTAAAAACTTTATTTCTTTTTCATTTATCGGCCGACACAAAGTAGGCTGTCATCAAGACAATAATAATATCACAAAAATTAAATCCAAGCTAAATATTAAATATTCCACGTAATTAATGTAATACTATTGTAATACTATTGTAATTCCATATCTCTTGATCTCCTCAAAATAATAATTTTCTTAAAATAATATTATAATATATTCTCCTTTAATAAATTAAGAATTTTATTTTTGCAAGACTGACCATTATAAATGAAAGATTAATTCCGATGAATGTCGAAAGCCGTATTGTATTCATAATCAAATTAGTTGTATTATAATGTCCGACAGCGACAAATATAGGCAGAAGGAGAGATGATAGAAAGGCGAGACCGCAGCAGAGAACCGCGGAACGCAATTCAAACCTAAGCAAAACGATTCGGCTGAGACGACGGACTTTAATCGCGTTTCAAGCGAGAATAAACGAGCTAACCTCGGTGATCTCTCGCGTGCGCCAACCGATGGGGGGGAGAGGGGGGGGGGCAACACACCGCGGTACGGCACGGTTCAACGACCGTAAATTTTGTTTACGAAAATCCTTTCGTGGTGAGAAGAGGCCTTGAGAGTTGGCGAGCCCGATAAGTGGGCGGCCCGTTCGCTCCTCGGCGAAACGTTAACGCGTGAATCGATATGTTTCATTGTCAAAAAGCCGCCAACGCTGTGCCAATGGCGAAGATCCGATCGAATTGCGGACACGTTTCGTTTCACATAATCGCGGAATAGCCATAAAAAAAGGTATATCAACTTTATCTTTAAAATACAATGAAATTTGTGTATCACGTAAATATTCAAGCGCATATTCAGTGCTTTTAACCCGGGAGTTCACCTAATTTTTTTTTTATATAAACAAATTACCTGAGATATTTTTACATACGAATTAAAATCATTATTATTAACAATATATTGATTATTGTTTTCTGATTTATTAATATTTGAGAATATTATAGATATAAATTTAATCATAATTTTCCGAAAAAAATAAATAAAAATCAAACATATATTAAAAATAAAAATTTTGATTTTCATATAACGCTTTTTTATCGGGTTTTTGATGAATTGCATATTTAAAAATTTGTAAAAAATAGTTATTAAAAAAAAGAAAATATGTTAAATAATATCCATACAAAACAATTTTTAACAATTGACATTTTTCGCTGGATTAAAAAATTATCACAGGTGATCATTCCTGGGTTCAAAAAATCGTCAACAGCATAATAAAATAACAGCATAATAAAAATAAAGAGATATATATATATATATATATATATTTATATGAGCGATAAATCAAAGAATTGTTTATTTTAACGTTGATATCAATCTAATTTTGACGAAATAGTATGTAGCGTGTCTCAAATAATACTTGCCCGAGTAGGTACTCAAAGAAGATTTCTGAATTACTACAATCACGTTGTCTCGACGTGTTGCCAGAAATGAAAGAGATTGATAAGGTGTATGAATTATCCAAGATGGCGCGAAATTTATATTGAAAGCAAGCGAAAGCGAAAGATACCTGGGGCGTTTTAATTAGAACGCGATGCAGCACGTTCGTATTTCCATACGAATATGGTAATATAGATATTACAGTTGATAACTTCATCTCTCGACGTTACTGGACTTTTACTTCCATATTCATTCCTTTCAATGTAACCATAGAAGTACGCGAATAGATAAACCGCGAAGGTTTCTAATGCGTAAGCTATTCTCTGTAATGAGAGAGAGAGAGAGAAAGAGAGAGAAAGAAATTTTTTGCTTGATAATAATACGCAAAGAAAAATGTAGTTTTATTTCCAAGGATAATGTTTTACTCTTGGTAAAAAAATGTATCACAAGTAAATCTTACATAGTATTGTTACATATAATATTATATTATATTAACGTATCAGACGAAACTGTGTGGAACGTAAAACTTGATAATACAATTAGTTCTCTCATAAATAAATCACAAATTTTGTATCGCGTGCAATGATATTTAGTTCCACTTTCGAATTTAGTACATTAATTCGTTTGCATCAACAAGTGGAATAAACTATATGTATGCAATAATGTTGCAGAATAATCTGCAAACATTACGGTCAAAATTATGCGGCAAAAATTTTTCGTAAAATATAGAATATTACATAATAAAATTATAATAAAATTCAATATAATAAAATTTTAAATTTAACGAATTAAGGATAATATTCAAATCATTTATAAAATTACACGCAAAATGTGGTACAGGATTTATACACTTAGAACGCGTTGGCGATCATTAATCATACAAAAAAAGCTCAGATGAAGATATTGCAACAGTCTAATTACAAAATCTAAACCTAGTCTGTTGTTGTGTGAAATACAAAATTAACCAAAGTTATAAAAATCGTAGCACCTTCATCTTATTAAAATTAGTTGCACATGTGTAAGCGTTGCAGATCTTTAATTCCGACAAGCACGACACAGACTTTACAGAACTTTCTATTTGCCTTCTTAGCTGAGAGCTAATATAACCAAGGCATTCACGCACATCAATCGAGATGACGTCCGTTATCGGTTATCGGCCGTTGTGTATGCTGGCGAATGTACCGATATCGATTGCACTTTTCGAATCGCGCGGAACGCGGCGATTATTCAATCTCTCGAGTGACACACGCCGTTGCACGAGCAGCGCCTCGCTGTCTGCGATGCTTACACCAGAGGCCTCCCCGCCACGGTGCTAACCAGCGGCTCTCAACGCCGAGATTCTCAGAATACAACCTCGCAACGCGCATAGAAATCTGGCCGCTTAGCAACAACGAAACGCTTGCATCGCGAACGAGCGAGCGAGTGAACGCCGGTCGCCAACCACACGATAGATGCACCAGTGAATGAGCGACCGGTTGAGCAATACTGTTGGACAATCGATCTTTTTGCTAAACCAAGCTGAATCAGTCATTAGTCATTCGTTATAGAAGTGAAATATTACAAGTGATTTTTTTTTTTTATTAAAGTGTCTCGTTAATATGTAATTTTCACATTAATGAACAGTACAGAATTTCTGTATCCATTTTTTAAATTGTTTTAAAAAAATTTTCTTATATTCTAAAACTTTTTTTTTTTTTTTTTATAGAAATTACATACAATATTAAACACAGATGTGCGATGTGTTTTATTGCCGTACATAAATCTATCCATTTTTTAAGAAGCTTTCTTATATTTTAAAACTTTTTTCAATATTTATTCAAAAAATATATTCAATAATATTAAAACAACTGTAATATGTTTTATTGCCATTTTATTCCAGATATAAAAACATAACCAGAAAAATCTGTCTTTTTATCAAATAAAATGCTTTTTAAAAAAAGTGGTTCAATAATCATAATCGTCAATCACTTTATTCTGAAATGAATTTTACGTAAAAACTTTGCTGTTAAAAGACAATAATGTGGAAATAGTTAAAAGTGATAGAATCGTCAGAATGGTCAATATAAATGATCAATCTGATTTATGATTGCAACAATCTGACTGCTACAATCTTCTTTTATTAAAAATTAGACACTCTAAACTTTTTATTAGAAACTTAATGTTCTTTCTTCCTGACCTTCCTGTATTAAAAGCACAGTCTTAAAATAAAAGCTATTATACATACAGTGTAGGTATGTATTGCATTTATAATGGCTTGTACCTGTATACATTAAATATGTCAATCTGCGTGAGCTTCTATATTTTATTTATCCAAAAGTGGCGCGATAAATATTATCGTACATGTTTAACACGTTTTTTTTATTACGGCGTCAACTAGTTTTTTTATCATTTTATTGAATCATTAAATATCTCGATTATCTCTCTCTTTCCTTTTTCTGGTTAAATTGAATTAATTATAAATTTATCTCATCAACGATTATCTTCATCACATATTTTTTAAATACTCATATATATGTATATACTCTGTAAAACTTTTAGAGTAAATTGTCACTCTGACGAGTGAAATCTCACTCTTAAGGACGGAAAATTGAGCTCTTTTTCAAGAGATTCCACTTCACAGAATTTAGAAAGTATGTATACTTTTATGACAACTTTTTAATAAAGATTATGAAAGAACTAAGAATATAAAAAAAGTTATGACACACTCGCGCGAAAGATTGAGGTGAATCATTATCTCGCTTCTCGCCTGTGTGATATGAATTGGTTAACGCGATAATGAACTTTAGCTAAGTTGTCCCGCGAACGAGTATTAACCCTCGACTGAAGCACTGCAATCCGCGTTACATAACCGAAGTTACCGGGTACCCGAGGGAGTCGAGAGGATATATTTCCATCACGTTGAAGGCCGACGAAGTGTTTTCCCGAAATAATATCTTATAATCCTCAAAGCGCGTGACTTGTACGAGTAATTTTCACGCCTAGATAAAATTAAATTCCAAATAACATTTTTAATTTTCTTCAATAGCTCATTAATATTTTTCTCTTTCACCATTTAACGTGATGTAACAAAAAATTGAATCCACAGTACAATTCTATTTGTACGAAAAGGCTTAGAATTGGATCCCCTTTGTTGATTTTACGATTTCTCGCGTGTCGTCGCGTAACATAGTTGCAGATCGGGGTGGCAGGTTTACCGGCGCGATGTAACGGCAATCAGTGTTTATCGCAGTAACGAGATTACTGAAACAGGTATATTTCCTGTGGAGAAGTTTGAATTATTTAGTATATCGACGAAGTGGCGTGAGACGTGTCATTTTGCATGAGACCCATAATTTCTACCGCGATAAGTAATCGCCGTATCTCCGGTATACTACAAAAAAAGTTAGTTTGGAAAAAAACAAAAACAGTACTGCACGAAAAGAACGATTTTGCTAAAAAAATCTAAAAATTTAGCAACACTAAAAATATTTAAAACGACAACAGTTACGAGCAAAATTTTAAGGATGTAAAAATGCTTAAAACTATATATTTTCTCACAGATACAATATGATTAACGTTTCAACTTCACTTCTTTTTCAAAATCCATATAAAATCTAAATCGTATAATAGGATAATTTAATGATACATACAATCGCCTAAAAATTTAGATACGATTTGAAAATAATTTTGTCAGACCATCAAAATTTTTAGGTAGGACACTCAAACTGATCCTAGTAGGACACTAGAATGTCAAAAACTGTTTAAGTTGAGTGTTCTAAATAGAGTGTCTTAAAAATTTTGACAGTCTAACAAATTTATTTCTCTTCGTATGCCTAGAAATATTCTCAGTCAGCTCGATTAATTCTTAATTTATCTATTAGACTTTATACGTTCCTTTTCTTTTTCCTCTTTTTTTTTCGCTCAAATAGATCTAATTTAAAATAACTAACTTGATGTTGACTGAAATCGAGCACAAGTTTCATATTAAATAAAAGAACTTCGGAGCATGAACGGCAAACATTTAGCGCTAAATGTACAGCGAGAATACCGGTCCGTACATTTTTCCTTCTTCTTCGCTAGCCGAGAGATCGGAGCCCCCATACAATCGGCGTTTTTACAAGCGAAGCGATCCACAATGCAACCGGTTGTTGCGACGATAAAACGCAGTCGAACGACGGGATCGCAACATTTTACTGCCGCCGACGGCAGCCCAATTACGATCAATTTAACTGCGCGGAGAGTTTCTTTCTGGCTGATCTACGCCGCACGCGTAAGCTAACTCACAATACTTTAAAAACGTCGACGAAACGGATCAGTAAAACTGATCAATTCACTTTGCTCGAGTGCTGGATCTCGTCGAATATCGATACGAAGAGAGAATTTCCATTATCGAATTTAATAGTGCACGTACATGTCAACCGGAAATGCTATTAACAGGCTCATTTAAACTAGCTCCGCAAAATAAATCCATTAATTTCATTTATAAATAAATTGCGGGCAATAAGAATTAAGGAGAATAAGATAAAATTATCGTACTGAGAAATGTATAAAATATTTCTCTCAATATATCCTATTGCAAAGACTCGTTAACGAATAAATAATTGAAAGCAGAGTTTTATGCAAGATTATGTTACAAAGTTGCTCTGTCTAGTCTACGAGCGAGCCTTGAAACGTCAAATCGCGTGTTCGCAAGTACACGGCGGCGAGCTCGCAATTTCGAGTCGTTTAGATTTTCAGAAGTACCGCAATTCCATCAACCACCAGTCGATGTCACCGCCTTTTTTATCGCGTCTCGTAGAATGGGCTCTTGTGAACATGATCGACCGTTTATCTCGCTCGTGAGGAAGGGTAAGATTTTTGTCTAAAGACTAAATGCAAAATGCGATAAAAATGCGATTTGTTTTGCCTCCTGAATGGATTGCGAATATGATTATACTGAGAAAAACAAAAAGAAAAATGTCTGGTTAAAAAGGGATAAACCAAAAATTATGATTATATCAAATAATCAAAATTCCTCTCTCAAGTTCCCTCAGCTAGAATTAATCAGATTTATCAGAAAATTGCGATTTGTCCGTTTTCAACCAGAATTCTAATTAATTCAACCAAATATTTTTCTCAGTATAGCGTAAATTTAAATATTATGTTAACAAACTGATAGATTATTTGATTAAAATTCACATGAAAAAAAACGATTCTATAGAATTCTATAGAATAGATATATTTAATAGAATTTTAATAACCAGAAAATTTTCTAATTAAATCTACTAAAGTCTAATTGATAAGTAATTCTACTAAAACTCTACTAAAATTCGGATTGGTATAATCAGAATCTTCTGGATTTGTCCATTTTCAGCCAAACATTTTCCTCTAGCAGTTTTAAAATGACGATGTATTAAGTATAAGAGTAGTGGCGACTTAAATTAGATTAAACTTGACGCTATAGAATTAACAATGTGTAGTTCTGGTAGATCACCATAAACTCTAAATATCAAAAATTAAAATATAGATAAGCAAAATAAGTGACAAGTAAACATATCTCACGGAACATATCTCTCACATTTTGTCGTTCGATGAAACTTCTTTAAATTACGCTGTGGAAACATTGACTAAAGATTCATTTTTCTCTCACTTTGGGCAATTAATTCAGAGATGATAGCTGGAAAGCAGCTCCTGGCGAATTCGCAAGGATCACAATACGAACTTAGGCTCGTGTACCAATTCGCGCGTGCTCTCTTTCTCTTTGCACCCCGAATTAACATGCACTCTTTTCCCTCGCGCTCGATCGCGTCATTCGAGACGGCGCGCGTTCGCCGTCACGCGGAACGTGCCGAAGAGACGCGCCAACGAAACGGTTCGGAACTGGTTCAACGAAGTCGGCCGTTCCCGGCGGTGTGCGCGCGACGAACAATATGAACTTCTGAAGAGGGGTAGGACGAACGAGCGGGGGAGGAAGAGGAGGTGGCGGAGGCAGAAGAGCAGAAGAGGAGGGAAAGAGATGACGGTGGAGAGGCAGAATCGCGCGGAGCACGTGAAAGGTGATTTAAAGGGAAAAAGGAGGAGGTGACCGATGGAAAAGAAACGTGCGGAGAGAACGGAGGAAAAGAGAGAGAGAGAGAGAGAGACAGAGAGACAGAGAGAGAGAGAGAGAGAGAGAGAGGGAGGGAGGGAGGGAGAGAGGGAAATATAGATAGAGGGGAGAAAGGAGCATGGCGAACCGGTCGCAGCCTCCGCTCGTCAGCTGGAAGCTCAGCTGCAACCGGGCGCGGTGACCTCGACGTTGGCGTTGCAACGCGCAGTGGCGGTGCTTTGCGGAAAAGTCGAGTTGATTTGCGAACGATAACGGTGCCGTGACAACGTTGTCCTCATTGCCTTTTCGCTGCGAATCCCTACGCCCTCCAGGAAGCTCTCATGAGAAAGGCGTTCGCGCTTTCCAATCAGATGCGATAACATGTTTAGATTATACTGCAATGTATATTGTGTAAAATCTGAAAGATAATCTCCACGTAAATTCGTATTACGTCATGAATTATGAAAGGTTTTTTTTATGAAACAACAATAAATATAACATCGTAAACAACAAAAACTCTCATCATTTACGTTAATTATTTTCCAAAACTCATAATAAAATGTTCAATATATTTTTATAATACTGGAAGATTTTACAGGAAGATCGAAAAATTTAGCTAAGTACAGACCTAAAAATAATTTTGTTGAATTATAATAATTACATAAACATCTCAAGCATGATAAGCAATGCTGCAAAATGTTATATCATCCTAATCAGCTTGAGCATCCTATATAATTATTTAATTAATGATCCAATGAAATTATTTTCCGATCTGTATCTAGCTAATAAAGGCTTCAGGAAAATCATCTTTTCCATGATATTTTTATATTGTATCCAAATTAGAATTCTATTATCCGTGGAGTTATTAAAATTCTATTACATGCCTGAAGTTGAATAAAGAACGCAAGAATAAAGAATACTTTATGATACGACTGTTTCTATCATGCTTAGCTCGCGCGAAATAATTTGAATGGTTTATGCAATAATAACGTGGAATGCCCCGCATAATTAAATCTTATAATAAGGATTCAGAATTAAATTCGCGCAATGTATACGGCGTCGTTCTCGACAATGCCTCTCAAGAGTAGCATAAAGACGAGCCACTTCAGAATGAACGACATTATACGAGATTACTTTGGTCGTCGGCGAATTATTTTCTCTTATTCTCAAGCGAGAAATTCATAATGAGATTTCATGATTAGAGCGATCCGTGCTAGAGTAGCGAGCGATGAATATATTTTTTTTATTTTATATCACGTCAACACGATTATTCTGGTTCTTCGCGATTAAATCTTGCCTCTGTTCGATGGTCAAAATTACGCGAATGATGAATGAGTTCTCTCACCTGTGCAATTATGCGCACCGTGTAATACCGATTCATGTAGTTTAAGCACGCTACTTGATGAAGTACCTTTTCGTCGTAACACTGCAAGTAATTTGATCCTCAAAATGCAATAAACATGTATCTCTACATTTTCGATAACTATTTTACCAGACCGAACTTTTAATAATTTAACTCGATTACGTTAACATTTCATATATGGAGGATACAGTAATAATTTAACTCGAATATGTTAATATTTTATAATCATATTATATATACATGGAAAGAACGATTTTGTTCAAATATTCAAAAATTCAGATGAATTTTTGAGAACAGAGCTGAAAATAATTTTGTTAGGCCATCAAAATAATAATGTGAGAAATTCAAGCATAATGCTATAAAAAGTTTTAGCAACCAATTTGTATCCTATTTATTTTTATAGCCCAAAATCATTTTTAGATCTGTATCCAGCTAAATTTTTAGATTTTTAGATTTTAGCAAAACCCTTTCTGTATACGGTAGAGGTGATTTATAAATCACGTATCGATTGCTAAAAATAGATACCAATTTTCCCGCGATTGTCCATTTAAAAAAATCAATCCGGTTATCGTAATACTGACGTCGATAATATACGCATCGTCGAGGTCAACACTGGGAATCAACACTCCGCGAGAATCTCGCGAAGTGAAATCGTCGATGCACAAAGTGTCACGTACCCATATAAGAGAGCGAAGTGAGTTATTCCTACATGCTCTTGATATTATAGGAACACAAAGGATAGATGATCGAGATAAATCTGACAAAGAAAGTCGGAAAGTGAAATTCAAAAAATTTTAAATTTTGTGTAAATTTAAAGTAGATGGATCTAATAACGAAACAAATTTTTTTAACTATTATAATTTAGTTTTAGAGGTGCAATACTTTCTTGAATAAAATTAATTTTTACACACAGAAAAATCTCAGTTTGTTGCTAAGAAAAGTGATTACTTAATTTACCTTCTTTTTTTTAAGATTTATTTAGAGATTAATTTTCAATTATCTTTAACAAAAAATATTTTTTCTTGATAATGTAAATACTTATTACAAAAAAATTATTAATATATATTCAAAACAAGAATTTATTCTCTTTTAAAGGATAATATAAAATTGAAGGAGCGACACTTTATACTATATACAATATATAAGCAAATTAAATTTAAAGATTCTCACGGTAATTACACTGGCAATTACAATAAAATTAAAATTACAAGTATTCATAATGATAATAGTTATCCTAGAGAATAATTCTAATCATCGCAGAATTTTTTTGGAATAAATACTCGTTTTCACCAATATACAAAAAGAATTTTTCTGGAATATCTAAAAATTTATATACAGATCTGAAAATAATTTTGTTGGACTACCAAAGTAATTATATAAAACATTCAAGATAGTTGCTAAAATGTAAAAATTATTTGCAATATTGTTCATTACGTTTGAATGTTCTACAAATAATGATTCAACAAAATTTTAATCTGAATCCAGTTAAATTTTTAGACACCTCAGCAAAATCATTCTTTCCATGTAAATTAACTTTAATCTTGGTTCAATTCTTGGTTCTATTCTTCGTCTTTTCTTAATTCTTAAAATTAGAAAAAATTAACGAACCATTAAATAATTATACAGAATTCAAAATAATTGTTAGAATACCAATCTTTTTTGCAATATTGTTCATTATGCGTTCTACATAATTCTATCTTGATAGTCCAACAAAATTATTTTCAAATCTTTATCCAGCTAAATTTTAGACATTTCAGCAAAATCATTCTTTCCGTGCAGATTAACTTTAATCTCGGTTCAACCTATTCTTTGTCTTTTCTTTATTTTTAAAATCAGAAAAAATTATCGAATTATCAAAATAATTATATAGAATTCAAAATAACTGTTAGAATGCCAATTTTTTTTGCAATATTGTTCGTTATGCATTCTATATAATTCAGTTGATGGTCCAAAATTATTCTCAAATCTTTATCCAGCTAAATTTTAGACACCTCAGCAAAATCATACTTTCCGTGCAGATTGACTTTAATCTCGATTCAACTTATTCTTCATCTTTTCCTAATTTTTAAAACCAGAAAGGATGAAGAGTAATAAGTTGAAATGAGTTTAAAGTTAATCTACATTGGTAGAAACGGGCATTGGTGGAAATTAATCACCGAGAAAACGGCTGCGAGCGGAGATTCTGGGTGATATTGAGAACAAAGGAACGATGAGGTTTTTCATGAGTAATCAAAAATGACCCGACGCTTTGTGCGAAAGCGTCATTCAGACAACTATTATATACTTCAAATGTGAGAACGGACTTGTCACACAAACTCGACATTAAATCGACGCAATTCGATTCATTACAGGATGCCGAGAGAGCGTTCGATTCCGCCGACCTCAGTTAGCGCTAACCCTAGTTTAAACCGAACCCTCTTCCTCTCTCCGATTCTGTCGTCCTTCGGATACGAGCGGGGGTCGCGTTGATGCGTCCACCGTTGATTAACGGCTCTAAATCAGTAAACTGTAATTTTCCTCTATCACGCGTAAATTACATGCAGGCCTACACGTAATCGGCGAACAGCGAATCCCAGATGAATTAGCGTTTCTAGCGATCAACCGCGGTCTGTCATCGTCAACAACGAGGCACGACGATCACGAGAACGTCCGCTGTATCACGTTCGTGGAATCGAGCTACGGTAGCAGCGAACCGGTCGGTCGGTCGGTTGGTCGGTGCATCAGCTGAGAGCCCAGCTGAACCCAGAGAGAGCGACCGCTGTAATAACCTCAAGCTGTCTCCCTCTTTCTCACACTTACAGCACGCACACACTCACACGTTACACGTACGCGCGTCGTGTAAACGAGTGTACAGTCACGGGAGGGAATTTCGTAAAAAGCACCGTCGACAGGATTAGACACCGTACCTGGTCTGTCCTGAACGACGTCCCGGTGGCTCGGCGATGATTGTCCGTGTAGGCCTCGCCGGTGGTTTCCGCGAAACTTTTCGAAAGCCCACTCTCACAATGGAATCTTCCAGTAGACTGGCCGAGCCGGCGGCGGCGAGCGGAGCAGAGCTGTTCTCCCTTGCGTGCGCACCCACCGTGCGCGGCGGCCGTTCGGCTTTTTCGACGGGGGAAAAAAAGACGCGATTTTGTAACGGGTATCACCGGTGACATTGACAGGACGCGTCCGCGTAACCAGCACGAGCACGCTGCGCGTCACCGGCACCAGCACGTATACTCGCAGTACGGAAAACACGGACCACGGTACGTGACGCGCGCGCGGACACCGCTGATGACAGCTCGAGCTCGGCGAGCTGTCACTCCGCGGCCACGGTGAGTCGAACCCCGTTATCTTCATGTCGCTGCTGCCATCTACGTCGTCAGACGGAAGCCCGAGACTGACTCATTCGAGACAACCTGAGGGCCATCGCTTTCGAAAGGACTATTTGCGTCAATTGTTCTTACCTTTATAGAAATTTAATATTAGTCTCGACCGATTGATCATTTATTTTCAATATTAAAAATACTATTAATAATACTTTTAATACTCAAAATAAGTAATTAATTGGCCAGCACTATTGCCTTACACAAAAAATAGCTTTACATTTATTTGATGAGATTCTTTAATTGTATTAAAAAATTTTACTGTCTACTTTTATAGAAATTTAATATTAATATCGGTCAATTAATTACTTATTTAACAGTACTTTTCAGTATTAAAAGTACTGTTAATAATACTTTTAATACTCAAAATAAATAATTAATTGGCCAGTATTACCGTCTTACACAAGAAGTAGCTTTACAACTATTTGAGATTCTTTAATATTTTATGACAATTGCAAAGCTGATTTTTCTGGTAAATATAGCCAAAGTATCGAAAGATTAAAATTGGTGAAAAATGTGAAAAATATTTTTTTTATGGTGGCTCAATAATATATTATATTTGGTAGTACTATCTTGATTTAAAAGAATTTTATGTCTCAGAAGATTTTTAAGAATTTCTTATATTTTAAATTTATGAAGATTTCTAAAAAATAATTTTTAAACTTCTTCGGATTTAGGAGAATTTTCTTCAGAAATGATAAAAATCTTAAAACATTTAGAATTCGCATTATATGTATATAAAAAGACACATAATAAAGTATAAAAAATTTTTTCAAATTTCTGTAATTTTTTAAGAAATTTCTCAAATTTTTTAATACAAATTGAAATATTAAAAAAAATGTTAAGAAAGTCTATATTTAATCTCTTCTAGAAGAATAGACTTTCTCAGCATTTTTAAAAAAATATTTCAATTTAAAAAATTTAACAAATTTCCTAAAAAAATATAAGATTCTGAAAACAAATTTTAAATAATTTTGAAAAAATCTAAAATTTATATAAGAATTACTCTGAAAAATTATATGAAAAATTCTCAGAAGAATTGTTACTAGTTCAAAAAACATGATCGTTATATGTATATGAAAAATAGTATATACAATATGCTAAGGAATGTAATTTTCTATTTGAGCGCGTAAATAATTACGAGGACTTGAATTTTCGGCCATATTCTAAAATTCACTGCCAGTATTGAAAATCTATATAATATACATATAAAGTAATAGATTTTCAATGCTGGCAGTGAATTTTGGAACGTAGCCTTCCGATATGCTATGCTAAGTGAGAAATACATTTCGAACTGCGCGAAAGAACGTAAGGAGTATCATAATCGAGTACCTTTGGCATAGGAATTTGTACTCACCGAAGTTATTCCCGCCTTTATATTTTAGACTCGTTGCAGCATCCAATGATCCCGATCGATGAAACAACGTCAATCACGAAGATCCACGATAACCGATATGTTTCGGCGATAGTCTGTTGTTTTCATCGGTACTTCTGAAAACAATGTGTCTCTCCGTACATTTCCAACGGACAAAATTCACGATTAATTACGGAGCGATCGCGCTCCTTGTAAACTCCGAACGCGCCGCGAAAACTGTCATGGCGACCGGTTGAGCGCGCAAAGCCAATATTTGAATATCGAGACGATTTGAAATCAGAAACGATTAGAATTAGACTTTCTATGCATTTTAGTAACATATAATAATTTCGTCTCGACATTTCTTTTTTTTTATTTAAAATGAGATATTGAAATAATAAGAATTGTATAAATTGTATAAATTGTATAAATTGTTTCTCAATTTTTAAAAAGGTTTCAAAATTAAATTTTTACATATAATTAGCTCTGCATTACTTGATCACATGGTATTTTTTAAATAATTATTTTTTAAATAATGTACTTGCGTGAGTTATTTCTGACACCCCAAAATTATACAGTAGGCCAAATCATTATTTAAAGTTTTAGCTCAAAATTTTATGGCATTTGCTATAAATTATCCTTTTCATGCCAGTTTCAAGAACCCTTTAATGCCAGTAATCAATAGGTAACAATAAACAGATAAAAGAATTTAAGGTAAATGGAAAAAATAGATTCTTAATATGTTAGTTATATTTTAATTTTTATTGTTCTCTTTAATGATTTAATAAAAATTGATCTTTAATAAAAATTGATTGAATATTTTACCCTTTAAAACTTTGAAGTAAAATCTCACTCTTTAAGAGATCGAAAAATTAAATTTTTTTTCAATTCTGACTCAATTTTTCGCTCTTTGAGATTCCAAAATTTAAAAAGTATACATTCTTTAGATAAAGATAAATGTAATTTTTTTTAATTGTGAAACAATTTGCGCTAGATATAATAATGTATGTAAATAACATTTACATTTCTCGAATTTGATTAAGATATCCTCAATACCTCATGTAAGTAATAAAGGGTTAATAAAATTGATTAAATGTGTTAAAATATCATTATATCAACTAGGAAATATAAGCAAGACTCTGATTAAAATAAATCATTGTTTCGCTAATTTTTTATTATAACAACTTGATTTTTTTCGTACAAAAAAAGGAACGTTTCCAGAACGTTTACAACAACTTTTCACCTCTCAAGCGCATACGTTCCCTTGCAGTTTCATTTAATAAATAATATTTTATTGTTTTGTTCTACATTCTCTCTAATTCGTTCTCTTACAATTCTATCACGCACTTGATATGCGTATGTTTATTTCCTTAAAATAACGCTTCTCTCATCTCGACTAACAATCAATCTTTTAGACATTTCGTTTAATCATGAAATTGATATACAATACAAATATATCCTAATGTAATATATCACATTGCCTAGACGATATTAATCGAAATGCATGCAATCCATCAGAATTCTGTTTTCAAAATGAATATTATGAAATACAATATATTTGTTGATAATGAGAATTTAGAATTGAATTAGAACCTGCTGGTGGAACATTTCTATGCCAATATTGCGCTCTATGATAACGATGACAACAGATGAACGTTATTCATTTATTCGCGGTTATTGTAACCGCTTTTTGAGTCTGTGCGCAATAGCTGAGACAAGTGCGGCGCCTTTACCACTTCCATCTTCCGCATGGATTAATTTGAACTGCAATTAAAATAAATTAAAATAAATATATTATATAGTAAACATTGCAAAGGAAACTTTCATAAATGATAGATAACATTAAGTTTGAAAACAGTCAAATAGGAAGTGAAAAGGTTTTCTACTTCTACAAAAAGAAAATAAAAGAGTATGTTAAATTGTTAATATTAGAAACAATGCATTTAGAACTTTAATTTTTAATGTAATCTCTCCTAATCTGGATTTTTTTGCCACAAGCAAAATTTTACTTTCAAAATATAGAAAAACAAAATGAGATTTCCTTATTGCTAAATTATACATTTGTCAACAAATTTCTATTTTTTTATCATTTTTTTTTTAATTTCAATTTTTATTAAACAACGGTTTTAACATTGGAGATAAAAAATCCAGATTGCAAACGAAAGGTATAAAAATTGCAGAAAGTTAAAGACAGAATTTTGTAGATTATAGCTCTCACGATAAAATGCACATTTTCAAGATTTTTTTTTAATGCTTATTTAAACAGCACTTTTTTCTAAACAAAGAAACGGTTTTTATGACTTACAATAAATTTTTATTTATTTAATTAAATTATTATATACTTAATTAAATATTTATTTCCGTACTTGTGCATACCTTTCGTCCTGAAGTACAAAGAAGCGAGATATACTGCTTCATCCAACCTTCTAATCGAGGATGATGCTTGTAAAGAGATCCATCTACGGCGATTGTTACTTGTTCTTTATCGATGCGATCTATCAAGCTTGCAAGACCTTGAACAGAAATCATCGATGAGTTAAAATTTTTGCTTTACATACGTCGTTTAAAGTTTTATTGACATACATATCGATACTAAAAGAGCTGCACGATTAGAGGCGACCTCGCACACATATTGTACGATTCTGATGTCATCTTCGTCCGGAATGATTCCGAATTTTGCAAGAATTTCTTTTGTGTTGCTGTCGCCACCATCTAACGAATCTCTGGAATTACAAAATTAAAAATAAACCATCTTCTGTGAATTTTTTATCGTCAGATTAATGCCCGTTTTCATAAAAAGAACAATTTTGCTGAAAGATATAAAATTTTGAATACCGATCTGAAAGTAATTTTATCACAAAATCATTATATTAGGAACTAAAAAAACCGATAAGTAATTTTGTAAAAAATTTTGATATTCTAGCAATTAGTTTTCAACAAAAATTATTTTGATGACCAACAAAATTTATTATTTTAAAATTGATATCTAGTAAAATTTTAGATCTTTCGCAAAATCGATTTTTTTATGCATCAATATAGATTAATTTTAATCTCAGTTTAACTTACTCTTTATTTTTTCTAATTCTAAAAATTAAAAGTAAAAAAGATATAAAAATTCTTAGAATTAGAAAAAGATAAAAAGTAAAAATTGAACCAAGATTAAAATTAATCTGCATTCATGAAAATTAATATAAAAATGAACTTACTGCTCGATATGCGACACCAAATCGGTAGTAAGATTACCAGGTGTTAGGAGGCTGTCAGATGTAGAATCTCCTACAAACAAAAGCCTCTCTTTGGTCAACTTCGCAAGTATCACACGCACCACCTCACCGAGATATTTGCCAGCAATGTATTTTTCAAATCTAAGAAAAAAAAAAGTCACATGATATACAAGGATCTTTTTGATATGAATCCTCGCGTCCTAAATTTAGCAATCAAGAATTCCTGCATAGATTTATTTGCGCATCTTCAAAAATTCTTGATTTATGCCATAGATATAATTCAATAAATAAAAAGTTTCCACTTAATTATTCGTTCACGCGTTTATTACTTCTTATTTAATGATTTAAAAAATCCACATTAATTGTATTAATTATTAGTTAATTAATTTTGATATCTAAAATATTAATTTTTTCGTACAGATAGAGACAATTGATAAAAATACAATTTTATTGGAAATGATATCCATTTAATTCTACAAACAGAATAATTATAATCCAATTAAAGATAATGCAAATTTGTTCACTTACGTAAATGAATTCACGATAAGAGAATTTGCGTCATTTTCGCGATCAAAATCTGTTTTTATGAAGTCCAAGACACCATTATCGCCGAAAGCTCCCCATTCGATATCAATGATAACCTAGAGGATAACGAAAATTAAATTAATATCTTGATAAATTCTATGTCAAGTGTATAGAGAAAAGAAAAAGAAGAGACAATTAATTATAATATAATATCAAAAAATTATTAAATATAAAAATGATTTTAAATTATAAAATCAAATTTTATAGCATGCCTTTTTAAAATATATATCTTTATTTTAAATATATTCAAAGAATGCGTGAGCAAAGATTAGTCTGAAAATGCTTCTATTTTTACTATCATATACATATTTTTAATATCATATACATTATCATAATTATCAAAAACTCACTTCTCTTTCGCCATGTCTCTCCGTCTCCCAATGCTCGACCCGATCGGCGCGTTCCAGATAACAGGCATTGCTGCCAGTTCCCAGAATAAGTCCAACCGCCGTGTTATAATCCAAAGTCGATCCTTGTACCAATGTACCTGTAGTATCGTTTAATACGGCCAAGACCTTCACCTTTGTGTCGCCTCGCCGATCTAAAGCTTCTCGTAGAAGCCTCACGGCATCCTTGTTTACAGCATCAGGACAGTTGAAAGTCTTGGTCCATGTAACCAAAACACCAACATCCAGCGAGTGTTGAATCATCGGGAACGAGAAGGTAAAACCTGCACAAACACGGTTCGCCAAGGTTAAAAGTGGAAGAAAATCAGACAAATGTAGATAATTATGCTGTAGGTAAAGATGGTTACATTAATATATCTTTCAATTGATTTCCTGCAGCAAACAAAAGTGTTTTATATGATACTTCGTCGCGAGATTGTTATTTGTATACAATATTGTGTAACAATTCATGTTAATTAAAGCTTTCACACGTTCAATATCCTGATACGTGTGCGGAACTCAATTTACCGAGAGGAAGCTCCACGTCCTGAAGACCCTGGGAAATGACGAAATCACTAACAGACTCGGCCAAATGGTCAAACAAAGGGATTGCCGAGCCAACTCTTAATTCGGATCCGATGTAATATCGCTTCACTTCTTCTCGTATGGGAGCGCCATGAGCCAATTCCAATAAGACTACGCGAAAGTTAGTACCACCGAGGTCGAGTGCCAAGTAAAGACCTTCTTCTGCAAATATTCAAGCACACATTTTGACTATCAGCATTAAATCATGATATGAATAATTATCTTTTTTTTATTTTTAAGTCATTCTTCCTTAACTGTCTAACTGGATAATTTAACATTTTTATTATCTGAAATACTTTACTATAAAATTCAAAAATTGCTTATCAATTTAATTCAATTCGTGATATTATTACAGCAATTTAATTGCGTTTATACGTCCGGAAAACTAATTGGTGCGAAATTCGAATGATCACAAATTAATACAGTATATATGCATGTACATATATAGTATATATATATATATATATATATATA
>Ga0157364_1000211_pt1 | contig 32647 bp, 31 predicted proteins | sample AttsexASBM2_FD_111476 | JGI IMG/M metagenome (GOLD analysis project Ga0157364, IMG submission 111476) | Fungus gardens microbial communities from leaf cutter ant in Ribeirão Preto, State of São Paulo, Brazil - Atta sexdens ASBM2 | ecosystem: Host-associated > Fungi > Mycelium > Unclassified ...
AAAAAAAAAAAAAAAAACACACACACACACACACACACACACACACACACACACACACACACACACACACACACACACACACAGAAAAAACACGGATCGACATGCACACATCCCATATCCACTGAGTATATGCACACAACACAAACTAAATAACACAGACACATGCACACAGATATACAAGCGCGCGTGTGCAATTGCAAGCGTGGACACACACACACACACACACACACACACACACACACACACACACACACACACACACACACACATATGCATACGCAGTAATAAAAAAAAGAAAATGAACTTTCAAGAGACAACGGTCAGCTGCATAATAATATATATACCAAGAATCATGTCGGCGAACCTTAATGGTGCGATGTGGAATGATATATCGAATGATGATATATATAAATATTAAACGATAATATAATGCAAATTTTTATATTTGCATGTTTTGTGCTGTAATTAGCGAGTAATTAAGATATTTTGTAGATAACACACTTCCATTTGAATCTTATTCGATTTTCGTGCTGCGGCTACGGTGGCGCAAATATACGTTTGCGGCTGTAAGGCCGTAAGAAGTCTCGACTTTAGAAGCACAGGCAGAAACTAGAACTGAAGAAAGACATTGCTAGAAGAGAAAAAAATAATATACGTGTGATAAAGCCGCTGATTGAGAGGGAAGAATAACAGAAAGAAAGAGAGCGTGAAAGCGAGATGGAGAGAAACAGCGAGGAAGCGTGCATGCGTGCGTACATGTTTATGTATTTGTGTATTGCGTGCATGCATGTATGTATCTATGTATGTATGTATATGTTTGAGTTTTAGAAAGAAGGGGGGAAAGAGAGAGAGAGAGAGAGAGAGAGAGAGAGAGAGAAAGAACGGAAATGAGAGAAAGAACGAGAAAATGTTTGAGTAAAATGATGAGGACAGAGATACTTTAGCACTCCTACTCTGAAATCGTTCGGACCGAGCTATATTCCTCTATTCTGGAAAATCGCTTCCAATACTCTTATATGGCGGAACGCCGTCGATGTTCCGTGTATCATCCCGCATGTTTCGCTTCTCTCATTCTACGTAACGCGGCAGAGTTATTACGCGCGTAAAAAAATGCGAAAGAGGGATTATATAATATTATATACTATATGTAATTATATATATATATTATACATGTTATAATAAATAGATTTATTATATATATTATATAATATTTTATATATATAATTCCTATATATTATATATATATATATATATATATATTCCAGTTTACAGGGGAGGAACAAGTTCCAGAATAGAGAGAGGTTTCAGAGTAAAGTGGTCTAGAGTATGTGCTCGTTTATATGTGTGCGTGAAAGATGCGTGTGTGAGGCGTGTATATGTTTAAAATAATCGCGCGAATGCGGTGCATATGACACGGCGCTTCGATAAACGGAGGCCCATATATGCGCGTATTAATATAAAAGATGATTTTAGAGAGAGAGAGAGGGGGGGAGGGAGAGAGGAGAAGAAAAGATGCATATGTGTGCGCGTGTATGTATGCACGGAGGATGGGGGTGCCGGTAGAAAAAGGGATGGGGACAGTGTCTGTGAAAAGAGAAAGAAAACACAAATATAGCTTGCGAAACTAAGTAACCGATTAATTTAGAATAGTCACTTAAATTATCGTTAATTTTGCAGTAATTACTATTTGAATTCTTAGGAGTTTCAGTAAATTTTTTCCTTTTTTTTTTCAATGGCTTCCTTTCGAACAAAGATTTGAAAGTAGAGAATTTAACTAACTGCAGTCTTTTTGGAATAAATGTATTTATAAACATAATTAAACACTGTTGTGATAACAAAAAAGAAAATATAAAGAAAAAGAGATGGAGAGACGGAAGATGAGAAAACATTGTAGAAGCAGATAAAAAACTGATTCTGGGCGATAATGTAGAAACGAATATATTAAAAAGATAAAACAAGAGGATTTTTAAATTTAAGCTCGATCGTGCCATTAAACGATTCTAATGGGAATATATTTATAACCAAGATTTTATGCTTTTTCAAAGCGCGCATATACGTTATTGTAAAACTAACAAATACCGATTGTCAGCTTGCACATATTTTGACGATTCTTACGATACATACATCTACCTAATTGTAAAATCCCACTCTCACGAACATTTACGCAGCAGTTAAAGAAGTAGAAAGAGAGAGAGAGAGAGAGAGAGAGAGAGAGAGAGAGAGAGAGAGACGCATTCGAACTCGTCATCGCACACCTTCCACTGGTATACTTCCTCGTTTCGTAGAAAGAATGAATTTAAGAGAGATGGAATGACGATTTAGTTTTCACATACGACGTGTAGCCGTTTAAAACGACTCGAATTCTTGCGAAGACATACGATTTAGAAGCGTGTTGAGATAAGTTAAACAGAACACTTTCCCTGGTCCCAGCTTCTCCCCGACCCCAAAGTATCCTATTCTATAGATATCTAAATACATGTAGTTCTTAAATTATTTACTTTAGTTCGAGTGGAGATGCCTGTAAGTGTAATTTACTAAGACTTTTTGTAAATAAATTATGAAATAAACTAGACGTACTTTATCCAAGACGAAGATGCGATCTGACTTTGGCAAGATAAATGATAATGATGATGATAATAATAATAATAAAAAAGTGTAGGGCATTAGAGAGAGAGAGAGAGAGAGATATATATATATATAGCGTTTTCCTTTTTTTTTGCATTCACCGTATAGACTTTTATTACGCCGAACTAAATATGTAAATACACTGATCTCTTCATCCTCTTTGTTCTTTGTTTCCTCCTTGCGGTGGCCTCATTAACCAACTCCAAATATTCTCATTTGGAACAAATGCTGTTCTCCATGTTCAGGATCATTACATTGTTCATTTTGCGACACAACCAATTCAGGATGTCCTCAGCCTCGCTCTCCACATACCAATCTACCATAGACGACGATGTCTCTTTCTCGTTCTAGAAATAAAAATTCAATGTAACCATCTTTAATGACCAATTGAATAACACTAGAACGGTTGCTTTAACTCCTAATGTTGAATCTAAAATTCGAATCTGTTCAATGCAGTAAATCAACTTGAGAATTTTTAGCGCAGTGCAATAATTCTCCGTATTTAGATGTGTCAAATCAATTTTCGAGATAAATCGGAATAGTTACCTCTATATGCAAAACAAGTTTATTTTTAGTGATGGTTGGTGGTGACAGCAATTGATTAGTTTCCAAAGTCCATTTCACATTCCATGATCCCCATGCATTTCCTTTCTCGATATAGTATATTCGTCTAAAAAAAAAATCCAAGGATTTATTTCGTTTTACATTCTGACTCAGAAGAAATTAACAATAATTTTACTCTTTTTTTTGCCACTGATATTAAGGACATGATATTAAATATTGTTAAACTTACTGCAAAGATATGAGCGTAATGTATTTTCCGTCGCTGTGAAGCGTAGCGTGTCCCCAATAAGAATCGTTCTGAACGCAGTGACCTTTACTTACAGTGTTTAATAAGTACGCTCCTTTCGCTTTATGCGTCGAAAATGACTCCACGCCCTAAGTCAAGATATTAATTGTTAATAATACAAAAAAGATGAATGGAAAGTCACAGTTATCATCCTGATACTCACGAAATGTGGATTAATATATCGCGGCAATCGCATTCTGGATACGAGGCCCACCTCTTGCGCCCTGTAAGATGAATAATTTGTCTTTAAACTAAATACCGATAATGCACAAGAAAAAATAATGCCGATAGCGTTGATACCTTTTTATTATATCTGCTATTACTTTCGAATAAGTTTTCAAACAAGAACTTTCCGCCTTGAAGAGCACAGATGTTTTCTTTCCCAATGTTTTGAAGAAATATCTTAATTCTTCTCGATGAATGCCTATCATTTGCAAGAGATTTAATAAAAATGTCGAGCCGGAAATGAAACAGCAATGAGCGAATCAACAGATGTGCGCGGCACGATATGTGATCCCACTTACATCCACTCGTACATTACGACCAGCAATGATTTACTCACTATTCGTCGACGTAGTGATCAAGCCAGAAGTCTCCAAATCAATTTCTGTAGCGAATGAATGATCGAGTAAAAATACCAAAGGCGGAACATCTGGATTTCGATAATTTGTATCTTTCATCTAGAATGAAATGTAACGGCTGTTTCAACTTCTTATTTTAACAGTTTAATTAATTATTACATAAAAAGGAACTTATGAGTGTTTTCAGCTGCAAATACTAAAAGTCAAACCGAAGTTTTCTTTTATAATGATGATTCAGTTTCTATTGGACTTACGGAAATCGAGGATTTAATCATCGGATAGTTAATGTCGAAGATTAAAAGCTGATACAGATGAGCTATTCAAGTTTTTTGTAAAGCTGAAAGGAACGGCTAATTTTTAATTCCACTGCATACCTTTATAGCGTTTACCTTGTAATGAAGCGTGTGAGCGGCATGGCCGCTTAAAAATGAGGCTTGTGTACCATCGGGCGTAGCATATCCTAGCTCGCATGCGACCTCATGTGCCAATTTCTCCGCAGATTCGTCCCCGCACATTAATAGCTATAAATTCATCTCAAATTAACATTGTTTTTAATAAAAATGAAAGATGTACCATCCGTTTGCGACATATATCATATTTCTGATCGCTCACCAAATCCGGCTCGCAGAAATTGCTCCCTGGCGACTTAAAGTTATAGCCATACTGATTTCCCAGGACAGTAGTTAAGCGGACCAGCACGTGGAACTGCTCCATAATCTGCGCCATATAGATACGTGAAAGATGGGAGAGGAACCATTTGTTATCCACGGTCATGAAACTTTTTCGATAGTCAGGTAATCTAAATAAAATTATGAAACTTACTATTGTTCGTCTTTCAAGTTCTATCAAGTTTCATCAAATTGTAATCGCTTACCTGAATTCAACGTCCCTCTTAAACGTACCCTTCTCCGCATACTCGAAAATAAATCGAAGAACATTGTGATAACCAAGCACGTTGTTGAAATTACGCACGTTAGTTCCATCTGTATTAGCCAATAATCTCAAGCGTAATGCTATCGGGGAGATGTATATCTGCTCTATTAAATCTTTTCTTTTGCTATTTGTATTCTATAATTCAAACACATGAATTAAATGGTGTTCATACATTTACGATGTACTTAAATTACGTGCAAGAATAGATATTACATTACTAATATTGCGAATTGAAGAAACGCGCATATTGGACACATCTCTCCTTAGTTTCGCGGCAATTGAATGTTTAGTTTCCGGTGTCTTAGGTACTAAATTGATCAAAGAACAGAGGAAGGCCTCTTCTATATTCAAATTAAACTCCCTGACGATGACACATACTCCTCTGAAAGTAGTCTCATTTGAAAATTATTATGAAAAATATCAGTTAAAACAGGCGATAATATCATTTGTATTGCGCACGCACTTGTAAATAATGCTTCTTAATTTGCGTTGTTTCAGATATGAGAATTCTAAGCAATGCTTCAATCTACGGCTTCCAGCATAATTCACAAAAGTTTTTTCCAAGTTGGGATATAGAACTACTGGGAAGGTAGCTTCGTTCAGTTGATTATCGATCTGCAAAAGACGGGAGAAAAATATATATATACGAATATATTACAAATGTAATCTCTTACCTGTATTCTATGAACGTATCCTTGCAAGTAACAAAGCGTCGTGGATTCTCTACAATGTAACCAGATACCTGGCGAATACGTTCTTCGCAACTTGCCAAAGAATGGTTTGGTCATTTGCATTTTTGTGAAGTCAACCTACAAAAGATTTGGAAAATTCTATTAAAGACGGATGTTCGCTATGTAATAAGCAAAAGAAATATTCATAGTTCACAATATAAGAAAATATTTTCTTCTGTGCTGATCTAGCAATGTATATGAATGCAATTACATTTGTAATATAGTTTTGAAAATTAACATTAGACGTACGTCAATGAAATTCTCAAGCTGTGCCGTCTTCGCGGAATTTGTGTATTTATTTTCTAACCAAGCGCTCAGCTCCAGTGATAAATTCCTCCATCGTTTGCTGAAGTAAAGTTCCCAATGCGCGGCTGAGTCGATCACACTAGCGTACAATAACTCCCGTCTGGGGTTATGAGGATTGGATTCATGTACAACCTACAAAAAAAAAAATCAATCTTCAATTGATTACATCCGAAACAAGCAATACGAAACAAGCAATTACTCTTCACTTACAACACTTATTCCAATAGCTGCAATTGATAAGAATATTTCTCTTTTGCTCGCCTCAGGATCAATAATGCTCTTCGCTTTAAGGTACACGCTCTCGTGCTGTGTGAACAGCATCACGCGTTGCTCACTTTCCATATAGCTCACCCAGTAAACCATTGCTTCACCTTGGTGCATATGCTCCGACATTTGCGACTTCGTCTCGGATTCCGTGCTAGGAACGTGATTGACACTTCCACTCGTATCCTCCGACCATGACTTCGTATTCGCTAGCGACTTGGGAATAACGGAAGAATAAGACGCACTGTGCCGTCGTTCGATGGTTATGAAAGACACTTTTTCCTGTCCGCAACCATCCTAAAAGCAGACATAAGCAACTATCAAGCAATAAGTTTGCACAGAGAAAGTAAAAATTTTTCTAAAACTAGAGTGAGAAATTGACTTTTTCCTACGGGAGACTTCAAAGAATGCAAGTCGGAAAATTTCAAAAATATATACTGTAAAATATATAAGTTCAAAAATATATATTGAAAACTATAATTCAAAAATATATATTGGAAAAATATATATTGGAAAAGTTAATACTAAGAGATATTTTTTTCTATTACCGTCTCGAATTGTGCTCTGTAACCAATTGCATTATTACTGTAAACATTCCAGATCAATTCTCTAGTTTGAGTAGGATCGTCCCATGTATATAACAAACTTTGAAATGGTTTGAGCAATGCGACTTGGCCTAAATTAATTTGATTCAGCTTCAGAAATAATTTGTCGCAGAGATTATCCACTCTCACTGGTATATCGCCAGTGATATATCTTCGGAATGTTATACGATACGGAGTACTGACGCCGCCTTCGATCTCCACGCACAGTGCCGACTATGAATTATGAAATCTTTGTAAGAAGCTTTTAAGTTACGCAATACAACATTAATTAAATAAAATTCTTCATAAAGTTTATAACTCGTTTTATAATTAGCGATCACATGTCTCTATCTTACCCCATTATCCATTCTCAGCACAGTTTTGCCCGCATGCGTAATATCAAAGTGTTGCGAAACCAATTGGCTATTTCTCCACTTTATTTTCATCTTCATAGATTCAGTGGCGGGCCAGAATGACATTTCTTGCCCGGGCAAGAGGTCGTTCCAAAGATCGGCCTCTTCATTCTCTTCCATGAACCTCAAGGCTCTCTTGGTTTTGTTGCAGATGAAAAAGTATGGTAGAAACGTTATGATCTTTGTGAAGATCGGTGATAAACGTGAGCTCTCTATCTCTGTTAAAATCTGATACTTTCGTCCGCGTTCGATATCGCGACATATGATCAATGACATCGATGTAATCCCATCCAGTCCAAATGGCATTGACCATTCAGATTGATGTGCTCTTAATCGTACCATACTCTTCTTATTGTTCTTTTGAGAGAATACCATTAACTCCTCCTCCGGCATCTCATATGTTATATGAGAATGACAATCCTAAAAGAAAAAAAAATGTTATTAGTAAATCATATGTTTATCGTAGGAGCTTTGTTGTCGTTTGATTTACCTGGACAAACAACGGTAACCCAGATTTATTTATTATCCAATATTGTGATTGTATAATAATGTTCCAACTGAGAATTTTGCATAATTCTAAGCACAGCAGAAAAGGCTTCATTAAGTCTGATTCGCTATCTGTAGACATTAACACAAATTTGCGCTCCAGATTCATATTTAGTTTTACCACACCCATCCAAGACATGCCTAAATAGTTGTGTATCTATACAAAGTTATTGAGACGGTGTAATTAAAAGATGTAATTAAAAGAATGCAGCAAAAATATATTTATATATAATAGTTTCTTTCGAACGATGATTGTACCTTGAAAACAAACTGTATGTTATTGCCATGATTTAAAGAATACATGTTTATTTTCTCCCCGGGTTCAATTTTCACCTCATAATTGATGCCAGGTATATTGACATCGATGACAAAAGGTAACTGATTATTGAAAATAATAGGTGGAACGATATTTATCAAGTAATTCGGTACTTGACAACCTGAGGGACGAGTCGTTAATGGGAGTTCCGTGCATATCGCTCTGACACAGAATACATTACGATTATTATCGCCTTTCGCTTCGCAGCATACGTCCTTAAATGCATTTGCTGTACCCCTCAAATCTTTCCAATAAATTCCTTCTTCACTGACTTGATATTTCCTATAAATAATACATTCGTTAATATATTTATTTATTTATTCTATTGGGTTGTCCGAAAAGTTCGTGCCGATGTTGAAGGAAAATTGAAACGCAGAAAATTTTAATTTAATAAATGTATACTAAAATTTAAATTTTAGTCGGCACGAACTTTCTGGACAACCCATACAATCTTTTAAAAATCCACATTGTCGTAATTTCATATTTTACGCACTCTAGATATGCAGGAAGAACATGTATTGGGCAATGATAAGCGATATATAAAGGAATATTATATGTTGCATCAGGTTCTATGATCGCCATTCTCACATTATCATCGAAAGGATTCGTAGTTTCACCGGTTAGCGTCAGATTCAATTTGTCTATCATCGCTTTCTTGTAATAAAGTCCCAAGGTGTATGAGGTTTCGTTTCGAAACTGAAATATTCTCTCGATTAGCGAAAGATAAAAGCAATGATAAACGAATAGATAAGAGATCGCATTACCTGTAATGGAGATCGCACGCAAATTGTACGATGCAAAAAATTATTTATAGATGCCTCTATCACCAGGTAATAACGAACATCATGTCTCACAGGACGAAGTGCTACAAGATTACGCGTTTCTTTCTTCGGGCAATACACCAACACGTCTTCGAATCCTGCATTAAGGATAAAAAGATAGATATCTATTTTGTATATTTAATTACCTTTGAAATATATTTACAAAAGTTACCTTCAAAGATGATACGAAGAAGTTCATCGGTTATCGATTTATAGATATGTACTGGTGAGTCGATGGGGAAAGCTTTACATTCCGATATGATCGTAGTGGTTTCCTTACCGGCCCATTGGGGACTCGTGAGATCCGCCTGTTCGTTCTCAGGACTGCTAGGCACACTGACTGGTGAACTTCCGTCATGAAAATTATATGCAGCTACGACACGCATATCGTTATTCCCATCCACTTGCTCTTGAACAAGCAGCTCAACTCGACTTGCGTGACCTATGTCGTTTAACATAGTTAATTCCCGCATATTAGTGGGTACAAATGGAATTCCATTCCTCGCTTGTGTAAACGCGTTTGAAATTGCATTCCATGTTGCAATCATGTCTTGCGTTATAGTAATATTAACTTTGTTCTCCGAATACATGATGATATATGGTGCGGTGAGATTCATTTTTGTCGGTACATGTGCGACAGGATTGCCTATGCGAAAAATATAAATTAAAAATATAAATTAAAACGTTAGCATTAATGTTTAATATGTTTGCACGAGATCTCGAATTTACGTACAACATTCAGGATTGCAATCCAGTATTAATTCAAATTCCTCATCCTCATTTGTACTTGAATCGTCAGAATCGCTTTCTTCGCCATCACTGGTACTATTAAATAAATAATTTGAAATTTTTGTTAATTTTGTATCATTCTCATCATCATCCGTGTCAGATTCATCCTCGTATGTATTATAAGTTTCAGGTTCTGTTTATTAAAAAGATATATTTACTAAATAATTCGATATATTAAATAACACTTCCATGTAACTGATAGATAAATAACTACCTTTTCTTATAATTGAAATCATATCAACATCAGGTCCAATAAATGTCATATCTGTCATATCCTCCCTATTGTATTGCGTATCTTTTTTTCTCTCTTTTAATGGATCTTGCTTTATGTGATGGCAAGGTTCCGTCCAATCAGAATTAATCATATTCGCTTCGCCTCGATATATCTGAAGAAATTAAATTATGGGTCAAAACTGTGTTAATAAATAATTAAAAATATATAGTGCAGATAATATTAGAACCTTGATTGTGAATTCCCATGGTCTATAATCTATGTCATCTTTCGTGTAAAATTCAATGAAAGGTTCCCAATTCTGACGAGCTCTATTGTAACAGAACGCGTGAAGTTTCACATTGGATTCAAGATGAAAATTGTTGCGCCAATCATTAATGGTAGCAGTAATGACAGTTTCCATTCTCATTACTGGAAATCTTCCTACGGCATACTCCATTTCCAGCAATAAACATATTAGCACAGGTCTCAAATTGAATGTTACTTGATCGTTGCGGCGACAATATAATTCTCTGTTACCTAAACAATGCGAAAAATAAAAATACAAATTTATTTAAAAAATATAAACAGGAATTCAAATACGTCTGTGATTTATACGAAATGCTTACGTTCGTCAGTTTTTTTATATGGTATACTAGAAACTTTTCTTGGTGTCCAAAGATTATGCACGTTTGTGTTCTGATTACCGTCACCATCTGTTTTCGAATTAATACTGTTCAAGAAAGTCGACGCTTCATTCAATATCTGGAACATAAATATTATAACAATCAATTCAGACATAGTATATATCTAGCGATATAATGATGTTTAACTGTTTCAATACTTCAAAGAAATCTTGAAATATCTGGAAATATGTGACATACAGCGATATACACAGTGATTCTTAATTATGAGAGATATTAAAACAACCTTATTTTAATCTCCAGATTTTATAGGTAATTAAAAATCATTCTATTATCTATTATCGCTCTATATCAGATACATTTCCAGTTTAAGTTATATAATACTTACGTCAATAAAAGTATGCATCACTTCCGCTGATAGATGTATATTAATACTATTTATAGCAACAGTAATGTCTTCATTACCGCAAGATAACTTCTTTTTACAAATTTCTATATCACAGGGACGTAATAACCAACACGGGGATTCATAATTCCCTTGTCCTTTAGTCTTGGCGTTGACGTTGGTCAACGTACAGACTACTGAGGAGGATCGACTGTGTCTGCTACTTTCAATAAACATTTCCGCTTGCGTTCGTATTACGTGAGTGCTGCTCTTCTCTAAGTCACCGAATAGAAAGATGTCTGGTTTTTGTATTCTAATTGATATTGAAGTACCTAAACACATTAAAATTATTCATTTTTTGCTTTCTTCATTGTACAAAGTTTCATGTATACAATAGTATTGTATAAGAGAAAATCATGTTTGTCTACAACATATATATGCATATAAACTACCTGGCTGTTCCTTAAAATATTGGGAGTGATTTAATTTGTCAATTTCTGCGTTTAAAGTATTCCGGTTCTTGATTGAAATCAAATTAATTTGGGAAATTAATTCGGTTATTAATATTTAAAAGATATTTTTGAAAATGAGAAAGAGAGAGAGAGAGAGAGAGAGAGAAATGTCTATAAGAAAGAGCATTTTAAAAGTATTCTTAGTAAACTTATTATTTATAAATAATTTTATATTTACCATTTGATTATTATTATCATATCCGTGATTGATAATTCCTTTCTCTATTTGTTCACCGGGTAAGGAATCTAGAAAATAACGTCCCAAGTGCATCAAGAAAGGCACAGATAAATTAATTCGTATGTCTTGAATAAGAACATCGAAACACTTTTCCTCTGCTTGAGTGCGACTATATGTTACATCGACTATAGGAGACATTGATACGGAAATACAAGATTCCAAATTCTTTTCTAAGGATATCGCCGGCGATTGTATTATTCTAAAAATGAAATTGTGATAGTGAAATTAGGTAGAAAAATCTCGATAGTATTAACGTTCTATCCTATACAACATTCAATCATATACAATCAATACCTTTTCTCGACGACCGAATCCTTACGAGTATCCTGCAACAAACAGCTTTGCAAAGACAATTTCATTTTCAAACTCTTGTCACTATAAAAGTCCCATGTATTTATAGTTTCTCCAAAGACTAGCTTGCATAAACCGTGATTTAAATCGCGTACAGGAGAACTCAACACCTACAATATAATACAAAAAATAATATATATAAAAAAACCTGTATCAATATTCAAGCGAGTATCAATTTAAATGAATATTTACTTCTTCTGTATCCATAAACAAATTTAATTGCCAACCCTCCAACGCAAGTTTTATATTGACTTCGCATAATGTTGTTTCATTGTGCGTTAAGAAATTTTCCAGTTTCTTCACCATAACATCATCGTCGTGGTTAGCATTCTTTTGCGAATCTTGTGTTAAAATTCTATCTTCATTTTCACCGATTTTCTTAAGCAATGGTATCTTAGAAATGTTATCTTGCCACACTGATATGAGAGATTTAAGATCTCTCTGACTTAAGTTTATATTTACGATATCAATAGCTCCTTGTATATCGAATAAACCATAAGTTTGAAATTCAATAATGCTACGATACTCCGTTTTTCTCTTGATATCAAACTGAATTTGTATAGGTTCGATAATGGGTTCCTGAAATTACATGTGTGGTATTATTTCAATTTTAACAAACTGTCATAACTAAATTAAATATTTGATTTTACCTGGACTTCTAAATCTCGAGTCAGAGTCATAATTGCTCTAGATACAGTCATAGATTTCAACTTTACCAAAATATTATCAATTATTAATTGATTACTATCGGTAGTAGTCGCTTTGATTGATTGTACTGACTGTCCACTATTCTTAAAAAAATTTTCAACCGATAATACGCCTGAAAATAAATATTTTAATAAAAATTAAACTCTCAATTTGCAATTTGTGCAAATACTTCGGATATAATTTTTTACCTGTATCAAAAACCAAGAGACTCGGGGCATCTTTCTTCTGTGGCAGTAAAAAAGTAGGCCCTTGTATGTCAATAAAAATATGCAGTTTCGTCGCGCTCCTTTTAAATAGTTCAATCCCTCCAACGAATTTATTTTTCAAGTAATATAAGAAACGCGTATAATATGTAGACATAAATGGTATTATGAAATTCTATAAAGATAACTAAAATGAATATCAATAATCATAATAATACAAACATTAGACATAAATATACCATACCCGTAAATCATATAGAATTTTAGAAATAATCACGCAATTTATTCGTCCAATAGAAAGCTTAAAAGTGCCATCTGACATAACATCATCCTGATTTGTATCGATATCAGAGCATTTATATAATCTTGGTATGTGTCTCACATATTTTAGATCAAAAACTTTATCTTCATCAGTCGTCAAGATCTTTAAATAAAAATTAAAAAAAAAATATATATATATATACATATGTTTATACATAATATATATATTATATAGTAGAAAAAGATGATATATTCAATTACTTTAGAATAAAGCGTATCATCAATCAAATCTTCAGCGAGTATGCTCCTAAGATGTGCACGTAACACCATTCTCTCATTCGCATTGTAAATGCAATCATTTTCTAAACCCAAAATCTTAATTTCCATTAAATCTATATCTTTATCGCAGAAACGTATCACTAATGAACTGAGCCTAGTTGAATAGTTCAGTTTAATTGCGCCTAAAAAAATAATAAAATATAAATTATAATATAAAAAATAAAATATAAAATATAAATTAATAAATATAAATTAATGTTATTTGTGTTTTAATTTTTTATATTCAGAGTATATTTATACCTGGTGGAATTGGTGGATCAATATCCTTTTGTTCTCGTTTTACAATATTATCGCATATCTTGTCGGCGTATTTCAATAAGAGGGTATCATGACACACACTGAAATAAAAGAATTTTTTATTTGTGTTAAAAAAATTAAAAGATTATTTAAAATATATTATTTAAAAGAATTTTCTCCGAAATATTTATCAAGATTTGTCGCATATAAAAATTGTTCTACTTACGTTTGAAATTTATGCCAGTAGTCTTTCATTTTCAACAATGCAGATCTATGAAAGTTTATGTTGATATTTAGCAGATTCACAACCAGCGAGCGTTCGATATTTTTGAAATGAGATTTAAAATCAGGACAATTCGATTTAACCTGAAGAGAAAATTGATCAATATATTTTTAAAATGAAAAACATAATATCATATCTCCATAAATTACCTTACGATACGACACAACCAGGACTTCATACGACTCGTCAGTGGATATCAGTTCTAGATATGATCCGGTAACGCCAGCATTTGTCTTATCAACTAGAAAAATCGATCCAATGCCAAACTGAACAGCAACGCCGTATTCCATTATGGCTGTTTCATAGTACAAGGTGTGCAATCTCAAATTTAAGTAAGGCTGTTCTCGATTATCCGCCATATCTTCCAGATTTACGGAGAACTAAATTTCAGATCGCTATCAATGACATTTTGTTTGTACAATAAAAATATAGATGTTTAATATGAAATAATACTTGCCTCTCCTACGGCAAAGCGAAGTAATAAATTAATGTGATTACACGGAGATATATTATCGTCAAATCCTGACAAATTAATTGTTTTAGATAATAATTCCAAGTCCTCTTCACTAACTTCTGAAGAGACGACACTCCTATTACAAAATTAAAATTATTTTATGTGTGCGTGTGTGAAATTATCATTTCATCTTTTTGCACTACAAGTTTCAATGTAAGTTCTACTTACAACTGCAATAGAAATAATTAAAAATAGTTCCGTTGATGTAACTAAAAAAATAACATTATATAAGGTGCCAGCGCTCCGATTAAAAATTATTTAAAAATACTTAAAGGAACAATCGTTAAAACCTATCAGAAATTATAAAACTCTTCGAGAATTATAAAATTTCACGATAAAAATTTTTTTTTTGAATTTTGAAGTGTCATGGAAAGTCAGTATCTCAAATTTTCAAATGATTTTTTTTCAATTAAATCAACAAAACTATTTTTAAAATCAGAAAGTTTAGAATTATCGCGGGTATAGAATTTGCATTAAAACTTGCAGTGCATAAAGATGAAATGCCAACTCCACACATATTTATTTTATTGAAATTGAGTATTAATATTATATAATCATTACCTGTCAAGCTTTGATACATTATTATTGATAATAACTTCCTTAATGATTGATTTAAAATCACTGTGCATCATTGAGACGGACGGCAAGCATACACTAGATTGTACTTTCATCAATTCTTTCGTTGAAATAAAAACAATACTCGATTTTCGTTCGGAAATCGAACTTTTTAAGGTAGCTTTATATTTTTCAATATTGTTTTCATATAGAACTAGCAATTTATTCAAGTAATGTGCCAGCAGTCGCAGTTTACTTTCCGATAGATTCAATTTCACGTTTGAGATGTGTACATTGAGTTTTGTCCTGTGGAACATTATATATTGAAACCTTGAAACGGACACATAAACAAAAGATTGCACGACGCAACTATTACCGTGGTAATTGACGATATTCAGGTCTAATACTGTATGAAAGAGTCACATTTGTTTGCAGCTTAGGCAACAAATGATACTCCGAGTCACTCCGTTTTCTTGCTGAACGCCAATCGTCGCCTGAATGACAAAATAAAATTTGCGCGCCGGAGAATACTATATTGAGTCTATCATAGAGTAATTCTTCCAATTCCATGAGAGTAGCATCTTCCAACTGTAAATTCATTGCTTGGAGCTCGTTGAGCAACATTATGTTACCGAGATCCAGAACAAGTATATGCCCACCTCTAAAAAATATGTGTAATATGTAAAACGTATATTTGTTTACATTTTTTAAAATAATTCTACAATCGTGTGTAGTAAATATATGTACTTTTGAACTGATCCGTATTCGGAAAATATGATATAAGGACTTTTAATGTCTATTTTAAAGCTGATTCTCAATGTCTGCGAGATGATATCGTCCACAAAGTTCAAATATCTTCTTTTGACGCAATCCCATAGTCTGTATACTCCGCGAATCGTATCGTGAATGTAATTGGTGTTAAATTTGAAAAAATTTATAATTTCCACTATAGCAAACTGAAAATCAATCTATAAGTAAAATTTAGAAATCACAGACAAAATATTATTTAAAGCAATAAAAATATTATTACGTGATGATAAGTCACTTCAATAGTTTCCAACTTTATGGATACTTCAAAAATAGGATCCATATTCAATCCATTTTTCTCAAAATCGATCGCCAAAAAATATGTGGATACATTCCCTGTCACATATAATAATTACAGTTAGTATCTTTGCAGTAGTTTAGATCAGAGATAAATAGGCTTTTATTACCTGTTAATATATTATCTACTGTAATCAAAGGAACCAAATCGCCATCAGTCGATATAGCTTCAATTACAAAACTTTCAGCACGAACGGATATCTTGAAAGCTAATAACGTGGGCCGTGCCTCGATACTAGTCAGAAATTGTGTGATAGTTACAATCAACATTTCTTTGCCTTTTCTTAAGAGGCTCAGACAACAATTTGCCAAAGTAAAATTTAATTTATAATCTGTAAAAAATAAAAAAATTCTTTAGATGAACAATACAAATCTTTCTTAAATATTTCTTGTAACAATTTTGTTTTAGTTAATATTAATATATCAAGAAAGAATAATTTAAATGCTCACCAATCTGTTTCAATGCCTTTCCCGACTTTATTTTGAAAACAGGTGAGTTTTCTGTTCCTTCTGGTAATGAATTTTGATTTTCAACTTTGTTGCATTGACCTGTTACATTTTGTGCTTGATCATTATCCGGTAATATGACTTCTGCATCAACATCTTTCGATGGATTCGTTGTTGTAATTTGGCATTCTCGCTCGATATCCTTGTTTCTCAATTCCTGTCTAGCATGTTCCCTAGCAATCACTATATTTAATATCGTCAAGCTGTCTTCATGTTTTTGCATATCCAGTTTTAATTCTGTATCATTTGGTTGTTGCAAACATTGGATACACGCCTCTTTATAATTTCTGTAATTTCTTCTGTGTTGGGCTATATGTGGCCAAGTATATGGCTTAATATAATGATTCAAAACAAAATTATACGCGTATTTCCACCAAGATGATGGTTCCTCATATACGGTTTTCTCAGGACGATATTTAGCATGTGGCCTATAAATATTGTTTTTTAATCATTAGTTTCGTTAATTTATTAAAAATATATATCGTTAAATGAAAAAATTTTAGATATTGTAAATTCACCTGTTAATAGTTGCACGAAGCAAAGAATCATAAATATGACAAAACGTAGCATATTGCGCTTCAGATAATTGCATTGCTACATCCTGGAGCACAATATCGACTAACATACGTGAAGCTTGCGTTTCCGTACCCTTGTGTATGATAACTTTAATCTTGGCCGTGACGGGTTTTAACACTTATGACAAAAACAATTCGTTAACATTTCATTAAAATCAAAGCGGAAATTGAATTAAATCTCTTTTGAAGCAAGATAACGATAGATATATTCTGTAATTAATAAAAGAAATATCTCAAACATACAAAACTGAAACTCTTTGTTCTTCATCCCGAACGTCTGCAGAGCTCTTTGCATCGTAATTTTCCACGCAAACAGATTGGACATGTCCCAATTACCCTGTATATTTATACAGGATTCAGTGTCATGATCCATGTACACACTGAGCGATTCCGCGCGTACAAGCTGGTATACCGTTTGCGAGTTTGTAGCACACACTCCGGGCTTCCATTTGCTGGAATTCAATACATTTTTAATAACAATATTGAATACACATAATTGGAAGAAACTTGACAATATGCATTGTAGAATTACTTGTTAGTAGTCGTTATGGATATACTTTGTATACATATACCACAGGCACAGAGGAAATTGCGCAATATTTTCTCTTCATATCTAATATGTACATTATTTATAGTAATTTGAAAGTTCTTTGTGACTGATGTTAGTAGACCATCAAATAATTGAGGAGGTAGACCTATATAAAAAGATTAGATAAATTAATTTAAATGTAAAAATCAAACATTGAAAAGCTATTTATTATCTATTATTTTTCAATTGCAATTATAAAATTTTAATATACTCTTTTTCTTATACAAATTTAATATATAAAATTCAATCCTAACAGATATGAAATAAATTTCATTAAGGCATTTTAGTAATAAATGATTCTAAATAAAAATATTTAATTACCAGCTCTAAATATTTCATCTTCCTTAAGATCATCAAGTATCTTCTTTTTTTCAGCTCTCATCAAACGTTTTTGTATTTCTGGGTCATATGGACCAGATAATGCAGGTACTGCTACTACATATACATCCTTAAGAAAATGAAGCATATTTGCATAATTACATTAATTTATATATTTATAAATCTTGTTATTGTGAGATATGGTTATATATAAATTATTCAATACCTCTATGCATATCACAATAGGTTGCGAAAAAAGTCCAGACCATGGTATTTTCAAAATAATTTTTCCTATCAAACCGATCTCTACTCTAATAGGTAGTCCCAGTTGATACTGTAAGTACAATTCATCAAGAATGCACATACATATTCAATTATATATTTTGAATTTTTTCTTTATTATCTCTGAATTATTAGAAAAGAAAGATATCATACCAAAGCCTCCGGCTTCAGTTTCAGGTCGGTGAGGCACGTATCCCCAGAGAAAATACCAACATTGAATTGCTCTGTGTCCAGGTCCTCCACGTATCTGCCCAGCAGACGGTTCAAAAATGCCGCTATAGCTCCCTCGAACATCGTCGTCGTTGTCGTTGCCTGTCCTGAGGATCGTAAACACCGGTGCCGCTTTTTATCTGTTCCGTGAGCAAGACGACGAGATCATATGGAATCGACCTGGGCCCCGGTCGTCGTCATAACCTCCTCGGGATTGTTGCAATTCGCAAAATAATTCAGTCATGCGCGACGTCGTCGCTATCCTTATTGATCTCGAATCTCATTTCGATGCTGCGCGATGCAACATCTACAATACCCGCCCGACGAACTCGTCCGTCTGCTGCGTCTGCTCCAGCTGCACTACACTTCTTACACTTCGCAAGAAGCGAAATGGATAGGGATAAGATATGTGCAGATTTGCTCGGAGATTAATTTTCTCTAAACTCATTAATTGAATCGGTGATTAAGTTAACTCAACTGATATATGCATTTCTAAATAAGAATATATAAAGTTATAATCTATTAATATATTAATTTTTCGGTAGAAATTTCAAGGACATTCAAATGTTAAAAAAATTTCAAATCATATTCCTTAATCTTCTTTTCCATATGTTAAATTACAAAAAGTTAAAAAATTTAAAAAGTTAATTTTCTTTTATAAAAGACTTTAAATTTTGATAAAGAAAAAATAAAAGAAGATCAAAGATATATAAAGAAAATATAAAGAAAAGAAAATGAAAATCATGATACTATATTATATCATTTAAGAAATAAATAAATTATATAGATTTAAAGAGAGTACATTTCCAATTGCACTTTTTTTCATTAACTATGCTTGAAATGAAAATACATGTCAGATTGTAACGTCGAAGCGGGAAATTGACAAAATTGCAACTTAAACAATTATGAAGATATTAAAGCAGAATTGTTTGTCTGCTGCTAATTGGTGCATTTAATGTTTTAATATTACTTTCAATTTTTATTTATAAATATATTTATTTTATTTATAAATTTATTTAAATGCGTATTAAGGAAATATATCAGAAAACAAAGATTTTAATAACATTGATTAGATACAAAATCTTTTAAAATCTCTTCGTTGAAATAATTTTAATTCAGCGAAGCTTACAAAAGCTTGCAAAATAAGCCAAAGCTTTCTATATAAATGAAATATATTTTTAAATGGAATAAACATATATATAGTATGAGCATTTATTTTCATGTATGATACAAGACCGATAAAGATTCAAATAAATATTTACATCGTATGGCCTTATTATGGCCATTGTTAGAGGTGGACATTCGATTTCTTTTTAAAAATTTTCGTATTGTATAAAGATTCAAATTATTTCCAATATATATTTAATATTTGTTTTAAACTGCTTCGAATATATTGGATTGTCCGGAAAGTTCGTGCCGCAAAAGATTTAAATAAATGTATACTAAAATTTAAATCTTCTGCGTTTCAATTTTCCTTCAAAATCGGCACGAACTTTCCGGACAACCCAATACAATATCCGAACTTTAAATTATTTCACATATATGTATATCCAAAAGTATATAAAAATGTTTGAAAGTCGTTACATCTAAAAAATAAATTAGTTAATTAATTTTGATTGTGATATTACAAACCAATTGATCACAAAATAATAAGAAGAATCCTATTTTCGGTCAAAGTAAATCTCGATGCTTAATATTCATATGAAAATTTTTCAAATACATGTCTCAGTTATAAAATTAATATTTAAGTTCATTGTATTTTTACTGTTGATATTTTGGTAATAGCTCAAATTGGAGCAGAAACGTACGACTATTCTTTTTTATAATTACAACTATATGGATATGTCGTTTAATAATTAATATTTTATTACTTTTATGCAGTATTTACAGTGCTGACTCCTAATGCTCTTTACTTACTATTAAATTGTTTGAATTTCGAAAGCTTTTATTATGTTTATTATATAAGACTCTGAGACTGAATCACCTCCGGTGTTGATGCGCATCATACATTTATTGCTAATAAAAAATACATAAATTCTTCAGTTCTATAAACTACGCTTAAATTTTATTTGTCAAATTAAAACACAATCGCAAATTGAGAGAGAAAGCAGAAAGAGAGAGAGAGAGAGAGAGAGAGAGAAAGAGAGAGAGAACAATGATTTGTTTTAGTTTTGCTAATAGTATCTTAAAAATCTGTAAAGAACTTGTTGCGAAAAATATCACCTCAGCTAGTAGGCCTGAAGCCGAATCAATGCATAGTTTACAAAACTAAAAAATATATTTGCAAAAATTTGAATATTATATACCAAGATTTGCTTCGACCGAAAATAGGATTCTCTCTTATTATATTTTTTTTAGCACGAGCGTAATGCAGATCAAGAAATTTTCATGCGCTCATTGCTCCTCTTCGGTGGTCTGGCAAAACAAAAGTATCTATTGCCAAGAAAACCTTTCAAACTGTCGTTCGGTATCGACATTAAATTGTAGGTCCCGAATGTCTGTACAACTTGCGTGCGCATCACGGACATACGTACGAGAAGTAAGCTTTGTCTCGACTTTGGGATATTGCGCCATCGAATGAATTTTTTTTTAGAAAGGATTCTTATTTTGATCTAATTTCTATCTATAAATCATCTTTGATTTTCAAAATATTTATTTAAGACTTTAAAGACTGAATTTGAATTTGAAATTTCGAAAAATATTTTTTATATATTAGACATCTTTTCCAATGATATGGAAACAATTTAGAATTTTTATCAGATTCTACAGATTTTATCATTGGCCAACATGTCAACAAAATATGGCATATCAACAACTTCAACGTACAGAGAATGCTCACACATAAATAATTCGAAATTATTGAATAATCTTCTAATCAATGATAAAATGCAAAAAAGCTTAGAAACGAATACAACTGGATAAAATGTGCTGCATGTACATTGTCGAAAAAATGACTTTCATATATGTACAAGATAGTTTTATTTTTTTAATCTATTTGATAGATTATGATCTTCATTTGATGCTACAAATATTTTGAAACATTCTTTGATTGTAGACAATTGATAAAATTTGTTCTTCTGGTTGGTCAATCAAATGTTTCGAAGCATTTGTAGAACTAAGTGTGCTGTATCCTTAGAAGTAAGATAAATTCTACTATTCGTCAACTATAAACAAAAACAGATCATCGATTTTTTACAATGCATATTAATCTACAATCATTCGCGATGTTTATAATGCATATTAATCTACAATCATTAGATCAACTATAGATGCGTTTAGATAATAGACGCGTTTAGATAATAGACGCTATTAGCGCTATTTATGTCATTCTATCCTTGGTTTACATCTAATAAACAAGGAAGATAGAATAACAGAAGTAGCGTTAATAGCGTTTCTCCGAACGCATCATATATCATCTACAAATTTCGGATCAATTTCTTACATAGAAAAAATATAAACATGTCACGGATACATAAATATGTGCGATATCATCGCGATTGCTAGATAGAAGTTCCATTTACGTGGCAAGACGATGCTTGGTCTCGCCTGTGTTTGAATCTATAATAATCTTCTCCTTGGCAGTTTTTACTTTTGAAGAGGAAGTACCTAAAGTATAAGTGTTGATCGTTTCGGTAAGTGGTAGGAATCTACCATCGGCGCATTCCTTGAACAATAGTTCCTTCAATCGTTGACCCCTATCATTTTTGTTGTTTGCAGATATTTTCTCTGTTGTCAGCGTCAGCATTTCGACAATAAGATAGGATTCAGGTTTGTACAGTCTTGTGAAGTGCAGCTTGATATGCTCACCGACGTTTTCGTCTTTTCGCGGAATGTAATCACAATGCGGGCACGGCGGCGTCATGCGTTCAATACCATGGCGACGCTTGTGTGAATCCATGACATCCTTATCGATGGTGGAGAACGGACAGCTTTGGCAACGGATCATCTCCACATCGACGTCGCCCGTTGATGAAATGATACCCTTCTTTTGCATTAACAATAAACTCTGCCTATCCTGATTAGAAGGTTGTAGCGCAGCATTGTTATTGGACGCGTTATTAGCGGAGGAAAATGCCGTCATATTAGCAACAGCAGACGATCTCGATGACTTACGTGATGATGCCGATACAACATCAATAATGCTATCACTATCGATTGAAATCCGATCATCCTCGAATTGTCTCCGAGATGCCTGTGCTTCTGCGTTTGCCTGATGCTTCTTTAGGTGCTGTACGTAATTGGCATAATATTTGACTGAATAGTCGCACGTAGTGCAGCGATAGCGTTGTTTCGCACCATGCAAAGTCAGATGAACTCTATATTGTTCACGCTTTTCAAAAGCGGATGGACATTTGTGACACTTATAACGTTTTTCCTTCAGACGACCATTCCGTAGGTAACCTGGATAAACGAAATTAGGATTGCCGCGCATAAAGACACCAAATTGTGGATCCGGAGGTGACTGCAGTGGAGATCCGGGAGAGGATGTTGAAGCGGAATCTACGGTAGACAGTTCCGCAGTTGCTTGGCTGGTTTCATTATGTCGTCGATGTACCACCTGATGTTTTAATAAATTTTGTTCCGTTTTCGATGAATAATCACAGTCATTACATTTATATCGATTGTTTGAACCATGAAGCGTCATGTGGTACTCCAAAGCATCGAGTTTGAAGTAACGAGCCGGACACTTAGCACATGTAAACACTTGACCAGTCCTTTGAACGGTCGTGCCATTGACACTGTTATAACTGTTAGAATTTTCGTTGATTTCAACAACAATCCACGCGACGTTCAACGCACTGTCATTATTTTCCCGACTCTCCACTTCAACACACGCTGTCGTGGGCGGTGGATAACGCTGCGAATGGCCGTACAAGGTCAACAGATATTTGGTACGCTCTTGATATTCTGATGAGTGCGCCTTTTGATGAGCTAACAGGTGCGCCGGTTGTCGCGCTGCATACGAGCACCATTGGCATGAATATGCTAATAATGTGGTGTGATAACGCAGATGGATACGCAACTCTTTTTCGCACAGAAATCGTGCTGGACACTTGCCGCAACAGTGCACCAGACGAGAATCCTGTAAATCAGGCTCGGTGCCTAGCATGGGAGTGTGCGTCAAGCCAAGCAGAGTGACCAGATCGCTCACCTGTTGAGAATCAGGTCGCGTCTCATCGAAAAGACAGTGAACAGTACCGAGAGATCCTGCATGCATTTCTGTATGTGCGATCATGACTTCCCGACGCGTGCAAGTAAAGCTACAATCAGTGCAGGCAATCAAGGGACCCTGAGTTGGCATGTCTACATGCATTGTCTCATGGTCGCGCACTTCCGCACGTCGCGATGAAATATACGGACAATGACGGCATTTGAGCATCTTCGTTAGTGTGCCATCTGGTCGTGATACCCAAACCAGTGGAGCATCCGGAAGAGCACGAGTATCCAAAAGAAGTGACGGCAATGAATGCGGCTGAGATCCTGTGATTTTTGGAGATGTCGTTACATTGTTACGTGACGTTATCTGAATCACTTGTTCGATAGATTCGTCTTTTGTTCGAGAAGTACCTGTAACAAATGCTTAAATTACATGTTTAATGCATAATGTAATGCTCCGGCACACAGAACGCTGCAACATTTGTTACGTAACGGAAGTTGGCATCAATAGTCAATCAATTTATTGCTTTTCCATGAGAATGATTAACTACCGTACCAATTTCCGCCGTGCGGCAAGCGTTATCGCGTTCTGTGTACCGGAGCTATTAGAAAACAGTTGTGCTAATAAGTCCCGGAACACAATAGAAGTAGTAATGCCTTCTACAATCACAAATTGTAAGTCGTAAGAAATCATCCAAGCATAGTTGAATATGAAAAAAATCGACTATGATTAATTTCTTACGGCTTATGACCCTATTATAAACAAGCAAAGTACTGTCTCATGCATGATAGTCAAATTTCAGAAAACGGAATCTCACAATAAAAGTAATACGATTAATCAGATTGTTACGCGTTACATGAATGTGCTAAACTTAAGTGATTCTGATTTGTCATTTTACTTTTCCGAAATTCCATCATGAAGCGTCCTAAGTTTCCGCGCATGCACATTTAACCATACAGTATTCATAGTCGATTCTTGCATTTGTGACAGTCTTAAGTAGATGTCATAAGACAATCGGAGGACCATATTAACATCTTAAGACAGTCTTAAAAGAACAAACTATGAATACCGGCCATAGAGACAGAATAAGACAAAATTATTTATCTTTAGGCCTGTTCGTTTTAGGTGAATTTTTTTTTGCACTTTTCATCTTTTCTCTTTTATTTTCCAGATGGAGATGCAATAACTTTAACTGAAAAGAACAGATTATGTCTGCATGTGCAACGCACTTTAGATTACGGCGATTTGTTGACTACATTATTATTTGTGTACCAATTTAGATAGGTTTGGCCAATATCTTACGCTTAAATCTAAGACCGATATTTTGCGTCGCACGACAAAGCTATTAATTGGGAACAGAAGGATCCGAGAAACTCTCTGCCTAGCAGCCAATTAACAGGTTTGAAAAATTTATTGTACAATAAAAACGCACAAATATAATCCCTGAAGCTTACTATATCTATTGTGTTTCAGGACTATAATGAATAATATGTATTGAAAACAATTAATCAAATTTAGACCCAATTTCACTATACTATTATGCATCTATGGAAAAGTTACCTGTCTTATTATACTATGCATTCGATATATTGTGCAATTTATAAAACTTACTACCTTCAGAAATTGATATTTGTGGCTGTTTACTCTTGGGACTGGATAATGGGAAATCCATATTCTGTTGATGCATAGCAGCCAATTCTTCTCCGTGAAGTCTAGCGTGCTCCAACAGTTCTCTGTAATACAATGAATAGTGCAACTGCATTATACGTTGTATTATATCATTACCTATATATATATCATGAAAATGCGTTAATTATAATATATTAATTAATATTAATGTGATTAATATTAACACTTTGACCGCTGCATTTTTTTAATCAATCTCTTGACGTTACATTATTATTTTTGTGCATCTAATTCTTATAAAATAAGACCTAGAATTAAACATTTTAAAAATATTTGTAGATATTTGCCCCATGTGTATAAAAGATACGTGATACAATGATCATAAATATTCCTGCGCTGCGCATGTATAAATATTAAAAGACACATTTATGGATTCGTATAGGTAATGCTTTCAAATTACAATTTTATAAGTAAATTTTTTACATCAAAATAAATTTTCCAATAATTTTTTTTTAAATCTTTAGCAAAATTAATAAATCTCTTTAGAATTCACAATATACCATGTAAAATTAATGCAAAATATTTTCTATATAAATGATAGTAAATGTATGTGTATTTAAATTGATACAAATGGGACCTATATAAATTATTACATATACATAGCAATCAAGTAGAAAAAATAATTAATAATGGGATTAAATTATAAATTGGAAAAACGGAGCATTCATGTTAACAAAGCGAGTTACCAGCGACACATACGCCTTTGTACTAACGTAGTATGGACAAAGATAGCATTTAAATATAGCATCTAAGTTCGGCCGATGGTGTTTCTTGTGAATGGACAGAGTGGCAGCATCCGATGCCGAAAACGGACATTCCTCACAACTAAATGGATTCTGCGAAAGACAAACTTATATTAAAATTAGTTACTTGGATATAAAGTTTAAAAACAAGAGATAGATTTCACATTGTTTTACGTAACCTTCTTATAATCATATATCTGTACTTTTACCATACTTTTAATACAAATTGTAAACGCTATAATGTTTCATAACTATTTTTACTAAGATATTTCTATTGTTCGTACAATTCCTCATATTTAATCTCTCTTATTTACATAAAAAACGCAACAACCTAGACTACTACAATTAGAAATAGTTATATTTAACGGTATAAAACTTACTCTTTCTTCGACAGATTCCTGATTGGCAGATTCGTAATGAGATTTAACATGTAGCAATATATTATCTTTGTTGCTATCTCGATAATTACAACGTTTGCATCTCCATTGATTCTGAGTGCGTTTATTCTCATCTACTGCTGTAGATATAGAGACCGCACCACCACCACTAGAGGTCTGTACATGCATCGTGATAGGATTGTTTTTCAACAAAGATTGCCCGCGATTTCTAACCGCTGCTTTGAGTGGTGGTGGAGGTCGCCTATCTATAGTATGATTGTTTTGATTTGTCTCGTTTGTTGATAAAATTGTGATGGGAGATTGTGGTGCTGAACTAGTCACCGGAACATATTCCTTATTGCCCACAATCAATAACTTTGATGACAATTCTTCAGAGTTTGCTTCTTCTATGCTGCGCTGCTCCATACGATCCTCATCCCACGATTGCTGTTCTACCTGGAGCAGAGATATTGTGATATGTAAACGAAATTTCATATATGTAGAACATATATTAAACGAGATGTCGGATGTCATGAAATACACTTGTCAAATAATATCATCAAAATTTTTTTATCGCGTTCATAATAAATAGGCGAACGTTTCAGTTAATTTTCACAAAAATCTCAAAAACATCGATCGAACTTTCATAAAGAAAGATAGAATCAATATCTTCCATCTATTAATTACTAAGAATATGCTTACAACAAGTGTTAAGTCATAATCAGACTAAAGATCGAGATTAAGATTGAATTAGAATTTAACAAATCAAAATAAAGTTCAATAAATTTGAGATTGATCTTCTTTCTTCTGATTGATCAAATTCGAATTCAATTTCGATCTCAATCTCTAGTCTGATCACGGCTTTACAATGCAATAGTGATCAAGCGTTCGAGTTGCCGTCGCAAGCCGTAACCGAATTGTGGTGCCGAGATTTTTTTCATCGTACATCCTTTTCGCAAGGCAATTATTGATGTTGATCATTAAAATATTGCATCGATGTGAGAAATATAAAAACAATGAATTATTCTATGTAAAACTGAGATTCATTATTTCACCTGTGCGAGATATTTGTTATATTTGGAATAATTCCGTCGACCTGTCTCATCCGTCATGAGCACTCTGGCTCTCGTATGCACTGCGTCTTTAGCCGCTTTAAGCTTAATATGTTTTGTGATGTCCCATCGCCAGTTAGAACGATACGCGCACATTGAACACTCGAATGGCTTCCGGTTTAAATGACCGACTATATGTACGTGAAAGCGACTTGCGGTGGAAGCCCAAAATGGACAATGGGGACATTTGAATACCCGCCGCTTGCTCGGATGTGTCGGACCACCTTCAAACTGACAAAAATTCTTTTTTATCGTAACAATAGAACTGCCAGCAAAGAATTAGAAATGAACTAGTAACCAACCAGAAAGAGAGATGCTCGACATCCACTATGCAATATGTAAAGCACATTCTTAATAATAAATGAAAAGAAAACAACGAGGCTCACTCTAGTTTCTAACGCTCACCATTTTGCGCGATACTTAAAGTTCTTTTTATGCATACTCCTACAAAATAGGGATTTTGCAATACTGTTTATCTAGATACGGTGAACGTATCTAAGATCATGCGTCTTCTTCTTAACAATTTAATTAAGAAAAGGATAACGTGATTTTAGCGTTCACCATATCTGGATCCACATTATTGCAAAAATTCCCTATTATCTTGTATGTACTAACACTAAACCAATACCACCAACAGCAATACTTGTAAATCTTAAACTATTTTATAGAAACGCAAAATAAACCACATAGCCAAAATAGAAGAATATCCACATAGCAATGAGAATTTACTTTATATAGCATTCTCATAATGCCTTCTACGACAAACTTTTCAAATTTCAGTTGCTTTATACAGACTTTTGATGATGTTCGCATCTAGAGTCGCGTTTGTGCAGTAGTTTTCTTATTGTATATTTAAATTATTGTTATCAAGCACCGTACCGGAGGTCCAGAAAAATTTGATCCTCTGAGATTGACGTCCCATTCCATTTGCGATGGAAAAGAGAATTCGTCACGATACGAGATCATGCGGATGTCCGAGCGATTCGTTACTTTCTCTAAACTACTATCGATGGACGGCGTCGTATCGTCACGCGAATGGCAGCATTGCATATGCGTTTGGAGATCGGTTGTACTCTTGCACCGTCTTCTACACTTAGGGCAACGTGTCGTGCCCACGGACACGCTGAGGGCAGTGTGGTGCGTCTGTTTGTGGCAAGTTAGCTCTTCCATGCTACTAGCTTTAAACGTACACCAGCATTTCAAGTCGTTCTCATTACTTACAGCTACCTCCGACACACTGTTATTAATCGATGTCGCTGTCGTTGTTAGTTTTTCCTTTAATTTATCGAAGAAGGAGGCATTCTTTCTCTCAAATACACCAGTCACAGTACTGAGATTCCTCTTTGAATTCGCGGCCTGAAAGCAGATGACAGCGAGCACCGATATAAAACGTGTTTCGCATATTAAAAATATTTTTCAGGGCAAGAAAATTAATTAATAATTTCAACTAACCCCCTTGTTTCCATACATCTTGGCGAGTTCCGTCTCTTTCGCAATTTGCGCCAATTCAGGTCTCACTCTAACGCGTGGAACTTTCAACAGGGTTGTAGATGGTCCGCTGTTGTTGAAAGTGTTATTGGACTTGATGCTTGCTAGGCTCAGTGGAATTAACATCGGCAGTGGCTTTCTTGGCTTTGATGAGATAACTGGCGCGTGACATTCTGCTAAATGGCGCTGCATCTCGGAATCCCAAGCTGTTATAAATTGGCAGCCCTTCTCTTCACATTTTAACGCAATGCACTCTGCATTAGCCAGGGCGCTTTTCTTATCGTCTATTGAAATTAATGAGTGATCTGATACAAACGAGTCAGAAGAAGCAGCAGACGTGGTTGTACTTCCACTTTTATTCAACGCTTCTCGAAAGTCACTGGCTCCAACCTAGCAGACATTAAATACGTTATATGACGTAATTAATCAACGTGTTTTAACGTACAAAAGTTACAATTATATACTTGCTTGTAATACCTGATTATAACGTCTTGGACTATTTCGTGGCTTACGTTCGAAATCGTTATTATTTTTGTTGATCTGACCCACAGGTGGGTCATGATGATACGATTCATGCACCGTTAAGCTCTGACGAATATCAGCAGTAAAATTACATGCACGACATTTGAAAGCACCTCCACCTCCATGATTCCGCATGTGTCTATCTAGATTCCACTGAAAAATAGCGTTAAAGACACACATATAATCTATATAATCTCAAAAGTGTAATCGCAAGCTTCTTTACAAAACCCTGGAAAGTTTTCTGACATGCTTAACGTATCGCTGGGAAAACCAAGTAGTATGAGGAACAAACCTTATACGCTGAACTAAAATCACAAGCATCGCACTTGATCATCGGCATAGAATGATATTTAACATGCTTAGCATAACGCGCTTTGATATGCGTCACGTAATCGCATTTTGCGCATCGAAAGAATTTTCTTTTCAAATGATGCACTCTTTGGTGATTTTCAAGATCTTTCACGTTCAATGCAACATACGAGCACGCAGGGCAACGATTTTCAACTGGACTGTGCTCATTTTTGCCCTAAAATTACAATAAAACATATTCCTGCGACCTATGAGTATGTATCTTGAATATCATTGTTTTATTTAGCACACCGTCGCTTACTATACGAAATTACGGTAATTGCGCAAAATATAGCACCCTGCATCCTTAATGACCCGTAGTTATCGGACGATCTTCCATTTTTAAAACGGAATTTTCTTTCGATTTCGATTTAACTTTCCGTTTTAAAAACGGCCATGTTGAAGAGAGAGAGAGAGAGAGAGAGAGAGAGAGAAACAAAGAGAAAAAAAGAAAAAAAAGGTAAAAAGAAATCAGGAATATAAAATAAATAAAAAAAACAAAGAGCATAAAACACTTAGCAAAAACATCAAGGCATGTGTGTAAAAGTCGTTGCTCACCTTATATTTATGATCCTTTCGCAGGTGCTCGAAGTAGGCCTTGATACTGGACAGCATTTTCGGTGGTTTGCAGGTCTTGCACTCGTAAGACGCTCGCTCGTTCGTGTCGATGTTGATCGTCTCTTCGGAATTCACCGCGACGGCGATGTCGACGTCAACATCAATGTCAATGTTGCCGTCCAGCGATGTTGTCGCCTCCTCATCAACGGCGGTCACCGTCAGCTCGCTGTCATTGTCATCCTCGTCCATCTCGCTCATCTTCCTTATAACAGTGTCAGCAGTCACAGCGCCGGACGCGAACGTATCTTCGCCCTTCTTCGCATCGTTTCTCTTCCCATCGTGTTCCACCTCGTGACTCGCTACGGCCCCTTTAAGGTTACCTTCCGGTCTCGGCGTCGCAGACGTCGCGGCGTCGACGATGGCGACGGATTCCGTTGTTCTCGCTCGCCTCTGATGCTGCTGCCGCGGTCGCAGTACACGCAACCGGGGCAGCTTTCCTGACATTTTGGACGAGAGCCGCGCGCTTCCGCGCAAACTTCTTCGCTCGCCCTTGCCTGCCGCAGGAAACATGGCGCTCTCGCTCTTTCCTCTTTTCTCCGCGCAGGAATAATTATATTCACCACGTTCTCTACAGTTCTTTACCATCCAGGCTCCATCATCATTGTCGGACTTTGGTCTTGCCTGGCAATAATAATTAATAATTACACTTGCGGCACAATTGCTGCGACTGCCGCTACTACTTGCTGCTGCTACTATTAGTCGCTGCAGACAGCAGTATAGCACACAGCAGGCGCATTCACGCGTCGCACGGCACGGTATGGCACGGCATGACGGGGGCGACGACGCTTTTCGTTACGAACGCCTCGAACGTTCTCATCCGACCGCTCTCGACTCTTGCGAGTCAAGAGTGATTAAAAACCTTTATCGGCGCGATATCGCGTTCGGCCAGTGGCGCGCCGACTTATTTTCCGTTGTATTATTATTGACTCGTTATAACAACGATGCAACTTTTATTTGTCATCGTCGACGTTGTTCTCTTTAGCTGTCGTGAGCGCGTCGTGGCCCGAATAAATTCCGGTTCACGTTACGGAAATATCAACCGGACGTATGAGCGATGCATGCCACTGCGTGTCTGTTTTTTCTCACAATGGAAGCGACGCAGACACGCGGCAGCAACTCAGCAACCGCAGCAGTGGTGGTGGTGGTAGTGGTATTTGTCCGCCATATTTTCTTTTTCTTTTTTCCCGTCGATCGTAGAATTTTGGATAGATCCGGAGAGAAAATAAAATCCGCGTGATAAATATTATTCTCCGGAGGAGAATTTTCCTTTCGCATTCGATCTTTCCTCTTTTTTTTTCCTTCCTCCTTCTTTTCTTTACCTCCTCCTTTATCGCCACCACTCTAATCGCGACGTCGCGAGGTTGGATCTATCGGAAAATACTACAAACGCGCCTGCAAAGCAGGAGCGTATTGCGATCGTTAATACTCCGCGAAGACATGTCGCCCGGATCGTCGTCAGCCCTTGTATTCTGTAACTCGTTATGCAATCATTACGTGTGTTCGTAACGACAGTTGCGCAATTTTTTTTTACTATATAAAATATCTGCGCAACTGCCATTAGGAGCACATAACGATTGCATAATGAATTACAGTCAATGCAGGGGCAGGTTGCGCGCAGCCATCGCGAAAGTTTCGGAGCCACGTGAAATCACACGTCGTATATATATATATGTGTGTATATATATATATATGTAAATAAAATAATAATCGATAAATAAGTGTACGTTTACGTAAAGGAAAAATAAAATAAAAATAAAATGAAATAAAACGGAAAAATAATATATAGAACCCGGGATGACAATATATATAT
>Ga0157364_1000212_pt1 | contig 32639 bp, 18 predicted proteins | sample AttsexASBM2_FD_111476 | JGI IMG/M metagenome (GOLD analysis project Ga0157364, IMG submission 111476) | Fungus gardens microbial communities from leaf cutter ant in Ribeirão Preto, State of São Paulo, Brazil - Atta sexdens ASBM2 | ecosystem: Host-associated > Fungi > Mycelium > Unclassified ...
AACGTAAAAGAAAATACGATTTTAGATGAAACTGAAAAACAAATAGTTATTTTTAGAAAGGTAATTTTTAGAAGTGATTTTTTAGATTCGATAGAAAAATTTTCCGCATCACTGTCCACTCAGCTAAGCAAGCTAAGATGACACAACAATCTTCGCCGAGCTTAAGATATCAACGCCTGAGTCATTACACGATATGCTGATTCGTAGACTTCGCGAGATTATCAAATTACAAATGCACTTCACTTACTTGACTATGGGTGTAGAGTCCTTTAAATTGTTATTATATCTTCTTCATGTCTTCTTTCAACTCATGTTTCACCAATCATATTCTCAATTTACATATATCATGTATGTATTCAGTATTATCATATATTACACTGGAGATCAGGGTATCATCAGCAACAATTAAACGTCAATCGTTGAGTTCGAAAGGCGAAAGATGAATCATTTTCATACAATGATATTATTATTAAAAATTTATACTTATTAATATTATTAAGCTACTTAGTGAATCACCAAAATGGGGAGCTAAATTTTTATTTAATTATTGTCATAAATTAAATCTTTATTAGATTGATATTAAAAAAATCATTAATATCGTTTAGAATTTTTTTTAATTGTTGCAATATTTATTTGTTAATTAAATATAAGTAAATTACTTATAAGAATGGTTGTTAATACGTAAATAGTATATATATATATATATATATATAATCATAAAGTAATAAGGTATTATTCACAATTGGAATGCACTTACTAATGAAGTTAATTGCAAATCTGAAGTTTTTTTCAGTGTGCACGTCAATGTTGGTAGTTTGTACTTGTTGATTCCGTACTGAAAAGAATTCAAATTTAGAATCGAAACGTTTGCAGTTAACTTTGTTGTGATACATTCCAATTTGTGAATTATTATATATTTTATTGTCTTATAAATATATTATTTGTATACTAATAACCGCGAAAGTTCTTATAGGTAATTTGCTTACATATTTAATTTATTCTTGAAACACAAATTATTTTTATTTGTTAACTTTACCTAAAATAAATCCGCTACTTTCAGGACTATCTTGGATATCCTGACTTGAATATTTCTAAAGCGGATGCTCATGATTTGTCGATTCGCAGTCGGGACTCCAACTGGACCTCGATATCATAGATCACACCATTAATATTGATTAGTGGGTTGTGCATGATGCCTGGTAGGTTGTGTAGGAAGTGTCAAGTTTCATGTTTCTACACATGTCCGAACGCTTAAATCGTCTTCACCTATCCGGGGCGGGAGCGTGTGCCAGCTGTGGCTTGCGGTCTCTCTGATCCGGGTCACCATCGGACATTTCCGAAAATCTGAGCAATGCATCCAGATAGAAGGTCGTATTGCCGCCAGAGAATTTGAGAATCAAAGAAATCGCTGCTCTTGTGGACGTATATCATCATATCCTGAATTACTCTGATCCAGCTCTGATCCTAAACTCTTCCAATCGTGTTATACTAATTTGAAAGAATTTATCGAGAATCTATTCCAGGAATCTAATCTTAGATTATCGAAGGATTAATTAATTGCGCTTGCTATAAAATACGCTGCGTCACGACAAATAGTTTGACTCTCAGGACAATAAACAAGAGGCAAAAACATAAACATAAAACGAGAATTTTTATGCGTCAGCGAGATTTTCTTCCTTTCTCTATTTTCCGCCTGTGCGAGAAACTCAATGCACCGCGCACATTGTGATTCCGTCGGATACATTTACGTCCGCGTGGCTTTCGAGAGCTGCCGAGACAAAGCCGCTCTCTGTTCTGACATTACTCCGCACCACGTAGATTTTACGAGGCTGTAAAGAAGACGCGTAAACTATTCCTAGGGGAAGGAGAAAGGGCCGGTGTCACCAATTTTATTACGCCTAGGAGTTCATTTCGCTGATAAAAATCTTAATTGCTAGTCGCGAATGAAGGCGTGCGGATAAATTTAACTCTTGTTACGGAGCTTTCGAAAGCTTCGGTCTAGAAAGCTGATTGGATAAAAATTTAACTTTTCGTAAATTCAGATTACCTTTTTGCGTAAACTTTTTATACCAGAATAGAGATAGAAACTGTAAAAATTAAGTAGAGAAAAAAATTTCTTAGAAATAACGAGGGAAAGAAAGAACAGTTTACAATAGACAAAAATAACAGGATTGGTAAAGACTAATATTTTTTTTAAGAATGTTTTTTCTTAAATATATTTCTAATGCTTCAAATATGTTTTAAACAGTACTATAAAAAAACGTATTTAAAACATATTAAAAACATCAATTAAGTATATTTTAAACTGTTTAAAATACGTTTAAAACATGTTTTTTACCAATCCTGCAAAATAGGCTAATAAGAGTAGGTCACAAGGTGCAAAAAGAAACAATTTTAAAGTAATTATAATTATAAGATTAAGAATTTACAATTATGAAATCACTGCTTACAAGTTCGAATGTTTCGACTTCCTTTGTAACAAAGTTCCTCCTCTCAGCGAGGAGATTACAAAGAACAGTTTTATTTATTTTTTAAAACTATAATTCACGATAAAAAGTCATGTATCATTTCTTCGTTCGAGAACGATATGAATATCGACTAATAAAACGCAATCTTTGTATCATTGTGTATTGCAACGTTTATATTTATTGCAGTTTGTTATGGAGACGTTAATCTTGATGTGTCAACAATTTATTATATAATTCTTCGGCCGGTCACACTCACAATAATAATCGGCAACGAAATGTAACGCTCGGTACAGAAGATATAATAATAAACTATTTTAATAACTCTTCTGTTAATGGAACATTTTTTTTTCAGAATTGAAATTAATAAACAGAAATATAAAAGTCCAGAAATATAAAATTTACTGTGCCTCTTATCATGTAAAAGTCATGTTTGATTATCATTTTATCTGTTATATTTCACAAGCGTCCACATTTAAAAATTCATGAATGAAAATGTGAAGAAATCTAGGATAGTCCGTATTGTTTATTATTTTATGTCCCAGCTTGAGTGTTACATCCAGACAGCTCGGCACGCTGCAGAACAGCGTTAAGCAAGATTTACACGATGCCTTTTTTATTAACAACTAATATGTATTCTAACGAACTAGAAAACTAAAAGAGCTAAAAAAAAATATAATTCTATAAATTGTATTTTTTAAGAAAACTAGCAGCTAAGAAAGTCTGAAGACACGGTAGTGTTTTATATAACTTACAGAATTATAATTTTGTAGCTGCTAGTTTTTTAATTCTCTAAATTAACACCCATTAAAATTCTCTTAATATATATTCTTTTAGCTGCCAATTTTCCAAAAAATTATTTATATTTTTTTAACTACTTAACGACTTTTATACTCTATATTTACAACATATCGAATTATCTGGACGTAATGTCCAAAACAATATAATAAATATATTGTTTATTGAAATCATAAATATATGGATTATCTCCGATTTTCTCGAACTTTCGTCCGCGATTTGTTGCTAGAAAAACTAGAATAGCAGTTGTTAATAAATATGTTCACGCGGTTCTTTGTTCCAAGATACTCCAGGCGTTTGCGAACCAAGAGATGGAAGAATCAAGGAGTTAAAAGTCTTCGTTCCCGCAGAGAGGTAATGATCGGCGCGTGTTCGCGCGCGAGATTTCTCTAGAAAAGCACGCTGCTGTTTGCGAGCGTTTTGCATATACACGTCGGGCGTCACCCTGAATTACCTAAGAGCTGTTTACGCACGTGCCAGGATGTTGTAAGGCGCACACCCGCGCGCGCGCGCGCGCGCACGGGTTCATTCAATTATTGCCACCACCGTTACGACTACCACTTACTTACCACTATTATTAGCCATTGCGGCCGAACCATTCATGAATTACTATTATTATTACCGCGGTAATACGGACGTCATGACGAACGCTCGCCTCTGATAATTCGCGAATCGTCCGACAATCGTCATATGCGATTTTTTAAAGCCGCAAAAGTAATTTTCGTGACATACGATAAAATCACATTTTTGTAGAATTCGTTTTAACTTTCGAAAAAGATAGTAATTAATTACTTATTTTAACTTTCCGTCGACAATGTGAAATTTTCAATTGTAATCTAGCTGTGTCTTCGAATTTCAATGCAAATTTTTATGTTCCAGACTGTATAAAAATGTATATTTTACTCTTGTAAAAGTTTTAGCAATAAGTTTTTATTATCAAAGAAGTTGAATTATATTTTACTTATTTTTTTTTAGAGATTTAAATTTATTTATCAGAATTTTCATAATAAAAAAATCAACTGTGTCTTTAAAATTCAACATTATCGGCGGAGAATATTTAATAAATATTAAAAACACTGTTTTTTAAGGTTCCAAATAAATAATTAATAATGTACTTTAAGGAATAAATTGATTAATTATATCAACTTTCTGTAAGGAATATGGGTGTCACCTTCGTCATCTACAAATGCAGTTAAGACATTCTCAGGCTACTTTCCATGTTTAATTTTTTTTTTTTAATTCCGTAATTATAACGTCACTGAAAAAGTCTTGAATTTATTTTTACAATGTGAGAAAATGTCTTGTTGTCTTTTCTGTAGAAAGAGCACTACCGCGCTATATCGAAAGAATTTAGATATGACAGGAGTTTGGCTTCTCGTCTCAAGTACGACAGTGACAATTCGACGTTAAAAAAAGTTTGAAAATAAAGTTTCGAGATGGATACCCGTCCAAGCGAGCACACGCGATCCGAAGATTTACGTCGTCGTGACAGCTGCTCGCCCAAGCGAAGGCGCAATCCTCAGCGTGATGTTTCTGCTACGTGAGATGCGGAAGGGTGTAGCGGCCAGGATCACGCATAAGGATCACGTCCGACCGTTCCTTCATTACAAATCGCTTCAGGAAACGGTACGCCTCTTCACGGCTGCCGTGATGCGTTACGCGCTTTCCTATTTTCTTTACGTCGCGTTTCCTTCTGCCTTCCTCTTCCTCACCCTCGGCGAAATGAGAATCCAACGCGAGCGTGAGTACAGTAACTCGAAAATAGTCCGATCCGTTTCACACGCGCGTCGCGCTCACGAGCGGATAAATCACACGTTTCAACCCCTTTTGCCTCGACGGCGCTTTTAGATAGGATGGCTGAGTAGGTGCATTCTTGATGCAAGAATATTCTAACGGAACGCACGCTTGGAAGATTTATGTCGTCCCTCGAGACATGCAGACCCGGTGACTTATCTAGGATAAACATTTAAATCGAGATTTAATGATTGAGGAACGTATTGGAATGTTCAGAAGAAAAAATTAAGTAAGTTTCTTTCATAGAAAAGTTTCATTTAAATCTAATTAGACCTGATAAGTTAAGTCTGTGACTTACGATACGTTTTTGCTTGCTGCGGGTCAATCACGTAATTGTTTCTCTAAAGCGTGAAAAGTGAAAATTTTTATATAAGTATGTACATAGATATAAAAAATTTTTACTTTTCGTGTTTCCGCTTTATGAAAAAATTAAGTTACATGAAATTAAGTTACATCTTCAAGATTGCCTGGCGTGCATGTGTGTGTTAGTGATCTTGCTGGAAATTGTGTAGCCTGCAGGCCACGCTGCTGCTAAATTTCCACAATAGATTAGATAGGATGCTTTTTGATGATGAAATATCGTTCTATCTTTGTTATTCATTGAATGCCAAAAAAGATCCCCATAAAAATAAAAATCGGAGCGTAAATCGGATGTAATGGAAGAGTAACAGAAGTGTGAACGAAACTTCTAGAAGGCGAAAATTGGAACAATGAAATGGAACAATGTAAAAGAAGCATTTACGCTTCTTTTACATTTTGATGTTTCAATTTTTGTCTCCTAGAAGTTTCATTTACGCTTCTGTTACTCTCCCATTACATTCGATTTATACTCTGATTTTTATTTTCATCAGGGATAGAATGATGCTTGTGTTTGCACCAAATGAAAAGCATCCATACTAGTTTTCTCGTGCTGTTTCTTTGTGAGAATCAATCAGGACACAACTTTAGACATGATCAAAATATTCTCTTCGTATTAAAGATGCGTTCCACTTAATGTTCGAAACGTTCGCAAGTATCATTTCATCCTCGTTGTCATCAAATGTTAAACAAGGATACGAATGTTGGGAACATTAAATAAAACGCATCCTAAGTATCGTCAAAGAACTTATTTTACATCAAGCGATTTTTAAATACGCGATCATATTAAAGAAATGTCTTTCGATGCGACGTAGTAACTCCTTGCATCTAAATTAATTCAATTTCTTCGGTTGGAATAACCATGAGAGTTCTCAAAAGGAAAATCAATCTCGAGGGATGTATTAGAGGAAGGGTAGAAGCTCGTACTATGTGTCGTGTGAAAGATTATGCGGGCACCGAAACATAATATCGAGATAAATTCAATGCGTTTCAACGAACAATTTACCTGCATCCGCGCGCTCAAATTACACCTGCGACAAGATAAAATTGACCTATATTGCTAATAAAATTCTGAATTAAATTAAGCAATATTTTCGCGCTGAGGTTTTTATGATATGCCATCAACTCAATCAATATAAGAATATCCTGGTATAAAAACATCAGCAATTACAATTATTCTTCCAAACTTCACTAATCTTACAGTGATAAATAAACAGATTCGTACAAAAAATATTTTCTTTAGAGAAACACTTTTCAATTTCTTTTCATAAAACTTTTAATTGAAAAAATTATTCAACATTAAGTAACATTAAATAATTATTGTTAATTATACAATATAATGAAAAAGTAATTAGTAATTTTATTAATATTTCAAATTATGAGTTATTACATAAATTCTATAGCAGCAGATTATAATTTGATGTAATAAATTAATTATAATGACATAATAAGTACTGTAAAATAATATTTAAAAAAACTTCTTAAATATCGCTGTAAATTAATGTTATAAATCTCCTTATTATTAACATAAGGTTAAAATTTTAGATGATCTAAACATTTTTACCGCTTTCTCACGCTTTTCTATTGGTGTGCAAACGTATGTCGTTATTTAAAATGCAGAGATACCAATGACGATTAGGAAAGACTTACTCGTGCGAAACGTCGAAGATATCGAAGGAAGATGTATCGGAAATATCGATGAATGCGGGTTGTTTTTCAATCTCAAGTTTCGATTTCAACTGTTTTAAATATACGATGCAACAAAATGAAGAATACATAAATATATCAAATGGGTTTTTAAAAATATTTTTTTATATTAAATTATTGATAATTTAATATAAAAATATATATCTGTCAGCTGAGAAAAGTATAATAAATAAATTCTATTCTCTATTCTATAAAAAATATATTTTTATCTTAAAGTTCTCGTTCTTACAGAACAATTAATTTACAATAAAGTTGATTAATTCAATAATTATAAAGTAACATTCACAATAATGAAATTTCATTTGAACAAGTTTAAATTAAACAAGTTTAATTCGCAAAGTAATTCAATCTATCTTTTAAAAAAAGATAATAATCTCGGTAGTATTTGAATCATTTTTATACGAACATAATCGAGATTTCTTAATACCTTCAAGTCTAGTAACTGTAAAACGCTATTGTATCTCTGAATTTCACGATTTTATTTTGTGAATATATTAAAAGTATACAGAGAAGGGACGCTCATCATTTCGTTGTTCTTGCGACGACGTTGTGTCATACTTTGAGTGAGAAATCGATTGTTTTACGAACCTTTAGTGAGAGCTCGCTTTTATCTCTCATTGGGACTCGCAGGGGGAAGAGTAGAACCAATTAATCTCCCTCGGCAGGCTCCCTCTGATTTCGCTCGACTTTCCTGAAGACGCGCACTTTTATCAAGCCGCTGGTGCTTGACACATTTTCAGCGACGGCTTGAATTTCCTTGCCATTTCTGGAAAATTCGCCGTTCTCCTCATTCGTATCGCCGTGCGATTTTGAGGCTTGTCGACATCATCAATTTGTCGAGGCGGATCATTAATTGTTGATCGAACTACTTTAGCCACAACTATTAATAATTTTAGTTTCTCATGATACATTTAAACGTTTTTGTTGTGGTAATTGTGATGCGCGTCTTGCTTTAGATTCACGTGAAAAATGTTATAAAATAATTTATTCGTAATTATTGCACTCCGTCGAGATAATTTGTTATTATTGCACAATGAAATAACTTTCTGTTAGCAATGATCCGTTAAAATAGTTCGAATTTTCTGTTAACGATAAACATTTTAAATATGTTCCAAAATTTTGTTTTAGAACGCAAGTTTTTATTATTTACTTTTTATTTTACTTTAATTTCGCCGTACTTTTCACTACTACTAATTCACGTATAAACAACTCCGTTAAAATAGCTACATTATCATTATTATTTAAATTGATTTTTTTTAATTTAAATTATTATGTGATATTTAATGATTAAATAATTAAAGCTATTAAAATTAGAGTACGAAATATATCTTTTTATGTTTTATTCCAGATTTCTATTTCACTTTTATTTTATCCCGAAGTGTCTTGATAAAATGCTTCTTTTTAGATCCTTCGTCGCAATAAAACCGAAACGCATCGCAATAAAACATCAGTTGATTGTCAATTAGCGTAGAATTTCATTTTGCAAATTTTTTTGTTCATATCAGAAACAAATCGATCGCACTTTCAGAGTCGTCGCATCGTCTTTCCGTCGGAATCTAAGAAGTCACTATTCTAAAGCACTCCATTTAATTAACGAAACTGTAACTCACATCGAAGTTCAACAGCCGCGAAATCATTTTTTTTAATGGCACCTAATCGCGTCCTCTTGATGCACCTATTCGCGATCGAGATCGGTCATTTCTGAAAACATGTAATCCTCCACAGCTTCCTTTCGCTTCTTCTCAGCTCGCTTCTTCTCTGAGATTGCTGAATTCTCAATATCTCGCGTAATATCACAGCACTAAAATAACAAAAACATTCGATTTCTTTTTTTTTTAATTGTACACGCACCGAATCTCCGACTCGTTAAAATTAAAAACGTCACTCTGCCAACTCTACAAACACCGTGTCTCCTGTTTCTTGTCCGGAATATCACCATGCAACTCGATATAATCACTAGACAAAGCGTTTAATCCTTCTTAGTCGCATTAAATAAATTCGGCATTTCGTGCAACTCGAACGCGATCGCTCATCGCTCCTCTCAACAGCAAAGTTTCTCCACGAATTTTTCCACGGATTTGTCTTCTCGGTTTTCCCTCAAGAATATATGATGTTCGTCCTATGTCATCTCACGTTAATCAAACGATTACACTTTCCCCGCGACGACCTCCTCGGGACACGTCATCCCGAGTAATCGCGGGTCAGCCGCTTCGCTGCGCTCGCGACCGATCTCCGTTCGTGGCGCCGAATCCTTCCCGTTTGACGAGTCGAAGTTAATAACGCTGGTTCTCCGAAGAGACGGGCACCCTTTTCGCGGCTACCCGATACTCCGAGATCGCCGGTAGGAGCGGGCGGCGACGGCAGCGGCAACGGCGGCCCTTCGATCTCGGGCCTCGAAGGACGTCGAAATCCGCGGCACTTTACGCGATCAATTAATCAGGCTGGTCGCGTCGCACGTGTGCATATACACAGCGTCGCGCGTATTTGGCCGTACAACTGGGTGCACCGTGCATGTTGGACTTCCTCCCCCTTCCGCTTATCATGGACCAACAGCGACCGATTCATCGCCCCCGCCTTCGTCATCCTCCTCGCACCTTCACTCATCTCCCTTCCTCTTCTTCTTCCCTCTCTTGCGTCACTGGTCCAGTTTGATGTAATACACGTTTGTACGGGGCCGTTTATGGGGGTCTATCCGATATCATCGCCAAGCTACCCTTCTCATTGATAGAGTTATATTAATGATTGCATCAGTTGTCACTTTCCATGTATCCTCGTATAATTTATTATTTACTTACGCGAGTATCTGTAGCATAGTGCGGATAAGAGATCTCTCTCTGTCTCTCTTTGTTTCTCTCTTTCTCTCTCTCGCTCCATCACAAGACTCATCTCTCTCTCTCTCTCTCTCTCTCTCTCTCTCTCTCTCTCTCTCTTCATCATTCCCGCGCGCTAGTCTACCGTACGTGCGAAGTATTTCCGTGGTAACGCACACGTGGATGTGCGTCTGTATGCGTTAGCATCCACAGTGAGGAAAGTAACTACGTGTCGAGATAACGCCTCTCGCATCCCATTGGCGCAGCCTCCGACTCCTCGGCCACTCCCACGTGGCATCTGTACGGGCATCCCCTCTACCGCTGCTGAAAATGTAGCCTCTTCGAGTTTCTCCCTCTCCATCTCTGTCTTCGGCCGATAGTCCTCCTCTCCCGTCATGCTTCCGTTGCTGCTGCAGCCGAGCATCTTCCCCACTTCGCACTTGTTTTTAATGTTCTTGTGCACGTCGCACGGGGATGAATGGGGTGAATTTGCACGACCCTTCGCACATCTTTCGCGGAACGCATCGTTGCAAATTCTCACCACCCTTCTTCAATTCCGTAACTGGAAAGGAAAAACGCCGACGAAATCGATTGTCTTTCTGACTATACGACACGTGTTGTTTGATATTTATTCGACAAACAATCGTGTAATAATTCAATAAATGCTCGTTCTTAAACTATAGGATCACATAGTGAATTTATATGGTATTAAGGGGGCAAGTTTTATCGTAATCTTAATAATTCGGGATTTTATTAGCATATTTTGTACGGGATTTTATAAATAATTTATTTAAGTATTTATTTAATGTGATAAACAAATGATTCATTTAATAAGATACTTTAAGAGTATTTACATATTTTATATAATTAACATTTACAGTTCTTACATTCTATTTATGTCATTAATTCGAACTTTTTTTTATTACAAAATCAATGCCACTCTCTCTCTCTCTCTCTCTCTCTCTCTCAGTATGATTTTTATAAATCGTTTTATATTATTAGAGTTATATATGTATAACTAAAAATGATTTAAACATATTATATATTTTTATTATGATGTCTGAACATTTTTAATTAATACAAATTTAAAGTACGCCATGCAGATTTATTATTATTAAAAAACAATTAAACATATTTTAATAAACGATCGGAATAACATATAACAATTATATGTACATAATTATATGTAATTATAATAATATTGCGAATAATATTTATAACATTATAAATACGGTGAAAATTGATAATTTGAAAAGATCTGCCTTAGAAGGTTTGGGTTATTATATTTACACTGTCATTTCTTATTTTGTTTTCTCCTTTGTATTTGTTCTTTGTTTATATCACGTACAAGCGATTTAAAAAGTCCCTTTACAAAACACCTTACACAAAACACTTTACGCACCACCTGAAACATAGAATGTTAACTTGAATGCAGAATATTGCAGGTAGTAGTATCAAAGATCGCCGAATCCTCAAATTCTCACGTACGAGAAATTATACGAACAAGTAAAAACCGAATTTCAAACTTTTCCATTGGCCCAATAGGAACAGCATTCAATCTCAATAATATTCACTTTGAAATATCCTTATTGCTTTTTAGAGGTCGTTCTCTGCTTTTCCCTTGTCTAAAAATTTCTCCGAATGTGGAATTTGAACTCTGAGCTTTATAATAAAATCATGATTAATATACGAGTAACGTCCTGAAAGTAAAAAAGATCAATTTTTAACAAATATTGCGTAAATAATAAAATATCTTTCTCTTTTATAAATATTTTTATAAAGTATTTCTCTTTCTCTTTCCTATCATTATCTTTCTTTTAATATTCTATTTTATAATTTCTTACAAAAACTTAAAAAGAATTGACGATTTGGTATTGTTTGTCATAATCGAACTATTAAAATCTTCGCATTTTACGACGTATTTAACTGATAATATATATTTAGTTTAATTTCGAAATAACTGGAGCATTTATCTACTATTAATCTATTAACCGCATACTTTTATTTCTAACATAAAATATCCACTATTATTAGTTTCACAGTTTTATTTTTATCATTAATTTTACATTTTATTTATAATAATAAATGCTAATTTAATTAATAATAACGATGAGGCATCACAGCCTGGCTTTAATTTATTAATTTTTATGTATTGTACAGAATTTGTTGGATATCACGATAATAATGTATAAAAAACATTTTTTTTTCTTTCTCATAAGATTGTTATATATAGATTAAAATGAAAAGAAATTTTATATTTATTTAAAGCAGAGAGAGAATCAAGGGAGAATAGAGCGGATTCAGCCAGAAGCCGCCATTCGTTAGAGTGAATAAGAGATATAGAAGCGTGATAGAACATATGGTGCTGCACACACTACTATCGTACCGTACTATACTAATATCGTACCGTATTAGCATTGTGTGTATATGTACATATATGTACATACACACATGCACATTTGCAGAAGTGTACAATAAATAGCGAAACCAATCAGAGAAGAGAACACTCTCCATTCTACTCTTCCTTGATTCTCTCTGGTTTGTTTCATTCTGTTTTACTCTTATTGCAGTTCAAAACTACTGCAGTTCAGAATTCTTCGAAAAAGAACAGATCTATTAATTATAAGCGCATAATTTTCGAAACGAAAGGAATATCAGCGACCAATTCGGAGCTTGCAGACGCGTTTTCTTATCTTTACTAAAGGATTCCTATTCCAGACTAGAAAATAGTTCCTTACATTCTCGTATTTACACAAGATGCGGCAACATTGCCACGTGGCGAAATTTTTGTAAAGTTTTTGTCATGAAAAACAGAATATAATTGATACACATTTCTTGTAGTAGTAACTGTATCCTTCTTTAAAAAAAGTTTTTAAAAAATAAGTTAAAAGTTACATGATGTACAAAACGCAAGATTTTTCCTCTTCAAAGTAAGGTATGAGGAAACATTAAAAGTTGTAAAAATACTCAAATGGAATTCAATAATGTTAAAAATTGTTGTAAATTATAACAACAAAATTGGTGCAGTGACATTTTTTTCAGTACAATAGCAAAATTCTTTTTTTTGTCATTCTGATAGGTACATGATACATCCCTGGATTGATTGAAAACTTTCTCCCTACCGGAAAAAAATTTCATGATACCTTCAAGCGGTAATCAATTCTTTCGCTTTTATGAAAAAGTTATTGGCTACCACGCTAATTTCCGCTGCACGACAAGTGTTGCTGTGTCCTATGTGCGGGAGCCAATAGTCAATAATCTCCCCGATTATTTTGTCCAATTTGTCAGTGCCAACTGATTATTGGACCAAAAATTTCTAAGTCTTCGATATTTAAAAAAAAAATTTTATAAATCCATTAACTATTGCGACGTATACGATAAGATTATTTAACAAATAAATTACAAATAAAAAAATATATCATTAATCCTCAAAATTCCCTACTAAATAACTAAATTTTCTAGGGAATTCAATGTGTTATTCCTCATATTTTGTTTTCAATAGAAATGAAATGGTTTTTAAATTTTCAATCATTCAAATCAAATAGTCAGAATGAAAACGTACCTAAGGAAATACTCCAAAATAGAGAGAAGAAACTTAAAAAATAACTTGACTTATATTTTACAAAACAATAGCGAGTTATTATTCATAGCTACGCCAACTCAAAAATCAAGATAACAGGAACAAATTTGCATTACATAATCTCTCTAACTTCGCATAATTTAAATAGGAAACTATTGCCGATGATCCATACTTTCATCGCATATTTAGCGCCAAATATAAGACTGCTTAGCTTTGACTTTATTTAACAGAGAGGAGAATGTCCTCGACGAATTGGATCCGGACAGCCATACATACTGATGATATACATACATTGAAATACCGCGAAATTCAATTATTCAATACTAGTATTATCAATTAAGTACCAGTAAGTGCGCCGAAATCGACGACGACACTTCTGGTTTTCACATAAATTATTTCGACTAAAATCACGCCCACAACTTCGATTAGCCAACTCCTAAAATTATATTTTTATCTCAATGTTAAAAACACAAGAAGGAAAATTTAATTTTAAATAGTTAGCGCTGAAGCCTGATTTATATATGTAGTGTTCTCTTTAAATTAGTATACTTTTTAAGTCATATATATGTGTGACATATCGCTTATTTTCTATTTATTAAAATGTTTAATCTTCCGAAAAAATCTATCAATAAAATAGTATTTTTTAACTTGAAAATGAAAATAGTGTTGGCGCTATTATTAATTATCTTTAGTATTTTTGTAAAAACTCTACTAACTCTACCAAAGAGAACATTGCATAAATCAAGCAATCGATGCAGTCGACCCTAAATGACGAGCAAGCTGCTTTCGCTTGCCAAACGAAGCCGTTGGTAACTCCAGATTGATCTCGCGTAACGTTCAAACATTGAAGCGCGTTTCTGAACCGTCGGCGAGCATTAAGGTAACTGTGCGATTGTTGATCCAAATCAGCCGTGCCAAGCGCATAGGATTCAATCGGGCCACATCGTTAATGGGCGCAGTACTATAGGACTTGACGCAGCGAGTCTGCGAATTGCCCAGGCCGAACATACCGCTACTGGTTTGCTGGAAAATCATAAAATAATCGATTAAGCAGCGTTTTCAAGATAAACCAGCAAAACACATCTTATTAAAATTTCTTATGTTCACACTTACTTGCCAGAAACATAGTTTATTCTCAGAACAAGAATAACTGACGAGAAATTTCCCTTCTGGTGAAAACGCTAATGCGGTGACTGGTGCCGAGTGAGCCGAGACAGTTTGACATTTAACGTTACCTCGTAATTCGTATAATGCTAGTTGACCTCCGCGACCACCAACCGCTATCCTGCGTGTTGCTGGACAATGACTGACCTATTAATGTGAAAAATTTATAAAAATAAAGCGGTTTTATATGACGTGAAATATAGATCCAAATATTCAAAATAATAAAAGGCTTATAGCTTGACAAATTTTTAATAAACGATAAAACCTTTCTCATGAAATTACAACTTACAAAATTGAATCACAAATAGCAACAATTTTATTCATAAAATTAAAATTATTCATAAAAAACTCTTAATTGTGAGAGGGAAGGGAAGATTTACCTGATTAAATCTACACACTGCTGGAAATACTTCGTTCAAAGGCTTCATTTTGAGATGACCTGGATCAAGGCAATGTAAAATAATGTCCATTACCTGTAAACATAATTAAATACAAATTAATAAATATAGATATATTATTGTTATTTTGTAAATACATATAATCGTCGTACAGACTAAATTTTATTTTCCTAATAATTAGTTTTGTTCTTAAAGTAAAACTAGATTAATACCTCTACAAGAAGATCGCTCATCTCACTCTGCATCTTGTCAATTAGTTGTTCGACAATCCTGAGAATTTCTGGCTTTGCCCTGGTCAAGACACTTGCACCCAGATTAACGTTTAAGGTCTGGGCATTCTGTTGGAGAGTGTTAAATCTGGCTACTTCGCGAGCCATTGTAGTGATAAAAGCGGCTGGTCTGGCGGTAGCAATTAGTGTTAAAGCATGACGTGCTGTGCGACAAGTGTCAGCTTGCGGCGTGAGAGGAAGGCCGTATGTCAGACTCGGTACTAATTTGTCCGCATCACAGCACATTTCCAATAGGCCTAACAGAACCTATAAATAAGGTTAATAATTCTATCATTAAAAATAATAGACAATCACAGTAGTGTCTCTTGCTAAAAACATGTGCGTTTTAGCATGTTTTAAGACATGTGCATTTTAATGCACACATTCATATTTGATAATGAATATAAAGCGAGATTTTATTATGCATTTAGTAAAGTTCTTTTACATCATTGTTAGTAGTCTAGTTTCTACCGAAGCATCTAATGCGGTGTAGAATCAAATTTAAATCGACGTTTGATTGCGTTCGTTTCATTCCTACTTTGATTCATAAGGTACTTCCAGTAACAGCATATTAAATTTAATCTGCATCAAAGTGGAACTGAATTATGAAAATTTCGATGAAAACTAAACCAATATTCCAGACCAATATTCCAGACCAATACTCTAGACCAGATTCATTCGATTTAATCTACTTAAAATAGTAATATTATCTTTATCTTAGCAAAATTTATTTAAACAACAGCACAAAATAAAATGTAAATTTATAAAGACTAAGATATTATAATAAAATATTTTTTCAAAACACTTTTCACCTTAGATATATCGAGGTAAGGTTCCCATACAGTGAATCCTCTGCCAATAAGATCAATCGCGGCTCTTCGTAACGCCGTGTGCAATGGTAACTTCGGAGAATGAGGCGCGTGCAATAAATGAGTGAGCGCCATGCTGGTATGTCTGGCGAGATTATTATTTCCTATGCCAAAGCCTTCTACGATCGAGCTCTTTCGTCTTTGCTCGTTATCTCTTCTTTGGTTTGTCGTAGTTACATCCTGACCAAATTCGGCCCCTATCACGCCAAGCAATACCACCGCCGTGGTTTGTTTTTGTTTCAATTCCGCCACACTCGATGGTTTTCTAGCTATACTTAGCTCTATTCAAGAAAAATTATATAAAAATTACTTTAAATCATTTATTCTCTGTGTACACGCACATACATACAATCTATCTTCCTTATTATTTATTTAGATTAAAACTTTCACTAGTGGACATACCTTCGGCTAACTCCTCTTCTTCATCTTCTTCCTCTTGTTGCGACTCAGAGGGTGGCACTGGACTCCCAGCTGCTGGTGAAGTTTGGCTCTGCGGTTGCGGTGCGATTGGTTCCTGAGTACTGTACATTGGCAAATACTGTGACCAGTTATCGACAAGCGCTTTGCGACCTTTTGAACCCATTCTACCTAACTCAGCAAGCAATAAAGCCTGCGCTGCTTCCCGAATCTAGAATATTATTGAAAAACGCAATATATTTATAAAATAAGACAAGTAATTTTAATTTTCAATTACTTATTAATTTAAACATTACGAATAATTAGTTTTAAGTAAAGTTAAGAAATCTTAAATATCTTCTCTCTCCCTACCTCTCCCCCTCCTTCCCCCCCCCTCTCTCTCAATAGTTTAGCAACAAACCTCCACGCACTGATGTTGCCACCTTCGTGCCATCATCTCTACTTGTGGACGTTTGAAGGTTTTCGCGCCACCCTGTGCCGCAACTTTATCAGGCAACAGTACACAATGTAAGGTAGCTAAGAGAGACCAACCCTGCTTGATCTGCGCTTGTTGTACTGTGTACATTTCCTCATTTTCCTCCTCTGTCTTATTCCAGTTTACTGCACTTCTATTACCCGGCCTTTAAAAATCGGTTTTATTAAAATTTATTTTTCAAACTTTTTTTTCATATATCTTTATGTACAATCAGATTTAAATTTTCTTTTTTATAAACATGCTATAAATTATATTGAAATAAGAATTAAATACACAATAATTAGGAATGATTAACTGCATTCTAGTGTTATTCATAGTTTGATCATTTTAAAGATATATTAATTTACCTATGCATCTTGCGGTTTCGTTCTTGCTCAGGTACAAATGTTGCATTGTTCATCGACATTAAAGTATTCGATAAAGCAACTACTGCCAATAAATGATTACTCGTTAAGGTTGTCGATAATTCCCAATGTGCTCTCGCTGTGAATGCTCTAGTGAGCCTTTCTTGCCTAACTAGTTCAGCGGGCAAGCGTTGCTCCAATTGAGTTGCAGGTTCACCGACTGGCTCGAGCTGCGTCTGCCAAGTTGGTAATAACAGTGACATATAACCTGCAATATATATATATATTTTTTTTTATTTGACAAAAAATGTTTAATACTTTTTTATTTTAAATATATTTTACATTAAATAAAGAATAATTACTATTTGTACATATAATGTAAATGAATAGAAACTAGAGCCTAGACTAACAAATCTTTTTCAAATATTTTAAAACCATGACTATATGTAATAAATTGTAGCAGATGGTTATTTTTAAATAATGTATATTGCACGATTTCACATTAAGATATACCTCCTTTGGATAGCACCCCGAATGAAACAGGAACCATAGGTCGCAGTAAACCCAACTTTCCTTCGCAAACTCTGTCTAAATCTGGATCCATGCCCCAGGCGTGCAGAAGACTCAAAAGCAACTGCGCTACTTCCATCGTTGCATTTGGTTCACTGAATGCACCGTTTCGCTTTAAATTGTTCTTCGCCGCATCGCTGTTATTCCAACTGTCGCCTGCAAAATCAAATAAATATAAACAGTGCAATAATTTTTTAAAATATTTAACGAAACAGCAAAAACAGCTATGATGTAATGCAACTGAAAAACAAGATTATATAAAAGAATAAATATAAATGTAATGGTAAAAATTCATCAAATACAATTCCTAAAATATACTCACTATTAACACACGCATAAATAGGTAATATACAAGGTGTCTGATAAAAACCGGAGTATTCTTGTGGAAAAGTAGAACCAACTAAATCGAGTTGAAAAGTTCTGTACCATTTTGCGATTTTCGAAATAATTAACGAGAAATTAATTATTAAAGATCAAATAAACACTTCTCCTAGCCTACCGCCAAATTTAAATGCAAACGTGCGATGAGATTACCAGACACCCTGTTTATAATCTTTGAATGGAAAAAGACGCATCACAATCAATTACTATATCAAAGAGAAGCAAGTGATAACTCAGTGAAGATATATATTAAATTCTGTTTATAGGCTTTTATAAGCGTACATATCTATAAAATTAAAGCTATATCTTAGTAGTAATGATTCATCTCCTTGTTTGATGATTCTCGACTTGTGGTATTTAGTAATAATGGAATTGTTAAAAACATAATGTAGAGAATATAGGGACCGATGATAAGGGGATTATTTAGTGCTTTGAAGAAATTAACTATGACTTCTATCTATTGATGTGAGAACCATAAATGGGAATTCTAAAATACAAAATAAATTCGTGCGAAACACACTGTAATCATGAACTATAAAAACTTGTCGTTGTCAAAGATACATGTCTAACCTTTGCCGTCAAATGTCGACGGCTTGAGGCCGACGCTTTCCGCTTTGGCCTGTAATTTAGTATGCACATTCTCTGCACCCTCCTTCATCTTAGCCAATATACCTACAGAAAGAAATCTGTCTTTAGATAGCACGATAATCGAAAAATATTACAAGAAAATATCTACCGATGATCGAACTGAACCAGTCTAAAAAAAACATTAATACTACTAAAGAAAAATAAGAAACATTAATACTAAAACCCTTACTAAAGAAAAATGAGAAATCTCAAGTTGATTACATTTGAATTAGAAAAGAATGATGGTGAATTAGAAAAGTATCATTCTCACCAATGGATTAGTGCACACTAAAAGCTATTATATAAAATATCTAAATGCAATGACATAATCTCAACTTCGATAATGAAATAAACATATGCATTCTGTTAAATAACATGACAATATTACCAAATATTTAATTGTTAAAAAAAATAATGCGTTTAATTTCTCTAATTTTAAGCAGCTTTTAGTATGCACTAATCTAGTACAGTGACCAAATTTGCTAAGAGAAATTTATAATTACTTGAATTCATTGAAAAAAAATTCAACGATGTGAGATATAAAAATTTTAAGATACTTTTAAGATGAAAAAAAAAGTAAACAGTGAATTAAAACATATATTACTGTATGAAAAAAGTTGACAACTAGAACAATAACAAGTTAACAATAAGAAAACACGATACCGTGACGATCCTTCTCCTTCAATATTCGTTCAACATCACCCGCCTTATCCTTGACGCGACCAAAAAAGTCTACAAAAGGATAGATTAATAGAGAAGTTCAATACTTTATTCTTAAACGGATACAACTGCGAAGAAATGATGTACCTATCTACAATAGTATATTTTAAAATATAACATATTTTATCATAATTTAATAATTCAGAGTAATATGATAAGATCTTTACCAACAATTTTCTTATGAGCATCGGGACTAGCGGACTGAGTGAGTGCTGCAACTTTTTGATATTCGGCGGCGGAAATAAGTCCTTGTGCTTCTAAGGAACCAGGCGACATGGCACCATACTCATCGCTGAGTAATTGTACTGCAGTGAAAAAAGAAATTAAATTATCATCACAACTGATGCTCTAATATAAATTAGTATACAGTGCAAAGATTAAAAATGAAGGTAAAACTGGACAAAAGGGAAGCAGCCGTCGATGACCTTGATCTTGACATATGTCAGGTCACGACCCCGAATCACTTCGCGTGGAAAATCGTAAAATATATTTTAAAGCAGAGAATTTTTGTTTCGTGTAATAGAAAAGAGACTATTTTTTAAACTTTTTTTGTTAATAACTTTTTAACGAAGGACGATCGACGGATAAAATTTGTTCAAGATAAAGGTTATCGATGGCTGCTCTAAAATAAATAAAAGAAGAATTACACAGATAGAAAAAAAGTTCAATTTTTCTAAAAGAAGTGATAAGAGGTGAAATATAATAATTACATACCTATCAGCGCTTCTATGTCGAAAAATAGAATATGACTTTCCGGATCTTTCGGGTTACTTCTGAATCCTTGAATCATCAGTGGCGAACCTTTGGCTTTTATTTGACTCCCATGGTCGGGACCATGTCCACCATGTAGCTGTTGCAATTGATGCAGTCCTCTTTGCGTCGCATGTCTGATCGCCGATAAATTCCGATGGCGCAAGCCCCTGAGAAGTAAAAATCGAATGGACTGTAACGGAGAACGTTATCCCGGAGGCTTTACTTCGCTGAAGAACACGCAAGATTCTCACCATCCGTGCAGCAAGATTTCATTTACCTAAAAAAATGCACGGCAGGATTAGCTAGTCCCAACTCACCGCCGGCGGCGGATCCGCCGGCTGCCGCTATAGTGTTCTCGTCGCAAGCGTAGAGCACCTCTTCCGCAATAATGCCTAGAAGAAAAAAAATATACAATTCGCTGTCCCTGCGTGCGCGCGTGAATTTTATGTACAATTTTTAAAATATAGAAATATAACAAAATTTAAGACAGAGTGTAACATAATAAGTATTTTCAAAACTCTGAAGAAGTAAAAATTTGAAAAATCCGAAGTATTGAAAGATTAAAAAATTATGAAAAATATTCAGTAGTTGAAATCAATGAGTATGGAGTAAACAAACCGTGCAGTACGCGATCCAAATGACCAGTTTCCATTTGCCAGACGTATACAGCACCGTCTGAACATCCAACTATCATGAAATCATCTAATGGCCTCCATTTGATAGTTACAACTGGAAAAAGATGTCGTGAAGCAAGCACAACGCATTTTCTCTCCGCTAATGAGAGCAATGTAACACTGTGGTCCGATGCAACACTGCAAACGCATTTTTGTATCCTAGGCTGCATAAAATAATACGTAATTTTTTGTAAATTAAACATTAATCAATTTTTAGCAAATTTTAGCAGATTTCTTATGGATTAACATTCGATTGAAGCAGTTTAAAATTAATTAAATTAAGTCATTGTAAATTCTTATGATAAAAATAAACAAATAACCGTACACTGCAATTATCAGGCGGCACCATCAGTTGCGTGATTTCACCGGCATGAACGCAAAATCGGTGGATTAACGTGCCGGCATATAAATCCCAGAGGCAAACAGCAAAGTCCACAGAACCAGAAACGAGATGAGTACGATCGTAACGAGGTGCTGCACCATGAGGATAAAGTAAACAATTTACTCGTCCCGAGTGACCCAGCAGAACTTGATGTGGTGGCCAATCTGAATATATAAAGAACAATTAAAAATTCAAAAAAATTCTGATATTAAAGTGAGTTGTAGCTATTAGTGTTATTACATTTTAAATAATTTATTTTTTAATTATTATTATTATTTTTATATTGTGTCGTATTAATTTATTGTATAAGTATCGTGAAACAATAAATATATAGCTTATTGTTAGAGAGATTCATCATTATCGATATTTAAAATATAAATTTAATTAAAGAAATAATAAAAACATGGTACCATCATATTGCTGATGATTGCCGTGGAGTAGCTGAAGCATTACAGTTTGCGTCGCCGGGACAATAATGATACTACCATCCTCACGACCAACGACCAGCCGACTTTGTTGAGGCAGATATATGCAAGCTGTGAGCTTGATGCCATGACCATCGCCTGTATCCAACTGATCAAGTATCCCTACAGGAGGCGGTCTCATTGCGTCCCAGGCAGCGGTGAGGCTCGTCTTCACAGTCGGTGACAATGCTGGTGGTGATGATCCATCATTCTGACAGATTTGGGCGAGTTGTTGCGTTGTCACCTCCGGTACTGTCCATAAGATAACGACACCTTCGCTATCTCCACGTAACAGATATTTTAAAGTCTTGTTCTGACGCTGCACGGTAACTAGTCGCATGGCCGGTGGGCAGGAAAGAGGCTGAACCACCATAGAAGATGAAAATTCGTGTATGTTAGAAAATACGTAAAAATTAGAAGAAATCGAGAAAAGTGGGAACAAAAAAATCGAGAATGTTATGTATGAGCATTCTACGACTAGCAATCTTTAGAATCCAAAATTTCTAAGACAAAAGAAACTTTGAGGAATAAAAGAAGAAATTATATAGAGTAGAGGTTTAGAATTGAACATGAAACATCAAAAGATGCGTATAATAAAATTATCAAGGATACACGAATATTTGTTATTATTAATATATGGAAACAAATTTCTTACCTTATCTCCAGGTTGCATTAATGTACAGTACAGATATGGTTGATCGTACTCTGCACTGGCGGTGTGAAAGTCCTTATTATCCGCGACGCTACTGTATATTATAAAAAGAAGATTCATTATTTTCATCTCTATATCTAAATAAAATACTATTCATGGACATTGTTTTCGATATGTTATAGTTAAGAGAATATTGCCAAATGCAATAGCATTTAAATCTTTTATATATTAGAGATATACATATTCGAAAACGTGTCCAAGAATAGTAATTATCTTTTCACATTGCGTAAGCTTCATATTGCAATTTCAAATATGCGTGCCTATTTGACGCTGACTAGGTTTACTAGTAAGCAAACGCTGTAAGTAAACGTCTTTTCAAAGCAACAGCAGATTTTTAGATCATTATAAACGATACACAAAGGTAGAAATAAAAAAGGTCAAAACTTGGCACATATATTTTTAATATTAATACTTTAAAATTAAAATAGTCAGAATTATTTTTGTGCTAGAAAGAAAAAAAATTATAAACTTGAAAATACAAAATATATATATCTTCTTCCATTTATTTTCAAATTATAAGTTTGCACCGATTTTTTAATACTGAAATATTTTGCTCTCAGAAAAAAAATTTTTTTTTTTTTCAAACGAATTACCTTTGTGTCACGTCGTTATTACATTAATATTAATCGCACAGTTAATAATAACAGTGCAAAGCAACTTAAAGCAAACAGAATATGAGAACATAAGTAATGAAATATGGCAATAATTCTTCCTCGCATTTACCTTCTTTCACCTCATCTATATTATCTGTTTGAATTGCGATTAAGGATTGTCAAGGATTATGATGGACACGATTACACGTGTGTCTCGTGTACTATACTGCAGAACATATAACGAAAGTATACAAACGAATACGTACGAACTTGTATGTAAAGGTTTGTATGTAAATAAGAATTCCTGATATTCATTATAAAAATGAGAAAATGAGAAAAGATGAAAATAGCATCGGGTGTTTAGGAGCGTCATTAATAATATAATACAACTTGTTAAAACAAAACGTGAAATTTGATGAATTTGTACACTGTAACTTTACCAGTGACATCAATACGAGTAATTCAAAATTTACGATACTATTCTACTAAATTTATTATCACCTTGTCCCAAAGAAGAATGAGCAAAAGCAAATTATTGTGTTTACGAACACAAGAGAAAAATGAAGGAGAATGAGGACAAAAATGAATAACATAAAGAGACGAACAGGAAAATAAAAATTAAAAGAGAGAACAGTATGAAGAACATGTACAAGTGATAATGCGGGTTACCTGCTGAGAGCCTTGCCCTTCAGCTTGCTAGAACACCAGATCCCGCGTAGAATGCAGTAGATGTGAATAATATGAAAAAGACATCACCGTAAAAGGTATCATTGTGTTAATTGTTAATTCATGTACGTGGACGAAAGTTGTGTTCTGTGCTATTTTCAGCCAAATGCTAACTACCCCGAATCCCACAAAACTCTCCCAAAGAGGAACTCGATAATTATTTTCATATGGAAGAATAAAATACATAAAACTATATTTAATTAATAATTGATCATCGTTCAAGTCTATATTGTTTTATTAATACTTATTAATTATACTCTTTCATTATCAACTTGTGACTATGTGTGTAAAAATTACATTCGAAATATTCTTTATATGTCTTATAGAAGTCAAATGGAATAATGAAGACAAAAGATGCGTTATTTCTTTTATTTCATGAAATCGGGTTATTAAATGTGCGGGATTTTAGTAAACAATAATGTAACTCTGAATATGTAGGCGTATGATAAATGGTTACAAACAAGGTAAAAAATAAAATATTGAACGTGTGCATTGCCAGCGAGTGCTTCTACAGCCTTATAATTGAAAGTAGAGAACTTATTTTCAACTTAACGCGCCTAACACAGTTAAATATACTAGAAATATGCTAGAAATTCAGAGTAATTTTGGTGATATTTTTTTATGTCACTTATTATTCACATACACGTAAAGTATTAAAGATTAAAATAACAGCTGTGAAACATCTATGAAATTATTTCTCAAAGATGTATCGCGTAAATTATGATGAAGTATTTAGCTATTTAAATCACTATTTCAGCATTTGTTAATCGCTATAAACTGCTTCATAAAATCAATAAAGTGCACTTTAGTAACCATGATCATGCTACTAAACTATTAATACTCTTTTTTTCACGCAAAAATATTGTTAGATATTATTTGCAAAAGAATTTTAATACTTATATATATATATATATATACGCGGAAATAAACTACCTGTCAAGTTGTACCAGAATCCTAGAAGCAATAAAGGGATGTGCTAATCAATAAAATTCAATATTCGCGTATCGAATTGTTACGTTATGTCACTCAATTGAAAATATTAAATTGAGGGTATAAGAGAGAGAGAGAAAGAGAGAGAGAAAGAAAATTAATTCGTTTGTCGAGCAACGTTACTATCAACTAGGGAGAAAAAAACCAAAATGTTTAAAAAATATTTCTAGAATATACTCGACAATCAGTGGCATTTATCGTAGAAACTTATCGCGTACGTTGTGTTAAACAGTACGTACTTTGCTGGAAGTTTATATAAATATCCATGACCTTCATCGCTCCACAGGATGACCCTATCAGCCGCCAAAAAATCACCTGCCATCCAACGTTCGCCACGTGGGGCAGTTATTGAGCAAAGAACCGAGAAATCACCGGCATCAAATATCTATAAAATTATTCCAATGATATATTACAGTATCAAGGCAGCTTTTGATTACATAACAGATGCCAATTAACATAAAACGTTTTAAAAAACGTCTGATGCTGAAATTCTATTCTTGAAATTATTTAATCTGATTTGATGTAATCTCTAATTTTTATAATAAAACTAAAAGTCTAATTATATATTTGATGATAAGTACAATAGTAAGTACAATAGTAATTACCTGCCAATACTTAGAGCATACAATCAGCACTGTTCTCTGATTATAGGGGCAGCAAGTCATCGCAAGCGCATTCAAGCAGCGGATCTGTTTGCTTTCATGCTCGTATAAAGGCTCGCTGTTTCGATTTTCGTGTCCCAAAAGCGTCCACACCTTGACTGTGCCCGTTGTTGTCAGAGCCAATACGACGTCGTCTTTAAACGAATGGAAGCGCCTGTTGCGCGTTAAATAAATCTAGGAGAGCATTGTAGCAATTGAAGCGATAGAATGTTTCGTTAAGAATTCGAACAATTTTGTTGTTCGCTAATAATAACAAAATTTGCCAGCAATTCAATTAATCAATATAATTAATTTACAAATAAATATTTGTCAGATTGAATAAAGCAGCTAAAGTAGTGTCACAGGATTAAAGATAGCATTATTCTACATAGATATACAATATAATATTCGTGAAGCGGTAATAATTCTGTATACGTATAGCGTATTACGCGTACATGCCAGATGTTTTTGTGGAGTAAAAAGCGATACGCATTAAATTACAGCAAAGTCATGCTTAATTCCAGTTATGCAGAAAAAATTATTGTATTTGATTTATTTAATTTGACTAAGCGAAATCTTATTTTAATGATTAAAAGAGTATTAATTAAAAGAGTATTAATATGTACAATTGCTTAATGGATATTGATATTTGTATTTTTTGCGAACAGTCCTATCCTTAATTTACTTCAAGATCTTTGTTTACGATTAGTCTGATTTTATGTATAATGATTTTATAAGTCCACATACAATTAATAAGAAAATATTGACTATCAATTAACATTCTAGCATAACTACTATAAATATAAATAGCGCTATAAAAATTAGAAATTAATTTTAGGAATTACATTTAAAGCTGTAAACACTAGCATTTCATCTAAAACTCTCTTATAAATTACAAGAAAAAGGGATAGAAAAAATATTTATCACTTATTAAATAATTTTTTTGTTCAATGAAGTATTCAATATGATTTAAAACATTAATCATATGTTTTTAAGTGTCACAATGGTACGGGAGATTAAATTTATCAATAGAGCGTGCAACTTAAATGTTGCACGCGTGTATAGATTATATTATAATATTACACACACATACACACACACGCGCGCGCGCACACACACACATCACACACACACACACACACACACACACACACACGCACGCACGCACGCACGCACGCACGCACGCACGCACGCACGCACGCACGCACACACACACAATTTATATATACTTACGAATAGAGATAGAAACATAGTACACCAGGTGAAAGTGTTATGAAAGTGTAATGAAATGCAATGTGCATAAATATAGATGACATTCATATATGAGTAACAGGATAGTTTCATGGGTACTGTGTTAATTTAAAAAGAAGAAAAATGAAACGAGTTAGTACTAATGATTATATTGTTTGATAATTTGCAAAGAGATGTGTGAACCATGATTAAGAAAAAAAAAAATAAACGAAAGAAGTGATACAGCCTCGACTGCCAACGCATTAGCGCTGACATATGTGTCCGGTTTCATTAACATGCTGCAACAATGTAACTGTTATTAAGTGATCAATCCAAAAATATTAGATATATAAAATTGCTACCATCAAACTAGATATAATATAAATGTAATATAATGACTTTACTCGCGCACGTAAAATTGAGTAATAGATTATAAAAAAATAATAGCTCAACATATTGATGAAAAAAAAAAAACAATTCCTGTTTATATCCAAAACATAAAGCTTCTTGAGGTTAATTGCTTAATAAAAGAATGATAAAATAGCAGATTATCCTAAGAAAATCCTAAGAAAATCCTAAATATAAAAGAAACATTTGTACAAGTGCCTCAAATATTGTTAGTTGCTTTAAAATCATACTAGTATAATATTCAACTTAATTTCGTTCCTCAGACACAAAAATCAATCGAAGACACAATTGAAAAGGAAAAACTTTACCGCTAAGTATATCCAGTTCTTTACTTAAAATTCTTCAAAAATTTTAAAAAGGATCACATAAGTTTACAAAATAATGAAACACCAAGAGATACTGTTTCGCGTATTACTGAATTTTTCTTTATGTAAAAAATATTGAGTATTGACTATATAAAAACTATTAAAAATAGAAAGAAAATAATTTTAGATATAGCAATAGATAAAAGATTCAAATCAAATTCTCGCGCTAAACTTTAAAAACAAATTTGTAATTCAAGCTACATTGCGATTTCTCTTTATACAGTATCTGTTGGCAGTGAAATTGAAGAAGGTAGCTGTTGATGGTATAAAGCGTAGGTGTGATGGAGTGTAACTAACTTGTATGCACGTAGAACCGACCTTTCCGTTTGGCCGGCCGCAAAACGTGCAAGGCGCTAATCCAGTCTGGATTGACGCGGGAGCTCAGGGTAAACAGCACTTCTAAACTGAACGGGTCCATCACTAAAACCTCGGGATAGTATCTAAAATGAAAAAAAAAGACGTATATATACATGTATTCTTGAGAAATGCAATATTAATATTGTAACATATATATTACTAATATTATTTCTACCCAGAGCAAAATAATCTGACATCCTCTCCGCCTGCGGAAACATAGGGCAACATTTGTGTATGAACGCTATTAAGTTTCACTGCCTCGCGACACTTTCCATCGACTAGATCCCAAGTGCACATTTCTCCACTTTCGCTGCTGCTGACGATGAAATTTTGCTCCATTATGACGCTAGCTCGACTGAGACACATTATTGGAGCAGTATGTCCAACCAGCAGGCATCTCGGAGTCATCTATATTAAAAACCATTTTAACAAATCAATAATGAATGAAAAATTAAACTTTCTACAACTTTATTATCTATTCTATATATACCTTTAATGTTTCTGGATCCACTTGCCACAGACATATTTGTCCATCATAACACCCTGTTACCAAAGTCTTTTGATCCCGAGACAAGTAGACACAAGAAATACAATGGGTTGGTGCTATGCGTCCCCATAGTACTATGGGTACCACTAAACTGGTTCCTGCGGTCATCTTTCCAGACAATCTGAAAATAATTACCATAATGCAATAAATAAAATCTGTATATTTCATTGCTCAATGCTAATATTTCTGAGATCAACTAAACTAACCAAAACATAAATTTATCACAAACCAGAAAGTAAATATATAATTTATTACAAAAGAGTTGGCTTGGAAAATTAAATGTTAGAACAATTGTTTCAAAATAAATACTGTCAGTCACATATCTCTGGGCTGTCAATCAGAACAATGTCCAAAGCGGGAAAGATAATTTCCAGCAGTAAATTACATTCCGAGCTGAAATACACAATTGCAATATTGATATCAAACGGGCAAAGGTAAGTAACCACACAATACAATGACAACTTGACAACTACGACTACCTGACGCGATGCGTCAAACATAAAACTGGTGGTGAGGTGAAATCAATTAGAGAAACCAAGATAAGATCACGGGATGCGTTTGACGTAACGAGCTGATAAGCGTGAAATCATATTTATTGAATTTATTCGAAGTCATTAAATTGGCGAGAGGAGCTGATTGAGTGATTAGAGGCGTCTGCTACATCACGGTAAGATGTCACAAGTCATGAGGTGCTATTGCTGCTGACGATAAGGTATGCATATACTATGTATGCCTTCGAGAAACTGACAATAATCGTATGGATATGGAACCAGGCAGGGAAATAATTACCGCGAGTCAATCGCTGACAACCTGTTGAAATGTCACAGTTGGCGATATCTATCGAAAATCGCCTAATCCTTACTGCATTTTTGCAACCATCACTAATGACAGTGATGAATTCACTGATAATCACTAATCATTATCAAGTACCACAAGTACCAAGAGTGACAAGAAGTATCAAGATTCATCGACCGAATACCGAGGGGCAAGGACGATGTCATTGATCAGATAGTGGCGACAGTGCTATCGAGAGCAATCAGCTGTTTCGTCTCAAAAGTCCCTACAATTGACCACGCAGGGCTGCGTTCGGATTTCCATCTGAGTGCTCCCCGGATGTCATATCATCTTTGTTGTTTACCGAACGTTAAACAAGAACGACATGACACCCAAGGAGCAGGAATCCGGGTAGGAATCCGAATGCAACCCAGAGCTATAGATCTGTTTGCTTGAATATCCAAAAATTTTTGAACTTAAAATGAAATAAATACATATTTGGGTATTGAAAAGGGAGAAAGCGAAGATGCTGAATGTAAAAAGTACAAATGTGAACAGATCTACGATGCAATTGGATAACATGATCAAAATGCGATTGGTCAATGGACTAATCAGTCGATTAAAGTCCGTGAATCGGCCCATAACGATGAATGACGGACATCGTATGACGGACATCGTATGTCGTAGTGCCAATCCTACCTTTCAAGTGATTTCAAGTTGAGCTCGTTCGGAGCAATCCCGGGTAGCTCCCGAGAAAACAAAACGAACAATACTTAAGTAAACATTATGGGGTCAATTCTTTGTGATTGACCTGGGCTGAACTAATGTACTTTTGGAATTTAAAGTGGAATATATTTAATATTTGACGAAAACACAAGAAAGAGAATTCTGGTGCAGTTTAGTGCAGTAATAAAAAAGCAGATATAAATGGTATGGGCCATTTATTGAATGTGATATAAGTGCGCTTTCTTTTTAACCTCCATGTAAGTAAATCCTGCAATTTTCCCTTACATACATCTTATAACAATTCGCAATTTTTCTTCACAATTATGCAGCTTAAGCTTATTTAATCTTTCAAAGACTAAAAAATTTTTGTAAAACAATATCTTACTTTGCCAGAGTTCACCGCAAGCAACGAGTGTTGCATCATTGCTATATTTTTGGAAAGTGTGATCGACTTTAAATGCGCATTTAATTTTATGTCACTCATGAATCTATATTTTCACTAAAATTTTTACTCTTTAACAGGGTTGAAATAATGCGTTACTTGTAATGCCGCTACTTTATTGATCGTTGCCTTATTATAATAATGATTTTTTAATGAACATTGTGAATTTTTTATGACGGTAATGGTAACATCAGAGTTAGAAAAGTCAATCGTTACTTGTAATAGATTGAAAAAAATCATTTGTTATTAAAAAAAAATTCCTAATTTGTAACGCGTTACTTTTTACTTGTTACTTGTAACGTTATACATTACTTATTAATTTTTTTCAATAAGTAATGTATATTGATGACAAGTACTTTTCAAAGTAACTCTTTTAATTTAAGTATAATGTTAGTGTTAGTTAATTAACGTTACTATCATAAAAAATTGCAACATTGTCATCAAATCATTTATTATAAAAAGTAATGGCAAAGTAACTGAAAAGTAACGTTTGCCAACCCTGCTCTTTAATTAGTTTTTATTACTATACTCGTCGCATAGGATGTTTCGATTCTGACCATAGCGATTCTGTAATAGGAGCCATTTTTTCTCTAAGAAGAAGAATCTTACTTTGCCTTATGTCTCTTTTCACCAATACAAATTAACTTTAATCTTGATTCAACTTACTCTTTATTTAGAATTGGAAAAAGACGAAAAATAAATTGATCTGAGATTAAATTTAATCTACATTGATGGAAACGGGCATTATAGTAAACTTAAAAGTTAGAGATTTAGATTGACGAAAAACACCGTCGAAAACGCTTGTAAAGTTAAAAATGATTTTTGCAGACAGTATTTTAGAAGTGCTTACAGTTCTAGTAGTATGTTATAAATAAAGTTTCATATGTTGATGTTTCATCAACACATAGAACTTTATTTATATTTATGTTCTTTCTTTAATAGATTAATCTGTAGTAGGTTAATTTATATTTGTTCAATTCTTTACAAAAACTTACACAGCTCAGGTGATCTTGACTTTGACATATGTTGTCGAGGTCAATGATCCTGAGGTTAAGGTCCCATGCGTAAGTTTTTTGTAATGAATTATCCAATTATCTATTTACAATAAAGAATTAGAACAAATTTTTAAGTAAAAATATTTTATAGAAAATGTCTTGGCTCTTTGGCAAAAAGAAGCACAAGGATTCACCTCCTGAAAGGGATGAGCAAGAGGAACGACCTTCCACAGATCTAGGAGATGAATTCATAGTAATTGAAAGAAGGAGGCCCTCCTTGCCACCTAATGTTGATGACCACAATACTCTTTATCCTAATAGATTATATCCATTTATTGATGGAACGGCAATGAACCCTACAATATCAGATGGTAATTTACCAAAACTGACTCAACAACTTGATGCTCCACATTATCTAAGTGATGTACCATTTAAATTATGTAAACAGTTGCAAAGAAACATGAATAGTGATTTGGAGATAGACAGTCTACGAATTAGCGAAATAATGTCTTTCATTGAAAGATTAGAGAATCAGAATTACAATTATGATTTCTCTCTTGAAACTGGAGTTATTACAGAAATGGATAGCAGAACTACCGACTGACTTGAAACTTTTTTGAATCTTATTTTTACATACGTAATAAGAATGTAAATTCTACAAATCAAATTTATAGCCCGTAAGAGTTTGCACTGACCTGAATTGGATTAATTATGATTCCATGATTCTTCTCCTATTGATAGAATATGTCAATAGTAGAGCATTAATCCAACTCAAGTATAAACTCGCTCGGTTGAAAATGCTATACATATCTTATATACACATGTAATAAAATTCATTTTAAAAAAGCAAATATCGCGTAGAATAATAATACTATAGTATAGTGATGCGCAACCTGCGGCCTACTTGTGGTCCTCTGATTCACAGCCAAAAATATAAAACCATATTTTCTATTTTATGCAAGCAAATTAAATAAATTATATTTACATGCGATAAATGTAAATAGATGTTATATTTACTAATAGAATATGACTTGGTTCCCTTCAAAAGTTTTCTGGACATATGAAATTTCTTTATAACTAATATCTGTACCTGAAGCTGCAATAAAAAAACCGCT